>Ga0299913_10003800_pt1 | contig 12488 bp, 12 predicted proteins | sample RVTome_9_FD_201360 | JGI IMG/M metagenome (GOLD analysis project Ga0299913, IMG submission 201360) | Soil microbial communities from uranium-contaminated site in the Upper Colorado River Basin, Wyoming, United States - RVT155D38 (version 2) ... | reverse complement strand
GGGCTCGTCCAGCTGCGGCGCGACCCCGAGAAGCGCGAGCGCGTCCGCCGATGGCTGAAGGAGCGCGAGGACCGGCCCGGCTGGCGTCCGATCGTGCGGCTCGCCGGGCCGGTGTGGCGAGTCGTCGGCCGGCCGGCGGCGTCCGGGGCGGACCTCGCCGCGCGCTTCGGCGCCGACCGGCTGACGCCCGGGGGCCTCGGGCTCGAGCTGACCACGCTGCTCGCACTCGGCACCGTCGGCGCGTACGCGTTCTTCTTCATCGGCGGTATCGCGTCGCAGCTCGGCCTGCCGCGGATCGACCAGATGGCCGCCGACCTCGCCGTCGAGCTCGCCGCCGACCCGCTGATCGAGGTGGCCAAGGTCGTCACCGAGATCGGCTCGTACCCGGTCGTGCTCGCCGCCGCGCTGGGCACGGTGGCGTGGGCGGCGCTGCATCGCCGCTGGATCGCCGCCGCCGCGCTGGTGGCGGGCGTTGCGCTCTCGCTCGTGGTCGTGAACGTCGCGAAGGCCGCCTACGGGCGCGACCGGCCGCTGGACGGTCTCGTCGACGTCGAGAACGAGGCCTATCCGTCGGGTCACACCGCGTACGCGGTGACGCTGGTGGCGTGCGCCACCGTGCTGGTCCGCGCCGGCTCCGGCTGGGCCGTCCGCTTCGCGGCCGTCACCGTGGCGATCGTCGCCGTCGTGGTGGTCGGGCTCACGCGCGTGTACCTGCGCGTGCACCACCTCACCGACGTGCTCGGCGGGGCCGCGCTCGGGGTCGCACTGTGGGCGTCGATCGGCACGCTCGCGCTCGTCGTTGGCCACGTGCGCCACAATGGGGGGCGAGCCGCATGATCGACGACCGGGTCTCATTGATCGTGATCGGGGTGGCGGCCGCGATCTCGCTCGCCGCCTGGACCGCCCTCATCGCCGTTCCGGCGTGGCGGTCGTACTGGCGGCTGCGCGAGCGGCTGCTGGCGGTGGTCATGAGCGTCTACGTGCTCGCCGCGTTCGTCCTCGCGGGCGCGCTGGCGGGCGGCGTGGTGCTCTGGTACTACGACCGGCTCTGACGTGCCCGAGCCGATCCCCATCCGGCGCGACCTCGCGCCGCATGACGACCTCGACGCCCTGACCGCGATCACCGACGCGGTCGAGTCCGGCCTCGGCCTGCCGGAGGTCGTGCGCGCCGCGGCGCGCGCGCTCGACGCCTCGCTGGTCCTGATCGACCGCTCGAGCTCGGTGCTCGCGGTCGCGGCCCGCTCGACAGCCGACGAGCGCGCGCTGATGGCCGATGCCGCGGGCGTCGAGACGCACGAGCTGCGCGTGGGGGACACGACCGTCGGGAAGCTGCGCGCGCGCGGCCGGTCGGGCGAGCCGTCGCCGGCGCTGCTGCGCGTGGTCACCACGCTGATCGCGTCCGAGGTCGAGCGCGTGCGCGCGCCCGAGCGTGCGTCGGAGGCGGCCCAGACGGCCTTCCTCGCGGACGTGCTGCGCCGCGAGCTGACCGCGCGCGACGACATCGTCGCGCGCGCCGCGGAGCTGGGGGTCGACGTCACCGCCGGCGCCGCGGTGATCGTCGTGCGCACGCGCCACTACGCGCCCGCCGACGAGGACTGGCGCGCACGGGTGCTCGCCGCCGCCGAGCGGGCCGCCCGGGCCAGCGCTCCCGGCTCGCTCGCGTCGGTGATCGACACGCCGGCTGACGCCACCGGCCACGTCGTCGTCCTCCTGCCCGCGGGGACCGACCCGGAGGTGCGCCGCGTGGCCGACGCGGTCGCCCGCGAGCTGCGCTCGAGCGTGCACGGGTTCTCCTTCGCCGTCGGGCACTCGCGGCCGGCGACCGACCCGGTAGACCTCTACCGCGCCGGCAACGAGGCGCTGCTGGCCGCCAACGTCGCGGAGGCGGGTACCGAGGACGCCGTGCTCGCGTTCGAGGAGACCGGCGCCTACCGGCTGCTGCTGCCCGCCATGAGCGAGGACCCGGCCGAGCTGCAGCGCTTCTTCGCCGAGACGGTCGAGCCGCTCGTGCACTACGACGAGCAGTACGAGACCGATCTCGTACAGACGCTGGAGACGTTCCTCGACGCCGACGCCAACGTCGCGGGCACCGCCTCGCGGCTCTTCACCCACCGGCACACGATCCGCTACCGGCTCGAGCGCGTGCGCGACCTCACGGGCCTCGACGTCTCGTCGACCGACGGCCGCGAGAAGCTCGGCCTCGGGCTGAAGGCGATGCGCGTGCTCGGCATCGCCGCGCCGCGCGGCCCCGCCACCGAGCTGGGCTCCGAGGGCGGCCGGGTGCGGCGCGAGCCGCGCGACCGTTAGCGCACCGTCTCGAGCTGCGCCGCCGGCAGCCGGAAGCGCACGCGCGTGCCGACCGGCGCATCCTCGAGCCAGATCGTTCCCCCGTGCGCCTCGACGATCGCGCGCGAGATCGCCAGCCCGAGTCCGGCGCCGCCGTCCTGGCGCGCGGCGTCGCCGCGGAAGAAGGGGTCGAAGACGCGGTCGCGCTGCTCGCTGGGGACACCCTCGCCGGTGTCGGCGACCTCGACCTCGATCGCTCCCTCGACCGCCTCGGCGCTGACCGTCACGCTGCCGTCGGCCGGCGTGTGGTGGATCGCGTTCTGGATCAGGTTGAACAGCACGCGCTGGAGCTGCTCCGGGTTCGCGCGGGCGGCGCCCAGAGCCGAGTCGAGCCGCGCGCTCATCGCCACGGCGCCCGCCTCGGCCGCCGGGCGCATGGCGTCGACCGCCTCCTCGAGCAGCAGCTCGACGCTGACGCGCTCCATCGTCCACTCGAGCTCGCCGCTCTGGAGCCGGGTGAGCTCGAACAGGTCGTCGATCAGCGTGCCCAGCGCCCGCACGTGCGTGCCCATGCGCGCGACGTACTCGCGCCGCGTATCGGCGTCGACCAGCTCGTCGTCGATCGCGTTGGCCAGCAGCCGCAGCGCGGTGACCGGCGTGCGGAGGTCGTGCGAGACGGCGGCAAACAGCGTCTGCCGCATCCGCTCCTCCTGGTCGAGCCGGACGATCATCGCGTCGACGTCGGCCGCCACGCGCGCGATCTCGTCGGAGCCGCCGACGTCGGTCGCGATGTCGCGGCGACCCTCGGCAACGGCCGCGAGGGTGGCGCGGATGCGGTCGAGGTCGCCGAGCGCGCGCTGCCCCATGCGCGTCGCCGCCCAGACGGCCAGCGCGGCGGCGTAGGCGGCGAGCAGGACCGTGAGGAACGCGTCGTGGCCCGATACGAACATGAACGCGACGAACAGGCCGACGGCGGCCGCCAGCGTCGCCACACTCACCAGCCCGACCGCCGCGAACTGGCGCCGCAGGCCGCCGAGGCGGGCGCGGTCGTCGACCAGCCGGTCGGTCGCGAGCACGGTCAGCCAGCCGAGCGGGGCGACGATCGCGAACGTGAGGACGCCGGCTTCGACGCCGTAGGCGCCCAGGCAGGCGCAGGTGACGAGCAGCGCCAGTCCCGTCGCGTACGCCAGGCGGCTCACGGCGCGAAGCGGTAGCCGACGCCCCACACGGTCTGGATCCAGCGCGGCGCGGACGCGTCGCGCTCGATCTTGGCCCGCAGCCGCCGGATGTGGACCGTGACGGTCGAGGTGTCGGTGTAGAACGCGTACTGCCAGACGAAGTTCATCAGCTCGTCGCGCGTGAACGCACGGCCCGGGTGACGGGCGAGGAAGAGGAGCAGCTCGTACTCGCGGATCGTCAGCTGGACCTCCTCGCCCGCGACCGCGACGCGATGCGCGCTCGGCTCGATCACGAGCTCGCCGAAGCGCAGCGGCGGCGCGTCGTCGGCGACCGTGTCGACCCGGCGCAGCACCGCGTCGACCCGGGCGACGAGCTCGCCCGGCGAGAACGGCTTGACGACGTAGTCGTCGGCGCCCAGCCGCAGCCCCACGATGCGGTCGTTCTCGTCGCCCTTGGCGGTCAGCAGGATCACGGCGCCGCGCTGGCGGCCGTCGCGCACGCGCCGCATCACCTCGAGGCCGTCGATGCCGGGGAGCATGAGGTCGAGGACGATCAGGTCGGGCGGCCGCTCGGCGACGGCCTGAAGGGCGCTCGGGCCGTCGCCGGCGACACGGGTCTCGTAGCCGGCCCGCTCGAGGTAGCGGGAGACGACCTCGCGGATCGTCGGCTCGTCGTCGACGACCAGGACCGAGCCGCGGGAGCGCCCGTCTTCCATCACGCCCGATTGTCGCACCGCCAGGTGCCCCCGGCGCCGAGTTCAGACTTCCGTAATCGCTAGAAGATCTCGGGGCACCAGGGGGCCCGCTCGCCCTGGAAGGCGTCGCTCGCGGCCGCGAGCGCGCCGGTGCGCAGCTCGCGCACGCGGCCCGCGCGGGCGAGCTGGTCGAGCGTCGTTCCGCCCAGGTAGACGGCGCCCAGCTCGGCGGCGCCGAGCCCGAGACCGGCCGGCGTCGCCGTCCGGGCGCAGGTGGCGGCCGACCCGTCCCAGCGCAGCGCCCAGCGCCCGGCGTTCCACGGGCACACCTCGTCGGCCACCTCGAGCACGACCTCGAACGGCTCGCGATAGCCGCGGGCGGCGAGCGCGCGGCCGACGTCGACCACCCGCACCCACAGCGCGTCGCCGACCTTGAGGGCCACGTCCTGCGCGTTGGCCACCATGTGGGGGAGCGGGTCGTCGGACGGCGCGAGCTCCCACGACAGCGTCGTCGTGAGGTCGAGACCGAGCAGGAAGTCCCAGATCGCGGTGCGGCCCTCGTCGGTCGTCGCGACGACCTCGCGCACGTCGACCTCGCCCGCCGGCCGGTCGTCGGCGAACCGCGGCCTGACCGAGTAGAGCGCGTAGGCGCCGTCGGTGACCGCTGCGCGCAGCGGCTGCGCCCCGTCGCGGTCGCTCTCGTGGTCTCGCAGCCGGTCCTGCCACCACGGGCCGTCGCGGTCGAGCATGCCGGGGACCCGGGGACGCAGCTCGTCGTGCACGCGGCGCATGGCCTCGAGCGCCTCGGCGGGGGAGAGCATCTCGACCTTCGCGTCGGGCCGGCGGCGCAGCGTGGCGCGCCGCTTGTCGACCTCGAGCCGGCCCGCGAGGCTGGCGAAGCCGTAGCCGAAGCGCCCGTAGATGACCGACTCCGACGCCCACAGCGCGGCCACCGGCTCACGGCCGGCCTCGTGGACGTCGGCGAGCTGGCGGTGCATCAGCCTCGTGAGCAGGCCACGCCGGCGGTGGGTGGGTCGGACGCCGACCAGCGTGACGCCCGCGACCGGCGTCTCGCCGCCGGGAACGGTCAGCCGGCGCGAGAAGATGCCGGTGCCCGCCACGATCCGTCCGCCGTCGCGCAGCACCAGCGTGCGCTCCGGCTCGAGGACCTTATTCCAGCGCTCGTGGTGGTGCGGCAGGACGTCGTTGTGGAACGCCGAGTAGGCCGCCTCGACGTAGTCGGGGATCTCGTCCGCTGTGATCGGTGCCGGCTCCACGGACGGCAGCTTATGCATACTCCCGCGCGATGCCGATCGCGATCATCACCGGGTCCGGGACGTACGCGCTGCCCGGGTTCGAATCCCCCGACGCGGAGCTGGTGGCGACCGAGTGGGGCGATGCCACGGTCTCGCGCGGCGTCTTCGCGGGCACCGACGTGCTGCACGTGTCGCGGCACGGCGAGGGCCACCGCCGCCTCTCCAACACCGTCACGCACCGCGCCAACATCGCCGCGCTGGCCGAGCTCGGCGCCGACGCCGTGATCGGTGTGACCGTGTGCGGCGCCGTCGACCCGACGATCGAGCTCGGCTCGCTGACCTGCTTCGACGACCTGCACTTCCTCGCCAACCGCCTCGGCGACGGGGAGCTGTGCACGTTCTACTCCGAGCCCGCCGACCGGCGGCGCGGGCACTGGATCTTCGAGACCCCGTTCTCGGAGTCGCTGCGGGCGGTGCTGCTCGCCGGGGCGCGCGAGGCGGGCGTGGCGATCCGCGACGGCGGCGTCTACGGGCACGTCGACGGGCCGCGGTTCAACACGCGGCCAGAGATCCGCGGCCTCGCCGCCTGCGGCGTCACGCACGTCTCGCAGACCGGCGGCCCGGAGGCGGTGCTGTGCGGCGAGGCCGAGCTCCCGTACGCGCTGCTCGGCTACGCGACCGATTACGCGAACGGCGTGACCGAGGCGGCGACGCCGGTGCAGACGCTGCTCGACATGATGGCCGCGAGCACGGCGACCTTCGCCGCCGTGCTGGAGGCGGCGGTGCCGCTCGCCGCCGGGGCCGACCATGCCCCGGCGGGGACCGTCTACCGCTTCGAGGGCTAGCGCCGCGACCGCTTGCCGGCGATCCGGACCTTGGTACTCACCCGGCCGGTGACGACCAGGTCCCGGTCGCGGAACGCGCGCCGCTCGCGGCCGCCGATGCGGAGCTCGACGCCGTCCCAGCGGCCGAGCGCGCTGATCGAGTCGATCAGGGTGCCCAGCCGGGCGGGGCCGGTGGGCTGGCCCTCCTCCTCGAACTCGAAGCCGAACAGGATCGCCAGCAGGTCGTCGTCGAACGAGTCCTGCTGGAAGCCCCTGAGCGTCATGGTCCGGCGGCCGGGCTTGATCCCGCGGGGGATCCGCACGCGGTAGCGCTTGGTGAAGTTGCCGCCGCGCAGCCGCTGCATCGTGACCCGCAGCCTCGCCATCCGGCCGGGCTTGACGCGCCGCGGCGCCCGGACCCGGCGCAGGAACGCGACGCGCTCGCCCCGCCGCGACTCGATCTCCGCATGAACCTTCGAGACGTGCGGCGGGCGGCCCTCGTAGAGCTCGATCAGGCTGAACGCGGTCGATGCGTCGAGCGAGGCGCTGAAGGCGATCGGGTTCCCGAGCGGCCCGAGCGACGGGTCGAAGATCGACGACGACAGGTAGCGGTTGCAGAACCGGGCCGGACGCCTGGGGCGCTCGGCGAACGTGATCCGCATGCACATGCGGCCGGTGAGGCGGCCGGGCGCGCTGCGCATGGCGCCGCCGGCCGCCTGGGCGATCGCGAGCGGGCCAACGGTGCCGAGGGCGGAGAACCCGGTCGGGTTGTCGACGTCGGTCTCGTCGGCGATGCCGGTCTGGACCGTCTTGCTGGCGCCGGTGTCATGGTCGCGCCCGATCGCGAGTACGTCGGTCATGCGTGGGAGCGAGCCGACGGTGCCGACGACCGCCGAGAACGCGTCGTTGGAGACCGTGCCGACGTCATGGCCCGCGACGCCGAGCTTGTACGAACCGCCGGTCAGCGACGCGTTGGGGTCGTTGACGACGTGGAAGATGTACGCGTCCTGCAGCAGCAGGTTGCGCGCGCCGGCGGCATCGAACGAGTGGCCGAATGACCACACGCGCCCCGCGTCCGTGTACGCGACCGTGCCGACCGCGCCGAGCCGCAGGTCGCCGTTCGAGTAGCCGATCGAGACGGCCGAGCCGGGCCGCAGGGTCTGGACCGGGAAGCTGCCGAGCGGGCCCGCGGGGACGGCGATGATCGGGCGGCCGATGCGCTTGCCGGTCGCCTCGATCGCCTTGCCGAGCTGGGGCGAGACGCCGCTCACCGTCAGCGGTGCGAGCAGCGGCTTCGTCCCCTCGCGGCGGATGCGCCGGATCGCGGCCGCGGCTCGCGGCGAGGCGGCGGCGCCGCCGCGCAGCGTCGCGACCCTGCCGCCGCCCGCGGCGCCGCGCAGCGTCGCGACCCTGCCGCCGCCCGCGCCGCCGCGCAGCGTCGCGACCCTGCCGCCGCCCGCGCCGCGCGGGCGCGGCGCGTCCGCGGGGTTGGCGAGCATCGCCTCGATCGGCGTCGCCAGCACGACCTTGCCGCCGTAGTCGCCGATCGACGTCGAGATCGCGCCGATGTTGCGGGCCGTGCCCGCCGCGTCGGGGCAGTAGATCGGTGAGCCCGAGAAGCCCGGGCCGATGCCCGTGGCGTCGACCGCGGGGCCGGAGGCCTCGACAAGGATCCGCGGGCCGTCGGACAGCGGATCGCCGTCGATCACGTCGAGCACAGCGACGTCGAACGACGAGATCGTCGTGCCCTGCACGACCGAGTACCCCGTGCACTGCATGCCGGCGGCAACCTGGCCCAGCGGCATGATCGGGTCGCCGGCGGCGGCGGTGGAGGCTGGAACGAGGCAGGCCGCGGCGGTCGCGGCGGCGAGGAGGCGGGCGCGCATGGCCGCGCCAGAGTAATGCCGCCAGCGGCCGAGCGAAGCTCGCAGCCCTCATCTGGCCGAAAATCCGACAGGGACCGGTCGAACATCCTCACCGCCGCCTCCGGGCGCGCCGGCCCACGGTCCGGCGCCCGCCGCCTCCCCGCGCCCCTGCCCATGGTCCGGCGCCGCGGGAAGCCGGTCGGCGGCGGCGACCTCACGCCGCTGCAGCTCGTACGTCCGGACCCACTTGCGGATCGCGTTGTCGGACACGCCGTACCTGCGCCCGACGGCGCTCCAGTTCGTCGCCGCCACCTCGGCCACCAGCTCCTCGTACGGCGGCCGCTCGCGGACCTTCCGGCCGCCGGGCCGCGGGACGCCGGTTCGATTCCACCGGCGGCCGCACTCGACCGAGCAGTACCGCTGCCCCGTCACCTGCGGGCGGAAGTCCGCGCCGCACCGGAGACAGCTCAACACCGGCCGGTTCTTGCGGCCGCAGTGCGTGTCGAACGTCGCGGCGCAGTTCGGGCACACGATCCGCAGGTTCTCGAGCCGGTTGTCGTCCGGCACGCCGTTGATGTGGTCCAGCACCAGAGCGAGCGGAACGCCGCGCCACGTGTCGCCCTGGCCGCAGAGCTCGCACCGCGGCTCCTTGATGCCCTCGGCGAGCAGGCGCCGCTTGAGATGGCCGCGGTGGTATGTGGAGCGCTCGACGAGGAGCTCGGCCAGCGGCCGGGGAGGGCGAGACAGGCTCTCCCGGCGGATCGCCGCAGGGTCGAAGTGGCGGGTGTCGATCCCCCAGCGCCGGACGTACTTCTTGATCGTCGCGTGATTGCCGCCCGCCGGGCGGAGGCCGACCTTGCGCAGCGCCTCACTGAAGGAGCGCGAGGACGCGACCGCCTCTCGAAGCTGGGATTCGGTGAAGCGGACACGACGCGGCACGAACACATGTTCGCATCGCGATCGGACGGAAGCCGGTAACGGCAACACGCGCGGCGGGAGCTGGGGAGCCAGGGTTCGAACCTGATCCTGGGCATCCAAAGTGCCCCGTGCTGCCAGCTACACCACTCCCCAGTGCGCTACGGCGAACCGCCTCGCCGATACTACGATGCCCGCGTGCCTGAACCCACCATCGTGATCCTCGCCGCCGGCGAGGGCACCCGCATGCGCTCCGCGCTCCCCAAGGTCCTGCACCCGCTGTGTGGGAGGCCGCTCATCGCCTGGCCCGTCGCGGCGGCGCGCGAGGCCGGGGTCGGGCGCGTGATCGTGGTCGACAACCCGACGCGCCGGCTCCAGGAGCATCTGCCCGAGGGAGTCGAGGTCGCGATCCAGGAGGAGCCGCGGGGCACAGGGGACGCCGTCGCGGCCGCCGCCTCGCTGCTCGACCCGGCCGCGACCGTGGTCGTCGTCAACGGCGACCTCGCGCTCCTGACCGCCGATGCGATCCGGTCGCTGGTCGAGGCCCACGAGGCCGCCGGAGCGGCGGCGACGATGGCCACGATGGAGCTCGACGAGCCGGGCGCGTACGGCCGCGTGATCCGCGACAGCGACGGCTCGGTGCTGCGCGTGGCCGAGGCCAAGGCGGCGGGCGACGCCACCGCCGAGGAGCTCGAGATCCGCGAGGTCAACGCCGGCGTCTACGCGTTCGACGGCGGCGCCCTGGTCGCCGCGCTGCAGACGCTCGGCTCCGACAACGCGCAGGGCGAGCACTACCTGCCCGACGTGCTGCCCGCGATGCGCGAAGCCGGCCACACCGTCGCCGCGCACCCGATCGGCGACCCCGACCTCACGCACGGCGTCGACGACCGCGTCGACCTCGCGTATGCGCACCGGGTCGCTCAGCGCCGCATCCTCGAGCGGCACATGCGCCAGGGCGTGACGATCGTCGACCCGACCTCGACGCGGATCGACGCCACGGTCACGATCGGCCGCGACACCGTCGTCGAGCCGTTCGCGCAGCTCATCGGCGCGACCAGCGTCGGCGCCGGCACCCACATCGGCGCCATGAGCACGCTGATCGACACCGTGGTCGGCGACGGCGTGACGATCCTGCACTCCCATCTCACGGGCGCGCGCGTGGATGCCGGCGCCACCGTCGGCCCGTTCGCCTACCTGCGGCCCGACGCCCACCTCCACCCCAAGGCCAAGGCCGGGACCTTCGTGGAGATCAAGAACTCCGAGATCGGCGCCGGCACGAAGGTCCCGCACCTCTCCTACATCGGCGACGCGGACATCGGGCCGGGGACCAACATCGGCGCGAGCAACGTCACCGCCAACTACGACGGGCGCACCAAGCACCGGACGACGATCGGGTCGGGCGTCAAGTCGAGCGTCGACACAACCTTCGTCGCACCGGTGACGGTCGGCGACAACGCCTACACGGGCGCCGGCAGCGTGATCACCGAGGACGTGCCGCCCGGGGCGCTCGGCATCGCGCGCGCACGCCAGACGAACATCGAGGGCTACGCCGACCGCAAAGACCGCTAGGGAGGGCGCGACGGCGTCCACCCCGCGTCGTACACTCACAGGTGTCGTGAGCGCCCTGGACCCCCGGATCGCCCACCTCGGCTCGTCGCTCGCCGTCGAGTACGACAAGCGGTTGATGGTGATCTCCGGGCGGGCCAATCCGGCACTCGCCGGCCGGATCGCCGAGAAGCTCGGCGTCTCGCTCGGCGGGGTGACGCTCCGGACCTTCTCCAACGGCGAGGTCTACTGCCGCTTCGAGGAGTCGATCCGCGGGGCCGACGTGTTCCTCGTCCAGCCCACCTGCGGCAACCCGGAGACAGGGATCACGGCCAACGACGCGCTGATGGAGCTGCTGCTGATGGTCGACGCCGCGGTCGGCGCCTCGGCGCACCGCGTGATCGCCGTCACCCCCTGGTACGGCTACTCGCGGCAGGACAAGAAGTCGATGGGCCGCGAGCCGATCTCGGCCCGCCTGATCGCCCACATGCTCGAGACGGCGGGCGCGGACCGCGTCCTGACCATGGACCTGCACGCCGGCCAGATCCAGGGCTTCTTCTCCAAGCCCGTGGACCACATGACGGCGATGTTCATGCTCACCCAGTACTTCCGCGACATGCAGCTCGACGACCTCGTCGTCGTGTCGCCGGACGCCGGCCGCGTGAAGCTGGCGAAGAAGTTCGCGGAGAAGGTGGGCGCCGAGCTGGCCATCCTCAACAAGGAGCGGCCCGCCCAGCAGGTGGCCGAGATCGCCTACGTGATCGGCGACGTCAAGGGCAGGACGGCGGTCATCATCGACGACATCATCGACACCGCCGGCACGCTGCGCGCCGCCGCCGAGACGGTCAAGGACGAGGGCGCCGGCCGCGTGTTCGCCGCCGCCACCCACGCCGTCCTGAGCGGCAACGCGTTCGAGAACCTCGAGGCCGCCGCCTTCGAGCAGGTCGTGGTGACGGACACGATCCCGCTCCGCGCCGGCGCGCCCGGCAACCTCAAGGTGCTGTCGGTCGCCGACATCCTCACCGACACGATCCGCCGCATCTTCACCGACGACTCGGTGTCCGAGGTGTTCGGCGGCGAGAACCAGCTGTTCTGAGCGCGGCGAAGCTCCAGGAGCTGCTGGGCCTGAGCGACGACGAGCTGCTGACCGTGCTCGACGCCGGGCCGCTCGAGGTCGTCGGCGGCGAGCTCGACCACAAGCCCGAGCTGCCGATCCTGCTCGACCTGATCGCCGACCTCGACGAGAGCGGACTCAGGCGCTGGGTGCGCGCCGACGGCCCGTCGGGCCGACCGATCGACCTGTTGCTCACGCGCGACTTCGCCGCCTTCGAGAACGCGCTCGAGGTCTTCCGCGAGCGTGGGTTCATCATCAGGAAGCGATGAGTGCGACGTACTCGCACTCGCGCGCGCCTCGATCAGTCCGGCTCAGGGCGCCTCTCGCCGGGCCAGACCCCGGTGAGGTAGCGCCAGCCGACCGCGCCGTAGCGGTCGACCACCACGCGGGTGAGCTTGAAGATGACCCCCTGCACCGCCGAGGCGGCCAGCAGCCGCCGCCACGAGGTCTCCTCCGTCGTGGGCTCGGGCGGCTCCCGGTCGTCGATCTTCGTCCACGCGAAGTTGAACAGGCGCTTGCCGAGAAGGCCGGCCAGGATCCCGAGCATGATCCCGAACGGCTTGTAGATCAGGCCCATGGGTGCGGACTCTACCCACGGTCGAACCGGCCCAGTCGAACGGTCGGTGTTGCAAACTGCGCCGAGACGGTAAACATGTCGATAACCAGGTAGGACATGGACAACCGAGACCGCGCCGACGACCTCCTTCGGCGGGCCCTCCTCGACTCGGAGGCCACCGCCGCGGTTGCGCTGCGGGTCGCGGGCCTTCCGCTGTGCGAGCAGCTCACGGTCGTCTTCCACGGCCGCCGCGA
>Ga0299913_10003799_pt1 | contig 12489 bp, 13 predicted proteins | sample RVTome_9_FD_201360 | JGI IMG/M metagenome (GOLD analysis project Ga0299913, IMG submission 201360) | Soil microbial communities from uranium-contaminated site in the Upper Colorado River Basin, Wyoming, United States - RVT155D38 (version 2) ... | reverse complement strand
CGGAACGCCCTCCGGCACGCGGCCGTCCGCCGCCACGAGCTCGAGCCCGGCCCCGCGGGCGGCTGCGAGATCGTCGACCGGCCCCATGACCACGACACGCGCCTCGGAGAACTCGGCGCGCAGCGGCAGCGCCTCGGCGAGGGTCGCGACGCAGAGAGCCGTCGCACCTCCTTCGAGTGCGGCGCGCGAGACATCGAGCGCTCCGTGTCCGTACGCGTCGGCCTTGACGACAGCCCACAGCTCGGCGCCTCCCGCCACACGCCGGAGCGTCGCCGCGTTGCGGCGAATCGCGCCGAGATCGATCGTGACGAGCGAGCGCTCCACGCTGCGCATTGTCCGCGACGCAGGGACTCAGGAGGCCGGCCTCGGTTCGCGCTTGTGGCGTTCAGAACTAGGGTCTGACCCTGGGCATGTCCGCAACGGCCGGTGGACGCGCAACAAATCTGCGCCAATCTGTCCACAACGCTGACTGTCCGGGATCAGGCCTCGAGGGCGAGCGGAATCGCATCGAGGAGGTCGCTCGCGACGAGCCCCGCGCGGCGAGGCGCGAGCTCGGCGGCCCTCCCGTGTGCGACCGCACCTGCCGCGGCAGCGACGGCCGGCTCGAGCCCCTTCGCGAGGAAGGCGGCGACGATCCCAGTCAGCACGTCGCCCGTCCCCGCCGTCGCGAGCGCGGGCGGACCCCAGTCGCTGACGACGACGCCGCCTTCGGGCGCTGCGACGATCGTGTCCGGCCCTTTCAGGAGGACGACGGCGTCGAATCGCTCCGCAGCTTTCCGCGCCGCCGTCAGCCGGTGAGCGTCGACCCATGACGAGTCCGTGCCGAGCAGTCGCGCGAGCTCGCCCGCGTGCGGGGTGAGCACCGTGGGCGCGTCGCGCTCGACGGGCTCGAGCTCGAACAGCGCGTCCGCGTCCACGACAGCCGGGAGCTCGAGGCGCTCGAGCAGCTCGCGAACGAGAACACGTCGCGCCTCGCCGCGCCCCAGCCCCGGCCCGATGGCGAGCGCGCCCGCGCGTTCGGCGAGCCCGGCGATCGCCTCGACGGCCGAATCGTCGCGCCAACCGGTCTTGACCGCCTCGAGGAGGAGCGTCTCGACCACCGGGAGCGACTCGTCCGGGACGGCGAGCGCGACGTACCCCGCGTCGGCGCGGAACGCGGCGCGCGCAGTCAGCGCCGCGGCGCCGGTCATCCCCGGCTGACCGCCGACGACGAGGACCGCGCCCGAGGTGTACTTCGTGTCTCCGTCGCGCCGCAACGGCACCGAACGCAGAACGTCGGTGGTCGCGCGACTGTGCTCGGTCGGGACGACGTCGAGCCCGATGTCGGCGACGACGACCCGCCCGACGTGGAACCGGCCGGGCGCGACGACGAGGCCGAGCTTCGGCGCGTGGAACGTCACGGTCAGGTCGGCGTCGACAGCCGCTCCCACGACCTCGCCCGTCGACGCGTCGACGCCCGAGGGCAGGTCGACGGAGACCACCGCCGCGTCGACATCGTTGATCCGCCCGATGAGCGACGCCGCCTCCGGCCTCGGCTCGCCGCTGAAACCTGTCCCGAACAGGGCGTCGACGACGACGTCGTAGCCGTCGACGTCCGTCGTGTCGTCGGCCTCGAGGCCCGCCTCGCGCAGCACACGGGCGGCAACCCGCCCGTCCCCACCGTTCGAACCGCCGCCGCAGACGCACGCGAACCGCCGCGCCGCCGGAAACGCGAGCATCGCCTCGCGCGCGACCGCGGTCCCGGCACGCTCCATGAGCTCGGGGATGGAGTCGGGATAGCCGGCGTAACGCTCCTCGGCGGCGCGCATCTCCGCGGCCGTGTAGAGCGGCTCGAACACCTACACGCGGGGTACCACGACGCAGATCGCGGCCGCGAGCTCGCGCGAGTGCGTCATCGAGAGATCGATGGCGCCAGCACGCACGCGCTCCGCAAATGCCGCCGTGCGTCCCGAGAGCATGACGGACGGCTTCGGCCGACCGACGATCTCGACGTCTTTCCAGGTGAAGCGGACGCCACAGCCGAGCGCCTTGCCGACGGCCTCCTTCCCGGCGAACCGCGCCGCGTAGCTCTCTTCCGGCCTGGCGCGCGAGTCGCAGTACGCGCGCTCGGCCTCGGTGAAGCAGCGCTCGCGGAACCCCGGCCGCTCGAGCGCGCGGCGCACGCGTTCGATCTCGATGAGGTCGATCCCGACCTTCACCCGCGCAGGCCTCCACGCAGGTCCTCCTCGAGCAGCGCCGGAAACTGCGCGAGCGACGAGGCGAGGATGTCCGGCGCGCCTTCGGCCGACTCGAGCGCCTCAGGCCTGAACTTGCCCGTGCGCACCAGCGCCGTGCGCATCCCGAAGAGCCGCGCGCCGCGCAGATCGCCCTCGACGTCGTCCGTCACGAGCCAGGTCAGCTCGGGCTCTGCGTCGAGCGCGTCGAGCGCAGCCGCGAAGTAGGACGGGCTCGGCTTGCCGAGCACCGTCGCCTCGACGCCCGTGGCGTACTCGAGCCCAGAGACGAACGCGCCGCTGTCGAGCATCGGGCCGCGGCTCGTCTGCCACCACTTGTTCTTGTGCAGGCAGAAGAGCGACGCGCCCATCTGGATCTCGGCGAACGCGCGGGCGAGATTCATGTAGCTGAAGACCTGATTCGGCTCGAGCGTCTCGTCGCACCCGCCGACGAGCACCGCGTCCGCGTGATCGCCGACGAGCTCGAGGCCGTCGAGGTCCGGCACGATCGCGGCCATCACGAGGGCGAGCACGCGCTTTCCCTCCAGCTCGCGCGCGGCCGCTCCGGCCGTGGTCTGCAGCTCGGTGTCCTCGAGCTCGAAGCCCATCTCGCGCAGCTCCTCGGCGAGTCGCACCCGCGGGCGGGTCGAGTTGTTCGTCACGAAACGGAGGAGATGGCCCGTGCCACGAAGCTCGGCGACGGCCTCCTGGGCACCCGGGATCGGATCGCCGGAGACGTGGAGCACGCCGTCGATGTCGAGCAGAATGCACGCCATGGAGCGTGAGTCTACGAGCCGTAGGCTCGACGGAGGCGACCCGGGAGCGGAGGTGCCGGCTTTGCCGGCGCCGGAGCGGGTACCGGTCACGCGCTCCGTCTCTCTGCCCGTTTCCGAGATCGAGATCAAGGTCTCCCGCTCGAGCGGCCCCGGCGGGCAGCACGCACAGAAGGCGTCGACGCGGGTCGAGGCGTTGTTCGACGTCGAGGCATCGGAGGCGCTGAGCGAGGCGCAGAAGCGACGCGTGCTCGGCCGCGCCGGCCCCGTTCTCCGCGCCGTCGCCCAGGACGAGCGGAGCCAGCTTCGGAACAGGGAGCTCGCCGTCGAGCGGCTCGTGGAGAAGCTCCGCGCCGCGCTCGCCGTGCCGCGCCGGCGACGGCCGACGACGCCGACCAGGGCGTCCCGCGAGCGCCGGCTCGCCGGCAAGAAGCGCCGCGCGGCTACGAAGCGCCTCCGCCGCCCGCCCGGAGACGACTGAGCCGGGTCAGCGCTGCGTGAGGTGGACGACGCGCGTCCCGTCGGCTCTCGTCAGCTCGAGCGTGCCCCCGTCGATGCGGTAGCTCACCGCGCTCGCCAGCGCCCCCAAGTACGCCGCCCCCTGCTCCATGACGCCCGCGGGCTCGGTGCAGAGCTTCCTCGTGGTAGCCGGCGCCGAGATCTCGATCGCGCCCGCATCGGCCGTATACGCCGCACGGTACGTGTTGCACCCGCGGAGCCGCTGAGCTCGTCTCCCTCCGCGAACGTGGCGGTGAGCTCCGTTCCGACAATCGGGCTCGTGAAGGCGTCACCGTCGAGGAAGCCCTCGCGAGCCAGGAGCCGACGGGTGTCGCGACCCCGAAGCGAAGGAGCTCCCCGTCCTCCGCATCGAGCAGGACGAGCTCGTCGTCCTCCACGCGCCAGCCGGCTACGGACTCCAGCCCGCGACGAATGCCGTCTCCACCCGCGCGTGCGGGTGGCGGGCAGGCCATCTGGGTCGACACGATCGCCCCGAGCTCGAGCGTGTCCCCGTCGACGGTATACGGGCCGCTGCAGCGGTTACAGCCGGTCGAGCCGGACATTCTTCCCCCCTCGAAGCTCGCGCTCGCCGCCGCCCCTTCCCAGCCCTCGACGTCGATTCCCCGCTGCCAGCACCCACGGCACGTCCTCGAGCGAGGACGGGTCGACGCCGCTGCCGTCGTCGCTCCCGCAGCCGACCATGAAGCCGACGACGACCGCCAGGCCGAGTGGGGCGACGGCGGGCCTCACTCCTCGACGGTAACACCGTGCGACGCGAAGTTACGATCGCCCCGTGGACGTCCTGCGCGCCACCGCCCTGATCGCGGAGCTTCCGAGAGAGCGGACACGGCTGCTCGACAACCTCGGCCGCATCCGCCGCGAGCTCGCGCCGATCGACCGCGAGCTCTCGGACGCGCTCGCCGACCACATGAACATCAGGCGCGGCGAGGTGCACGAGGTCGTCTCGTTCTACTCCTTCCTCCAGGTGCCGGCCGACGCCGAACGCGTGTGCACCGGGCCCGTGTGCGACTGCTTCGGTGCGCGCGAGCTGCTCGCGAGCCGGCCCGGAGCGATCGAGGTCGCCTGCCTCGGCCACTGCGATCTGGCGCCCGTGCTGACACGCGGCGACGAGATCGTCCCCGAGGTGACGCACTCGACGAACGACGGCCCTGCGACCGGGCTCGCGCGGCGGGACGAGACGCTCGCCGGCTACGAGGCGCGCGGCGGCCTCGAGCTCCTGCGCGAGCTCCCGTCGAACGACAGGATCGTCGAGGAGCTGAAGGCGTCCGGGCTGACGGGCTACGGAGGCGCCGGGTTCCCGACCGGGATCAAGTGGGAGGCGGTCTCGCGCGAGCCGACGCCGCGCTACGTCGTCGTCAACGCCGACGAGGGCGAGCCGGGGACGATCAAGGACCGCTACGTGATGGAGCTCCGCCCGCACCTCTTCCTCGAGGGCGTGGTGATAGCGATGCGCTTCGCGGACGCCGCGGCGGGCTTCATCTACATCCGCGAGGAGTACGCCGCCGCGCGCGAGCGGCTCGAGCGCGCGATCGAGGAGTTCCGCTCGGCAGGGCTGCTCGACGGCCGCCCACTCGAGCTCGTCGTCGGCGCCGGCGCGTACATCGCCGGCGAGGAGTCGGCAATGCTCGAGTCGATGGAAGGCCGCCGTGCGATGCCACGGCTCCGGCCTCCGTTCCCGGCGCAGGTCGGCTACCTCGGCCGTCCGACCCTGATCAACAACGTCGAGACGCTCGCGCACCTGCCGTTCGTCCTGCGCCAGGGTGGAGAGGCGTGGTCGGCGCTCGGAACGCGCGGCCAGAGTGGAGCTCGCCTCTGGTCGGTCTCGGGCGCGGTCGCTCAGCCGGGCTGCTACGAGGCGCCGAACGGGGTCACGACCCGGGAGCTCGTCGAGGAGCACGCGGGCGGCTTCTCGGACGAAGTGGGCTCCGTCGTCCCGGGAGGAGCCGCCAGCGGGATCCTCCCCCCGTCCGCGCTCGACGTGCCCCTGACCCGCGACGCGCTCCGCGAGTACGGCGCAGGCGTCGGCTCGGCCGCCGTCCAGGTCTTCCCGGCGACGTACTCCCCGCTCCGGCTCCTCGCCGAGACGATGCGCTTCTTCGCCGAGGAGTCGTGCCAGAAGTGCACGCCTTGCCGGATCGGGAACCGCGCGCTCCACCACCTCTGCGAGGAGCTCGAGCACGGCGAGGCGGCGATGACGCGGGAGAAGGTCGACGAGTGGCTGCTCGCGATGGAGAAGACGTCGATCTGCGGGCTGGGCCAGGCGGCACCGTTCCCGGTGCGAAACGCGATGCAGTGGTGGCCCGAGCTGTTCGTGTCCCTCGAGGGCTCGACGGCACGCGGATGACAACTCTCGACGACGTCTCCGAGCGCGAGGAGGCTCTGGCCAGCGCCCTCTTCTCCCCGGAGGCTCGCGTGGACCCGCACCCGTTGCTCCGCTCCGCGGGGCTCCCGGGTTGCCGCTATCGCATCGTCGAGACGATGCTCAGGGATCCTCGGCTGGGCCCGCAACGGAAGGGCCCGGCGTCCGAGCCGCTGTGGGAGATGTTCCGCCGCTGGCTGATCAACCTCGACGGGGAGCGGCACGCGCGCCTGCGGCGCGTGTTCGCGCGGCTCTTCACGCCTCGGCGGGTCGAGGAGTACAGACCGGTCGTGTCACGTACCGCCGACCGGCTGCTCGACGCGGTGGAGGAGCGCGGCGCCATGGACGTCGTGGCCGACTTCGCACTCCCGCTTCCGTTCTCGGTCATCGTCGGCGTCCTCGGCGTCCCTCCGGAGCGGCACGGCTGGCTGGGCGAGCGCATGCTCGTCCTCGCCCAGGGCTTCGCCCGTCAGGACGACGACAGGTTCGTCGCGGCGGCGAGCGATGCGGTCGAGGAGATGCTCGATTTCTACGCCGCGCTCCTCGAGCAGCGCGCGGCGGAGCCGCGTGACGACCTGCTCTCGGTGCTGGCAGCAGGGATTCCCGAGGACGAGGACGGCCTGCCGGACGTTCTCGCGAACTGCGTGTTCTTCGTCGAGGCCGGGCACGAGACGACGACGAGCCTCATCTCGGGAGGCACCCTGCTCCTGCTTCGGCATCCCGACGTCCTCGCTCGGCTGCGTGCGGAGCCAGGGCTCGTCACCGCGGCCGTGGAGGAGATGCTGCGGATGATCACCCCGGTGACCGCCGTGATCTGCGAGGCACGCGAGGAGCTCGAGATCGAGGGTCATCGCTTCGGCCCCGGCAGACGCCGTTTCGCATTCCTGGCGGCGGCGAACCGCGACGCGGAGGCGTTCGAGGATCCCGACCGGTTCGATCCCGATCGGCCGGGGCCTTCGCACCTCGCCTTCAGCGCAGGCCGCCACGTCTGTCTCGGCGCGCCGCTCGCCAGGCTGCACGGCGAGGTGGCGTTCCCCGCGTTGCTCGAGCGCCTGCCGAACCTTCGCCTCGACGGAGAGCCGTCCTGGAGGAGCTCCCTACCGCTGCGCGAGCTCGAGCGGCTCGCGGTCGCCTGGGACACCGCGCCGGAAGGCGGGGGGATATCGTGAGCGAGGCGATGGTCGAGTTCACGCTCGACGGGCGCACCGTGACGGCCAACGAGGGCGAGCTCCTCGTCCACGCCGCCGCGCGCCACGGGACCTTCATCCCGACCCTCTGCCACGACGACAAGCTGGCGCCGTACGGAGGCTGCCGCCTGTGCGTGGTCGACGTCGAGGGCGCGCCCCGGCCGATGCCCGCCTGTGCGACGCGCGTCGCCGAAGGCATGGCTGTCTCCACGAACGGGCAGATCACCGACTTCCAGCGCACGCTCACCGAGATGCTCCTTTCGGAGCACCTGAACGCGAGCCCCGGCGGCCGTCCCAACGAGCTCCTCGACCTCGCGACGGAGCTCGGCGCCGAGACCCCGCTCGTGCTGCCGGACGCGAAGCGGGAGGAGTACGACGACCGCAACAAGCTCATGGGCTACGACCCCGACGCCTGCATCCTCTGCAACCGCTGCGTCCGTTACACGCAGGAGGTCATGCAGTGCTCGGCGCTCTCCCTCGAGGGCCGCGGCGGGCACTCGCGGATCGTCCCGACCTGGGGGCTCTCGTGGCTCGACACCGAGTGCGAGCTCTGCGGCGGCTGTCTCTCCGTGTGCCCGACCGGCGCGATCTACGAGAAGTTCGAGGAGGGGACGAAGCAACCCGAGCGCGCGCTCGAGCAGGTACGCACGACCTGCACGTTCTGCGGCGTCGGCTGCCAGATCGACCTCAACCTCGACCCCGAGACGAAGCACATCGTCAAGGTCACCTCGAAGGACGAGTACCTCCCGAACGAGGGCAACCTCTGCGTCAAGGGACGCTTCGCCTTCAACTTCGTGCACCACCCGGACCGGCTCACGGAGCCGCTCGTCCGCGGCGAGGACGGCGAGCTCCATCCGACGACGTGGGAGCATGCGATCGAGACCGCGGCGGCCGGCCTGCGCGGAGTGCTGGAGCGCCACGGCCCGCAGGCGATCGGCTTCCTCTCGTCGGCACGCCTGACGAACGAGGAGAACTACCTCATCCAGAAGCTCGCGCGCACGGGGATCGGGACGAACTCGGTCCACTCGTGCGAGTCGACCTGACACGCTCCCACTCTTTACGGCCTGGTCAGGTCGTTGGGCAGAGGAGCAAGTAGCAACTCGATCCCGGAGATCGAGGACGCGCGCTTCCTCTTCGTCATCGGGTCGAACACGACCGAGGCGCACCCGGTGCTCGCGCTCCGGATCAAGAAGGCCGTGCGGAACGGCGCCACGCTCGTCGTCGCCGACCCGCGACGGATCTGGCTGACGAAGATCGCGAAACGGCACCTCCAGCTCCGGCCGGGAACGGACGTGTGGCTGCTGAACGCGATGATGCACACGATCCTCGCGGAGGGCCTCCAGAACGAGGAGTACATCCGCGAGTTCACGGACGACTTCGACGCCGTCGGCGAGGTCGTCACCCGCTACACCCCGGAGGAGGCCGAGAAGGTCACGGGCGTCTCCGCAGAGGCGATCCGCGCGACCGCCCGCGAGTACGCGACCGAGCGCCACGCCGCGATCTTCTACACGCTCGGGATCACGGAGCATGCATGCGGCGTCGACAACATCTGGTCGCTCTCGAACCTCGTCCTCATGACCGGCCACCTCGGCTACGAGTCGACTGGACTGAACGCGCTCCGCGGGCAGAACAACGTCCAGGGCCTGAACGACTCGGGCGCGAACCCGCACTACCTCCCCGGCTACCAGCCTGTCGACGACCCCGAGATTCGCGCGAAGTTCGCAGCGCGGTGGGGAGCCGAGGTCCCGGAGCGTGGCGGCTACCGGCTCGACCAGATGATGAGCGGCCTCCACGACGACCGCGTCAAGGCGCTCTACCTCATCGGCGAGAACCCCGCGCAGACCGAGCCGAACGCGCATCACGTCGAGGAGGGCCTCGGCAAGCTCGAGTTCCTGATCTCGCAGGACATCTTCCTGCACGACATGACGCGCAAGCACGCGGACGTGGTCCTTCCCGCCTCGTCGTTCGCCGAGAAGGACGGGACGTTCACGAACACCGAGCGCAGGATCAGCCGCGTGCGCGAGGCCGCGCCGCTACCGGGGAACGCGAAGGGCGACCGCGAGATCGTGATCCTCATCGCGAAGGCGCTCGGCGCGGGCTGGCCCGAATACCCGGACGCCGAGTCGGTCTGGAACGAGCTCGCCGACCTCGCTCCGAACTGGTACGGCGTCCGCTACGACCGCCTCGAGGAGAACGGCGTCCAGTGGCCGGTGACCGAGATCGGCGGGCCGGACACGAAGTTCCTGCATGCGCCCGCGCCCGCTCGCCCGCCCGGCCGGGGCAAGTTCTTCCCGGTCGAGTACCAGCGGCCGATCGAGGAGCCCGACTCCGAATATCCGCTCGTCCTCTCCACGGGACGCACGCTCTACCACTACAACTCGGCGACGATGACCATGCGCGAGGCGGGGATCACGGAGAAGCAGGAGGAGCCGTTCTTCGAGATCTCCGCCGACGACGCGACCGCGCTCGGCCTCGAGCACGGCGACCTCGCGCGGCTCGTCTCGCGCCGAGGCGCGCTCGAGGCGAAGGCGCACGTCTCCGATCGCGTCTTCCCGGGCCTCGTCTGGATGGCGCTCCATTTCGCCGAACAGAAGGTGAACTGGCTCACGCACGACGTGGGCGACCCGCTCATCGGAACGCCCGAGTTCAAGGTGAGCGCGGTTCGCGTCGAGCGCGCGGCGTGAACCGCGCTTTCCTGGGGCGTCGCTCGCGGTGCGCGGCCGGAGGGCACAGTATGGGTAATACGGGCCTGGAGAGCCGCGCGCCGCGAGCGGCGTCAGGCGGCGGCGGAGCCGGGCTCCGCCGGTCGGGAGCCGAAGCCCGCCAGGGACGCGCGGCGTGAAGGACACGCTCGCGCCCGAGGCCGTCGCGCCTCATCTGAGCGGCCGCTTCGGCACGCCGCACCTGTACGAGCCCGAGTGCGAGTCGACCCAGCTGCTGCTCGTCGACTCGGGGCTTACCGAGGGCGCGATCGCGACCACCGAGCACCAGACGCGCGGCCGTGGCCGCCTGGGGGGCTCCTGGGACGAGGCGCCCGGGACCGCCCTCCTCGTCTCCGTGCTCCTCGAGGCGCCGCCCGATCGGCGCCTGCCCGAGCTCTCGCTCGTGGCTGCGCTCGCCGTGGCCGAGACCGTCGAGGGCGCGACCGAGCTCGCGGCGCAGGTCAAGTGGCCGAACGACGTGATGCTGAACCGCCGGAAGGTTGCGGGAATCCTCTCCGAGCTCGTCGACGGGTCGGTCGTGGTCGGCATCGGGCTCAACGTGAACCAGACCCGTGACGAGCTCCCGCGCGACGCGCTCACCGAGCCCGGCTCGCTGCGCTCGCTGACCGGGACGACCTACGAGCGCGCCGCTCTGTTGGGCTCGCTGCTCTCGGCGCTCGAGCGCGCGTACGACATCTGGCACGAGGACGGGCTCGACGGGCTCTACGGCGAGCTCGGGGCCCGCGACTTCCTGCGAGGCCGCCGCATCACCGTGGGAGGCGAGCCTGCCACGGCGGTCCAGATCCTGCGCGACGGCCGCCTCGAGCTCGCCACCGGCGCGCACGAGACCCGCGCGATCGAGTCGGGCGAGATCCGCTTCGAGCGCTAGCTAGCTGTCTCGCTCGATCTTGCGGTCGTTCAGCGGCTGGGTCGGCCGGTTGTTGTTCTCGTAGCCGTCGTAGCCCGGGAAGTCCGCGATGAGCTCGTGCAGGCGATCGATCGTGGACTGCGAAATGTCGAGAGGAGCTCCGAGCACGATCCAGCGCACGCCCTCGGTGCATCCGGGAGTGGTCAACGAGCCCGGATATACGGTGTAACCGGTGATCGCCGCGCCCGTCGCGTCGGTGGCTCCCAGGACGATTTCGAGCGGGCTGTGCTCCTCGTCGATCTCGACCTCCTCGCCCGCATCCTCGGGCGCGCTCTCGAGCACCACGTCGACGAGCGGGCTCGGTTGCTCGCCCGCCGCGAGGAGGATGCCGATGACGGCGACGTCTCCGTCCTCCGACTCGTGGACGAGATGAACCTCGGCGTCGGAGGACTCACCTTCGAACGTGTGCTCGCTTGGCGCGTGGAAGTGGTACTGGAGGAGCCGGTACTCGTCGTCGCCGACGGTCAGCGTCTGGTCGCCGTTCTCCGGCATCGGGACCTCGATGGTGTGGCCCGTGTTCTCCACGACGAGCAGCGTCGCCGGGTAGTCGAGCTCGAGCTGGGGCAGATCGGCGGTGACGGCCACGGAGAGCTCGACCGGCGACTGGGCGAAGCCGGTCCGACATATCTCGAACGACCGGTCGATCTCGCCCCACGCCGTCGGGCCCTCGTCCGGATCGGACGGGTCGTGGTTCCAGGCGGGCGGCTCCGGCGGTGCGGACTCCTCCTCGGAGTCGCCGCCGCAACCGACGAGCGCGAGCGCACAGATCGTCGCGACGAGAAGCGGACGGCTCACCGGCTCGAGAAGATGAACGAGATGACGAGGTAGACGACGAAGGCGGCCGGGACCAGCCACGTCACCCAGCGCGGACGCGACGACTCTCCCTCCTCGAGCACCGGCTGGGTCGTCGGCGGCTCGAAGCGCCGCCGGGGAGCGGCGGGCGCGTCGACCGTGTCGGTCTCGGGCGGCTCGAATGTCTCCACCTCGACCGTGACCGGCTCGGGCGCTTCGTGAGCGAGGTCGGGCTCGAGCTCCGGAGACATCTCGTCGAAGTCCACGTCCTCGATGGCGTTGTCCTCGAGATCGAACAGGCTCGGCCACTTGCCGCACGTGCGGCACGAGTTGGCGACGGGCTCGTTGATCGTCCCGCACTGCGAGCAGCGCCACGGCTTGTCGGCCACGGCCGCAGCTTAGAGCCGTCGGCCGCGGGTGCTACCGCTCACCGACCTGGTAGAGCGGCACCCCCGCGTCGACGGCGACGAGCACGCCCTTCGAGATCTCCTCGTCGGTGAGCCAGCGAACCCCACTCGCGCTCCGCACGCCGCGGAGCAGGACCTGCGTGTACGCGAGTCCCGCGGGAAGGACGGCGAGCGGCCAGACACGTGTCCCGAACACCTGCACGAGCCTGCCGCCGGGAACGACGTGCTCCGCGACGACACGCGGCGCGTCCGGGGCGTCGGTGTGGATCCAGCACACCGCGAGCTCGATCGGCCCGCGCTCGCGGATCGCCTCGGCGAGCCCGCGCCGCAGGTCCTCCGTCGAGCGGTAGTCGAGGGCCAGCTGGACGACTCCGGGCGGAAGCCGGCGCGGCGTCCTCGCGACGACGGTCAACGCGTCGTCTCGCTCCGCGAGATCGGCAACCAGCCGCGCGAGCATCCCCGTTCCCCCGACTACGAGCGTGTGTCGGCTCACTCGTGGAGCCCCCGCCCGCGCCGGACGTCCGGCACGATCTCACCGATCCGGCGGCGCAGGTCCGCGTGGTCGAGACCCGCCTCGATGCCGAGGCGGCTCGCGACTTCCTCCTCGAG
>Ga0299913_10003798_pt1 | contig 12489 bp, 7 predicted proteins | sample RVTome_9_FD_201360 | JGI IMG/M metagenome (GOLD analysis project Ga0299913, IMG submission 201360) | Soil microbial communities from uranium-contaminated site in the Upper Colorado River Basin, Wyoming, United States - RVT155D38 (version 2) ... | reverse complement strand
GCCTTGTTCGTGGACGGCGATGTGGTGGTGGAACCAGCAGAGAACGATCAGGTTGTCCGGGTCTGTTCTGCCTTCGGGGAACCAATGGCTGACGTGGTGGACTTCGACCCGGTAGGTGGAGTCGCACCCGTCGATTTCGCAGTGTCCTCCGGTCCTTGCCAGTTCCGCGCGGCGTAATGATGGGGTGACGATCCTTCTGGTTCTTCCGTAGACCATTGGGGTGCCGTCAGCAGCGTTGACGGTGACTTCGGTGACGCAGTTACAGAGGATCGCTTGCAAAGCTTGGGCACCGACCCGGGGTCCGGCCAATAACCGGACTCCAGCACGCCCGTTGGTGGGGGTCGCCTTTTCGGCGTCGACAAACATGGTCACCTGGGCTTGGGGGGATTCGCCTCCGGAGGCGAGTTCGTAGAGGGCGGTTGCTTTCCTCCATGCCAAAGAACCCCGAGAACCATCAGGCAGTTCCGGCAACTCATCGGCTTTCCTGGTCAACGCTTGGTCGATGACAGCCCCAGTGACCCCGTCCAACCCGCCCCGTAACGTCCACCACGATTCGTCCAGGGACGGTTGGAGGATCAGATACCGGTCCTGAGCGGACCGGGTTTCGTCTTCAGATGTGAGTTCGACCCGGTCCGCAGCCTCCCGACGCAAACCCGAAATATCCAAATGATCCAGAGTCCCCACGTTGTCGTCGATCCGGGAGAGCACTTCGGCACGGTCAAACGAAATCGTGCCGTCGGCTAGAGCTTGGCGGATCCACGGTTTATCCACGGTGCGGCGCATGGTCCGCACCATTGTCCGGGCGGTGTCCGAACCGACATCCAATCTGGATGCGGTCCATTCCGAAAGGTTCCTACATCCGTCAGCGGTGAACACTTGGGCGGTGTCGAACCATTCCAGGTCGTCGACCAGGACCGCTTCGAGACGGGCGATCATCTGCGCTGTTTCAACAAACCGGGTCTCCCGGTCATCAACCGTGAAATCTCTCTCCCACTCCATACCCAAAACGTACAAACCAGGTGTGACAAAAACGCCCGAAATGGCCACAATCCAGAGAAAAAATTGGAGAAATTCCCGTTGCTCCGCCTAAGACGAGAGGAGGCTCCTGCGGTCAGTTGAAGGTGTCGCCTGAGCCTTCAACCTCGGAATCCACACGCACTTCTTGAAGCAATGGGGAGGGTGGTGCCGGAGGCGGGACTCGAACCCGCAAGCCCTCTCGGACAATGGATTTTGAGTCCATCGCGTCTGCCAATTTCGCCACTCCGGCCGGGAGAGCGGTAATTGTATGACCCATACTGGCTCTCTGCGACAACCGGATTTACGCTCAGGGGTGTGAAACGGGCTGCCAAGAAGATCTTCATCATCAACGATCGGATCAAGGACATCGATCAGGAGCTGGCTTTCACCCGGGCCGAGCTCGAATACCACCGGTCGATCAACGAGGACGCCCAGAGAGATGCCGCTGTGGGCAACTACATCGACCGTGAGGAGGCCAGCCTGACCCGTGGTGACGTCCGTCGTTTCGAACGAACCATCGACAAGTTGGAAGCTCGGAAGATGAAGCTCAAGGAGAAGCGAGCAAGCATGCTCGATCAGTTACCCGACTGACGAGAACCACACTACCGTCGCTGCCGTGCCCAAGCTTGTACTGATCGACGGCAACTCCATCGCCTACCGCGCCTTCTACGCACTCCCCGAAGACCTGGCGACGAAGAGCGGCCAGGTGACGAACGCAGTCTTCGGATTCACCAGGATGCTGATTCGGCTGCTCAAAGACATCGAGCCCGATGGGATCGCCGTCGCCTGGGATGTTTCCCGGAAGACCTTCCGGACCGACGCGTATCCGGAGTACAAGGCTCAACGGGAGAAGGCTCCAGAGCACTTCCGGAGTCAGCTGGGTCTCATCGATGAGGTTCTCCAGGCGTTGCAGGTGAACCAGATCCGCAGGGAGGGCTTCGAGGCCGACGACCTGATCGCGTCGATTGCAAAGAAAGCTGTCGCCGACGACTGGGAAGTGCTGATCGTCACCGGGGACCGCGACGCCTTCCAGCTCGTCGGGGGCCCGGTCGAAGTGATGTACACGATGCGCGGCATTTCGGACACGGTCATCGCCGACGCCGCCTACGTGGAGAACCGCTACGGAATCCGGCCCGACCAGTACGTCGAATACGCGGCGATGCGGGGTGATAACTCCGACAACCTTCCCGGCGTCCCGGGAGTGGGGGAGAAGACGGCGGCGAAGCTCATCGGAAACTACGGCAGCCTGGAGAGTGTCTATGAGGCAATCACGGATCAGACCCCGAAGCTCATGGAGAACCTGGCCGCAGCCCGTGAGCAGGTCTTCCTCAACCGGCGTCTAATGCAGCTGGTCGACGATCTCGATATCGAATTCGAGACGTCTCAGTACGAGGTCCGGGAGTGGGACCGGGCGACCGTCAAAGACCTCTTCGACTCCCTCGAGTTCCATTCGATGTGGTCCGATCTCGAGGCTGCGCTTCCCGGCGCTACCCCGCAGGGGGAGATCCTCGATGTCGAGACCACAATCCTCTCCGACTCGGCCGTGATCGCTTCATTGGCCAAAGAGAGTGAACTTGTCGTAGCGCTCATCGGTGATTCCGACGACCCATACGGACTCGGGATATCGACCGGCGAGAACCACGCGGTGCTCATCCCGCTTGACGCGGCGGCGCCGATTCTGGAGGGTTTGTCCAACGGGGAAATCGCCGCAGTCGGTCACGATCTCAAGACATTGACGAGGACCCTGCTCTCTCTCGACTACGACCTTGCCGTCTTGAAGATGGACACAGCGCTCGCGGCCTACGTGGTAAACCCCTCCAGTCGCACCTACGACCTGGAATTCATCGCCGACACATTGCTCGGGCTCGAGATCGTCTCACCAGACGATGAAACGGACGAAGGCACTCTCCCATTCGACACCGGGCCAGACCTCGAGATCGAGGGCCGGCGGATCGAAGCGATCCGGCGATTGGCCAGCCACCTCGATGACGAACTGGCGAGCCGCGAGGAGGGCGAGCTGTTCGAGAAGTTCGAGCTTCCCCTGGTCCCTGTGCTGGCACGAATGGAACACGCCGGGATCGGGGTCGATCGAGTGTATCTCGAAGAGATGGGCGCTGACCTTCGGCATCGGCTGTCATCCCTGGAATCCAGGATCCATGAGCTGGCCGGCGAGCCATTCAACGTCAACTCCACCGACCAGTTGCGTCAGATCCTCTATGTCCAGTTGCAGCTCCCGGTCCTAAAGAAGACGTCGACAGGCAAGCCTTCTACCGACCAGTCGGTGCTCAAGAAGCTGGACCACCCTCTCGTCGAGGCTCTTCTCGAGTATCGGGAATACGAGAAGCTCAGGAGCACGTACGTCGACGGGTATCTGCCGTTGATCGAATCAGACGGGAGAATCCACACCAGGTTCAACCAGATGGCCGCGACTACAGGGCGTCTCTCCTCCGACCGCCCGAACCTGCAGAACATCCCGGTCCGTTCCGAGTCGGGGATGACGATAAGGCGCGCATTTGTCGCAGACGTGGGATGTCAGTTCCTGGTGGCGGACTACTCACAAATCGAATTACGGATCCTGGCCCACATGAGCGGCGACCCGTTCCTGATCGACGCGTTCAAGAACGATGTCGACATTCACGCGGCGACCGCGGCTCGGGTGTGGTCCGTGCCGTTGGTAGAGGTCACCGTGGACCAGCGGCGCACCGCCAAGATGATCAACTTCGGGCTGCTCTATGGGATGGAGGCTTTTGGGCTGGCCGACCGGCTTGGCATCTCCCGGGACGACGCAAGGCGCCACATCGACACGTACTTCGATCAGTTCGTCGATGTGAAGCAGTTCATGGCCGATGTCGTCACCAAAGCACGAAACGACGGCTACACCACCACTCTCTTCGGTCGACGCAGGTATCTGCCTGAGTTGAAGTCCGACAACTTCAGGGTGAGACAGATGGGGGAGCGGATGGCCCTCAATGCCCCGGTGCAGGGAACGGCGGCAGACATCATCAAGGCGGCGATGATTGAACTCGACAAGAGATTGCGTGCCGGCAACTTCCGATCGGCGATGCTGCTTCAAATCCACGACGAGCTGATCCTCGAATCGCCGGATGATGAAATCGCGGAGATAGAGGCAGTGGTGGTCGACTGCATGGAGCAGGTTTCCGAACTCGATGTGCCGCTCAGAGTTGATGTTTCTCGGGGCGCAAATCTTGCCGCGGTCAAGGACTGAACCCCGTTCTGTTCGCCTTTCTCTAAAAAGCGGCATAGAATTGCCTACGCCTGTGCGGGCTATCCCGCATAGAGTTCTTTCCAAAGAGGTAATCCCCTACACATGTCCAACGACCAAGTGAATAACGCGCCCGAAAGCGCTCCCGAGGAGGAGACGCCCGAGGTGCCCGAGACCCCCGTCGCCGAAAACCCAATCGAGGAGGAGGCGACACCCACCGAACCGACCGATGAGGTGGCCACCCCCGACGAGCCAGCCGAAGAGCTCCCCTCCGCCGATGCAGGCGAGGACGCCGCGGAGACTCCCGCTGAGGAGCCCGCCACCGCAGGCACTGACGAGGCGTCGGCCGACGACGCTCCTCCTGCGGCCGCGGACTTCGATGTAGCCGACGAAGGCTCGGCGGATACCGAGACCTCAGGGGATGAGGCAGCAGCCAAGTTCGAGCCGTACCCACATCGCGAAGCCCTGGTAGCACCTGATTTGAGTGACCTGCCTGACGACATCGGTGATGACTTCGAGGCGGCGATCGAGGCCACTGTCCTCGAGTTCAACGATGGAGACATCGTCGAGGGAACGGTTGTCAGCGTTGACGGCGATGGAGCCATGGTCGACGTCGGTTACAAGTCCGAAGGTCTGATCCCGGTGCGGGAGTTGTCGATCCGGAACAATGTCGATCCGAACAAATCGGTACAGGTCGGTGACAGGGTCGAAGCCGTTGTCCTAACGAAGGAAGACGACGAGGGACGTTTACTCCTGTCCAAGAAGCGCGCCATGTATGAGCGGGCCTGGGGCGAGATTCAAGAGGTCGCCGCGGCCGATAAGACGGTCGAGGGCACCGTGATCGAAGTTGTCAAGGGTGGGCTGATCGTAGATATCGGGCTGCGTGGCTTCCTTCCTGCCTCCCTTGTCGACCTGCGACGGGTGCGTGATCTCGACCCGTTCATTGGTGAAACCATCACCGCAAAGGTCATCGAGCTCGACCGGGCACGCAACAACGTGGTCCTCAGCCGCCGGGCATATCTCGAAGAGGCTCAAGCGGAAGAACGTCAGGGCTTCCTTGACAACCTCGCCGAGGGAGAGGTACGCGAAGGCGTTATTTCCTCGGTGGTCCACTTCGGCGCATTCGTAGACCTCGGGGGGATGGACGGCTTGGTCCATGTATCCGAGCTGTCATGGCAGCACGTCAACCATCCCAACGAATTGGTGAACGTGGGCGACAAGGTGAAAGTCAAGGTCCTCGAAGTCGACCTCGACCGGGAGCGGATATCGCTGTCGATACGGCAGACAACCGAAGACCCCTGGGACGTGTTTGCCTCCGAGCACGAAGTAGGCGATGTAGTGGACGGGACTGTCACCAAGACCGTGCCATTCGGGGCTTTCGTCTCGGTTGGCGATGGTGTCGAGGGCCTGGTTCACGTATCGGAGATAGCGATGCACCGCGTCGAGTCACCCGAACTCGAGTTGTCGATCGGGCAGGCGGTCAAGGTGAAGATCACCGAGAAGGACGACGAGCGCCGCCGTATCTCGCTTTCGATCAAACAGGCAGCGCCGGACTACACCGAGCGCGCTCCAGCAGCCGAGGAGAAGAAGCCACAACAGCAGCAATCGCGCCGTCGCCAGCCTCGGGAATTCGAGCGGGAGTTCGGTGCCCCTGAAGAGGAGCGGCCCCCAATGCCGGTGGACGCTTCGCTCGAGGCAATCCTCCAGGAGCTCAAAGAGCGCGGCATCGGCCGTCGGTGATCGGACACGCCCCGAAATCCGGGCGGGGAGGCCCAATCGTGGCACCCTGCCTTGCGGGTGGTAATCGAGGTCGGCCCGCCTACTATGTTTCGACAGGGAAATGCTCAAGGATGCCTCTCGGACATCCGAAACCATTCCTGTGGAAATTCAACTTAAACGCCAGGTGGGGATAGCCCTGCCGGTAGCATGCCCTCGAATAGTCGCCGTGGGAGCGATCAAGTACCGAGGGGACAACCGAAGGGGACTCAATGGGTAGGAGAGCAATAGTTCTTCTTGTGGCCTTGATACTGGCCGGATTGGCGGCATGGGCCGTCTGGAACTTCTTAGATGGCGTCCGCAGTGAGGCCGAAAAAGATCAGGTGCAGGTCACGGTCTTCAGGGCCGGTGAAACAATTGCCGAAGGCGCTGATGGAGCGATCCTCCTTTCCGGTGACGGACTTATCGTCGAGTCGACGGAGGAGCAAGTGGATCTTCCCGCCGACGCCATCGCCGGCGAGGAAGAACTGAACTCAATCCTCACCGGGAGAGTCGCAGCAGGCCCGATATCTCAGAATGCCATTCTGACGCGGAGCCAGTGGACCGAAATCACCATTGACATCACCCCGCTTTCGGAGGTCATTCCTTCGGGCAAGCAGGCGATCACAATCGGTATGGACAACATCCGCGGTGTCAACGGCTTTGTTGAAGCCGGCGACCGGGTCAACTTGATCGTCACAGTCGACATCCAGGCCGAGTTCATCCCCGCTGATTTCCCGACACTCGACCCTGACACCGGCACCGAGGTCCCTGGTGAGGAAGAGACCGTCACGGTGACCTACACCAGATATGTCCTGCAGGGTCTGCCTGTCCTCGCCGTCGGTCGGGCGATACGCCCCGACGAGGATGCTCCGACTGTCATTGAGGTGGAGCCCGCACCGGGAACTGAAGCCGGCGTTGAAGGCGAAGACGAAGAAACCGGTAATGACACGGTCTTCACCATCGAGGTCACCCCTGAAGAAGCCGAGCGCCTGGCGTTCGCCTTTGAAAATGGTTCGATCTGGATGACACTTGTGCCTGAAGACTTTGTTGCAGTTGAAACTAACGGTGTCATTATTGATACCCTGTTCGGCGGCAACCTTCTCGACGATATCTTCGAGAACTGAGAGGTTTGACCAATGTCATTGGCTGAGAACAACCTGCTGGTTGTCGATCAGGACGACGACTTTCTCGCTAAGGCGAAAGAGTTGTTCGATGGTCGACTGCCCACAGCACGTTCGGTCGAAGCCGCAAATCAGATCGTCGCTACCAGCGACGTGCGTATGGTCCTTCTCGGCCCTTCCTACTCGGAAGGCTCGGCGATGGATGAGGTGCGAACGCTTCACAACGAAGATCCCTCACTGATTGTGATGCTGGTTGCGGAGGAGGTCACGTCTGACCTTCTCCGCCAGGCAATGCGCTCCGGAGTGTCCGACGTCATCGAGATCCCGCTCGATGAGCAGAAAGTCGAAGAAGCCATCGAAAGATTCGCCCACGACGTCCTGAAGCGGCCCAAGTCGGCCTCAGCCGGCCCGTCTGCTCCGGCGGCACCGGAAGCCGATGAAAAAGGTCATGTGGTCACCGTATGGTCTGCCAAAGGGGGGAGCGGAACAACGGTTGTGTCCACCAACCTCGCTCTTCTGCTCAACCGGATCCAGGACAAGAAAGTGGTTCTGGTCGACGCCGACCTCCAGTTCGGCGACGTTTGCCTTGTGCTCCAACTTGAGCCGAAGTTCACGATGGTCAATGCGGCGCACGAGTTGCATCATCTGGATGGCGAGTTGCTCGAGAGTCTCCTTACCGAGCATCCGAGCGGGTTGAAGGTCCTTGCCGCACCGCTGGAGCCCGCATTTGCCGACGACATCACCACCGCCGGTCTGATGCACATGATCGAAATTCTTCAGGACAACTACGACTACATCATCGTTGACACGGCATCAATGCTCGACGAGTTGATCCTGTCGCTGGTCGAGAAGTCGGATCAGGTCCTTATGGTCGTAGACATGGACTTGCCGAGCGTCAAGAACGCCAAACTGGCCCTCGACACCCTCCGATTGCTCAAGTTCAGCACCGGCGCTGTGAGTCTTGTCATGAACCGGTCCAACTCGAGGTCGAAGTTGGACAACAAAGAAATCGAGGCTGCACTCAAAATCAGTATCGATGCCGCTGTGCCGTCGGATGCTCTAGTGGCTGCTTCGGTCAATGAGGGGCGCCCCGTCGTCGAATCAGAGCCAAAGTCCAAAGTGGCAAAAGGTCTTGAAACTGTCGCAGCGCTCGTCGCAGAGAACATTCCAGATTCGTCCGGCAAGTCCGGGCTATTCGGACGCAAGTAGGGGGTAGGAGGGCAAAATGCCATCATTGTCAGAGAGAGTTGCAGCAGCACGGCAAAGTGAGTCTGCAGACGTATCAACAAACAGATCCGATGCTTTGGGGGACCTCCGCGGACGTCTCCACTTCAAGGTAGTCGAAGAGCTGGGCCCGACCCTCTATGACAGAGGAATGTCGGACGCTGAGCTACGCCTCCGGGTGTTGGAGATGCTCGAATGGGCAGTCGACCAGGAACAGGGGCTCCCTCTCACCAGCGCTGACCGCCGCGCTCTGCTGAACGAGATTGCATCTGACGTTCTCGGCTACGGCCCGATCGACCCCCTCCTCAACGATCCGGATGTGACGGAGGTCATGGCCAATGGTCCCTATGACGTCTACTACGAGAAAGCCGGCCGCATCCTCAAATCCGACGCCAAGTTCGTCGACGAAACCCATCTGAGGAGAATCATCGACAAGATCGTCGGTCAGATCGGCCGTCGCGTTGACGAAGCCACACCGATGGTCGACGCCCGTCTCCCTGACGGGTCTCGTGTCAATGCGGTCATCTCTCCGCTTTCAATTGGTGGCCCGTTCCTTACGATTCGAAAGTTCTCGATCGATCCATATCAGGAAGCCGACTTGATCAGCTTCGGCACCATCACCCAAAGGGTGGCCGACTTCTCCCGGGCATGTGTCCGGGGTCGCCTCAACGTCATCATCTCTGGTGGTACCGGTTCCGGCAAGACCACCACGCTCAACGTCATGTCCTCCTATATTCCCGGAGACGAGCGCATCGTCACCGTCGAGGATGCGGCAGAGTTGCAGCTCCACCAGGAGCACGTGCTGACCATGGAGTCTCGCCCCGCCAACATCGAGGGCAAGGGTGCGGTCCAGATCCGCGACCTGGTGAGGAACACCCTGCGTATGCGTCCCGACCGAATTGTGGTCGGGGAGGTTCGTGGCGCTGAGGCCCTCGACATGCTCCAGGCCATGAACACCGGTCATGACGGGTCGCTGACGACCATTCACTCCAACTCACCTCGTGACACTTTGTCCCGTATCGAGACGATGGTTTTGATGGCCGGGTTTGACCTGCCGGTCAAGGCCATTCGCGAGCAGGTGGCATCCGCCGTCGATCTCATCATCCACGTCTCCCGTCTTCGTGACGGTACGCGTCGAGTAACCCATGTGACCGAGGTGGAAGGAATGGAGGGAGACATCATCACCCTCCAGGACCTGTTCTTATTCGACTTTGGCATGGGCGTCGACGACGACGGCAAATTTAAAGGACGTCTGAAGGCAACAGGCATTCGTCCTTCGTTCTCCGAGGATCTCGAGAATCAGGGTATCCGGCTGCCGGCCGACCTCTTTGATCCGGAGCCCTTTGCTCGGAGGGGTAATTGAAACGACTTCTTGTCGTCCTAGTCGCCCTCTTCTTGGGTGCTGGCACCGCCCTCGCGCAGTCGGGTGAGTCGTCGATAGAGATCGTTGACGTCAATGGCGCGCGATACGCCGAGGGTGGCCAGACCACGATGGTGGTGGACTTTAAGAACTTCACCGCGTCTCCCGATCCTGAACTGCTTCAGATCACGGCAAACGGTGAGGCCGTGTCGAATCTCGAGGTGCGCAGCCTCGGGGAGTCGTCGGTTCCGGTCCGGATCGCCCTCATCATCGACTCTTCCGGTTCCATGGCGGGTGAGCCATTGGAAGCCGCCAAGAGCGCGGCCCAGGCGTTTGTTGATCAGAAGCGCGTCGAAGACCAGATTGCACTGATCACTTTCGCCGACACCGTAGTTGTCGCCTCCGGGTTCACCGCTAGCGGCACGGAATTGACCACACGGATCGAGAGCATCGAGGCGGTTGGAGAGACCGCATTCAATGATGCGATCATCAAAGCGATAGAGCTATTTGACATATCGTCCAGCGAAGATTTCATCAAGAATGCCATCGTTCTGACTGATGGTGACGACACGGCCTCCCAGGCAACAGTCGACGAGGCGGTCGCTGCAATCGGTGAGACCGAGATCAAGTTCTTCGGTGTCGCACTCGAATCACCGGATTTCAATCCCGGCCCGGTCGAGCAAGTGGCAAGTGCCGGCGGCGGCCTCTTCCTGTCGACGCCCGATCCTGCCCAACTCACCGGGCTCTACGGGCAGATTGGTCAAGAGATCAGCAACGTTCTCGTGGCCCGGTTCATCTCACCCATTTCCAGCCCTGGTGAAGTGACCTTTGCCGCCAGCTACGGCGACACCGGCCTGGCTTCTGAGGTCCTTTACCCCGTGTCCGGATTCGCGACCACCACAACAGCAATCGCGGGCGAGGCCAGCACAACGGTCACTTTCGCCCCACCATCGTCTTTTGTGGTCACAAGTCCTCTTATCCTCAGCCCGACAACCTTGATCCTCGTCGGTGCAATCGGTCTTGGGCTAACGCTGTTCTTGTTCCTTGTGATCCTGTTCGGCCGCGAAGAGGAGGAAGGCGGCAACCGGTTCGCCAAGAGACTCGAGGCTTATGGGCGAAAGGGTCCTTCCGTAGAGAAGAGGCCATTCCTCGAGCGCATCCCTCTGCTCAGTAGGTTTTCTCAGGCCGCCGAAGAGGAAGTAAGAAGGCGAGGCCTTCTTTCCGGCCTCAACTCCTCACTGGAACAGGCAAACATTCCGATGTCTCCGGGTGAGGCGATCCTGGCCCTGATCGGTGCTGCCGCCGTCGGCGGAGTAATCCTCTCCATCTTCAACGGGATCATTTTCGGAGCCATAGCTTTTGTGGGCTTGTTGTTCCTGCTCGCCGGATTGATCAACTGGACGGGTAACAGGGAGAAGCGAAGGTTCGAGAGGCAACTCCCGGACACGCTCACCCTCATGGCAACATCGTTGCGCGCAGGCTATTCGCTGCTGCAGGCAGTGGAGGCCGTGTCGGCAGAGGCTCAAGATCCGACTGCCCGCGAATTCGGCAGGGCGATCGTCGAGGCAAGGTTGGGCCGTTCGGTGAGTGACTCATTGAAAGGCATCGCAGATCGGACGCAATCTCAGGACTTCGAATGGGCGGTCATGGCGATCGAAATCCAGAGGGAGGTGGGAGGTAACCTCGCCGAGGTCCTGTCGACAGTTGCCAACACCATGTTGCAGCGCAACCGCCTCCGCGGCGAGATCAAGGCGCTGACCGCTGAGGGTCGGATTTCAGGGGTCGTCCTTGGCATTCTTCCCTTCGCCATGTTCGGGTTCCTCTACACGTCGAACCGTTCATACCTTCAGCCCCTCCTGGAACGGACCATAGGTCAGGTCGCCCTGGGAGTCGGAGTGTTATTGATCGGCGCCGGAATCTACTGGCTCAAGAAGATTGTGGACATTGACGTATGAATTTTGATCCTCTGGCCCTCGTCGTTGTTTCGGTGTTCATCGCGGTAGCGTTCGCGATCGTCTGGATGGGCATTGGTGTCACCCGCGCCCGGGAGGAGATGGTCGATCGTCTCGCCCTCTATGGTCGGAGCAACGCTCCGACCACACGTGAGGATCAACTGGCAAAGCCGTTGGCGCAACGGACCATCGGCCCTCTCTTCCTCAGGGTGTCGGGCTTTCTCAAACGATTCACACCAGTTGGCTATCTGGAGAAGAAACAGCATCAACTCCTCCTGGCCGGAAGCCCCGGAAATCTCGACGCCCCGGCACTGGTGGTCATCAAATTGCTGGGCACCGGAGTGGGGATCGTCTTGTCCTTCTTGATCGTTGACTACGGCGGGTCGGCGATACAACGTATCGTGCTATTCGTGTTCCCCCTGGTGCTGGGTTTTTACGGTCCGGACGCATGGCTCGCCCGGAAGGTCGAGGAACGCCGGGTTGAGATGCAGAAGGCACTGCCCGACATCCTCGACCTTCTGGTGATCTCTGTCGAGGCAGGACTCGGTTTCGACTCGGCGCTCTCCCGGGTGGTGGCGACGGTTCCCGGCCCGCTGTCCCAGGAGTTCTTCCGGATGCTCCAGGAGACGCGGGTTGGTGTCAGCCGCCGCGATGCCATGAGACACCTGATGGACAGGACCGACCTCGACGAGTTGAGATCCTTCCTGTTGGCCATGATCCAGGCCGAGGCGTTTGGTGTGACCATCGCCAATGTCCTTAGGGTTCAGGCCGATGAGATGCGTGTCAAACGGCGCCAGCGAGCTCAAGAGAAGGCTTTTGCGGCGCCGGTGAAGA
>Ga0299913_10003797_pt1 | contig 12490 bp, 11 predicted proteins | sample RVTome_9_FD_201360 | JGI IMG/M metagenome (GOLD analysis project Ga0299913, IMG submission 201360) | Soil microbial communities from uranium-contaminated site in the Upper Colorado River Basin, Wyoming, United States - RVT155D38 (version 2) ... | reverse complement strand
GGTTCGTCCGGCCCGCGGCATCCTCGAAGTAGCGCAGGCCGAGGAGCTTGTCCGCCATGCGGTCCGCGGTGACCGCGTCGTCCTCGGCTCCGACCCCCACCAGCACGACCGCCCCAGGCCCGATGTCACCGACCACCTCGGCGCCGACGCGCACCGCGGCGCGACGCACGCGCTGGACGACGAGGCGCATCGGCCCTAGCCCGACGGCGAGGCGACGGCGCTCGGCTCCGGCTCGCCGATGCGCACGATGCCGGCATCCTCGTTGGCCCGCGGCCCGCGGAGCGCCGCCTCAGTGAAGCGGGCCTGCGCGTTCCAGATCATCCAGCCCACCGCGCCGTTGTCGTCCAGCGCCCGCATCTCGTCGCGGATCTGCGCCGCGGTGTACGGCGGGAACGGGCCGTAGCCGAAGTCCTGGATCCAGGGCCGGATCCGCATCGGCAGGCCGGCGGCCTGGCGGTTCATGATCTCCAGCGTCTTGTCGATGACGTCGTACGGCGCCCGGTTCGGCACGGGGTGCCCGAATACGCCGGGGCCGTAATGGCTCGGGTAGACCATGGGACTGAAGTAGTCGACGTAGGGCATGATCACCTCCGGCCGCTGCCCGATGCCCTGGTCGTCGGGGACGATGAAGCTGATCGGGAAGACGTCAGCCGAGAGGAAGGCGCGCTCGGTCGCGAGCCGATCGGAGATGACCCGCAGCGTGCGGCGGATGGCCGGCAGCCGGAACGACTGCGAGTTCGGCAGGTTCGTGTCGGCCACGTCGTAGGGACCGTCGCTGAAGAAGCGGATGTAGTCGAGCTGCACCTCGTCGAAGCCCTTGTCGGCGAGGTCGCCGGCGATGGCGGCGAGGTACTCCGCCACGCCGGGTGCGGCCGGATCGAGCCAGATGCCGCCGATGTTGTCGGTCCACGGCTCGCCGGTCGCCGAGTTCCGCACCGCGAGCTCCGGCCGCGCCGCCCCCACGGTGTTGTCCTTCATGCACACCATCCGCGCGATCGTGTAGATGCCGCGCTCCTTCAGCGCCGGCAGCAGCTCGGCGAGATCGAGGATCGGGCGTGCCGCGGCGCCGGACTCGACGGCCTCGGGCAGGTCGGTCTCGTAGTAGAGCCAGCCGCCGGTTTCCTTCACGTCAATGACGATGGCGTTCGCCTCGGTGCGCTCGATGAGCCGCAGGAGCTCGTCGAGGCGCCCTGGGCCCTCGAACACGAGGCCCGGGGCGTAGAGCGCCCGCGTCTCGAACGGCTCGAGCGCGATGTCGATGTCCATCTCGTCGCCGAGGGCGACCTCGACCAGCCGGAAGCCGGGCATCTTCACGATGAGCGTGCCCTCGTCTGGCACATCCGACAGCGCGTAGCGGCCGCGGCGATCAGTGCGCACCGCCGCCTCCGCCCCGTCGAGGAAGACGCGGGCGCCGGCAACCGGGTCGCCGGCGGCGTCGGTGATCACGCCGCGCACGACGTTTCGCCGCAGCTCGACCGTCGCGTCGCCGTCGTCCGGCACGCTCAGGAGGGCGGGGTCGTGCTCGTCGGCCTCGACCTGGAGCTCGGCCCCGCGTGGGGCGGTGATCGCGACCGATCCGTCGGCGGAGGTTCGGGCCTCGACGCCGGCGCCGGAGATCCGCGCTTCGGCCACCGGCTCACCGCTGCCGCGCTGGGTGACGGTCACCGTCAGCTCGCGAGGTGGCTCCGGCGTCGGCTCGGCGGTCGGGACGAAGGGCAGCGGGCCGGACTCGCCGCAGGCGGCAAGCACGACCGACAGGGCAAGGATGGTGGCGATGGCGCGCGGAAGCGGGACGCGGGTCAGGATCGGCTCCTTTCGGGATCGCGGGCTGGGTGCTCGGCGCTGGACGCCGCCCGGCGCAGATGTTCCACGACCGGGTGGAGGTCACCCGGCGCGGCGTACAGAGCGCTGCCGGTGACAAGGACGTCGCCGCCTGCGGCATGCGCAGCACCGATGGTGTCCAGGTTCACGCCGCCGTCGACCGCGATCGGCAGGTCGAGCCCGCCGTCGTCGGCCGCTGCGCGCAGCGCCTGGAGCTTGGGAAGGACCTCGGTCATGAAGGCCTGGCCTCCCCAGCCGGGGTTGACGGTCATCACCAGGAGCAGCTCGATGCGATCGAGGAACGGGAGCGCTCGTTCGGCCGGCGTCTCGGGGTTCAGCGCCAGGCCCGCTCCCCGGCCGGCCGCGTGGATGGCGTCGATGACCGCGGAAACGTCGTCGTCGGCCTCGAGGTGGAAGGCGATGACGTCCGAGCCGGCCTCGGCGAAGGCGTCGACGTAGCGGAGCGGCTGGCTGATCATGAGGTGGCTGTGATACGGCAGCCGGCTGTGGCCACGCACCGCCTCCACGACCACCGGGCCCATCGTGATGTTCTCGACGAAGTGGCCGTCCATGACGTCGAGGTGGATCGAGTCGACGCCGCCGTGGTCGGCGCGCACGATCTCCTCCCCGAGCCGGCTGAAGTCCGCGTTCAGGACGCTGGCGCTGATGTGCGGCGGGCGGGCGACACCGGTCATGTCGCCACCGGCTGCGCGGCGCGCTCGCGGGCCCGGTTCAGCTCGCGGATCGAGCGGCCCGCGAGCTGGGCGTGGAGCTGGCCGCAGGCGGCCTCGATCTCGCGGCCCCGGGTGTCCCGCACCGTGACCGCCACGCCGGCGGCGCGCAGCACATCGGCGAACGCCTTCACCCGGTCGAGCGGCGTGCCGCTCCAGCGCGATCCGGGCGTCGGGTTCAGCGGGATGAGGTTGACGTGGCTGCGCCAGCCGCGCGCCAGCACGGCCAGCCGCTCGGCGGCCGGCAGCCCATCATTCATGCCGTCGATCAGCACGTACTCGAGGCTGACCCGGCGCCCGGTCCGCTCCGAGAAGCGGCGGCCGGTCGCCACCACGTCGGCGATCGGCCACTTGCGGTTGATCGGCACCAGCTCGTCGCGGAGCGCGTCGTCCGCGGCGTGGAGGCTGATGGCCAGGTTCACCTGGGGCAGGTCGGCGACCATCGCCTCCATGCCCGGCACCACTCCCGACGTGCTCACGGTGATGTGGCGGGCGCCGATCCCGAGCCGATCCGGGTCGTTGAGCAGTCGCACGGCGGCGAACACGCGCTCGCGGTTGTTCAGCGGCTCGCCCATGCCCATGAAGACCACGTTGTAATGCCCGGTCCGGGCGCCGGGCCGCCAGCCGGCGCCGAGCGCCAGCCACGGGGCGCGGTGCCAGTGCAGGACCTGGTCGACGATCTCGCCCGGCGTCAGCTGCCGGCCGAAGCCGGCCTGGCCGGTGGCACAGAACGGGCAGCCCACCGCGCAGCCGGCCTGGCTCGAGATGCAGATGGTGGTGCGCGCGGCCGCCCGACCGCGCGCCGGTGTCCGCATGAGCACCGATTCGATGCGCTGGCCGTCGGCCAGCTCGTGGACCGCCTTGGCGGTCAGCCGGTCTTCGGTCTCGATGACATGGCTGCCGGCGATGGTCGAGAAGCGGAAGCCGTCGGCGAGCGCCTCACGCAGCGGCAGCGGGAGCTCGGTGAGGTCGCCGAAGCCCGCCACCTCCGGCCGGTGTGCGCCGGCCAGCACCTGGCCGGCCCGGTACGCGGGCTCGCCGCGGGCTTCGAGCCACGCGGCGAGCGCATCGGGGTGGATCTCGCTGATCGCGGGCGGCGGCCCGGCGAGCGGAAGCTCAGTCACGCCGCCCCATCAGCAGCATCAGGTAGTAGAGGAAGGTGAGGAGCGCGGTGAGCGCCGCGGCGACGTACGTCCAGGCGGCGGCCTTGAGGACGTCGCGCGCCCCGACCTGCCGCTCCCCCTGCATGCCGAGGCTTCCGACGAAGGCGAGGGCCTTGCCGGATGCGCCGATCTCCACCGGCAGCGTGACGAAGGTGAACACCACGGCCGCGCCGAAGGCGATGAGGCCAATCCAGGCCAGGTTCAGGGCGTTGAAGATCAGGCCGCCGATGATGAGCCACGGCGCCACGCCGCTGCCGAACTGGGCGACCGGCACGATCGTCTGGCGCACCGCCATCCACGGATCGCGCTGGCGATCCTGGAGGGCGTGTCCCACCTCGTGGGCGATCACCGCGGCCGCGGCCACCGAGAGGCGGTCGCCGCCCGGCACGCCGAGGGCCACCTCGGTCGGATCGTAGCTGCCGAGCTCGGGGCGACCCGAGACGGTGCTCGAGACGCGCAGCACCTTGCCGCGCGGGTCGTAATGGTCGGTCAGCTGGCCGGGCACCGGCTCGATCTTCACATCGGTCAGGCCCTGGCGGTCCAGAAGCCGGCGAGCGAAGTCGAAGGCGCTCATGTCGATGCCTGAATCCACCTTCGACCACTTGGCGTAGGTGGAGCGCACGCGCCACGCGGCCCATCCGGTGATGGCGATGCTGGGCAGCATCACCAGCAGCACGTACGGAAGAAATCCAGCCATGGTTGTCCTGCCACCTCCTAGGGGCGGAGCCGAGTATAGCCGAGCGTGGGTGAAGCCCAGATGCGGGACCGATGAAGACGGCTTCACCACCGCGCGGCTGACGATCCGGGCACGCGGCGTGCGAGGGGCGTACGGAAACGACACCAAGCCATGCATACGAGGAGCTCGCCATGAAGACGAACGACTGGAAGAAGGCGGTGCGCGACGCCGGCAGGCAGGCCGGCCGCAGCGCCGAGGAGATGAGCGGCCGCCGCCGCCCCGGCCCAGGCCGATTCCTGGCGATCGGGGCGATCGGCGCTGCCATCGGCGCCGCGATCGCGTTCCTGTTCGACCCGCAGCGCGGCCGCGCCCGTCGCGCGCAGCTCGTGGATCGCTCGGCGGCCACCCTGCGCGACGTCGGCCACCAGGCGGAGCATGGCGCGCGACGCGTGGCGTCCACGGTCCAGGGCAAGATCGCCGCGGTCGGCGCGAATGGATCGGGCGAGCCGATGCCGAACGATGCATCCCTGGCCAACAAGGTCGAGAGCGAGCTGTTCCGCGACCCGGACATCCCGAAGGGAGCCATCAACGTCAACGTCGAGCAGGGCGTGGTGGTCCTTCGCGGGGAGGTCCCAGACGCGGAGCTCGGCGAGCGGCTCGAGCACGAGGCCCGCGCGATCCCGGGCGTGTGGGAGGTGGAGAACCTGCTCCACCTGCCCGGCGAGCCGGCTCCGACCCAGCGCTAGGCAGTCGCCGGGGCGGCGCTGGCATCCGGCGGAGGGGCCGCGCCGAGCAGGACGTGCTCCCGCTGAAGCCCCCGTCGCCAGGCGTCGGCCGGCATCGCCGCCCTGCCGGCGGGCTGCACCGCCTCGAGCAGGAGCGCGCCCTCGCCGCACGCCACGTGGGGCCACTCGCCGGGGAGCAGTGACCCGATCGGCACGCCGCTGACGCCGGCCGCCGGCCGCGCCGCGCGGACGTGGAGCCGTTCTCCGTCCATCGTCGTCCAGGCGCCCGGCCAGGGCTGCAGCGCCCGGACCTGCCGGTCGATCTCCTCCGCCGGACGGCGCCAGTCGATCCAGCCATCGGCCCTTCGGAAGGGACGGATCATCGTCGCCAACGCGGGATCCTGCGCGGTCGCGACGTCGGCCGACGGAGGCCAATCGGCGAGGCGCGCGGGAACGACGTCCGCGGCGAGCGCGGCGAGTCGTTCCTCGAGCTCGGGCGTGGTCTCGCGCCCGCCCAGCGGCATCGGCCACTGGTCCACGATTGGCCCGGCGTCCAGCTCATCGGTCATGATCATGAGCGTCAGGCCCGCGACCGAGTCACCGGCCAGGATCGTCGACGCGACCGGCGCCGCACCACGGTGCCGCGGCAGGAGCGACGGATGCACGTTGAGCGGTGGCCGGCGACCCATGGCCAGGACGTGCGCCGGCACGAGCTGCCCGTACGCCACGAGCAGGAGCGCATTGGGGTCGTAGCGCTCGAGGATGTCGCGGGCCTCGTCCGAGCGCAGCCGCCGCGGCGTCTCGACCTGGAGGCCGGCCTCGCGCCCGAGGGTGGCGATCGGCGACGGTCGCTGCTTCAGGCCACGGCCGGCGGGACGATCAGGCTGGCTGAGGACGAGCGGCCGCTCCCCCATCTCCACCAGCCGGGCAAGCAGCGGGACGCCGAAGGCTCCCGTCCCGATGAAGACGAGCCGGCCGAGGCTGCTCACCGCGGATCCACTAGATGCCCGCGGCGGCCTGTTCCTCCACCTCGCTCGGGCTGTCGCTGACGCGGACCAGCTCCTCGAGCGACTCGAGGTGATCGATGTAGAGGATGCCGTTGAGGTGATCGATCTCGTGCTGCAGCGCCCGCGCGAAGAGCTCCTCGCCCTTCACCCGGAACTCCTTGCCGTGGCGGTCCTTCGCCTTCACGGTGACCTTCTCGTGGCGCTTCACCTCGGCCACGAAGCCCGGGATCGACAGGCAGCCCTCCCAGTCGAGGATCTCGCCCGATGTCCGCACGATCTGGGGGTTGATGAGCTCGGTCACCTTCTCCTCGAGCTCGATGACCGTCACCTGCAGCCCCACGCCGACCTGGTTCGCCGCCAGGCCGATGCCCGGCGCGTCGCGCATCGTCTCGAGCATGTCGTCGAGCAGCCGATGGAGGGAGGCGTCGAACTGCGTCACCTTCTTCGCGCGCTCGCGAAGGATCGGCTCTTCGGCGGTGAGGATGCGACGGACGACCATGCCGGCATTGTACCGATGCTCACAGGAGCGATTCGGGGTCGACGTCGATCGCCACCCCGGGCGGCACGCGCTCGAGCGCAGCGCGACGGGCGGGCTCGCCCTCGGCGCGCAGGACGACCTGGAGCCGCCACCGGCCGGCGCGTCGGGGCACGTACGCCGCCAGCGGGCCGTGCACCTCCACGCCGTCGAGCGCCACCGCCTCGGCCGCCGCCGCGGCGCGCGACTCGGCACGGACGCGATCCGGGTCGGCGACCAGGAGGCGGGCCAACACCGTCGCCGGCGGGTAGCCGAGCAGCCTCCGCCGTGTGAGCTCCTCGTCGGCGAACCCGTCGACGTCGAGCTGCGCCGCGGCCCGCACCGCGTAGTGGTCCGGCGCATAGGTCTGGACGAGCACCCGCCCCGGCAGCTCTCCGCGTCCGGCGCGGCCGGCGACCTGGGCGAGCAGCTGGAAGGTGCGCTCGGGCGCGAGGTAGTCCGGCAGGTTGAGCGTGACGTCGGCGGCGATGACGGCGGCCAGGGTCACCGACGGCAGGTCGAGCCCCTTGGCGGCGAGCTGCGTGCCGACGAGCACGTCGGTGCGGCCCTCGCGGAAATCGTCGTAGATCGCCTCGAAGGCGCGCCGCGCCGCGAGCGCGTCCGAGTCGAGGCGCGCCACCCGCAGGTCCGGCCGCAGCGCGCGCAGCTCGGACTCGACCCGTTGCGTACCGGCGCCGAAATAGCGGATCCGGGCTGAGCCGCAGGCCGGGCAGCGGTCCGGGGCTGCCGCCGCGCGCCCGCAGTGGTGGCAGCGCAGCGCCTCGCCGACCGAGTGGTACACGTACGGCAGGTCGCAGTCGGGGCAGCGCAGGCTCTCCCCGCAGTCCCGGCACAGGACGAACGTCGCCGCCCCCCGGCGGTTGAGGAGCAGGATCGCCTGCTCACTGCCGGAACGGAGCGTGCCGAGCGCGTCCCGCAGCGCCCGCGAGAAGATCGACCGATGGCCCTCGGCCAGCTCGGCCCGCATGTCCACCACCTCCACCGCCGGCGCGCTGCCGACGCGACGCTCCCGGAGGCGGGCCCGCTCGACGAGGCCGCCGCGGACGCGGGCCAGGGTGACGACGTCGGGCGTCGCCGTGCCGAGGACGACCCGCGCGCCGGCGAGGGCGGCGCGGCGCCGGGCGACCCAGCGCGCGTCGTAGCGCGGCGTGCGGTCCGACTTGTAGCCACCGTCGTGCGCCTCGTCGATCACGATCAGCCCGAGATCGGGCAGCGGCGCGAAGACAGCTGACCGGGTGCCGACCACGACACGGGCCTCGCCGCGGAGGATCCGCCACCACTCGTCGTGCCGCTCGCCGGGCGACAGGCCGGAGTGGAGGACCGCCAGCTCGTCGCCGACGATCGCGCGCACGCGGTCGGCGAGCTGAGGTACGAGGCTCAGTTCCGGGGCCAGGACGATCGCCGTGCGGCCGGCGTCGAGCGCCTCGGCGGTCGCCGCCAGGTAGACCTCCGTCTTGCCGGCGGCGGCGACGCCCTCGAGAAGCAGCTCGCCACCCGGGGGCAGCGCGCCAATGGCATCCACCGCCCGCCGCTGCTCGCCGGCGAGGTCGTGGCGCGCCGCGGCGACGTCCATCCGGTGCGCGAGCGGGGCTCGTGCCACCTCGCGCCAGTCCAGCGCCGCGGCGCCGATTCCCGCCAGCCTGCGGGCCGGTGCGAGCAGCGAGGCCGGCTCGACGCCGAGCCGCGCCGCGAGCTCGGGCAGCGCGACCTCTTCGGGGCCCAGTGCCTCGAGCATCGCCCGCTGGAGCGGCGCGCGACGCGAGGGCTCCGGGCCGCCGGCGACGGCGCGCAGCACACGCACGCGGCTGGCGCGCACCTCGGGCGGCAGAAGCTCCCAGCGCGGCACGGCGACCCCACTGCGCCGCAGCCGCTCGATCCACGCCTCCCGGCCGCGCGTCGGCGCGTGCCGCCGCAGCGCGGCATCGCTGATCGCCCGGTCTGGCGCCTCCCGCACCTCGGCGCGCAACGCGGCCGGCAGCGACGGGTCGTCGGCCACGGTCCAGCGCCGCCGCAGCCGCGACTCGAGCCCGGGCGGCAGCATGGCGGCCAGCGTCGTCCCCAGCGGCGCGCGATAGTAGCTCGCGATGTCCTCCGCCATCGCCAGCAGGTCGGGCGTCAGCATCGGCGTCGAGACGATGCCCTCCACCGGGCGCAGCTCGACGCCGGGCTCCGGTGGGTCCGGTTCGCCGGCGAGAAGGTAGCCGAGCGCCAGGCGGCGCCCGTACGTCACGAGGAGCAGCGACCCGGGCGCGGCATCCCCGAGCGTGGGGGGCAGCCGGTAGCTGAAGGTGCGCTCGGGGCGGTCGGCCACCGCGTCGACGGCGACCCGCACCACCCGGCCGGTGCCGGCCTCCATCGGTCCGGGCTAGACCTGCACCCGTCGGGGCGGATCGCGGCGGGCCTCGGCCTGGATGATCTCCCAGATCCGATCGGCCGCTGCATCGGGGTGCCCGGTCTCGTTGACGATGACGTAGTCGTAATCGCCGCTGGAGGCCATCTCCGCCTCGGCGCTGCGCCGGCGGCTGGCGAGCGAGGCAGCGTCCTCCGAGCCACGCTCTGCGAGGCGGGCGGCGAGGTCCTCGATCGACGGCGGCATCACGAAGATGAGGAGCGCATCGGGCACCCGACCGCGCACCGCGCGAGCGCCCTGCGGGTCGATGGTGAGGATCGCGTCACGACCTGCCGCGAGGATGCCGCGCACCTGGCCGATCGGCGTGCCGTACCAGTGCGCGCCATGGACGATCGCCGATTCGAGCAGCCCGCCCTCGGTCCGCAGTCGCTCGAACTCCTCGTCGGCCAGGAAGTGGTAATGGACCTTGTCGATCTCGCCCGGCCGGCGGGGGCGGGTGGTGGCGGTGACGATGGGCACGACCTGCGGCCGGCGCGCGGCCAGCTCCGCCACGATCGTGCTCTTCCCCACGCCCGACGGCCCGGACACGACGACGAGCATCGGGTTGGGGAAGGTCATCCGCTTGTCGGGCTCGGACGCCTCTTCGGCGCCCGCAGCGGCGGCGGACGCGGGCAAGGTCAGCTCATCGGTCAATCGGCATCCTCCAGCTCGGCCCCCACGCCCACCGGCAGCCCCTCCGCCATGATGTCGGCCGCGGCGAGGCTGGCAGCCAGGTCAACCGGCAGCTCGCTCCAGGCGCGCAGGGTACGCCCGTCGGCTGGACGCGCGAGGCGCAATCGGCCCGCGTGCAGGAACTGGCGCTCGAGGCCGCCCGGCCCCTGGCCGCCGCCGTAGCGGCGGTCGCCGGCGATCGGCAGGCGCAGGTAGGCGAGGTGGGCGCGCAGCTGGTGCGTCCGGCCGGTGAGCGGTCGGAGGGCGAGGAGCGTGTAGCCGCCCCGCGCCGCGAGCACCTCGTACTCGGTCACCGCCTCGCGGCCGCCGGCCACGACCGCCATGCGCTGGCGGTCGGCCGGGTGGCGGCCGACCGGCGCCTCGACGCGCCCGCGCGGGGCGGGCGCCTCCCCGTGCACGAGCGCCACGTACTCCTTCGCGATCGCATGCTCGGCGAACTGGCGCATGAGCGACGCCTGGGCGGCATCGGTCTTCGCCACGAGGAGGAGGCCCGAGGTGTCCTTGTCGAGCCGATGGACGATGCCCGGCCGCCCCACGCCGGCGATCGAGCCGAGCGGCTCGCCGCGCCGCTGGGCGCGGCCCAGGAGCGCGTGGACCAGGGTCCCGGTAGCGTGGCCCGCGCTCGGGTGGACGACGAGGCCGGCCGGCTTGTCGACGATGAGCATGGCGTCGTCCTCGTAGGCGACCCGCAGCGGGATCTCCTCGGGCACGAGGCGGGCGTCCGGCGGCGCCGATAGGACGACACGCAGCGGCTCCCCGCCCCGGAGCCGGTCGCTGGCGCGCGCGCGCCGGCCGTCCACCAGCGCGCGCCCATCAACGATGAGCCGCTGCGCGTGGGCCCGGCTGATGCCCGCCAGTGCGGCGACAGCGAGGTCGAAGCGACCGGCTGCCGCCGCGCCCTCGACGACCCGCTCCTCCGCGGCGGTCGCCGTCACGCGCTCGGCTCCGCGGTGTGCCGCGGTTCGAAGAGGACGAGGTAGGCGACCAGCAACACGATCCCGACCGTGATCCCCGCGTCGGCGATGTTCCAGGTGGGGAAGCGCACGTCGCCGATCCCGACCGAGACGAAGTCGGTGACGTATCCCTGCCGGATGCGGTCGATGAGGTTCCCAATCGAGCCACCCAGCAGCAGGCCGAGGATCGCCTGCAGCCAGAGGCTCCGTCCGCGGAACCCGCGATGGAACCAGGCCACCATGCCGAGCGCCACGACGTGGACAGCGTAGAACAGCAGGAGGCTCCCCTCGAACTGGAAGAGGCTGAAGGCGGCCCCCGAGTTGCGCACGTGCCAGATCAGGACGAGGTCGCCAACGAGCCCGACCCGATCCCCCACCTCGAGCGCACCGACGACGGCGGCCTTCGTCAGCTGGTCGGCCGCGACGACGAGCGCCGCGGTCAGCCCCAGGACCGCGAGCTCGGTTCGCTGCTGGTCCCGGGGCGCGACGCTGCTCATGCGCCGATGGTACGCGATCCCTCCGCCGCGACCCCCGCTCAGCCGCCGGCGCGGCGCAGGGCCAGTCGCAGGCTCGCCCCGTCGATGCTCGCCGCCTCGCTCCGGTCGGCGCCGGCCAGCTCGGCGTCGGGATCGAGCTCCAGCCGCGTGGCGAGCACCTCTTCGGCGAGCCAGTCGCGGTACGGGCGCAGTCGATCCACGGCCGCCGGCTCGCCGCCTACGGCCGCCTCGATGCGGTCGCTGATCTCGTACCCGGCTGTCTTGCGCAGGTTCTGCAGCCGATGGGCCACCTCCCGGGCGAGGCCCTCCGCCGCGAGCTCCGGCGTCAGCTCGGTATCGAGCGCGACGAGCACGCCACCTTCCTCGGCCACCTCGTGCCCCGGTCGCGCGCGAGCGGTGAGCTCGAACTCGTCCGGCGCAAGCGTGATGCCGGCCACCTCGACCCGCCCGTCGTCGAGGAGCTGCCACGTCCCGGCACGCGCGCCGGCCATGATCGCGCCCACCTCCTTCCCGCGCCGCGGGCCGATCACCGGCAGCAACGGGAACAGCGTCCGCTCCACCATCGCCGACTCGTCGTCGAGGATGGCCAGCGCCTTCACGTTCAGCTCCTCGAGCACCTGCTCCACGAGCTGGGCGTCCACGCCGGCGTCCGTGCTCAGCGTCCCGCCCGCCGCGGCAGGCAGCTTCACGCGAACCGCGGGCAGTGGCTGTCGCGTGCGGATCCCGGACGCTGCCCGGGCCGCCCGACCGAGCGCCACCACCTGTCGCGCGAGCTCGACCGACGCCTCGACCGGCGCGTCACGCCACCCCTCTCGCTCCCGCGGAAAGTCGGCGAGATGGACGCTGTCCGGCGCGCCCGGGTCGACGGCCACCACCAGATTGCCCCACATCGCATCGGCGACGTGCGGGACGAACGGCGCGAGCAGCCGCGTCAGGTCGACGAGGACGCGATGGAGGGTCCCGAACGCGGCGCGCTTGTCGTCGTCGAGCTCGCCCTTCCAGAAGCGGCGCCGGTTGCGGCGCACATACCAGTTCGACAGGTCGTCGACGAAGGACTCGATGGCTCGCGTGGCGCGGGCGGGGTCGTACCCGTCCAGGGCAACCCGCACCTCGGCGACCAGGCCGTCGAGCCGCGACAGGATCCAGCGGTCGAGCAGCGTCCGGGCGGCGGCTACGCCATCGGTCCCGTCAGGGCTCCAGCCGTCGAGCCGCGCGTAGGTCACGAAGAAGCCGTACGTGTTCCACAGCGGCAGGAAGAAGCGGCGGACCTCCTCGTGGGCGAGGTGGTAGCCGAAGTTCA
>Ga0299913_10003795_pt1 | contig 12496 bp, 13 predicted proteins | sample RVTome_9_FD_201360 | JGI IMG/M metagenome (GOLD analysis project Ga0299913, IMG submission 201360) | Soil microbial communities from uranium-contaminated site in the Upper Colorado River Basin, Wyoming, United States - RVT155D38 (version 2) ... | reverse complement strand
CGGCGACGGGAGCGTCGAGATCGATATGTCCCGAGACCTCGGGCCCGGCTGCAATCTTCTCCATGTATACGCATGGGCCGGGGTCGAACATTGTTCCGCTCTCCGCAACGGCAACTACGGCTAGAGCCCCAGGCTGGCCTCTCGACGTCAGCCCGGTTCCATCGATCGGATCGACCGCAACGTCTGCCTCGGGCGGCTCTCCGTTTCCCACCTGCTCGCCGTTATAGAGCATGGGGGCCTCGTCCTTTTCCCCTTCTCCGATCACGACGCGACCCTTCATCGGGACACTCGTGAGCATGAGCCGCATCGCATCGACTGCAGCCTGGTCGGCGGACTCCTTCTCGCCGCGCCCCATCCAGCGGGCTGCGGCTAGAGCTGCCGCCTCGGTGACTCTGACCAACTCCATCCCGAGATTTCTCTCGGGAGCAGTCGTAATGATCTCGGGGTTTTCTTCGAGTCCCATATGAGGATACGAATCTTATATTGCGACTCCCATGACGGGATTTCCCCCGATTGTGAGATGCTCTTGGTGATGGCCCGCCCGGAGGATACCCAGGAGATCCGGCAGGACCGGACTCAACAGCTGCCAATGACGGTCGCGGCGAGATCGACTCGTCGGGTCTTGATTGGGCTTCTCGGTGGGGCACTTGTCTTGCTGGGAATCATCCTCATCCCCTTGCCGGGCCCCGGCAGCGTGTTGATCCTGCTAGGACTAACGGTGCTCGGCTGGGAGTATCGCTGGGCAAAGCGGCTGCTCTTCAAGGCCAAGTGGCAGCTCAAGCGACTGCGAATGAGAAGGGTCAAGAAAACCTCCTGATGCGAGGTCTGCTGTCTTTGATCGCGTTCCTCGGAGGGCTGGTTGGTGCGGTGGCTGCGGTCAGTCCCCGGCAAACCTCGGTCGCACTGGGTATCGTCGGTCAGGAATCCGGAGCCATCAACCTCGTACTTCTAGGGATCACCGCAGGTGCAGTCGGCTCGATAGTGATTGCGGCCCTGGCCGATAAATTTGGGCGCAGAACAGTTCTCATGGCCGCCTGTATCGCCGGGGGCGGCCTCAGTGCGCTTACGGCTGTCTCGACTTCGCTCACGATGTTCGCTGCTTTTCAATTCGCTGCGAGGATGTTCACGGTAGCGGCCCTCGTCTTGGTGGTGATCGTGGCAGTCGAGGAGTCATCGTCCGAAGTTCGTGGCCGGGCCGTCGGGAAACTAACGTTCTTCGGCGGGCTTGGCGTCGCCGCCGCGGCTTTAGGGGGCCAAGCTGTGGATCTTCTCGGGGGCGATTGGAGGGTCCTTCACATGAGCGGAGCCCTCTTGCTGCTCGCAGGCCTCGCAGTTCCCGGACGAATCAACGAACCCACTCTGTGGATGAAGCGCTCCGGCAAGGCTCATGGCGTCGCCGTTCAGCTTTTCCAGAGCGGCGCTCTGTTCTTCTTCACTTACGCCGCTGCGCTTTCGGCACTTGGATGGTGGCGAATCTATGCATCCGAACAACGCGGCTTCGCAGAGCAGCGTGCTGGGACCCTGATGGCAGTTGGCTACGGACTGGGCCTGACCGGTTATCTCGTCGCAGGGCGGCTCCAAGACCATTTCGGACGACGAAGAATCGGGGTCCTCTTCCTTTTTCTCGGATGCATATCGACCATCGGCGTTTTTCAGGTGGATAGTGAACAGCTGATGCTCCCGCTCATGGTGATTGCGGCCTTCTGCGGCACGGGAGCTCTGGCAGTGATCACAACTCTGGGGGCGGAGATATTCGCAACCGGCGTGCGCGCAACCTCTCTCGCAGTAAACCGGGGACTCTTCGCGACCCTTGGAGGGATCGGTGGGCCGCTGCTCGTCGGGGCCCTGGCGGATGCGGACAGCGGCCTTGGGCTGGCGATCGGAGACAGCGTATCGGTCACCGCGGTGATGTATGTCCCGGCGATCATGCTTCTCCTCACACTCCCCGAGACGAGATCGAGAGAGCTGCAACAGATCGAGGCCTCTGCAGAAATCCCCGAGCCTGACGAGGAGTACGTCTACGAGCCTGTGGCAGTTGGGCCCAGAGTCACGCACCCATCGCCGATCGTGCCGGAGCCTCTGGTGCCGGAGCCTGTGGTGGCAGAGCCAGCCTTGCCGGAATCCGATTACTTCGACTGGCAGCCGGAGCCAAATCCAGCCCTGTCCGAGGAGCCGCGGTCAGAAGAAGAGCGGGATCATCCCTCGGAACCCACCGCGAACTGAGTTTCCGCTTTGGTGATGTCTTCGGAACTCACTTCAGCTGCGGCCTTCTCGAGTTCCGAGATCGACTCGTCGATATAGCGCGCCAGCTGATCGAGATCCGGATGTGCGTCGCGGTCGGCGTTCATTCCGAAGAAAATTCCCTCGTTGTATGAAGTGACTCCGATCGACAGCGATTGGCTCTCGGCCAAGGGGATCACCGCATATGGCTCGAGCATCTTCACTCCGCAGGAGTAAAGCGGAACCTGGGGGCCCGGAACGTTGGAGATGACGACGTTCATCATCCTGGCCCCCGCACCCACTCTGGCCGCCATTGCGTGAAGAGTCGGCGGAGCCCATCTGCTCAGATTCACTATGACGTCGGCCCCAAGCGCCTCCTTCGAGCTCTTGATGTCGGCCAGCTGATCGTGGACGAGATCCAAGCGCTCGAGAGGCATCATGGTGCCGATAGGCAGATCCGGAAACACCGCGGACACTTCGTTGCCACCTGCAGCAACGCTCTCCTCGGCCCTCACGCTAACCGGCACCATTGCTCTCAGCGAGCGGCCCTCGGTTCTTTCCGACCGAGACCGAAAGAGCTTGCCGAGAGCGTCGGCGCAAACGGTTAGGACGACATCGTTCACTGTTGCGCCGGACACATTCTTGATGTCCTTGAATGTCTGCAGAGTGCTTCGAACGATGGCGAAACGGCGCGACAGGCCCGGCCTTACATTCAATGGGCTCGGAGGCGCTGGTTTGATCACAGAGCCGACGAACGAGGAAACCGCCCCCAGAGACACCCCGGCAGCGTCGAGGATCCTCCCGGGCGCCGCGGCTGCGGATCGCACCGCAGTACCCAGGTCCGTCAGATCAGCGGCCTGACGTTTCAAGGCCTCCGCGATCAGCTCGGCACTGGAAGGCAGACGGGAAGGGGTGTCGATCTTTCCCGGTGGCGCCGGCTGTGGCTCTGGGGTGAAGTCGAATAAAACCGTTGCCAGATCCATGCTCGAGAGTCCGTCCACCATGGCGTGGTGAGTCTTGGCCACGATCGCCGACCTATCGTCCTCCAGACCTTCGATGACGTAGATCTCCCACAGGGGCCTGGTTCTATCGAGAGGCCTCGAGATGAGCCTGGCTGCGTAGTCGCACAGTTGCTCGTCGGTTCCCGGCTTTGGCAGCGCGGCGTGCCGCAGATGAAACGAAAGATCGAATGCGGGGTCCTGCACCCAAAATGGGGTGCCGAGGCCAAACGGCACGGTCATGATTCGCTGAGTGAATCGCGGGACAAGGTGAAGCCTCGATGCGATGGTCTCGTACACCTTCTCGAACGGGGCCGAAGCTTCGAAGATGACCACCCCTGCGGTGTGCATCGGGGTATTGGGTTTCTCGATCGAAAGAAAGACGTTATCGAGGTGGGTAAGCTGTCCGGCAATCATAAGCTCCTCCGATCGGCCTATTCTGACACCCCGAACAGATACGATTCATCGCTGTGAGCTCGACGACTTATTTCTCGTTTCTCAGAGAGAACCGGGACTTCCGGCGCCTGTGGTTGGCCCACCTCATCTCTCTTGGAGGTGACTGGTTCAACTCGGTTGCTCTTTTGGGGCTCGTTCTGGCTCTGACGGGCTCTGCTTTCTACGCGTCTGCAGTTTTAGCTGCCAACATGCTCCCGCACTTCCTGGTGTCTCCGGTGGCAGGAGTAGTGGTAGACCGTTTCGATCGGCGAAAGCTGATGATCGCATCCGATGTTTTGCGAGCCGTCCTGGCCCTCGGCATGCTCCTGGTCCGCTCGCCTAGCACGGTCTGGATAGGCATCGCTTGCCTTGCAGGGATCGCGACCCTCGCTGCTTTCTTCACTCCCTCTTCCCAGGCTGCCATCCCGAACCTGGTTTCGCCCAAGGAACTGGGCCGCGCCAATGTACTCATGGGATCGGCGTGGGGTGCGATGCTGGCGATAGGCGCAGCCCTGGGTGGCCTCGTAGCCACCGTCTTCGGCCGGGATACTGCCTTCATCGTCAATTCCGCTTCGTTCCTGGTATCTGCACTGCTCATCGTGAGCGTTCGAGGACGCTTCTCCGAAGACAGGCCGAAGACCACTTCGTTTCACCCTATACGCGACATCGTAGAGGGCCTTAGTTACGCGAAATCGCACGGAGAAGTCATGGCCCTGCTCGCTACCAAGGGAGGTTTCGGTCTAGGAGCCGGGGTAATCGCGCTCGTGGCCATCTTTGGCGAGCAGGTGTACCGAGCCGGCGATTTAGGCATTGGGATTCTCTTTGGAGCGCGAGGCCTCGGCGCGCTTGCAGGCCCGATCATGGCGCGGGCCTTCGTAAAGGACGACAAGCGGAAACTCTTCATCGCCATAGGTGCCGCCATGGCTCTCTACGGAGTCGCATATGCCATCTTCCAATCGATGCCGCTTCTATGGCTTGCCGCGATCTTCGCAACCGTCGCCCATCTGGGGGGAGGAGCCCAGTGGATGATGTCCACATACGGCCTTCAAGCCATCACTCCCGATCATGTGAGGGGGAGGATCTTCGCATTCGACTTCGGGCTCGTGACCCTCACGATGTCGGCAAGCCTCTTGATCGCGGGAAGGCTTGCGGAACTATTCGACGTTCGAGACGTGATGCTTGGCCTCGCGCTCATCGAGATCGCTTACGCCGGGATCTGGATGCTTGGGAGCAAGCGATTTTGGAAGAAACAGCCTCTGCCAAAGGGACCGGAACCAGAAGCCGCCGCTCAGACGCAGATGACGAGGAAGTAGATCTACTCGACCAGGCCCTTTCGCAGAGCGAGAGCAACCGCTCCGGTTCGGTCGGCCGCCCCCAACTTCGTGAAGATGTGAGAAACGTGGGTCTTAACGGTCTGGGTTCCGATGTTCAGAGACTTGGCAATCTCCTTGTTTGATTTTCCATATGCAAGCAGCTGAAGCACTTCCTGCTCCCGCTTCGAGAGCTCGTGAGCCGGCTTTCCTCCGCGGCCCCCCTTCGCGAGGAGAGCAAACTCATCGATCATCTGCCTGGTAACCGAAGGGTGAAGCATTGCCTTTCCCTCTGCGACGGTGACGATCCCTTTGACCAGCTCTTCGGTGGAGACGGTCTTGAGGAGATAACCCGTCGCCCCGGCACTGATTGCCTCGTGCACGTACGCATCTTCATCGTGGACGGTCAGCATTAGAGCCTTGACGTTGGGGTGATGCTTCTTGATGCGACGAACCGCCTCGATGCCGTCCATTCCCGGCATCCGAATGTCCACGACCACCACATCGGGAAAATGGACCCTGACGGCGTCGATCAGTTCCCTACCGTTAGCCACTTCTGCCACAACCTCGATGTCGTGGACCCCTTCGAGCATGGTTCGAAGACCCTGACGAATCAGGTCGTGGTCATCGGCCAAGATGACTCTGATTGGGCGTGCTTCTTCAATCTCCATGGAGGTCATGACATGGCTTTCCAAGTTGATTGTCGGGAGATTCGAAGGTTCGCTTTACCTTTCGAGGTCCGGATGGAGCTCGACTGGATATGGAGCTTCGGCCGAGTCCAGGCTGCGGAGGCGTTCGGGAAGGGCGCCTAGCGATCGCTCGAATCTATCCTGCAGGTCCTTGATGGATGGTGGGGACCCACTTCTTCTCCCCGAAACCATGACCTGCCCTAACAAGGCCCTTCCATCCTTGGGACCTTCGTGGCCGGCAGGTATCACCGCGTCCATGACGTACCCGTGGTCGTCGGCGACACGGTAAACCTGCTTGGTCCACGGATAGGATCGCTTTCCTGTCGATAGCTTGAACTTCGGGCCGGATGTGTCCTCGACGAGCTTGTAGGCCACGGCGAGGAAGGGTGCATCGGCGCTCGTAGTGAGCTGCGTGCCAACCCCAAAGGCGTCGATCGGTGCTCCGGCTGCTACGAGGTCCGCCACGCGGTATTCATCCAGGTCTCCAGAAGCAAAGATCTGAATCTCCGAATGCCCGGCATCATCGAAGATCTCTCTCGTTGCCCTGGATAGTCCCGCCAGATCCCCCGAGTCCAGCCTGACGGCCCTTACCGAGATCCCGTCTGATGCCAGTTCGCCGGCTACTTCGGCTGCGATTCTCGCTCCCTCGAGGGTGTCGTATGTGTCGATGAGAAAGATAGCTCGATCGGGAAAGTGACGCGCAAACGCGAGAAAGGCCTCTCGCTCTGAATCAAATGCCTGGATGAACGAGTGGGCCATCGTCCCGCTCGGCTCCAAACCGTAGGTTTTCGCAGCGAGGACGTTGGAGGTTCCCTGTGATCCGGCTATCACCGCTGCCCGGGCAGCAAGCAGGGAAGCATCCCCTCCATGGGCACGCCTGGCTCCGAAATCGACAAAGGGGCGACCGGCTGCCGCGAGAGTCACTCGCGCGGCCTTGGAAGCGATCGATGTCGAGAACCCAATGCAGTTCAGCAAATAAGTCTCGACGATCTGCGCTTCGATCAAAGGAGCAGTGACGCGAAGCAACGGCTCTTGTGCAAACACCACCTCTCCCTCGGGGATCGCCCACACGTCTCCGGAAAACCGCATGTCCGCGAGAAATTCGAGCAAGGCATCACCAAATATTCCGAGTGAACGCAAATAATCGAGGTTTTCCGCCGAGAAGCTCATGGTTTCCAGATACTCGAGCGCTGGCTCGAGGCCACATGCCACGAGAAAGTTGCGGTTCTCCGGAAGGTTCCTGACGAACAGCTCGAAGGTCGAGATGTCGTTCTTTCCCTCCGCCAGGTATACGGCGGCCATCGTGAGCTCGTAGAGATCGGTTAGAAGCGCACGCTCTGTGCCGGGGCGCGGCGCGGACATGTCTACTTTGGTGGCATCCGCAGGGCCCCATCCAATCTGATGACCTCACCGTTCAGCATCGGGTTCTCTACGATGTGAGCCGCAAGAGCCGCATATTCGGATGGATCTCCGAGGCGACGGGGGTGAGGTATATCGGACGCGAGCTTGTCTCTTAGCTCCTGGGGGAGCATGGCCAGCATCGGCGTGTCGAAAGTACCGGGGGCGATCGTGCAAACGCGGATGAAAGATCCAGCGAGATCACGAGCGAGCGGCAAGGTTAGGCCTACCACCCCGCCCTTCGAGGCCGAGTAAGCCGACTGGCCGATCTGGCCATCGAAGGCGGCGATAGAAGCGGTGTTTACGACCACTCCTCGTTCTTCGCCGTCGGGAGCCTGCTGAAGCATCTGCCTCACCGCGAGCCGGCAAACGTTGAAAGTTCCGATGAGATTCACCTTCACGACAGTCTCGAACTGCTCTAAAGGAAGGGGTTCACCTTGCTTGTTGACTATCCTGCCGGCCCACCCGATTCCGGCGCAGTTGACCAAGATGTGCAACCCGTCAAAGGTCTCCACAGCCATTTCGACAGCACGCGTTATGTCATCGGCCGAGGTCACGTCAGCAGGGGCAAACGCGACTGCATCTCCCAGTTCCTTCGCCACCCGCTCACCTTCGGAATTCGCAAGATCAACGATCACCGCCGAAGCCCCCCGCTGCACCAGCTTCTCGACAGTAGCGCGACCCAATCCCGAAGCGCCGCCTGTAACCATGGCAACTTTGCCATCGATTTTCACGGTCTCTCCTTGTCGCCGTTCATCACTCGGCAGACTACCTGCAGTCCGAGCAGAAGTTCTGGGTCACCATCAAGCCATGGGGGCCACGGTATATGCCAACACCGAGATCGGTGAACTCCGGCTTCAAGATGTTGTCCCTGTGGCGCGGTGAGTTCATGAGACCGCTGTGAACCATGTCGAGCGTGGGAGCAAGCGCAAGGTTCTCCCCAGCGAACTCGTAATCGACGTTCCCGGCTCTTATGCGGTCGAAAGGATCCTCGCGGTCTGGATTGACATGTGAGAAGTAACCCCGCCGGTACATGTCTGCAGAATGTTTGCGCGCCACCTCACGGATCGGTGTATGAGCCTGCAGTATCGACAGTCCTCTTTGTCGCCTCTCGCCATTCACCATCTCTAGAAGCTGCGCCTCAGCCGCCGGATCGAGCGCTATCTCATCCGAGGCCTGGATGCGGAAGATCTCGTCGCCTTCTGCCGTCTGCTCCGGCTCCAGCTGACCGAAATACTGCCGCAAGAAGATGAGGAACTGCCGGCCGTCGGTGTCCGCATACGATTGCAGGGCATAAAGAGGCGACCCAGAAGATAAGAAGGACTTGGCGGTCACGGACTCCCGGATGGCTGCCTGGGCTCCAAGCGGGGCGGGTGTCAGCGTCAGCATGATCATGATGAAGATGGCGAAGAGCGCAGCCCACACCGATGCGATGAAGGAACCGCCCACCCTGAACGCTTGGCTTTGCTCACCCTTGACGATCCTCGGATGCACTCGGCTCCCTGCGATCGCGGCGCCAACAACGAAGACAGCGAAGACCAGCACGCCACCGAGGAGGACTGCCCACCCTTCTCCTGCTCCGAAGAGCTCGAAAACCTTGCCGACATATGCGGACAGTCGCAAGGCGAGGAATAGCCCGATCACAAAGCCAAGCAGGTCGAAGCCCTCGCGGATCGCCCCGCGCCGGTACCCCCTATACGCATAGAACGCAACGAATATGAGAAACAGAAGGTCGACCCAGGGAAACCTCAAGAGGTCAACCTTCTAGAACGTCGCCCTCTATCTCGCTGATGTCGACCCCGAGGCCGCGGGTATGGTCCACCGCTTTTTCGATCTCCTCCTCGTCGCCTTCCAATTCGAGGATTACCCACCCAACCCGTTCCTCGATATTGGCTCTGCGGATATTGGTGACGACCTGAAACTTCTTGCCAAGGTCATAGATAAGGGGCTCGGTGATGAGGTGCTCCGGGAAAGTCATGTGCAATCTTCTGCGCGCCATCAGCGTCGCTTCCCAACCTGTATGAGCTCGACCTCGATCCCATCGTTCAAAGATCCCTGACGGTATCCCTGTTCATCGAGCGATACCTTCCTGAAGCCAAGCCCCATGAGAGCAGATATCAGCTCAGGACCGATCTCACCGAACCGCGATACCTCATGGGATCCGACCTCCACTCTGGCACGGTCCTGCCCCAAGTCCCTGACTCTTACCACCGTGAATCCCAGCTCCAAGATCGCGTCCTCCGCCGATTCGACTCTTGCCAGCCCCTCCTCAGTGATCGCCACCCCATACGCGAATCTGCTGGCGAGGCAAGCCGATGCGGGTTTATCCGCCGTGACGAGTCCGATCGATGCAGAAGCTTCTCTTACATCTTCCTTCGTGAAACCGGCATCGACGAGTGGACTGAGGGCACCTCGTTCGGATGCTGCAACCTGACCCGGCCGCCAATCGCCAAGATCGTCGAGATTGGTGCCGAGCAGGATCGGAACTCCCATGGCCTCAGCCTTCGGGACAAGCTGATCGAACAGCGCAGACTTGCAGAAATAGCAGCGGTCGTGGGGGTTGGAGGTGTAGTTCTCGTCTGTGATCTCGAGGGTGGCGACGACTTCGTGGGCCCACCCGCGCTGCGTCGCCAGCCCGATGGCCTCCTTGAGCTCTCTTCTTGGGAGGGACGGGGAGTCGGCAGTCACCGCGGTGGATCGATCCCCGAGCACCCGGTGACTCATCTCGGACAGGTAGGCGCTGTCGGCCCCTCCGGAATAGGCGACCATCGCCCCTGGGAGCTTCTCCAGCAGATTAGCCAGCTGCTCGATCTTCGAATTCAGACGCACTGCGTCATTCTCGCGTTTTTTTGTCCCTTAACATACGGCGGCCATGGCGATTCAGGTTTCATCTCTCAACAAGCGATACGGGAACACCGTCGCACTAAGAGATCTTTCCTTCGAGGTCGCCTCGGGAGAGGTCTTCGGAATCCTGGGGCCAAACGGTGCTGGCAAGACCACGGTGATCGAGATCCTCGAGGGATACCGGCATGCAGATTCCGGCGAGGTTCGCGTCCTCGGCCTTGATCCCAGCGGCCAAGCGCGGGCCTTGAAGCAAAAACTGGGCCTGATGCTTCAAGAAGGTGGGCTGCACCCCGGGCTGCGCGTCGAGGAGATCCTTCATCTCTACGCTTCTTTCTACGACTCTTCGATGGAACCTTCCGAGCTTATAAAGCGGCTGAGACTGGACAAGCGCAGAAGGGCGAAGGTCAAGACGCTATCGGGCGGCGAGAGACAAAGGCTCAGCTTCGCCATGGCGGTGATAGGGCGTCCGGAACTGTTGTTTCTGGACGAGCCGACCTCGGGAACCGACCCAGGTGGGAGAAACGAAATCTGGACGATGATCCGAGAGATAAACGCCGGTGGGACCACGGTGATCCTGACCACCCACAACATGGATGAAGCCCAGCAGCTTTCCGATCGCGTTGCCCTGATTCACGATGGCATTCTCATGGCGCTCGGCCCCCCAACGGAGCTTTTCTCAGGACAAGGCCTGCAGATCACATGCGAACGGCCGATCGATCAACAGGAGATGGCGCGAGACCTTCAGTTGACGATTTCCGAGGTCTCCCCTGGGACATACGAGATCTCGGATCCAGCAAGTCCCCAGCTCATCGCGAAAGTGACTGAGTGGCTGTCGCATCGAGGTGTCCTTCTAACCGAGCTCACCAGCCGAGGATCGCTCGAATCCTTCTTCCTTGCGCTCACATCCGATGAGGGTTCGCCGTAATGCGCGGGGTCTTCGCCCAGACCAAGGTTGAGCTCCTGCTAACGCTGCGAAGAGGAGAGACGCTGGTGGTGACCCTCGTCCTGCCAGTGGCACTCCTGGTGTTTCTCACCATCGTTCCACTGCTAAGAGCCGATGAATCCGACCCCGTAAATGCGGTTCTTCCGGCGACCGTCACCCTCTCGGTGATTGCCACTTCGATGGTTGGCCTCGGAATCGCCACAGGCTTCGAGAGGAGTTACGGGGTCCTGAAGCGGCTTGGCGGGACTCCCCTTTCCAAAGCTTCGCTCCTTGGAGCAAAGAGTCTCAGTGTGCTGGCCGTTGAATTCATTCAGGTGACGCTTCTCAGCTCGATCGCGTTCATGCTTGGATACAGAGGAGGGGTCTACATCTATCCACTTCTCATAGGCGTTCTCCTTGGCACCGCCGCGTTCTCGGGGATCGGCATGCTGCTCGCAGGATCGCTCAGAGCGGAGGCGAACCTCGCCATTTCGAACGCGGCCTTTCTATTCCTGATGCTTCTTGGAGGAATCCTGGTGCCGGCCGACAGTCTGCCCGGCCCCCTGAGCGCGATCTCATCGGTTCTGCCGGCGGCCCCTTTGGCCGATCTGATCCGGACGGCCTTTGGTGGCATCCCGGCCGGCCAGGCTTCACTCATCAAGATGGTGTTGTGGGCGATCGCCGCGCCAGTCGCCGCAGCCTTTACGTTCTCCTGGGATCCGAACTAGAGGACGCCGTCCAGCTCTCTTGTCAAACGCTCCTGCGTCATCTCGCCGTAGATCCGGCTGGTGAGAATCCGATTGCCGTTGATGAAGAACGTCTGGGGGATGCCGGGGGGCGTCGAGACTCCGAAGGTTCGAGCCAGGCGATCTTGGGGATCCTCCACCGAAGTCCAACCAGCCTCGAGGCTTCGCGCGAATTCACGGGCGGCAGCGGCAGAGTCGTCGTAGACCACACCAAGGACGGACAGGTCTGGGTTTTCCTGCAATGCCTGGGCGAACAAGGGAAACTCCCTGATGCATGGCCGGCACCACGAAGCCCAGAAGTTGATCAACAGCGGTCCTTCGAGGTCATCCAGCCGAATGGTCTCGCCGTCCAGTGTCTTCAGAGCGACCTCCAACGAAGGAAGAGGCCGCCCGATTCCGGCTCTCTCGATGCTTCCGGATCTCGGTCGCGCGATCCACAGAGTCAGAACTACGGCGATGGCGGCTGCTATTGCACCGGCAAGCCGTACCCGCTTGGCGCGCGGGATTTTCAACGAAGGATGGATTGCCAGGACTGTACGAAGAGCAGGGCCACGACCAGGCTCGGTAGGGCAGTCCAGATGATCTCTATCAAGAGCGTTCCATCAGCCTTCGGCAAAGGCTCTCCGGAACCCCGTAAACCGAGCACCGAGAAAACGACTGCGGCCTGGGCAGCGAAGAAGATTGGAACCGCGACAACAAACGCCAGCGGCGCGACCCAATCCGGTGCAGAAGTTGCGACCAGACGGTCCGCAGCCATGGCCGCGAACAGGACCGTTAGATAGGTGATCGAATGACGGAACAGCCCCATGGCTTTGATTGCGCTCGGCGCCATGGCGAGTCGGATACATCCGATGAGGAACAGCGTACCCATACCGACTGCAGCCGCCAGATAAATGAGGCCGAGTCCCGCGACCGGATAGAGAAGCAGAGAGAC
>Ga0299913_10003794_pt1 | contig 12496 bp, 10 predicted proteins | sample RVTome_9_FD_201360 | JGI IMG/M metagenome (GOLD analysis project Ga0299913, IMG submission 201360) | Soil microbial communities from uranium-contaminated site in the Upper Colorado River Basin, Wyoming, United States - RVT155D38 (version 2) ... | reverse complement strand
CCTCGGCTACGAGCTCTGGATCCCGGTCGAAGGAGCCCTCGCCGTCTGGGACCGGCTCTTCGACGTCGGCGCCGACTACGGCATCCGGCCGGCCGGCATCCAGGCTCTGGACATCTGCCGCCTCGAAGCGAGCCTGATCCTGATCGAAGCGGAGTACACGAGCGCTCGGCATGCGTTCGCCCCGGAGCTCAAGTACTCGCCGTTCGAGATCGGGCTGGGGCGCCTCGTGAAGTTCGACAAGGCTGCCGAGTTCACGGGGAAGCACGCGCTGATCGCCGAGCGCGACGCCGGAGGCCCCGAGCGACGGCTGGTGGGCCTGGATCTCGATTGGCTCGCGATCGAGTCGATGTACGCGCGTCACGGGCTCGCGCCGCAGATCTCACCTCAGGTGCAACGTGCTCCGGTCCCCGTCTACCTGCAAGGAGCGCAGGTCGGGAGGGCGACCTCCGTGGGCTGGGGGCCGACGATCAAGAAGATGGTCGGCTTCGGTTCGGTGGACAAGCGGCTGACGACGCTCGGCACGCGACTCTCGGTCGAGTGGACCGTGGAGGGCGAGCGCGGGAAGGTGGGGGCCACGGTGATCCCGATGCCCTTCCTCGACCTCGACCGCAAGCGCTCTTAGCTCGGCTCTCGCCACGTGAGAGAAACTGGGTCGGTGACGTCTCGTCGAACCCCGATCGTGATCGCGCTGGTGCTCCTCGCTGCCCTGGTCTCTTTGGGCGTGGCCGTTGCAGGGAGTGCTCTCCTGGGTGCCGTCACGGGGCTCGTGTGCCTGATCGTCGCCCTCCTGGCTACTCGGTCGGTGGACCGGATGAACGCCCCCACGGACCCGTCGCGGCGGCGCCTGCTCGCCCTCGCAGCGGTGCTCGGGGCCGCCGCCGCGACGGGTGGCGCCGCCCTCGGCCGGACGATCCGCCGTGTCACTCGCCCCGATCCACGACCGATCCAGGAGACGATGGCGAAGGAGCTCGGCGCCGAGTACATGGAGCTGGTCGCGCGGGCCTACCACCCGGACCGGAGCGGCGACCTGCAGCTCCTGGTCGCCCCGTACAACAGCGCGAACTACCCGCAGGAGTCCCGGTCGCTGGTGCCGCGCGACCCCAGGACCAGCCACGCGAGCGTCTGGATGTACCTCGAACGGATCCCGCTCGTCGTCTACGGCGCGGGGGTCCGGCCTTCCGACTCCGAGGAGCGAGTCTCCCTCGCCGACCTCGCCCCGACGATCGCCGAGCTGATCGGCTTCGAGGACTTCCCCGCCCTCGGGCGCGAGGGGCGCCCGTTGCCAGCGACCTCGCCGCCGACCGACCGGCCCGAGGTCGTCGTGACGTTCGTGATCGACGGCGGCGGATGGAACGTACTGAACGAGTTCCCCGATGCGTGGCCGAACCTGAAGCGATTGATGCGAGAAGGGGCGTCGTTCCGCAACGCGATCCACGGTTCGTTCCCGGCCGTCACCGCGTCCGCACACGCGACGATCGGCACCGGCGCATTCCCGCGGACGCACGGCATCACGGGACACAACCTCCGAGACGGGACGAAGGCCCGGAAGGCCTTCGGGGAGCTCGGGCACGCGGAGCCCGGTGACATCCTCGTGCCGACGCTCGCGGACCTGTGGAGCGACGCCACCGACAACCGGGCGTGGGTGGGCGAGCTCGGTTACCAGATCTGGCACCTCGGGATGCTGGGACGCGGAGGGCGGTCCCGGCGGGGCGACCGGCGTCCCGTCGCCGTCTACTGGGACGAGTCGGGCGATCCTCAGGATTGGCGGAGTCAGAACGAGGCGCTCTACCGGCTGCCGATCGGGATGCCGTCCCTGGACACCTTCGCCGGGTATCGCGATTCCTACACGCCCAACCCCGATCGCAACCACGCTTTCGACCCCATCAAGCAGAGGAACCTCCACTGCTGCAGCACCCCGGTGATCCGGTATCAAGGCGACGTGATCGAGGCGACGGTCGCGAACGAGTCCATCGGGTCGTCCGACACGCCGGGACTCCTGTTCATCAACTTCAAGGCGCCCGACTACACCGGTCACGTCTACGGGATGTTCGACCCGATGACGGGCGATGCGCTCCGCGACGTCGACGAGCAGCTCGGGCGGCTCGTGACACAGCTGGACACCCTGTATCCGGACCGGTACGCGCTCATCGTGACGGCCGATCATGGCCAATGCCCCCTTCCCGACGCCGCAGGAGGCGTCCGCCTCGACCCCATCCAGCTCTGGGACGACCTCGAACGCGAGTTCGGCGGCGGTCTGTTCGGCCTGGTCCAGAACGTGGTGCCCTCGGAGGTGTACCTGCACTCGGACGTGTTGTGGGACGCGGGCGTGACACGCGAGGACGTGGCCTCGTTCCTCCGGGACTATCCGTATCGGCGGAACATCGGACCGTATGTCCCCCGAAGCGCGATCGAGCAGGAATCCCTGGATCGGCAGCAGTTCGCCGCGGTGTTCGCGACGTCCTTCCTCGACACCCTGGCCGGTCGCGAGCTCGACGCCGACTTCGGGCCCGGCATCTACGCGGAGGCCGATCCGTTCGGCATCCCTCCCCCCATCGCCGGATGACGCCGGCGCTCGAGCCGGGCGACCGGGCCTTGCTGGACGGCGAACGCGGCGAGGGCGCGGCGCTCGCGATGCGGCTCGTCGTAGGGATGGCCGAGGTGGCGCGAGCGCCGCGCCTGCGCGACATCACGCACGCGCACATCGACTCGTGCCTGTATCACGGCCAGGTCGGGCTGGATTTCGCCGAACGGCTCCTCGCCGGTGGTGCGACCCTGTCGGTTCCGGCGACCCTGAACGTGAGCTCGCTCGACCTGCTCCATCCGGAGCTCGTCCGTCTGGATGACGACACCCGGGACCGAGCGAAGCGGCTGATGGACGCCTACATCCGGATGGGCTGCCGGCCCACGTGGACGTGCGCGCCCTATCAGCTCCCGAACCGTCCTGGGTTCGGAGAGCACGTGGCCTGGGCCGAGTCGAACGCCATCGTCTTCGCCAACTCCGTCCTGGGTGCGAGGACGAACCGCTACGGCGACTTCATCGACATCTGCGCGGCGATCACCGGGCGGGTGCCCGACAGCGGTCTGCATACCGACGAGGGCCGCCTCGCAAGCCTCCTCGTCCGCGTGGTAGACATCCCCGAAGCGCTCCTCGACCACGACCTGCTGTATCCAGTACTCGGACATCTGCTCGGACGGAGAGCCGGCACCGCTGTGGTGGCCGTCGAGGGACTCTCGAAGGACACGGCGGAGGATCGCCTGAAGGCGATCGGTGCCGCCGCGGCGAGCTCGGGCGCGGTGGCCCTGTTCCACGCGATCGGCGTGACGCCCGAGGCGAGCGACGTGGGAGCGGTGCTCGAAAAAGGCGCACGCGAGGAGGACATCACCCTCGCCGATCTCCGCGCCGCGAGAGACGAGCTGTCGCCAGTCCCCGACGGCGCGGAGATCGGCGCCGTCAGCGTGGGGACGCCGCACGCCTCGGAGACTGAGCTGAGGCGGCTCGCCGACCTCGTGAGAAGCGAGCGCCCGCGCGTCCCCTTCTACGTCAACACCGGCCGTGCCCAACTCGCCGGCGTCGGTTCGATCGCCGACGACCTCGCCGACGCCGGCGTGACCGTCGTGACCGACACATGCACGTACATCACGCCCGTGATGCACGATCTGGCCGGTCCCGTGATGACCGACTCCGGGAAGTGGGCGTGGTACGCACCGAGCAACCTCGGCTTCGAGGTGGCGCTCGGAAGCCTGGAGGAGTGCGTCCGATCGGCCGCCGCCGGCCGCGTGGTCCGCGACGAGATGATCTGGGGCACCTGATGGAGGGTCGGATCCTCGTCGAGGGCCACGCGACGGGGCCGGCACTCGTGCTCGACGAGCCGCTCAGCTTCTGGGGTGGGCTGGACCCGGCGACCGGCGAGATCGTGGAGGCGGGCCACCCGCAGCGGGGTCAGGTCGTCACCGGGCGGATCCTCGTGATGCCCTCCGGCCGAGGCTCCTCCTCCAGCGCGACGATCCTCGCCGAGGCCGTCCGGGCCGGCACCGCGCCGGCCGGGATCGTCCTCGGCGAGCCCGACGACATCGTCGTGATCGGGGTCCTCGTCGCCGCGGAGCTCTACGACGTGCACGTACCGGTCCTCCTGGCTCCTCCTGAGAGATTGGCGGCCGTTCGCGACGGAGACCAGGTCGTGGTCGCCTGAGAGTCACCGGTGTGCTGCAAGCGTTCAGAACCCTAAGTGATCTCTCATCAAGGTGGAGTTTGAGGTCTTTCAGGCGTCGGGTAAGCGGCTTACGGTTCTCGCCGCACATTCGGGCGCGAGAGCACCGGGGGTCTTGGGCGGGGTGAATATACCGGCGGCCCCAGCCGTCGAGTCGGGAGAACAGCACGGGGAACATCGCCGTCGGCGGCGCTCGTGTGGACGCTCAACCACGCTTCAGTCCGTTCTTCGTCGCCTCCGGCTCCCTACATCGAGGAGTAAGACGAAGCTCCCGGTCGCCTCCCAACTACACGACTGGCGGCACGCGGTGTGCGTGATCGCGACGTTCGAGCGAGGAGGAATGGATGAGAAAGCTGCGGACACTCCTGGTAACGATGTCAGTTCTGCTGGCGCTTCCAGCGTCTGTCGCGTTGGCTGATCCCCCACCAGGGCCGTACTTCAACGGCTTCGAACAGAACACGGCCGGCTGGTTCAATTTCAATGGCGGAACGATCCTCCGGCAGCCATCCGGGTACACAGGAAGCGGCTATGCAAGCGGCATCCCTTCGGCTACCGGGAACTATCACGCCAGGCTCGGCAAGGATCCGAGTCCCGCTACCTGCGTGTCCGGAGCCGGTGTGCAGCCAATCCATCACGGCCCGTACACCGACTGGGGCGGCTACAGCTCAGCCTTTCCACTCGGTGGCTACACGACGCGAGTGGATATCTATCTCGACACGTCATGGGCCGCGACGCACGTCGATCAGCGCTTCGACTGGGCTTCTGCCATCAACAACACCTCTGGAGCCCACCGGCGGGACTTCGTCTTCAATGTGGGCACACAACCGACCGGCTTCGTCATCTCGGGAAGCACCAACTCGACCCGCTGTGGAGCGTTCCCGGCGAATCCTGCACGTACGCCGGTCCCCGTCGTGGCCTCAGGCTGGTACACGTTCGAGCATACATTCACCGGGCTCCCCGGTACCCCTCTTGTCGTGAACATGAGACTGATCCATAAGGCGACGAACGTGACGGTGGGCACCTGGTCCCTCACTGACCCGACGGACATCATCGGCGTGACGGTTGGCGGGAACCGCTACGGCTGGTTCGTCCAGAACGAGATCGATGATCTCGCGATCGACAACAGTGAACGTACGGGCCTGGTTAGTACGCCAGGCTGCGAGATCAAGATTAGCAACGGCGGCTGGATCATCGCGGCCAACATGGACAGGGGCAGCTTCGGCGGGAATGCCAAGGTCTCTGCCTCCGGCGTGGCCTCGGGCCAGCAGCAATACCAAGACCACGGGCCTCTGCAACCGCTTCACTTCAAAGCAACGACCGTGCAGACCGTTATCTGTAGTGAGGACCGAACCTCGGCCGAGATCTACGGTATGGGGACCGTCGACGGCACGGGTTCGCACGAATACCAGATCAAGCTGACGGATGCTGGCGAACCGGGGACGAACGACAAGTACGGGATCCTTATCCCGAGCGTCGGCTATGCCTCTGGCGACCAGCAACTTGAAGGGGGGAACGTCCAGATCCAATAACGGCCAGCTCGAAACGCCGGAGAGGGAGTCCTAGCCGCTCACACCCGCCACACTGGCGGGAGTGGCGGCAAGGACACCCCTCCGGCACCGAGCCAGGCCGCAAGCTCGTCGATCTGCCTGCGGATCGCGGGCCAGGCATCCGCCGGTGCGTCCGGCTCCGCGTACACCCCGTCGATCCGGAGGACATTCGCCGCTCTGTCGAAGTGCGGATCGAGCCGACCCACCACCCGGTCGCCGTGCAGGATCGGCATGACGAAGTATCCGAACTCTCGCTTGGCCTTCGGGACGTAGATCTCGAGTCGGAAACGGAACCCGAAGAGCGCCTCCGTCCGCGCCCGGTCGTGGATCAGGCGATCGAACGGCGAAAGGAGCACGGTCCTCGGCCGGAACGACCGGTCCAGTGCATCCGCGTAGGCCCATCGCTCCCCCGGTACTCCATCGACAGTCACCCTGACCGCGCGACCTTCTCGCTCGAGCCTAGCCAGTGCACGCTCCCACCCAGGCGGCCGCGTGCCCTCGAAGGTCATCCCGAACCCGTTGATCTTGGAGATGCCGAGGGCTCGGAGCTGCGTATCGAGCAGGCGGCGAGCCTCTTCTCCCGGCGCCAGTCGAGTTCCGTCGGAAGGCAGCCGCCGCTCGGCGAGATCCCACACACGCTCCTGACCCGCGCGACCGGCGATCATCACCTCGCCCTTGGCCCACAAGACCTCGAGCATCATCGACGAGTTCCGCCCGTCATCGTTCCAGCCGCCGGTCCGCCACCCGACCGCGGAGCGATCCTCGAATGCCCTAGTCGGCAGCGGCCCGTCGGTACGCAGCCGGGCGAGGACGTACCGACGGAACGCCTGGTTCTCTCGGAGGTACCTGCGCACGTACTCGTGGCGGCCGGCGCTCGTACTGGGATACCGCCGCATCGTCGGCCGGTGCACGGCGAGCTGGCTCGTCGGCAGGATGAAAGCTCGGTACTCGAACAGCGACCGCTCCTGCCACAGCAGTCGCTCGAGCTCAGCGACTTGGAACCTCCGCCCCAGCCGCGACCACAAGACGAGGTGCTCCGTGCGCGCGACCCTTCGGGTGGGGTCCATCTGCACGCTGCCGAGGCCTTCGACGACCTCGAGGATCGAGCGCGGGCGCGGCATGGAGAGCAGTTGTGCGGTGACCGCAACTTGCCGAGCTCGTCTGAGCGAGATCGACCGAGGTTCGCCCGGGCTCACCCGGCGTGCTCGGCCGCCTGGGCGTCTGCCTTCGTGTGATGAACGGTGCCGTCCGAGTGCTCCGGCGGGGCGTAAAGGGAGTAGAGCTTGAGCTCACCCGATCCAGTGTTGATGACGTTGTGCCAGGTGCCGGCGGGGATCACGACCGCCCAATCGTCCGAGAGGTCGTGCGACTCATCGACCCCGTCTTCGTCCCGTCCGAACTCCACGCGAGCCTGTCCCTCCTCGATCCGGATGAACTGATCCCGGTCGGGGTGGACCTCCTTGCCGATGTCCTCGCCGGCTCCGAGACGCATCACGGTCAGCTGGGCGTGCGCACCGGTGAAGAGCACGGTCCGGAACGTCTCGTTCTCGAGCGTCAGGCGTTCGATGTCTCCGACCCAACCGATCACCGGGCCCCCTCGTGATTGGAAAACAGCTTCGAGCCTAACGAACGGAAGCCTCCCCGGAGGGAGGCTTCCGTGGCCATGTCGCACGGCCGGATCGTGGAGGTGGCGGGAATCGAACCCGCGTGACAGGGCGACCGTCTGGATCTTCTCCGGGCGCATCCGGTGGGTAGATCTCGCTTCGGGCCTCCCACCGGCGGAGGGGCCCTCAGCCAGCCCGGGTGAGATGTCCCTCGGAGGCCCCCGGACGGAACCTCCTCGGTGAGGCCTGCTTGCGATGCCCTGTCCGGGCCGCAGGCCCTCCCGGACGGACAGCTACCTATTGGCTAGGCAGCGAGCGCGTACTCATCGTTGGCGCTTGTGTTGATTCCGGCGTTTTACGAGACTCCGGAGATCTCGGCCCGCTTCTCCCAGGCGATAACCGCCCTGCTCGAAGCCAGTACACCCCCGTATGTAGTTGTCACCCAAGTATACGGGTCATCGGAACCGGTCCCCCAGCTCCCGCACGACGTCCACGATCAGATCCATGTCCTCGGGCCTGTTCCGCCAGTTGACCGCCGCGGGCCGGAACGCGACGTTCCCGTCGTACTCCGTCATGCCGAAGAAGACCCTCCCGTCGAGGATCGCCTCCTCCCCTACCTTTCGATTCAACTCGTCCAGGCGATCCAAGGCGTAGCCGGTCGGGTGATAACGGAAGCAGACGATGTTCAGGCTCACATCCGCGAGGCGCTCGAGATCCGGCTCCTCGTCCACTCGTCGAGCGAGGTGCTGCGCCAGATCGAGGTGCTTCTCGACGATCGCCCGGTACCCGCTCCGCCCGTAGGCGCGGAGGGTCGCCCACACGGTGAACGCCCTCGCGCGTCGCGACATCTCGGGTCCCAGGAAGCCCCAGGTCGGCTTCGGCCCGAGGGGATCGGGGAGGTAGGCGGCGCCCGACGTGAAGATGGGCGCCTGCAGCGCGGGGTCCTTCACGAACGCGAAACCGCAGTCATAGGGAACGTTCAGCCACTTGTGGCCGTCGGCGATCACCGAGTCCGCGCGTTCGACACCCTCGACGAGGTGGTACGAACGATCCGAGAGGGCGGCGAAGAGCCCGAACGCTCCGTCCACGTGGAGCCAGGCGCCGTATCGCTCCGCGAGGTCCGCCATCGCGACCAGTGGGTCGAAGTCACCCGCGTTCACCTCCCCAGCGCTCGCGATCACGATGGCGGGCGCCTCGCCGAGGGCCTTCAGCTCACGCTCGAGAGCCGCGAGGTCGAGCCGTCCGACGCCGTCCACGGTGAGCTTCCGCACGGCATCCCGTCCGAGCCCGAGCATGGCGAGCGCCTTCGTGTCGCTCGGGTGCACGTAGCCCGAGCCGAAGACGGGCATCCGCGGCAAGCTGCCGAGGCCCTCCACGTCGACGTCGACGCCGTGTCGAAGGCCCCACCACCGCCGGGCACAGGCGAGCGCGGTGAAGTTCGCCATGGTCGCGCCCGTCGTGAGGATCCCACCCCAGGACTGCGGCAACCCGAACAGCTCCTTCAACCAGCCGAGCGCGACCGATTCGAGATGGCCACCGAGCGGCGTCGCCACCCAGGCTCCGGGATTCTGGTCCCACGTGGACGTCAGCCAGTCGGCCCCGAGCGCTGCCGGGGTCGTCCCACCGTTGACGAAGTGGAAGAACTTCGGGCCGGCGGAGTGCACCAACCCGCCACCGCCGTCGATCAGTTCCTGGAGGGCGGCGATCGCTCCGACCCCGTCCTCGGGGAGGGACCCCGTGAAGGAGGCCGCGGCGTCCTCGGCCTGAGGATCTCGGACCGGACGATCCTCGACCCCGTCGAGGTACTTCCGAGCCTCATCCGCCACGAACGCGACGACGGCATCCAGCTCGCCCGCATCGGGTGGCGTCGGAGACATCACCTGACGTTACGACATCAACGGCGCCGGCCGAGCTCCTGCCGCATCTCACGCTCGTGCACTCGTTCCGCGATCGCCTGGCGCTTCTCATGGGCCCGTCGGCCGCGGGCGAGTGCGAGCTCCACCTTGGCGAGCCCGTGGGTGAAGTACACGCGCAGCGGGACGAGCGCGAGCCGGTCCTGCTGCTGCGCGTCCGCGAGTTTCGAGATCTCCTGACGGTGAAGCAGCAGCTTCCGCGGCCGGAGCGGCAGGTGCGACTTCTTGTCGCCCTGCTCGTAGGGAGGGATATGCATGCCCTCCAGCCAGACCTCGCCGTCGCGCACGCGCGCGAACGCCTCTGCGAGCGACGCCCGTCCGCCCCGGAGGGACTTCACCTCGTCCCCCGTCAGCGCGACGCCGGCCTCGAACGTCTCGAGGATCGCGTAGTCGTGGCGCGCCTTCCGGTTGGAGGCGACGGTCTTCTCGCCTTCGCGATCCTTACGGGCCATCGGCCTGCCCCGGCCTCAGACGTCGAGGAAACGCCGCATGCCGATCGTGCCCGCCACGACGGCGACGAGGACGGCAGCCACCAGGATCCACGGCATCACCGCGACGACGTCGGTGTTCTTGATGAGCGGGAGCCACGGCGCCGTCCCGCGAAGGCGATCCACGACGAAGACCTTGACGAGGAAGAGACCGGCGATGGCGGAGGCGGCGCCCAGCAGGGCCTCCACCATCCCTTCGATGAGGAACGGCACCCGGATGCGCCAGTTCGTCGCGCCGACGAGGCGCATGATGCCGATCTCCTTCCGGCGCGCGAACATCCCCATCCGCAGGGTGTTGGCCACGAGTCCGATCGCCGAGACGAGCATGATGACGGCGATCCCGAAGACCCCGAGCGAGAGCACCCTCGTGAGCGCGTCGAGCCGATCGAGCAGCTTCTGATAGTCGGCGACGGCCCGGACCCCCGGCTCCGTGCATTCCTGATGCTGATCCCCATCGGGCTCAACCACCACGGTGCAGCCGAGCGCCGCCGTGATCTGCTCGAAGTTCGTGACCGCGGAGAGCTTCACCCGGAGGGAGGTGGGGATGACCTCCATGCAGTCCACCTGCTCGAGGAAGACGTCCTGGCCTTCGAACAGCCTGGCGAACTCCACGCACGACTTCTCCTTGTTCCAGTAGTCGACGTTTGCGACGGCCGGCACCTGCTGCAGTTTGTCCGTCAACCGGCCGACGGTGCCGCTGTTCACGGGATCCGTGAGATAGACCTGCACCTCGACGTTGCCCGTCAGCACCCGGGTCACCAGTTCGAACTCCCGGGCGATCAGCAACGACAGACCGAACAAGAACAACGCGATGAAGGCGGTCGACATCGCTGCGAACGCCACGACCCCGTTCCGTCGCAGGCCGGCGGCGGTCTCACGGAAGAAGTACTCGACCCTGGGCGCCATCAGCTGTACACCCCGCGGGACTGGTCTCGAACGACCCTGCCTTTGTCGAGCTCGATCACTCGCTTGCGCATCGCGTCGACGATCGCCTGGTCGTGGGTCGCCATGAGGATCGTGGTGCCGATCCGGTTCACCTTGTCGAGGAGTCGCATGATGTCGACCGAGGTGTTGGGGTCGAGGTTCCCGGTGGGCTCATCGGCGAGCAGGACGAGCGGCCGGTTCACGCACGCCCGCGCGATCGATACGCGCTGCTGCTCGCCGCCGGAGAGCTCGTCGGGATAGGCGTTCAGCTTGTCCCCCAGCCCTACGTACTCGAGGATCTCCGGCACCCGCTGGTCGATCACGTGCTTCGGCTTGCCGATCACCTCGAGCGCGAACGAGACGTTCTCGAAGGCCGTCTTGTCTTGCAGGAGCTTGTAGTCCTGGAAGACGGTGCCGATGTTCCTGCGCAGGTGAGGCACCTTGAACGTCGTGATCTTCGAGAGGTTCTTGCCCGCCACGAACACATCCCCACGGCTCGCTTCCTCCTGCTTGAGGAGAAGGCGGATCATGGTGGATTTCCCGGAGCCGGACGGGCCCACGACGAAGACGAATTCGCCCTTGTCGATCTCAACCGAGACGTCCTCGAGGGCGGTGACGCCGTTCCGATAGACCTTGGTGACTCGTTGGATACTGATCATGGCGTGAGGAATACGACCTGGAGTTGGGGTCGGCCCACCCTACCAGAGGTCTTCCGCGACACCGGTGAACGTACCGTAGGCTAGCTGGCGTGGACCCCGCGGATGCGAGCCGGCTCGCGCCGCGCGGGGCGAAGCGCTTCGCCTTCTGGCTCGGGCCGCTGCTCATCCTCGCCTCCGTCATCTTCGCGCTCCGCGGATTCATCGTTGACGGCGCACTGACCAACCAACACCCCGACCTCCTGACCTTCTGGCTCCCCCGATGGTCGTTCCTGGGCGATTCCGTCGCCGCCGGCCGGATCCCCTTGTGGAACCCGTTCGAGATGGCCGGCTATCGCTTCGCCGCCGATCCGCAGAGCGGTTGGCTGTCTGCGGCTCCCACGGCGCTCTTCTCGCTGTTCTCGCCGGGACCCGCGCTCCGGATCTTCATCGTCTTCAACCCCCTTCTCGCCGGTCTCGGCATGTTCGCCTTCCTCCGGAAAGAGGGAGTGGGGCGCGCGGCGGCAACGTCCGGGGGTCTCGTCCTCGCGATGATGATGGCGACGTCCACGATCGCGATCTCCCTGCCGTTCGCGGGCGCCCTGGGATGGTCGGCCGTTCTGCTCCTCGCCGCCGCAGGCTATCGGAGGGCCCCGCGACGGTCCGGACGGCTCGCGTGGCTCGCCCTGGGTGCCTTCGCGTGGATGCAGGTGGCGGCGGCCCACATGAGCCACGGCCTCGTGATCGCGACGGCCTTCGCGACCGTCTACCTGGTTGCCGGCGCCGTGAGCGACGCGCAGATCGGGATCACCGAAAGACGCACGGCCGCCGGGCGAGTGGCGCTGTTCCTCGCCGTCCTGCCGATCGCCGCGTTGCCGATCCTCGTGCCACACATCGACTTCCTCGGCGAGTCGAGCCTGCGCGGCGGTTACAGAGTGCTCGGTGACACGGGCCAATCCGAGGTGGGCGATCCGCTCGGTTCGAACGGCGTCTGGGCGGCCTGGCCGCTGGGCTTCGCCGCCGCGCCGGGTGCCTACGCCGGTGCGGTCGCCCTCGCGTGCGTCCTCGTCGCGGCTCGCGCTCGCCGGCTCCGGACGCTCGTGGTGGCGGTCGGAGGCCTCGCGCTGGCCGCGTACGTGCTCACCTCCCCCGTGCTCGTGACGGCTGCCTGGTTCCG
>Ga0299913_10003793_pt1 | contig 12496 bp, 9 predicted proteins | sample RVTome_9_FD_201360 | JGI IMG/M metagenome (GOLD analysis project Ga0299913, IMG submission 201360) | Soil microbial communities from uranium-contaminated site in the Upper Colorado River Basin, Wyoming, United States - RVT155D38 (version 2) ... | reverse complement strand
ACACTGGGAACCGCGACCGCATTCAAGACCAGAAGCGTTCCGAGGATATAGAACCACGCGTTGCCGACCGCGTACCCGACGAACGTGGCCGTGAACACACCACGCTCGTTGCGCGCGAATCGGGTCGAATCGGCCACCAAGGGGAGCCACGAGATCGGCATCACGATCACGAGATCCACGGCCAGCCAGAACGGAAGACCGCCTTCGCCGGTTCGGGACCACGCCTGTGCGATCGAACCTGAGAGAAGCAACGAAAGAGTCAGCAGAAGGCCACTCGTGAGCACGATCCACATGCCGAATCGCTCCAGGAAACGCTTCACGACGAGTACCGGGCCGCCGATCGCGAGCGCGGTGCAGGCCACTGCGGTCAAGACGAGCCACAGCCAGAAGGCGTCGAGCCCGAACAACTCGATCGACAGGGCGTTCGCCAGTCGCCCGATCGCCCAGAACTCGACTGAGGTCCAACCAAGGAGCTGTGCCACGTTCAGAACGGAAGGGAGATACGAGCCCGTTCGCCCGAGGACAGGCCTGAACAGAACCATGCTCGGGAGTCCCTCACGCGCGCCGGCGAGGGCAACCGCGGCCAGAGGCAGGCACCCGATCAGGCTCCCGAGGACGATCGCACCGATGGCAGCCGGAAGCCCGAGGGCCGGGACGAGCAGAGCCCCCGTGACGAGAACCAGCAGCCCCAGGGAAAGATCGTTCCATAGAACAGCGATGTCGAGCGCCGAGAGGGTCCTCCTCTCCGGCGGCACACGGGCGATGTTCGGTGGAACGAGGGTGGCTGCAGAACCCTTGTCGGGTGCCGGGCCGGTCGCGGATGACATGTACCTGCTCCCTCCACCGGTACGAACCGGATCAGGTTCGAAGGGTCGCCGGCCCGCGATCCAGATCCAGCCGGCCTCTCAGCCCGGTCGCACCGGGCTCCCCCGCTGCGTCCACCTTATCGCCTCAACCCTCCTCGGCTGGGCGCGACGCCAACAGACACACGAGCTCGTACACGACCGTGGCCGCCGCCAACGACGTGAGATCGGCGTGGTCGTAGGGCGGAGAGACCTCTACGACGTCTCCAGAGACGAGGCGCAGCCCCGCCAGACCACGGAGGATCATCAGCAGCTCGCGTGACGTGAGGCCGCCGATCTCCGGGGTGCCTGTCCCCGGCGCGTGCGCCGGATCGAGCGAGTCGATGTCGATGGACACGTAGAGCGGGTGGTCCCCCACGCGTTCCCGGATCCGCTGGATAACGCCCTCGACGCCCTCCCGATGGACGTCCTCCGTACGGATCGTGCGGAACCCGAAGCCCGCGTCGTCGCTCATGTCCTGCGCGCTGTAGAGCGGCCCTCGGATCCCGACGTGCATCGACGCATCGTCGCGGAACAGGCCCTCTTCGCCCGCGCGGCGGAGGAGCGTCCCGTGCGTATAGGGAGCACCGAAGTACGTGTCCCAGGTGTCGAGGTGCGCGTCGAAGTGCACCAGAGCCACCGGACCGTGCTTCCGGTTCATCGATCGGAGGAGCGGCAGCAGGACCGTGTGATCCCCACCGATGCTCACGATCGAGCGGGCCCGTTCGAACACCTCGTCCGCGCCTCGTTCGATCTGGCCTATCGACTCCATGATGTCGAAGGGGTTACACGCGACGTCGCCCGCGTCGGCACCCTGGAGCAGCGCGAACGGCTCCATCTCGTGGATCGCATGGAACTGCGGCCGGAGCATCCGCGATGCTTGGCGGATCGCGTGTGGGCCGAACCGCGCGCCCGGCCGGAAGCTCACACCAGAGTCGAACGGGATCCCGAGGATCGCGACGTCACAGCGGTCGAGGTCCCGAAGCTCCGGCAGTCGGACGAACGTCGACGCACCCGCGTACCTCGGAACGACCGTTCCGCTGATCGGCTGGATCGGCGGCTCATCCATCCAAGCTTGCCTGTCCGATGAGTCGGTTCACCCCGCGCTTCCCCAGCTGGTCCGCCACGATGTTCCGCTGGATCTCCGAGGTTCCTTCCCAGATCCGGTCGACGCGGAGCTCACGGAAGAACCGCTCCGCGACGTTCTCACGCATGTAGCCGCGTCCGCCGAAGATCTGCACCGCCCGGTCGGCGACGCGCCCGGCCGCCTCGGAGGCGAAGAGCTTGGCCATCGAGCACCTGGCGTGCTGGATCTTCACGTCGATCCCCGCGTCGATCCCGCGCGCCAACTCGTAGGCCATCAGCCGTGACGCCCACAGGTCGGTGAGCGAGTCCGCCAGCATGTGCCCGATCGCCTGGAACTCCAGGATCGGCTTGCCGAACTGCACGCGCTCCTTCGCGAACACGGTCGCTTCGTTGACCAGCCGGTCCATCGCCCCGCAACAGCGGGCTGCGATCATCAGTCGCTCGTAGCGGAACCACTCGTGGGTGAAAGACATGCCGTCCCCTTCGGCGCCGACCAGGTGGGAGCTCGGCACCCGCACGTCCTCGAACGCGACGATCGCGTGGGTGTCGGGGTAGGTGTGCGAGTAGCGCGGCTCGCGGAGGAGGCGGACGCCGGGTGTGTTCTTGTCGACGAAGAACAGAGCGTGCTCACCTTCGTGCTCGCCGCCCGCGAGCTTCGCCTGGAAGAAGATCCAGTCGGATGTGTTGAACGAGGTCACGTGCATCTTCGTGCCGTTCAGGAGGTAGTCGTCGCCGTCGCGACGTGCGGTCGACTCGATCGCGTCGACGTCGGACCCGGCACCCTCCTCCGTGATCGCGTAGCACTCGTGTCGCTCGCCGCGCACGGCCGGTACGATCCAGCGTTCGATCTGCTCGGGCGTGCAGACCGACGGTGCCCACGCCGGCGGCGTGTGGACGCACCACCCCAGGGCGTTGGTGACCCTTCCGATCTGCTCGGAGACCAGGACCTGCTGGAAGGTGGTGAACCCGCCGCCGCCGAGCTCCTTTGGCATGTTCATCGCGAACAGGCCGAGCTCCTTCGCTTTCGCGCGATGGCCCATACGGACGTCGTCGGGGATCCTGCCCTCGTGCTCCTCGGCGTGGACCTCCCAGGGGATCAGGTCTTCGTCCACGAACCGGCGGGCGCGCTCCTGGATCTCGCGGTCCTCGTCCGACCAGCCGGGAGTCGTCATGGCCGCTGAGCATACGGCGGACGGCCACGGCACCGCTGCGGCAAGATGTGCGCCGTGCGCTACTGGCGAGCCGCCGAGCCGAAGCCGTCCTACGAGGTCGTGATCGTAGGGGGCGGTGGCCACGGTCTGGCCACCGCCTACTACCTGGCGAAGCGCCATGGCATCACCGACGTCTGCGTGGTCGAGAAGGGTTGGCTGGCCGGCGGCAACATGGCCCGGAACACCACGATCATCCGATCGAACTACCTCTGGGACGAATCGGTCGCGATCTACGAGCACTCGCTGAAGCTCTGGGAAGGACTCGAAGAGGAGCTTGGGTTCGACGTCGAGTTCTCCCAGCGTGGCGTGCTGAACCTCGCGCACGACCTGGGCGAGGTGCGCTCGTCGATGCGCCGGGTGCACGCCAACCGGCTGAACGGCGTGGACGCGGAGTGGCTCACACCTGAGGAGGTCGCCGCCTTCTGTCCCCTGATCAACGTCTCGCCGTCGCTCCGGTATCCCGTGATGGGAGCGACGCTCCAGCGGCGAGGTGGCATCGCCCGACACGACAAGGTCGCGTGGGCGTACGCGACACGAGCGAGCGAGCTCGGCGTCGACATCGTCGAGCACGCCGAGGTCACGGGCTTCCTTCGTGGCTCGGATGGTCGCGTGGAGGGTGTCGCGACGACACGAGGCGAGATCCGCGGGTCGAAGGTGGCGCTGGCAGCCGCCGGCCACACGAGCGTCCTGGCCTCGATGGTCGGCCTCCGCCTGCCGCTGCAGTCCCACCCTCTTCAGGCCTTGGTGAGCACGCTCTACGAGCCCGTCCTCGACTGCGTCGTGATGTCGAACAAGGTGCACGTCTACGTGTCACAGGCTGACAAGGGCGAGCTCGTGCTGGGCGCGGGGATCGACACGTACAACGGGTACGCGCAACGGGGCTCGTTCCGCGTGATCGAGGAACAGCTGACGGCAGCCGTGGAGCTCTTCCCCGTGTTCGCGCACGCGAAGCTGCTCCGAACCTGGGGCGGCATCGTGGACGTGTGCCCAGACGCGTCGCCGATCGTGGGCTTGTCGGGGATCGACGGACTGTTCCTGAACTGCGGCTGGGGCACGGGAGGTTTCAAGGCGACGCCGGGCTCGGGGTGGGCGTACGCGGAGACGATCGCGACCGGAGAGCCCAGCGACCTGGTGCGTCCGTTCTCATCGGAGCGGTTCAGGACCGGCGCCCTGATCGACGAACACGGCGCGGCGGCGGTCGCGCATTAGGTCGATGAGGCCACAAGGATGAGGCCACAAGGATGAGGAAGGACACCCTTCGCAAGATGGCGCTCGCACTTCCGGACGCGACCGAACTGGAGACGTGGGGGCAGCCGACGTTCCGGGTGCGGAAGAGGATCTTCGTGATGTTCTCCGACGAGGAGCGGGAGGCGTGGGTCAAGAGCACGCATGACGAGCAGCGCGCCCTCGTTCAGATGGATCCGGAAACGTTCTTCGTACCGCCCTACGTCGGGTCGAGCGGATGGATCGGTGTCAGGTTCCGGACCGTCGACCGGGAGGAGATGCGCGAGCTGGTCACGGAGGCCTGGCGACTGACGGCGCCGAAGCGGGCCGTCGCGAAATTCGATGAGGAGGCCCGATAGCACGTGCTGCTGATCCGCTGCCCGTGGTGTGGTCCCCGCGACGAAGTCGAGTTCCGCTATGGCGGTCAAGCGCATATCGCCTATCCGGGGGACCCGGAGGCGCTCTCCGACGAGGAGTGGGCGAACTTCCTCTTCATGCGCGACAACCCCTTGGGCCCGTTCCGCGAGCGCTGGTATCACGTCCACGGCTGCCGGCGGTGGTTCAACGCCGTCCGGGACACGTCGACGCACCGATTCGTCGGGACCTATCGGATGGACGAGGAGCCGCCGGCGTGAGCCGAAGACTCGGCACCGGCGGCTCGTGGATCGACCGCTCGAAGCCGCTCACGTTCCGGTTCGACGGGGAGGAGTACGAGGGTTTCGAAGGGGACACTCTCGCGAGCGCACTCCTCGCGAACGGGATCATCGCCGGGTTCACCAGCCCTCTTCTCGATCGCCCGCGGGGCGTCATGACGGCGGGACCGGAGGAACCCAACGCGTTCGTGGAGATCAGCGAGCCGTGGTTCGACGCGATCGTCGCCGCGACGATGGTGGAGCTCGTGGACGGGTTGGTTGCGGACCCGCGAGCCGGCGTCGGGCGACTTCCCGACGCGGGCGAGATGGCCTCGGTCGACGCAGCCCACCGGCACGTGCACGTCGAGACGCTGGTCGTCGGCGGTGGTCTCGCCGGGCGGAGGGCGGCGGCCGCCGCGGCGAAATGCGGCGACCGCGTGATGCTGGTGGATGAACGTCACCGGATCGACCGGCCTCCGGACGGGGTCACGGTCCTCCCCCGCACGACTGCCCTCGGCGTCTACGACGACGGCTACGTGGTCGCACACGAGCGGTCCGCCACGCTCGAGCGTCTCTGGCACGTGCGGGCGACTCGGGTCGTCCTGGCCACCGGCGCGCAGGAGCGCTTCGTCGCCTTCGCCGGGAACGACCGTCCCGGGGTGATGCTCGCGTCAGCGGCCGCGACCTACGTCGAGCGATTCGGCGTGCTTCCCGGCGATCGTGTGGCCATCTTCACCACGAACGATTCCGGCCTGGAGTCGGCGGACGCCGTCCGTGCGAGCGGCGCGGACATCGTGCACACGATCGGCGTGGGAGAAGACCCGTCCGCGGCGATCGAGGGCGTCGACCTGCTGCTCGTGTCGGGAGGGTGGAACCCGAACCTGACCTTGTGGCGGTCGATGGGCGGGGGCCTCCGATACAGCAGGCGACTGGCGACGTACCGCCCCGATAACGTCGGCCCGCCATGGCTCGAGGTCGTCGGGTCGGCCGACGGGGACGGGCTTCCCGGCAGCCAGGCCCATTGGCTCGAACCTGCCGACGACTACTCCGAGCACTTCGTCGATCTGCAGCGCGACCAGACGGTGGCAGACATCGCGCAGGCGCTGGACGCGGGACTCGTCTCCGTCGAACATGTGAAACGGGCCACCTACATCGGGACCGCGATCGATCAGGGCCGAACGAGCGGAGTCCTCGCCGCCGCGATCGTGAACCAACTTCTCGGCACCGGGCCCGACGCGCAGGGGCCGTCGGGCGCCCGTCCGCCCACCGTTCCGATCTCGTACGCGACGATCGCCGGCCCCGATCGAGGGGATCTGCTCGATCCGATCCGCCGGACGCGCATACACCCCTGGCACGAGGAACAGGGCGCCGTGTTCGAGGACGTCGGCCAGTGGAAGCGTCCGCGCTACTTCCCTCGCGACGGCGAAGACATGGATCCGGCCGTGGCCCGTGAATGCCTGGCCGTCCGGAACAAGGCCGGCGTGCTCGACGCGTCCACCCTCGGGAAGATCGACGTCGTCGGGCCGGACGCCGGCGCGTTCCTCGATCGGATGTACACGAACCGGATGAGCACGCTGCCGGTGGGATCGATCCGGTACGGGTTCATGCTCGGCCTCGACGGGATGGTCGCTGACGACGGCGTGGCGATGCGCCTCGGCGACGACCACTTCCTCCTGACGACCACCACCGGGAACGCCGCGATGGTGCTCGACCGGTTCGAGGAATGGCTCCAGACCGAATGGCCGGCCCTGCGTGTCTACTGCACGAGCGTCACGGAGCAATGGGCCGACGTCGCGATCGCGGGACCGAAGGCGCGGGACATCCTCGCCGCGGTCGGCGCGGATATCGATCTCGCGCCGGAAGCCTTCCCGTTCATGACGTTCCGCGACGGAGAGGTCGCGGGCATCCCGGTGCGCGTCGCTCGGGTGAGCTTCACGGGCGAGCTCTCGTACGAGATCCTCGTCGACGGCCGGCGCGGCCTCGAGCTGTGGGAAGCGGTCATGGCAGCCGGCGCACCTCTTGGCATCACGGCCTACGGCACCGAGGCGATGCACGTCCTCCGCGCCGAGAAGGGATTCGTGATCGTCGGGCAGGACACCGACGGCACGGTGACACCCGACGACCTCGGGATGAGCTGGATCGTCCGGAAGGACGAGTCGGACTTCATCGGACGCCGATCGCTCCGGCGGGCGGACTCACTGCGGGAAGACCGGAAGCAGCTGGTCGGACTTCTGCCGGACGAGCTCCTGCCCGAAGGTGCCCAGCTCGTCGACGAAGACACAGGCCGGATCCCGATGCCGATGATCGGGCCCGTCACGTCGTCGTACCTCAGCGCCACGCTCGATCGGCCGATCGCGCTCGCGATGGTCGAGCGAGGACGTTCCCGGCACGGCGAGACGGTGTACGCGCCGCTGCCGGGCGGGACGATCTCCGCGGAGATCGTCTCCCCCGTCCTCTACGACCCGGAGGGAACCCGACATGACGACTGAGCAGTTCGTCGCTGCCGAGCTCGCACAGGTAGGCGTTCGCGCCGATCCGGCCGTCCTCCCCTTCGAGCAGCCGCAGCCGAACACCGTGACGACGTGGAAGGGCAGGGATGTTCTCTGGCTCGGTCCGGACGGATGGCTCGTCGTCGGCGAGGCCGGCAGCGAGGGCTCGATCGAACGGGAACTGAAGGACGCGCTGGCAGGCCAGCCCCATTCGGTCGTCGATGTCAGCGCGAACCGGATCGTCTTCGACCTCGCAGACAGCCTCGATCTGCTGGGGAGCGGTTGTGGGCTCGACCTCGACCGGAGCCGATGGGTGGCGGGGATGTGCGCGCAGAGCCTGTTCGGAGGAGCGCAGGTGATCCTGCATCAGCTCGACGAGCGAACGACGCGCGTCTTCGTCCGCCCGTCGTTCGCCGACTACTTCGTCGACAGACTCGGCGCGGCGAACCGCCTCATCTGAGCCCCGACAGCATCCGCTCATGCCACGCCACCGTCGCTGCCACCTGGTTGAACGTGAAGAGGTGGATCGCTCGGACATCTGCCTCCGAGTCGGCGAGCGTGGGCCCGAGGGATCGCAGGAGGCGCTCGGGCGTGAACGACCTGCGGAAGAGGAGGCGGAGGAGCTGCCGATTCTTCCCCAGGTACCGGAGAGAGCCACCGACGCCGATCCGGGCCGCCACGCGCAGCAACCTCCGCACGTCGACGGCTCCCGGGAGCCCGAGGTGAACCGGCAACGTCACGCCCGCGCTCCGTATCCGCGAGATCCACGACGAGATCGCGTCCGAGTCGAAGCTCATCTGCGTCGTCACGTAGCTCGCGTACGTCTGCTTCTCCCTCAACGAGGAGAACAGGATCTCCTCCGGGATCGAGGGATGGCCCTCCGGGTAACCGGCCACGCCCACTTCCTCGAAGGGATGCCCGAGCTCATCCATCAGGCGGAGCAATGCGAGTCCGTCGTGGATCTCGCCTCTGTCCTCCGCATCCCCACCCATGATGAACGCGTCCCGGATCCCGGCCTGTCTGCAACGCGCGAGCATCTCCGCCAGGTGCACACGGTCACGGACCATGTGCGCGGCGAGATGAGGCGTCGCCGGATGCCCTCGAGCGATCAGGCCTTCACACAGCTCGATCGTCGACTCGATCCCGTGCGTGGGTGAAGCGGTTACCGTCGTCGCGGCGCCGGGCGGCAGGAACTCCGCCCGCTCGAGGGCGTCGCGGAGCGGGATCAATTCGAACAGCGGCCGCTCCAGGAGCGCGCGAAGTGTCACCACTTCGAAATCTTCCCGGACGTTGCGCAGCCGGCGCGGACCGGATCCGACCCTGGGTCACCCGGTGCGCTAACCCTTCGGGATCTCCTTGGTCGGGTCCCAGTGGGGCGTCTGCACGACCGTCGCGCCGACCTTGCCCTTCGGCGTTTCGACCTCGAGCGTCGTGCCCAGCTCGGTGTGCTCGATCGGGAGCATCGCGAGCCCGATGTTCTTCTCCATCCGGGGCGAGTAACAGGCGGACGTGACTCGGCCGACGACGCTCCCACCGGCCGACGCGGGGAAGAAGTCGAGCATCTCGTTGTCGATGTAGGTCCCGAGCGGTTCGCCCTCGATGTCGACGCCGACGAGTTTCTGTGTCACGCCTTCGGCTTTGATCTTCTTCAGGGCTTCCTTACCCATGAAGTCGGCCTCCTGCTCCAGGTCGACCATCCAGGTGTAGTGGTACCCGACCTCGAAGGGGTTGTTCTCGTACCACATGTCCGCGCCGAAGGCCAAGATCCCTCCCTCGATGCGACGGATGTGACACGGGCCGATCACCTCGAGGTCGTGCGGCTTTCCGGCTTCGAGCACGCGGTTCCAGAGCTTCACTCCGTGCTTCGACGCGTCGCGGAGGTAGATCTCGTAGCCGACCTCGCCCGTGTAGCCCGTGCGCGAGACGACGACCTGCATCCCGTCGAGCTCCGCCTTCATCAACCCGTAGTAGGGAACGTCGAGGACCTTGTCGCCGAAGAGCTCGACGAGGACCTTCTTCGCGTTCGGCCCCTGGATCTGGACGGGCGCGACGTCGATCTCCTGCACCGTGACGTCCAAGCCCTTCGCCCCCGCGATCCCGAGCGCGTAGAGGTTCACGTCCGAGTCGGCGAGCGAGAGCCAGAACTCGTCCTCCTCGACACGGAGCAGCACCGGATCGTTCAGGATACCGCCGTCGGGACCGGTGATGAACACGTACTTGCATTGGTCCACCGCACACTTGTTCAGGTCGCGCGGGACGATCATGTTCGTGAGGTCGAACGCGTCCGGACCCTTGATCTGGATCTGTTTCTCGACGCCGACATCCCACATGGTTACGGCGTTCACGAGATGCCAGTACTCGGCCACCGGGTCGCCGTAGTGGCGCGGGTGGTACGTGTGGTTGTAGACGCTGTAGCGCGCCACCCCGTGCTCGCGCGAGGCGTAGAAGTACGGCGACTTGCGGATCCTCGTGTAGAGCAGGATGCCCGGGTCATCGTTCACTGCCATCGAAGCTCCTTTGCGGTCAGGCCCGAAGGCGCTCGCCCTTGGGGTCCCACAGCGGCTCGGCGGCAACGGTAGCCGCCAGACGGTCGCCGAAGTATTCCACTTCGACGGGCGTTCCCTCGACGGCCACGTTGACCGGGAGGTAGCCGTAGACGATGCCGCGGCCGACGGAGTAGCCGAAGGCTGCGCTCGTCACGTAGCCGCTGACACGGCCATCGTGCAGGATCGGCTCCTTGCCCATGACCACGGATGTCGGATCGTCGAACGTCATGCACGCGAGCTTCTCGGTGGCTCCGCGGTCGAGCTTTCGCTGCAGGGCTTCTCGCCCCTGGAACTCACCCTTGTCCATGTGGACCGCGAACCCGAGACCGGCCTCGAACGGGTCGTGCTCCGAGTGGATGTCCTGGCCCCACAGTCGGTAGCCCTTTTCGAGGCGGAGCGAGTCGAACGCACCGCCTCCCGCCGCGACGATGCCGTGCTCCTTCCCCGCTTCCCACAGGACGTCCCACGCGCGCTGCCCCATCGCGATCTGCCCATAGAGCTCCCACCCCAACTCGCCCGCATACGAGATCCGCTGGGTCCAAACCGGATCGACCTCGCCGATATTCAGATACTGCGCGGTCATGTACGGGAAAGCGTCGTTCGAAACGTCGACGTCGGTCACGGCCTCGAGGACGTCGCGCGCCCTCGGGCCCCACAGGCCGAGCGCGAACAGCGATCCTGTGCGGACGGTGAGGTTGACCCGTTCGCCCTCGCGCCGCTGGGTGAGCAGCCATGCTCGGTCGTGCTGCCCCGACCCACCGCCGGTCACGACGCGGAACCGGTCCTCGTCCTTGCGCGTCACGGTGAGGTCACATCGGATGCCGCCCGACGGCGTGAGCATCGAGGTGTAGACGATCGTCCCGACGGGACGATCGATCTTGTTGGCGCTGATGCGCTCGAGGAACGAGAGCGCATCAGCGCCGGTGATGTCGAACTTCGCGAACGGCGTGATGTCGAACATCGCGACGCGCTCCCGCGTCGCGAGGTGCTCCGCCCCGACGCACGGTGACCAGTTCTGGGCGGCCCAACCTGTGCGTGACTCCCATCGCGCGCCGGTCAGCACGTGGTTCGCCTCGAACCATTGCGGCCGCTCCCAGCCGGCGCCGGAGAAGAACTCTCCGCCCAGCTCCCGGTGGCGCGCGTAGAACGGCGTGAGCTTCAGCTCGCGCGGATGCGACATCTGCTGGAGCGGATGGAGGATGTCGTACACCTCGCGGTACTGCTGGGCACCGCGCGCACGAACGTACGGACTCGTCGTCATGAACGGGTAGAAGCGGTTCGCATCCGCCTCTGCCATGTCCACCGAAGGCTCGCCCTCGGCGATCCACTCGGCGGCCATCCTCCCGATGCCCCCGGCGTGCGTGACCCAGACCGCCTCGCAGATCCAGAAACCGCGGACTTCGGCCGACTCGCCCACGACCGATCCCATGTCGGGGGTGAACGAGAACATGCCGTTGATCGCGGTCGACTCGTCGAGCATGTCCTTCACCGGTGGAAGCAGCCGCGTGCTCTCCTCGTTCGCAACCTCGAAGTGCTCGGGGGTGAACGGCTCGACGCTCGGCTGCGGCTCGTCTTCCCGGTAGGGGCGGAGATCGTCCGGCTCGAACAGGATCGGCTCGTGACGGTAGTTGCCGAGCGCGTATCGGTCGCCCTGTTGCCGGAAGTACAGCGACAGGTCCTGGTGGCGGAGGATCGGGTGGACGACCTCTTCGTCGGCGTCGGCGGCGAGCTCCTTCAGTGGTTTCGTCCACACGAGCTGGTGCTGGACCACGGCAAGCGGGATCGGCACCCCCGCCATCCGTCCGATCGTCGGGCCCCAGATCCCGGCGCAGACCAGGACCCGTTCACACTCGATGTTTCCCTGCTCGGTCCGGACGCCGTGCACTCGGCCGTCCCGGATGTCGAAGCCCGTCACCCGGACGCCACCCTCGAAGGCGACGCCCTTCTCCTGAGCCTTCGCGGCGAGCGCCGCCGCCACTCGAGTGCCCTTCGCGACGCCGTCCGACGGCACGAGGTAGGAGCCGAGGATGTGACCCGGGTCGAGGATCGGGATCCGCTCGGCGGTCTCCCCGGGCGTGAGCAGCTCCGTCCCCTCGATCCCGTAGGCGCGCGCGTAGCCCTGCCGTCGCTTCAGCTCGTCCGTCCGTTCGTGGGTCGTCGAGACCTCGATGCCGCCGACGCCGTACCAGGCGGGTTCGCCGTCGACCTCGAGCCCCGAGTACAGATCGACCGAGTACTGGGCGAGGCGGCACATCGTCCGCGAGCCGTTCGTTTGGAACACGAGCCCGGGCGCGTGCGAGGTCGACCCTCCGGTCTCGAACAACGGCCCCTGATCGATCACGAGGACATCGGTCACACCCAGCTCGGCCAGGTGATACGCGGCGCTCGTGCCGACGATCCCCGCCCCGATCACGACGAGCTGCGCGCGATCCTTCATGAGGTGGCCGACACTACCGAACACCTCTA
>Ga0299913_10003792_pt1 | contig 12497 bp, 11 predicted proteins | sample RVTome_9_FD_201360 | JGI IMG/M metagenome (GOLD analysis project Ga0299913, IMG submission 201360) | Soil microbial communities from uranium-contaminated site in the Upper Colorado River Basin, Wyoming, United States - RVT155D38 (version 2) ... | reverse complement strand
TCGATCGACGTCGACCCGGTCGCCCGGGTGGCGCGGGTCGGCGCCGGCGTGAAGTGGGGCGAGCTGCTCGCCGCCACCGAGCCGTTCGGGCTCACCGCGCTCGCCGGCAGCAGCCCCGACCCGTCCGTGGTGGGCTTCTCCCTCGGCGGCGGCCTCAGCTGGTTCAGCCGGGCCCACGGCCTGGCGGCCCACGGCGTGGTCGCCGTCGAGCTCGTGGACGCGACCGGTGAGCTGCGACGGGTCACCGCGGCGTCCGACCCCGACCTGTTCTGGGCGCTCCGCGGCGGCGGCGGGGACTTCGGCATCGTCACCGCCATGGAGGTGGAGCTGCACCCCGTACCGCACCTGTACGGCGGCCGCCTGATGTGGCCGATCGAGATGGCGCGGCCGGTGCTGACGGCGTTCGCCGCGGTGACCGCCACGGCGCCGGACGAGCTCACCCTCTGGGCTCACCTGTTCCGCTTCCCGCCGATGCCGATGGTCCCGGAGCCGTTGCGGGGCCGGGCGTTCGTCTCGGTCGACGTGGCGCACCTCGGCTCCGCCGAGGAGGCCGAGGCCCTGCTGGCTCGGCTGCGGGAGGTGCCGGCCCTCTTCTCCGACTCCCTGGGCACGGTGCCGCTGTCCGAGCTGGGTGGCATCGCCGCCGAGCCGGTCGACCCGATGCCGGTGGCCGAGATGTCCGGCCTCCTGCACGCCTTCGACGACGAGGCGATCGACCGGCTGCTCGCGGTCGCCGGCGCCGCCGTGGAGAGCCCGCTCGCGGTGGTCCAGGTCCGCCACCTCGGCGGCGCGATCGCCCGCGCCGGTGCGGCCGACGGGCCGTCGGGCGCGGTGCTGGAGCCCTACCAGCTGTTCAGCCTCGGCGTGCCGATGTTCCCGGAGCTCGCCGAGGCGATCCAGGGCTCGTTCGCGTCACTGCGTGGGGCGCTCGCCGGCTACTTCACCGGACGGACGTTCTTCAACTTCCTCGGCGCCTCCGAGGACCCGGGGCGGGCGTTCGGCGACGACGCGCTGGCGCGGCTGCAGGCGGTGAAGCGCGCGGTGGACCCCGACGGGACCATCCGCAGCAACCGCCCTGTCCTCCGCCCCTGAGCGGACGAACACAGCGGAGGGCTCCGCAGGGCCGTGCTCAGGCCTTGCGGAGCATCTCCGCGACGAGGAACGCCATCTCCAAGGACTGCACGCGGTTGAGGCGCGGGTCGACGACCGACTCGTAGCGGTGGTGCAGGCCGTGCTCGTCGAGCTCCTCGCCGCCGCCGATGATCTCGGTGACGTCGTCGCCGGTGTTCTCGACCATGATCCCGCCCGGGACGGTGCCGAGCGCGCGGTGCACGTCGAAGAAGCCCTGGACCTCGTCGAGGACGTCCTCGAAGCGACGGGTCTTGTAGCCGTTGGACGTCGCGAACGTGTTGCCGTGCATCGGGTCGGAGACCCAGGTGGCGCTGACGCCCTCGGCGGTGACCTTCTCGACCAGCGGCGGCAGGCCGTCCCGGATCTTGCTCGCGCCGAAGCGGGTGATGAAGGTCAGGCGGCCGGGCTCGTTGTCCGGGTTCAGCGTGCTGGCCAGGTCCAGCGCGTCGTCCGGGGTCGCGCCGGGGCCGAGCTTCACGCCGATCGGGTTGCGGATGTGGCGGAAGTACTCCACGTGCGCGCCGTCGAGCTTGCGGGTGCGCTCGCCGATCCAGACCATGTGGCCCGAGACGTTGTAGGGCTCCTCGGTGCGTGAGTCGATGCGCGTCATCGCGTGCTCGTACTCCATGAGCAGCGCCTCGTGGCTGGAGTAGAAGTCGACGCGGTGGAACTCGTCGGGGCTGGCGCCGATGGCCTTCATGAAGGTCAGGGCGCGGTCGATCTCGGTCGCCACCTTCTCGTAGCGCTGGCCGACCGGGCTGCTCTTGACGAACTCGGAGTTCCACGCGTGGACCTGGCGCAGGTCGGCGTACCCGCCGCCGGTGAAGGCGCGCACGAGGTTCAGCGTGGAGGCGGACCGGTGGTAGACCTCGAGCATCCGCTTCGGGTCCGGGATCCGCTGCTCCTCGGTGAACTCGAAGCCGTTGACGGCGTCACCGCGGTACGCCGGGAGCGTGATGCCGTCGCGGGTCTCCAGGTCCGAGGAGCGGGGCTTGGCGTACTGGCCGGCCAGGCGGCCGACCTTGATCACCGGCACCGACGCGGCGTAGGTCAGCACGACCGCCATCTGCAGCAGGACGCGGAGCTTGTTGCGCACGTTGTCGGCGGTGGCGTCGGCGAAGGTCTCGGCGCAGTCGCCGCCCTGGAGCAGGAAGGCCTCGCCGCGGCCGGCCGCCGCGATCTTCGCCTTGAGCTCGTCGCACTCGCCCGCGAACACCAGCGGAGGCAGGGTGCGCAGCGTGGAGACGACGTCCTCGACGGCAGCCGGGTCGGGGTACGACGGCTGCTGGAGGGCTCCGATCGCGTGCAGCTGGGCGAGATCGGGAATGGTGTTCGTCACCCGTCAAGGGTACGTGGCCCCGGCGTTCCTCCGCGATTCGCGCTCAGCGTCCGGTCACGGCAGCAGCAGCGCGCTGTCCCCGAACTCGTGCCACCGGTACCCGTGCGCGACCGCCGCGTCGTACGCCGTCTGCGTCAGGCCGGGGCCGGCCACCGCCTCGACGAGGAGCAGGTGGGACGCGCCCGGGTCGTGCCAGCCGGTGACCAGGCCGTCAACGACGCGGGGCGGGTCCGCCGGGGTGACCACGCGCTCGGTCCAGCCGCCGCTCGCGACGAGGCGGCCGTCGGCGACCGCCGACTCCAGTGCCCGGGTCACCGTCGTGCCGACGGCCACCACGCGCCCGCCGCCGGCCCGGACCGCGTTGACCAGCCGCGCGGTGGCGGCGCCGACCTCGAAGCGCTCGGGCTGCGGCGCCTCCCCCGCCTCCTGCGAGCTGACACCGGTGTGCAGCGTGACCGGGGCGACCGCGACGCCCCGCGAGACCAGCCGGGTCACCAGCTCGGGGGTGAACGGGCGGCCGGCCGACGGCATCTCGGCGCTGCCCGGCCGGGTCGCGAACACGGTCTGGTACGCCGACAAGGGGTGGTGACGGTCGAGGTAGCCGTAGGAGATCGGGCGACCGCGCCGGGCGAGCACCCGGTCCAGCGACCCGTCGGCCACGGCGCGCCACAGCCGGTTGCCCCGGCCGGTCGGGGACGAGGCCTCAGGGTAGGGCGCGAGGAGGGTGACGGTGACCCCGTGCGTGGTCAGCACGTCGCCGGGCGCCGCGTCCAGCACCGACCTGTGGGCGTCCGGGGCGGTGCGCAGCTCGACGACGCGGAGGTCCGCCCCGTCGAGGGCCGGTGCCGGGGCGGCGAGCCGGCTGGCCACGTGCAGCACGACCGGCCCGCGGCCGGCCAGCTCCGCGTCGAGCTGGCCCGGGACGGTGGCGGAGTCGTTGACCACGAGCAGGTCCCCGGCCCGCAGGTGGTCGGGCAGGTCCGGGAAGCGAGCGTGCGTGATCCCCTCCGGCCGGGCGACGAGGAGGCGTACGTCGTCGCGCGGCAGCCCGCGGGACTCGGGCGGCGCCGGGGCGGTCGCGACCCCCGGGGCCGGGAAGTGCGTGGTCGGGTGCTCGTCGAGGATCCGCATCACGCCACCTCCGCCGACTCGTCCCGGCTCGACCGGCCGGCGAAGTCCGCGGCCTGGTAGCGCCCGGAGGCAGGTCGCCGGTCGAGCAGCGCCAGGAGGCTCGGGACGACGGTCTCCGGCAGCGGCCGGTCGGAGATGTCCTCGCCGGGGAAGGCGGCCTGGTGCATGGCGGTGCGCATGTCCCCGGGGTCGACGGCGTACGCGGTGATGGCGGGGTTCTCCGCGGCGAACTGGAGCGCGACGTGGTCCAGCGCGGCCTTGGAGGCGCCGTAGAGCCCCCAGCCCGGGTAGTGCTCGACGCCGGCGTCGGAGCTGATCGTGAGCAGCACGCCCCTGCTTCCGACCAGCGTCGGGAGCAGCGCGCCGGTGAGGAGCAGCGGGGCCCCGATGTTGGGCCGCCACACGTCGGTGAAGTCCTCGGGGGCGAGCTCCTCGAGGCGCGGCAGCGGCGAGCGGCCGAGGTTGCTGGCGTTGTGGACCAGCAGGTCGAGGCGGCCGAGCCGTTCGACCTCGGCCTGGAGCGCTGCGCGGTGCCAGCTGTCGGTGACGTCGCCGGGTACGGCGACCACCTCGGCCCGCTCCCCCACAGCGGCAGCGAGCCGGTCGGCGTCCCGACCGTCGGTGACGACGGTCCAGCCGCGGTCGGCGAGGGCGTGCACGAGGGCACGGCCGAGACCGGCGGACCCTCCGGTGACGAGTGCGACAGACATGAGTGCTCCTTGATCGAATGGCTTCTTGGTGCCACTCTTCAAGTTAAAGTGAACTTGAAGTCAAGGGGATGCAATGGACACACACGACCGGCTGACGGTGACCCAGGTCAGTGAGCGCAGCGGCTTCGCGGCCTCGGCGCTGCGCTACTACGAGGCGCAGGGGCTGATCAGCGCCGAGCGCACCTCCGGCGGCCGCCGGGTCTACGAGCGCAGCGTGCTGCGCCGGCTCGCCTTCATCCGGGCCGCCAGCAACGTCGGGCTGAGCCTCGACGAGGTCCGTGCCGAGCTCGACCAGCTCCCCAGCGGACGTACGCCGAACAAGGCCGACTGGCACCGGATGTCGAAGCACTGGCGCTCCCGGCTCGACGAGCAGCTGCTCGCCCTCCAGCGGCTCCGCGACGGGCTCGACTCCTGCATCGGCTGCGGCTGCTTGTCGCTGAAGCACTGCGGCATCGCCAACCCGGCCGACCGCGCCGCGGCGAGCGACGCGGCCCCCGGGGCGGCGTACCTGCCCGAGCTCCTCCGGCGCCCCCATCCGCCGCGCTGACCTGCCCGGCCGTCATCGTTTGCCCCGGGGCAGACGGTGACGCTGCAGGGGCGCCAGGGCCTGTCATCTCTTCGCCCGGGGCAAATGCTTGCGTCTGAGAGGGGGCGATTCCGCTCAGCCGAAGAACACCTTGGCCTCGGCGTACTCCTCGGGGCTGACCACCTTGAGCTCGCCGGTGCCCTCGACCAGCGGCACCCGGACGATGCGGGTGCCCTGCAGCGCGACCATCACGCCGTACTCCCCCGCGGCCACCGCGTCGACCGCGCCGAGGCCGAAGCGCGTGGCCAGCCAGCGGTCGAACGCCGTCGGCGTGCCGCCGCGCTGCACGTGGCCGAGCACGACCGCGCGCGACTCCTTGCCGGTGCGGCGCTCGATCTCTGCCGCCAGGCGCTCGCCGATGCCGCCGAGCCGGACGTGGCCGAACGCGTCCTTCTCCCCCGTCTGGAGCGACATGCCGCTGCCGTCCGCCGGCATGGCTCCTTCGGCGACGACCAGGATCGGCGCGTAGCGCGACTCGAAGCGGCTCTCGACCAGCCGGCAGACCTCGTCGATGTCGAAGGGCTGCTCGGGGATCAGCACGATGTTGGCGCCGCCGGCGATGCCGGAGTGCAGCGCGATCCAGCCTGCGTGGCGGCCCATGACCTCGACCACCAGCGCGCGGTGGTGGGACTCGGCCGTCGTGTGCAGGCGGTCGATCGCCTCGGTGGCGATGTTGACCGCGGTGTCGAAGCCGAACGTGAAGTCGGTGCCCGAGAGGTCGTTGTCGATGGTCTTGGGGACGCCGACGACCTGCACGCCGAGGTCAGCGAGCGTGGTGGCGACGCCGAGGGTGTCCTCGCCGCCGATCGCGATCAGCGCCTCCACGCCGTCCCGCGCGAGCTGCTCGCGGATCCGCTCGACGCCGTCCTCCTCCTTGAGCGGGTTCGTGCGGCTGGAACCGAGGATCGTCCCGCCGCGCGGCAGGATCCCGCGGCACTGCTCGATGCCGAGCTCCATGCTGTGCCCCTCGAGCGGGCCCCGCCAGCCGTCGCGGTAGCCGACGAACTTGAAGCCGTGCTCCTGCACGCCCTTGCGGACGACCGCCCGGATCACCGCGTTGAGGCCGGGGCAGTCACCGCCTCCTGTGAGTACGCCGACGTGCATGAGCATCCTTCCTCGTGGACCGAGACTCCTGGGCCACCCTCCCGCGTGGGCGTGCTCCCGGCAAGGGTCAGTGCTCCGGCGCGGACACCGGAGGCGCCCGACACGACAGGCTCACCCGCCCTGCTCGTGCACCGAGCGCGCCTCCAGCCAGGCGAGCACGGCGAGGACCCGCCGGTGGTCGGTGTCCTCGCGCTCGGCGAGTCCGAGCTTGGCCAGGATGTTGCCCACGTGGGTCTCGACGGTCCGCTCGGTCAGCCAGAGCCGTCGCGCGATCCCCACGTTGGTGCGCCCCTCCGCCATCAGCTCGAGCACCTCGTGCTCGCGCGGGGTGAGCCGGGCCAGCGCGGAGTCGCGTTCGCGCGAGCCCGCGATCAGGCGGGCGACCACCTCCGGGTCGAGGGCCGACCCGCCGGCGGCGACCCGCTCGAGGGTGTCGAGGAAGTCGTCGACGTCCATGACCCGGTCCTTCAGCAGGTATCCGAACCGGCCCGCCGCGACCAGCGAGACCGAGTGCCGGGTCTCGATGTGCTGGGACAGCAGCACGATGCCCAGGTCCGGGTACGCCGCTCGTGCCGCGGTGGCCACGCGGGCGCCGTCGTCCTCGTTGCCCGGCGGCATCCGGATGTCGAGCACGGCCAGGTCCGGTCGCTCAGCGTGGATGGCCGCGAGCGCGGTCGGGGCATCGGGCCCGGTCGCCACGACCTCGTGCCCGGCGTCCTCCAGCAGCCGGGCGAGTCCCTCCCGGAACAGCGTCGAGTCCTCGCCGATCACGATCCGCACGGGAGCACCGCCTCGACCAGGGTGCCGCGACCCGGCACGCTGACCACGTCGAGCCGGCCGCCGACGGCGTGCACCCGGTCGCGCAGCCCGGCCAGGCCGGACCCCGGACGGATCGCGGCGCCGCCGCGCCCGTCGTCGCTCACCTCCACTCGCAGCTCGCCGTGGTCCGCGACCACCGACAGCCCCACTGCCTCGGCCCCGGAGTGCTTGACGGCGTTGGTGAGCGCCTCGCTGGCGACGAAGTACGCCGTCGTGCTGACGTGGTCCGGCAGCCGCGTGGCGCACACGTCGAGGTCCACCCGCACCGGCACTCCGCGGACGAGGTTGGTCAACGCGGCCGGCAGGCCGTCGTCCAGGCTGCTCGGACGCAGCCCGTGGGCGATCTGGCGCAGCTCGGAGACCGCGGTCCCCAGCTCGGCGACCGCCCCCTCGATCACCTGGTCGAGGTCGACCGTCTCGTCGTCCAGGTGCCGCTGGGCGAGCCTCAGCGACATGCCGAGCGACACCAGCCGCTGCTGGGTGCCGTCGTGCAGGTCCCGCTCCAGCCGCTTGCGCTCCTCGTCGGAGGCCAGCACCAGCCGCTCCCGGCTCGCCTCGACCTCCCGCAGCGCGTGCGCGAGCTCCAGCCGCAGCCGCGCGTTCTCCACGAGCATGGCCGCCTCGGCGGCGACCTCCTTGAGCAGCCAGCGCGCCTGCGGTCGCCCGGGTGACAGGACGCCCACGGTGCTCCCGGCCACGAGGACGGGCTGCGCGTCATCACGGGGCTCGACCGGGCGGCCGTCGCGGTCGACGAAGCTCACGTGGTCGGGCGCCAGGTGCCCGACCCGGAGGCCGGGGTCGCCCAGCGCCTCGCGGAGCACCGGCTCCACCTGCTCGGGCACCGCCTCCCCCGCCCTGATCCGGGCACGCAGGTCCGCCAGCGCCGCACGGACGCGGTCGCGGACGGGATGGAGCAGGGCCCCGACCCGGCGGGTCAGCCACGCCCGGGAGCCCCCGAGCAGCACCCCGCAGCCGGCCGTGGCGACGATCGCGAGCGGCGTCGACACGCTCCCTGCCACGAGCCCCACCCCGGCCGACACCACGGTGAAGACCAGCAGCAGTCCCGCCCCGATCAGGCCGTAGACCGAGGTCGTCACCAGGGCCTGGTCCACGTCGTAGAGGTCGTGCCGGACCACCGCCAGCGCCGCGGCCGTGGGAAACGCCAGCAGCATCACCGCGAACCCGACCAGCACCAGGTCGGCCGTGCCCAGGACCAGGTAGCTGAACCAGCACAGCAGCAGGGTCAGCGGCAGGGAGGTCGACGCCAGCAGCAGCCAGTGCAGCTGCTCGCGCTCCCTGCCGGTGGCGCGTCGCGCTCGCACCACCACGGCCGCGACGCTGGCGACCAGCAGGCCCATGAAGGCCGGCAGCAGCACGATCGCCGCCACGATGGCGAGCGGGTGGGACGGCACCGGGTGGTCCATGGCCTCGAACGGCTCCATGTAGGGGCCCTGGGCGAACGCCGTGGCGATGTTGAACAGCACCAGGACGACGGCGAAGCCCGCCGGGACCAGCCACCAGCGGGGACCGGGCAGCCGACCGTCGGGGAAGACCAGCAGCAGGGCCGCGAACGGCAGGTACCAGAGCATCCAGGAGCCCTGGCCGAACGCGACGACGTACGGCGAGAGCGGCAGCAGCCCGTCCGCGGCCGCAATGCCGTAGAGGTCCGTCGCCGGCATGAAGGCGACGAGCAGGGCGATGCTGCCCAGGGCCGGCGCGACCCGGTTGTGCGGGGCGTGGCGCGCGACCAGCACGGCCAGCGCGAAGACCACGGACGCCGCCGCGGCCGAGACCGCGAGCACGGCGGCGGACCCCGGGGTGGGCCGTGCCGCCACGGCGACGCCGCCGACCGTCAGGGAAGCAGCCGAGAGGGCGGCTTCGAGCGCCGTCAGGCTCCGCGCCCGCGTCATGCATGCACGGTAGCCCCGCGCGGCCCCGCGCACCTCCGTGTTGGCACGGAGACCGACTCCCGTGCCGGCCCGGATGCCGCACGAGCTGGTTCGGCCGACCGTGGACGCATGACCACCACCGCCGCCGGCCCCCGAGCCGGCTCCCTCACACCCATGCACAAGGTCGGCCTCGGCATGGCCACCCTGCTCTCCCTCGCCGACCTGGTCGGCCCGTTCGCCCCGGCCCCTGACGGCGAGGTCGGACCACCGGCCGGCGTCCTCTGGCTCGGCTTCGCCTTCGGCGCCCTCACCCTGGCCGGCGTCGTCTGGGCCTTCCGGGCGGGCGCGCCCGCGGCCCGGCGCCTGGTGGCCGGCAGCCGCGTCCTCTCCGTCCTGCTCGCGCTGCCGGCGTTCTTCGTCGACGTCCCGACCGCGATCAAGGTCCTCGTGGCGGTGGCCGTGGCCCTGACCGCCGCGACCGTCGTCCTCGTCCTGGCCCCGCAGGCCGACCGGGGTGACCGGCCGTGATCGCCCTGGTCACCGTGCTCGTGGCCTTCCCCGCGGGCTTCGTCCTTCGCAGCCGGCTGGCCGCGAATGTCGTCTACATCGCCGCGTTCACCTGGGCGTACTCCTTCCAGGGCTTCTACCTGGTCCTCAGCGACCTCGAGGGGGACGACGCCGCTGCGGCGCCAGGCGAGTTCCCCTGGGGCTACGGCCTGGTGACCCTGGCCATCTACCTCGCCGGCTTCGGGCTCGTCGCCCTCGGCCACCACGTCCGCCGGACAGGCCGGGGACGGACCTTCAGCAACGTCGCACCCGAGGAGGCACACCGATGACCACGATCCCTGCCACGCGCGAGCCCCGCGCCGCAGCCACCCGCGACCTGCGGCACACCTGGCGGATCCTCACGGCCGTGCTGATCCCGGTCGGCCCGCTCGGGATCCTGCTCACCCGGGGGCTGATGCCCTACTGGACCAGCGACTCCGAGGAGGCCATGGTCGCGGCGATGGCGGCCGAGCCGGGCCGGGCCGAGGCGATGACCTGGGCGTTCTTCGTGACCTTCCCGGCGCTGCTGTTCGGGGCACTGGCGGTCGGGTACGTCGCCCGCCGCGGCGCGCCGCTCCTGGCCACGCTGGGGGCCGGGCTCACCTTCGTCGGATTCGTGATGGTGGCCTCGCTCGGCAGCACCGACCTGCTGGTGCACGTGATGGGCCGCGACGGCTACGACGAGGCGACGATCGTCGACGTGGCCGGCCTGGCGGCCGCGCACCCGACCAGCGCGGTCGGCGCCGGGATCTTCGTCATTGCCCACATCCTCGGGATGATCCTGCTCGGCATCGCGGTCACCCGGTCGGGCCTGGTGCCGGTGTGGGCGGGCGCCGCGATCGCGGTGTCCCAGCCGTTCCATCTGGTCGCCGCCGTGATCGTGCCGAGCCGGCTGATGGACCTGACCCTCGGCTGGGGCCTGACCACGGTGGGCTTCGTCGTGGTGGCGCTCGCCGTGCTCCGCATGTCCGACGACGAGTTCGACCTCCCGCCGCGGTGACCGCACTAGGGTGACCGGCATGAGCGTCCTCGCCATCGATGCCGGCACCACGGGGGTCACCGCCCTCGTGGTCACGCCCGACGGGGCCATCGCGGCCCGCGGCTACCAGGAGTTCGCCCAGCACTTCCCCCAGCCGGGCTGGGTCGAGCACGCGCCGGAGGAGATCTGGCAGGCCACGCTGGAGGCCACGCGCCAGGTGCTCAAGGCGTACGACGCCGCCGACCTGACCGCGATCGGCATCACCAACCAGCGCGAGACGATCCTGCTCTGGGACCGCGAGACCCTCGGCTCGCCCCGGCGCGCGATCGTCTGGCAGGACCGGCGTACCGCCGACATCTGCCAGCGGATGCGCGAGGCCGGCCACGAGGACCGCGTCGCCGAGCTCACCGGCCTGCGGCTCGACCCGTACTTCTCCGGCACCAAGCTGATGTGGCTGGCCGAGCACGAGCCGCACACCTGGGCGCTGGTGCAGTCCGGGCGGTACGCCGTCGGCACGGTCGACTCCTACCTGGTGGCCCGGATGACCCGCGGCCTGGAGCATGTCACCGACGTCTCCAACGCATGCCGCACGCTGCTCTTCGACCTCCAGAAGGGGGACTGGTCCGACGAGCTGTGCGAGCTCTTCGGCGTCCCCCGCGACGCACTGCCGGAGCTGGTGCCCAACTGGGGCGAGATCGCCGTGAGCGACCCGCGGGTCTTCGCCGGGCTCGAGCTGCCGGTCGCCGGCATGGCCGGCGACCAGCAGTCGGCGCTCTTCGGCCAGACCTGCTTCGACGAGGGCGACTCCAAGTGCACCTACGGCACCGGGTCGTTCATCCTCACCAACACCGGCACGACGCTGCAGCGCTCCGACGCCGGCCTGCTCTCCACGGCGGCCTGGCGCTCCCCCGACGGCGAGCTCACCTACGCGCTCGAGGGCGCGATCTTCGTGACCGGCGCGGCGGTGCAGTGGCTGCGCGACGGGCTGCAGATCGTCGGCTCCGCGGCCGAGACCGCGGCGATCGCCTCGACGGTGGACGACTCCGAGGGCGTGGTGTTCGTGCCCGCGCTCACCGGCCTCGGCGCCCCGCACTGGGACCCGCACGCCCGCGGCCTGCTCATCGGGCTGACCCGCGGCACGACCCGTGCCCACGTCGTGCGGGCGACCCTGGAGGCGATCGCGTTCGAGGTGCGCGACGTGCTCGAGACCCAGGGGATGATGCAGTCCGGCCTGTCCTCGCTCAGAGTCGACGGCGGTGCCGCGGCCAACGACCTGCTCTGCCAGGTGCAGGCCGACCAGGTCGGCGTACCCGTCGAGCGGCCGAGGATCGTCGAGACCACGGCGCTGGGCGCGGCATTCCTGGCCGGCCTCGGCACCGGGCTCTGGGGCTCCACCGACGACCTGCGGGAGACCTGGCAGCTCGACCGGCGCTTCGACCCGGGTGGCGACCGCGAGGCGTACGACGCCGCGCACCGCCGCTGGGCTGCCGCAGTCGAGCGCTCCAGGGGCTGGGCGCAGGTGCTGTGACCGACGCGCTTCTCGACCTGGCGGACCGGCTCTACGGCCTCCCCCTGGGCGAGTTCACTGCCGCCCGGGACGCCCGGGCGAAGGAGCTGCGCACCGAGGACCGCGAGCTGTCGGCGCAGGTCAAGGCCCTGCGCAAGCCGTCGGTCGCGGCGTGGGCCGTCAACCTCCTCGTACGCCGGGAGCCCGAGCAGGTCGACCAGGTGCTGTCGGTCGGGGCCGCGCTGCGCGAGGCGGCCGCGAGCCTCGACGGAGGCCAGCTGCGCGAGCTGACCAAGCAGCGCCGCCAGCTCACCGCGGCGCTGACCGTCACGGCACGCGGCCACGCCCGCGACCACGGGCAGAAGGTGAGCGACTCGGTCGCCGAGGAGGTCGAGTCGACGCTCACCGCGGCGATGGTCGACGCCGGGGCGGCCGCCGCGGTGCGGTCGGGCCTCTTGGTGAGGTCGCTGGCGGCGAGCGGCCTCGAGGAGCTCGACCTGTCGTCGTACGTCGCGGCGCCGGAGGTGGCCGGCTTCGAGCCGACGCCGGTGGGCTCCCCGGCCCCGGAGCCGCACCCGCCGGACCTGCACGTGGTGCCCGACCCGGACGCGGGGGCCAAGAAGCGGCTGGCCGCGCAGGAGCGGCTCACCGAGGCCGAGGAGGCCGTCGAGTCGGCCCGTGCCGAGCTGGCCACCGCCGAGGAGGAGGCGGCCGGCCTCGAGGCACGCAGCCTGCAGCTGCAGGCCGAGATCGACG
>Ga0299913_10003791_pt1 | contig 12497 bp, 9 predicted proteins | sample RVTome_9_FD_201360 | JGI IMG/M metagenome (GOLD analysis project Ga0299913, IMG submission 201360) | Soil microbial communities from uranium-contaminated site in the Upper Colorado River Basin, Wyoming, United States - RVT155D38 (version 2) ... | reverse complement strand
GCACCGTCGGCTGCGGACATCGTGGCGGGCAGCGGATGCAGCATGGCGCCAGGCCAGGTCAGGTACTCCCGCAGCCCGCCGTCCTGACCGCCGTGCCCGGCGAAGACGATCGTCGGGCACAGGTTGAACCAGCCCGTCCGGCAGATGTCGCAGCGGCCGCACGGGATGGCCGGATCGACGGCCACCAGCTCGCCGTGGCGCGGGCCCCCTTCGATCACCCCGGCGAACTCGTGGCCCACCACCAGCGGTTCGTCCAGCTGGGCGTCGCCGATGCCGCCGTCGCTGAACCAGTGCAGGTCGGAACCGCACAGGCCCACGGCCGTGACCTTCACCAGCTCGAGGGCGTCATCGGGCGATGGCACCGGCTCGTCGCGCAACCGGATGTCGGCGACGCCGTGCAGTCGCGCGACCTTCATCAGCGGCGCATCCACCGTCGGGTCGCACGGGTCGCGTCACCCGCAGGCGTCCCTTGATCGCTGCGACGAACGACGAGCACCACCACCTCCTGGCCGGAGAGGCAATCGTACGCGGTCCGCCCCAGGCGGAGACCCGGCGGGCCCGCCGGCGACGACCGACCGGTGCACCTCCAACTGATCAGCCGCGCCGGCCCGTGCGACACAACGCGTCGACCGCCGCCTGTGGATCGCTGGGGAAGCGCAGGGCGGTTAGCCGGGGGGCGGCAGCGAGGTTGTCGAAGAAGCGCCGGGGCGTCAGTGGTCGGGTGATGGCCAGATCGAGCTCGCTCAGCGGGTCACATGCCAGCGCCGACCGGGCCGCGCGGGCCCGGTCGACCTCGTCGGCGGGCACGGCGCTCAAGACGCCGTAGCGTCCCCACACCCACGCCATCGGCAGCGGCTTGTCGTGACCGGGTCGCGTTCGCGTCTCGAGGCGCTGGCGAGCGGTGTACGCGTCGCCGAGCCCGAGGCGATCCAGCACATAGACGTCCTCGCCGGCGGCGGCACTGGCGAGGCCGACGGCGCCCGCCTCGTAGACGACGGTCGGCGTCGCGCTCGGCGCGAGCGGGTGCACCTGCTCGTCCACGATGAGTGCGCGCCGTCCTTCGGCGGCCACGCGCGCGGCCCGCGCGCCCCGCGTGACCCGCGCGTAGGACGCGAAGTCCGCCAGGGTCACCGGGTTGGACACGCCGGCCTGTTCGACGTAGAAGGCCCGTTGGTCGGAGATGCCGTCGCCCGGTCCCTCGATGACCGGCGCGCGAAACGCCACGGCCGACAGGGCCGCCCAGCACCCCAGCACCGCCACCGCGGCGACGTCGACCGTCGCGCGGACACGAACGAGCGCGACCGGGGCGAGCACGGCGAACAGCGCCGGCAGCAGCAGGCGCGCGTGCATGAAGTCCCCACCGCCGCGCACGACAGCCACGGCGTAGAGCACGCCGCCGGCCGCAGGTGCCAACCGGGCGATACGGCGAGCGCGATCGTCATCACGGGAGTCGCGAACGATGAGCCACGCGATGACAGCGACAGGCACGGCGAGCGCGTACGGGGACACGAAGTCGACCAGGTACTTCCAGCCCTGCGGCCAGTTCGACAGGCTCGCCTCCTTGGCGAGCAGGGTGTTCGGGAGCAGCGAGGCGTAGTAACCCATCCGCGCGATCTCGACGACGCCCGGCACCACAGCCGACGACGACGGCACGACGACCCACGTCCGCCGGTTCCGGTCAGCGCACAGCAGCACCGCGACGACGAAGACGATCGAGAAGATGCCGAAGTCGGGCCGGACCACAGGACCGAGCCCAACGAGGATCGCCAGGCCCACCGGTGTTCCGGCGCCGCGACCGACAGCGGGTGCCGGAGCCTTCGTCCTCGTCGCCAGCCTGGCCAGGCCCCAGCAACACGCCCCGAGCCACGCCGTGCCCAGGCCACTTTCGAGCCCGGCCGTCGCGAAGTCCCACGCGGGCGGGAGTCCGAGCCACACCAGCGCACCGGCAGGCACAAGGCGCCCACGTGCTGGAGACGCCAGCCGTCCCGCACCGGCCATCGCGAACGCCAGACCGGCGGTCGCGAGGACCAACCCGATGGTCACCGCGAGCCATTCCACAGGCACCGGCACGACGGCGCGCGTCAGGACCAGGGCGGCAAGCCACAGCGGGCTGGTGACCGCCTCGACCCGTTCGCCGACGTTGAAGACCGGCCCATGGCCGGACAGCACGTGGTCCACCACGCGGAACACGATGAACCCGTCGTCGACCGTCCAGCGGCGCGACCACGCAGCCGCGACGAACGCCGCGAGCACGAGCAACACGCCCACCGCCGGCGGCGACAACGCCGGACGGGACGATGGCCGATCGGCGCCGTCGCGAGAACGGCCCGATCGTACGGCCGGCGTGGTGGTCATGCGTCCGGCGGGCCGCCGTCACCGGTAAAGACTGGAAGCGGGCAGTCCGGCGGATCCTGTCGCATCAGGCAGTGGACCCTGCCGGAATCGAACCGGCGACCTCCACCTTGCAAAGGTGGCGCTCTACCAATTGAGCTAAGGGCCCGGGTGATCCGGTGGGAGGTGGGTCAGACCTCGCGCGGCTCTTCCCAGATCGACTCGTCGAACTCGCGGTCACGCTGGCGCTTGACCAGAGCGGCGGCGGCAGCGGCGAGCAGGGCGAGGATGGCGAGCTTGCGCATGAACGTGACTTCCTGGTTGGGACTGCAGTGGGCCATCGAGGACTTGAACCTCGGACCTCGCCCTTATCAGGGGCGCGCTCTAACCGCCTGAGCTAATGGCCCTCGCAGTGTTCAGATATTAGCGGTCCTCGGCGGCCCGCGCAGGTCAGCGGGCCTATTCGTCTTCGGCGAGATCGATGCGCACGCCGCCGATGAGATCGGCGACCAAGTTGTACAGGAATGCCAGGAACACGTTGGCCGCGCTACAGAAGATCACACCCAGCACGCCGAGCAGGAATGTCGCCTGCAGGATGTTGCCGGTGTTGATGGTCAGCGAGATGTTCAGCGCACCGGCGATCTCGGTGACCTGCTCGATCAGCCCGAGCCGGGCGATGAACGCCCACAGCACGGCGTTGGCCAGCATCACGATGATCAACATGCACGAGTAGAACACCAGGCTGATCTTGAGCACCGACCACGGATCCACACGGCGGATCATGAGATCGCGCCGGATCAGGCGGTGGGTGGGTCGCGTGGCCGCGGGTCGCGGTCGCGCGCTCATGCGCGACGTCAAGGCGTTGGAAAAGCGGGGACGACTGCCACTGCTCCGCTCCTCCGTCGCGGTACCTGCACGGGCAGGCCCGGCTCTACTGATCGATTGCGCCGAGCGCTCCGATGGCAGCCAGTCTTCCATGGCTATTCGTCCTCCAACTCGTCGCCCTCGCGGACGGGAGCGATCGATACCACTTTGGCGCCTTCGGACGGCGTCATCACCCGCACACCTTGTGTCGCCCGTCCCGTCGGCCGGATGTCCTTGACGTCCATCCGGATGATGGTACCGGTGTCGGTGATGATGAAGATCTCCTGTTCGTATGCCGCCACGAGCGCGCCCACCAAGGCGCCGCGCGCGTCGGTCAGGCGAGCGGTGCGCACGCCCTTCCCGCCGCGGCGCTGCGGTGAGTACCGCTCCAACGGTGTCCGTTTACCGTAGCCTTCTTCGGTCACCACCAACAGTTGACCGTCGGTCACTTCCTTGGTCATCGACAGGACGTTGTCGTCAGCGGCGAGCTGCATCCCGATGACGCCCGTGGTGTCGCGGCCCATGGCACGCGCGTCCGATTCGTGGAAGCGGATCGACATGCCGCGGCGCGACACGAGGAAGATGTCGTCGTCACCGCTGGTCAACTCGACCGCGATCAACCGGTCACCCTCGCGGAGGTTGATGGCGCGCAGCACCTGGCGCGGCGAGTCGTACTCCTCCAGCGCCGTGCGCTTGACCATCCCCTGCTCGGTGGCGAACATCAGGTAGTGGCCGCCGTTGTGCTCGAAGTCGCGCAGTGTCAGCACGGCGGCGATGCGCTCGTCGCGCTCCAGCGTCAGACCCTCGACGTTGGTCAGGTACACACCCCGTGATGTACGTGACTTCTCGGGGATGCTCCAGGCGCGCACCCGGTACACGCGACCGGCGTTGGTGAAGAACAACAGCCAGTGATGTGTCGTCGTGACGAACAGGTCACGGACGATGTCATCCTCTTTCAGGCTGGTGCCGGCCACGCCCTTGCCACCGCGTCGCTGGGTGCGGTACTCGCTCACCTTCGTCCGTTTGACGTAGCCGGCGCGCGTCACAGTGACGACGACGTCCTCGACCGGGATGAGGTCGGCCATGTCGAGGTCGCCCTCGCCCGGCAGGATCTTGGTGCGGCGCGCGTCGCCAAAACGATCACGCAGGTCCGACAGTTCGGTGACGATGATCTCGCGCACCCGCTCGGGCCGCGCGAGGATGTCCCGCAGGTCGGCGATCCGCTCCTGCAACTCGGCGTACTCGTCGAGGATCCGCTGGCGCTCCAACGCGGCCAGTCGGCGCAACTGCATGTCGAGGATCGCGCGCGCCTGCAGTTCGGACAGTTCGAACCGCTCCTGCAACTCCCCCAACGCCACGTCGGCCGACGCCGCGTTGCGGATCAGGTTGATGACCTCGTCGAGGTGGTCGAGGGCGATGATCAGGCCCTCAAGGATGTGCGCACGCTCCTCGGCCTTGCGCAGGCGGTAGCGCGTCCTCCTGGTGATGATGTCGAGCTGGTGATCGATGTAGATCTTGATCGTGTCGAGCAGGCCCAGCGTGCGCGGCACGTCATCGACCAGCGCCAGGTTGATGACGCCGAAGGTGTCCTGCAGTTGCGTCATCTTGTAGAGCTGGTTGAGCACGACCTGCGCGTTCGCGCCCCGCTGCAGCTCGATGACCAGACGGTTGCCCTCGCGGTTCGACTCGTCGCGCACGTCGCGGATGCCCGTGATGCGCCGCTCGTTGACCAGGTCCGCGATCTTGATGGCGACGTTGGCCTTGTTGACCTGGTACGGGAACTCGGTCACGACGATGCGCTCGCCGGTCTTGTGCTCCTCGACCTCACAGATCGCGCGCATGCGGATCGATCCGCGACCGGTCTCATAGGCCTCACGGATTCCCGAGACGCCCATGATCTGAGCACCTGTGGGGAAGTCCGGACCGGGGCAGATCCTCTGGATCTCCTCAAGCGTGATCTCGGGGTCGTTGAGGCACGCGATGACCGCGTTGCTCATCTCGACCAGGTTGTGCGGCGGCACGTTGGTCGACATGCCCACGGCGATGCCCGAGCTGCCGTTGACCAGCAGGTTGGGGAACCTGCTCGGCAGCACCACCGGTTCCTGCTCTTCGCCGTCGTAGTTGTCGACGAAGTCGACCGTCTCCTCATCGATGTCGCGCAGCAGTTCCATCGCCAGCGGCGACAGGCGCGCCTCGGTGTAGCGCATCGCCGCGGCCGCGTCGCCGTCGACCGAGCCGAAGTTGCCGTGCCCGTCGATCAGCGGGTACCGGATGGCCCACGGCTGCGCCATGCGCACCAGCGCGTCGTAGATCGCCGAGTCACCGTGCGGGTGGTACTTCTTCATCACGTCGCCGACGGCGGCGGCCGCCTTGCGGTGCTTGGTGGTCGCCCGCATCCCGCCCTCGTACATCGAGTAGAGGATGCGACGGTGGACCGGCTTCAGCCCGTCCTGAGCACTGGGCAGCGCACGACCCACGATGACCGACATCGCGTAGTCGAGATAGGACCGCTGCAGCTCCTCCTCGAGCTCGATCGGCTCGAAGCGGAGATCCGGCTCACCCGGTTCTGTATCTGACAAGACGTCGTCACTCATTCTGCGTTGCCTACCGCTGTCGCTATCTGAGGCCCTGCGTCGCCTACCGCTGTCGCTATCTGAGGCCCTGCGTCGCCTACCGCTGTCGCCAGTGGGAGGCCGGTGGGCGCGGCCTGTCTCATGCTCTCATCCCGACCGCTGTGGCCGCGTGAACCGGCACGGTCGTTTGGATCACTCATCGGATCAGTGGATCAGACGTCGAGGAACCGGACGTCCTTGGCGTTGCGGACGATGAAGTCCCGGCGCGCCTCGACGTCGTCACCCATCAGCGTGGTGAACAGCTGATCCGCCGTCGCGGCGTCCTCCATCGTCACCCGGCGCATGATCCGGACCGCGGGATCCATGGTGGTCTCCCACAGCTGGTCCGGGTCCATCTCGCCCAGGCCCTTGAAGCGCGCGATCTCGAGCTTCTTGGCCTTGCGTTCGCCACCACCGTTGGTGGCTCCACCGTTGCGCAGCTCCGCGAGGATCCGGTCGCGCTCGCGATCCGTGAACGCGTAGTGGGAGTCCTTGTGCTTGTTCTTGGAGTTGGCGGGAGTGATCTGGTACAGCGGCGGCTGGGCGATGTAGACGTAGCCGGCGTCGATCAGCTCGCGCATGTGCCGGAACAGGAAGGTCAGCACCAGCGTGCGGATGTGCGCACCGTCGACATCGGCGTCCATCAGCATGACGATCTTGTGGTAGCGCGCCTTCTCGATGTCGAAGTCGTCGCCGATGCCGGTGCCGATGGCGGTGATCAGGGCCTGGATCTCGCGGTTCTCGAGGACCTTGCCCAGACGCGCCTTCTCGACGTTGAGGATCTTGCCGCGGATCGGCAGGATCGCCTGGATCCGCCGATCCCGCGCCTGCTTGGACGAGCCGCCGGCCGAGTCGCCCTCGACCACGAAGATCTCGGTCTCGGAGGGATCGTTGGACTGGCAGTCCGCCAGCTTGCCCGGCAGTGAATGCGACTCGAGCAGGCCCTTGCGGCGCGTGAGATCACGTGCCTTGCGCGCGGCCAACCGGGCGCGCGCGCCCTGGATCGCCTTGTTGATGATCACCTTGGTCTCGTGCGGATGCTCCTCGAACCAGATCTTGAGGTGCTCGTTGCACGTACGCTCCACGAAGCTGCGGATCTCGGTGTTGCCGAGCTTGGTCTTGGTCTGCCCCTCGAACTGCGGGTCGGACAGTTTGACCGACACGATGGCGACCAGGCCTTCGCGGATGTCCTCACCGGTGAGGGTGAGATCCTTCTCCTTGCTGTTGGGCTTGAACAGCCCGCTGTCGCGCGCGACCCGGTTGACCTGACCGGTCAGCGCCTTCTTGAAGCCCTCTTCGTGGGTGCCGCCCTCATGCGTGTTGATGGTGTTGGCGAACGTGTGGATCGAGTCGTGGAACGTCGCGTTCCACTGCAGGGCCACCTCGACCTCCTGAGGACCATCCGGGGTCTCCTCCGCGGCGGTGAACGCCAGCACGGTCTCGTGGAGGGGTTCCTTGGCCGCCGACAGGTGGCTCACGAAGTCACGCAGCCCGCCCTCGTACCGGAAGTCGACGTGCATGGGTTGCCCGTGCTCGTCGAGGTTGCGCTCATCGGTCACGGTGATGCGCAGGCCCGCCGTGAGGAACGCCGTCTCGCGGAACCGGGTGACCAACGTGTCCCAGTTGTAGTCCAGCGTCTCGAAGATGTCGGGATCAGCCCAGAACGTGATGGTGGTGCCGGTGCCCTCGGCCGGCCCGACGTCGGTGACGGGCCCGTCGGGGATGCCACGACGGTAGGTCTGCCGGTACAGGCGGCCATTGCGCCTGACGTCCGCGATCAGCCGCTCGGACAACGCGTTGACCACCGAGACGCCGACGCCATGCAGGCCGCCGGACACCGCGTACGACTTGTTGTCGAACTTGCCGCCCGCGTGGAGCACGGTCAGCACCACCTCGAGGGCAGAGCGCTCGAGTGACGGCACGTCGTCGACCGGGATGCCCCGGCCGTTGTCGGTCACCTTGACGGACCTGTCGGCGGCGAGCGTGATCTCGATCTCACTGCAGCGACCGGCCATGGCTTCGTCGACCGAGTTGTCCACGATCTCGTAGACGAGGTGGTGGAGACCTCGCGGCCCAGTGGAGCCGATGTACATGCCAGGTCGTTTGCGAACAGCCTCAAGTCCTTCGAGGACTGTGATGTCCTTGGCCCCGTACTCAGATGGGCTCGTGCTCACGCTCAGTCGACCCTTCGTGCGTCGTCAACGACAAAACGCCGGCTGTCCGCACCTACCACAAGTAGCGACCCAGCCGGTATCTCGTGTCGTCACAGATAGCGACAGCAGGCTCATCTCTACGTCCGCACACCCTGCGTGCGATCGGATCCTGATCTGACGGCCCGAACCTGCCGACGCACTTCTAAGTATACCATGGCCAGGCCGTGGGCTTGAATGCACCGCTACGCGCGTTTTCGCTGGTCAGGGGCTTTTTGCGCGTCGTACGGACACGGTGACCTGTCTGACTGTCCCCTCACCCAGACGCTCGTTGACACGCTCTGTGATCATGCGCGTGTGCTGTCGAACCTCGGCCGCCCACATCGGCGAACTCGCCGCGAGGACCAGGACACCACCCTGTAATCGCAGCGGGGCTGTATGTGACGCCAACTGCGTGCCAACGACCTGGTGCCACGCCGCGTTCAGGTCGCCGGCGGTGAGGTGCGACTGCCACCCTCGCCGCGCGGCCAGCGCGCGCAGCCCTTCGCTGATCGCGGGCGGCGTGCGATGGAACTGTGCCTCGGGACCGGGTTCACCGAGCGGATCGAACCACCGCCGTCGCTGTGTCATGGCCGCACGATAGCAACGGTCGATGGTCGGCGGGGTGCACCGTGACTCCCGCGAGGTCACGGTGCGCCCGGTGGATCGGGTGAGTCGTTACGCGACGGCCGGCGGAGGCGTCGCAAGCGCGGGCTTCGGCGACGAGCCGTAGCGATTGGGGCCGGGATCGCTGTCGAGCAAGGCAAAGACGAGGAGCGCGATCGCGCCCACGACCGGGATCAGGCCGATCAGCAGCCACCATCCACTGCGGTTGGTGTCATGCAGACGCCGGACCGACACGGCCAGACCGGGTAGCAGCACGGCAAGGCCGTAGAGGCCCGTCAGAACTCCGGTCTCGAGCATGGCATCGACGACCGCCAACGCGAGGCTGATGAGGAAGTTGAAGAGCGCGAAGTTCCAGTACTCCTTGCGGCGGGCGCGACCTTCGAAGCCCACGTAGTTCTTCAGTGCCTTCAGATACCAATCCATGTCACATCTCCACATCGTCGTTCGACCCAGCCGTACCAAGCACACGGCTTGTGATGTGACATACAGTCGGTTTCCACGAAATGCAGTTGCGCGATGACGCTCAGATGCGCGTACGCGCTCCCCGGCCTGGCCCGTCGGACGCAACTGGTTGCCATTCGGGCATCGCTCAGTCCTCGACGAGCTCAGGTGGCATGATGATCGTCCGGTCACGCACGGTGTAGCGCGGGCCCTCGAGCGGCACGTCGTCGTTGACCGCGGCGGTCACCAGGACCTGCCCGAAGCGCCGGCAGTGCGCTGCCAGCCGGTCACGACGGAACTCATCGAGCTCGGCGAACACGTCGTCGAGCAGCACCACCGGTTCATCGCCGACCTCGAACAGCACCTCGCGGCTGGCCAGCCGCAACGCCAGCACCAGCGACCAGGTCTCACCGTGGCTGGCGAACCCCTTCGCCGGCAGGTCCGACAGCGTCAACAGCAGGTCGTCGCGGTGCGGCCCGGCCAGCGTGACGCCACGCTCGACCTCGCTCTCGGCGCGCTCGTCGAGCCCGGCGCGCAGCTCCCTGGCGAGCTCGGCGGGGTCCGGGACGCCGTCCCCGGTTCGACCGGTCACCGTCCGACCGGTCGACAGCTGGTAGTCGAGGCGCACCTGGGCGGCTGCTCCCGCATCGTCGGTCAGCAGGTCCGCGTAGGCCCGCGCGGCCGGCCCGGCCAGCGCATGCACCACGGCGATGCGGGCCGCCAGCAGCGCACTGCCGGCTGCGATCAGCGCATCGGTCCATGTGTCCAGCGTCGCCGCCGGTGGTGATCCGCGGCCACGGGCGGTGCGCAGCAGCGCGTTGCGCTGGCGCAGCACCCGCTCGTACTCCTGACGTGCGGCGTGATAGGCCGGACGCCGCTGCGTCAGCAGCTCGTCGAGGAACCTGCGGCGGTCGGACGGGTCGCCGCGGACCATCTGCACGTCCTCCGGCGCGAACAGCACCGCCCGGACCAGGCCGAAGGCGTCGCGGACCCGGGTCTGAGCCTGACCGCCGACCCGCGCGCGGTTGCGCCCTCCCGGCCGGAGCTCGAGCTCGACCCGCAACTCGCGGTCCGCATCGGTGCGCGCACGTGCCCGGATGATCGCCGCCTCGGAACCTGCGCGGACGAGGTGCGCGTCGCTGCTGGTCCGGTGGCTCGAGCCTCCGGCGAGGTAGTAGATCGCCTCGAGGACGTTGGTCTTGCCCTGGGCGTTGCGCCCGACCATGACGTTGGCACCTGGCTGGAAGCGGACGTTCGCGGAGCGGTAGGAGCGGAAGTCGGTGAGCTCGAGCTGCTCCAGCAGCACCGCCGGCTACAGGCGGACGGGCATGAGCAGGTACAGGAAGTCGGCGACTGGTTCGTCATCACCCGCCGGTGCCGGGCGGATGACGGCCGGCTTGAGCTCGTCGCGGAACTCCATGGCCACGGTCTGGGTGCCGGTGGCGTCGAGACCATCGGTCAGGTAGCGCGGATTGAACGCGATCTGCAGGTCATCGCCTTCGAGCGTCCCCGGCAGCGACTCCTCGGCCTGACCGACCTCGCCGCTGCCCGCAGTGACCCGGATGGTGTCGGCGGTCAGATGCAGCGTGACCGGTGTCGCGGTCGTGTTGGCATCACCGACCACCGACACGCGGCGCACGACCTCGATCAGATCGGCGCGCTCGACCTCCAGGCGCCGTTCGAACCCGCTCGGGATGAGCTGACGGAACGGCGGGAACGAGCCTTCGATGAGCCGTGTCACCAGCTGGCGGTCGCCGAAGTCGAACCCGACCTGGTTCGCCTCGAGGGTCATGCGGACGTCGCCACCGAGCTGCTCGGCCGAGCGACGGGCCTCGTCGAGTGCGCGGCGTGGCAGCAGCACAGTGCCCTCGACGTCCTGTTGCCAGTCGAGCGTCAGGACCGCCAGCCGGTACGAGTCGGTGGCCGCCATGACCAGGTCGTCCGAAGAGGCTTCGACGTAGACGCCGGTCAGGACGGGCCGGGCATCGTCGGTGCTGGCCGCTCTGGCCACCTGGGCCACACGACCGGCGAACTCGTCGGCCTTCATGACCGCCGGCTCGGTGCTGCCGTCAGGCGTTGCGAGCGAAGGAAAGTCCTCGAGCGGCATGAGGCGCAGGTCGAAGCGGGCGTTGCCGCACTCCAGGTGCAGCCGGTCGGTGTCGGCTTCCGCGCTGACCGCCGCGTTGGGCAGGCTGCGAACGACATCTCCGAGCAGACGTCCGGGTACCAGCGCCGTGCCCTCCCGCTTGGCCTGCACGGGGATCGACAGCGTGCTGGAGACCTCCAGGTCGGTCGAGCCGAGCAACAGCCGGTCACCGGCGACTTCCATGCGGACGCCGGACAGGGCGGGCAGCGTCGCCCTGGCACCGACGGTTCGCAGCGCCCACGCAGCGGCCTCAGCGAACTCGGTGCGCTCAGCCCGGAACTTCATGACAGCCTCCGAAGGAGAGAGATGCAGTTGGTAGTCCGGCGGAGCCGGTCCGACGCGTGTTTCGTGGAACCAGGCTCCGCGAAGTTGTACACAACACGGCGGTGCCTCGGGTGTAAGGGCTTTGAGGTTAATTCAAATCTGTCGTAGTAGTAGGGGAACCGCCATCCTGGGGACAAGTGGCCGTCGTTCCAGGTCAGCCGGGGTGCGGAGCTTGTGCAGAGTCGGTGGGCATCCTGTTGACGACGCGGGGACAACCCCGGGGTTGTCCCCATGACACGAATGTGGTTTTCGAGGGCGGTGGAAAGGCGGGGGTTGTCCACACGCTGTCCCACCGGGTCGTGCACAGGAAGTCCACAGGCGTTCATCGCGATTCGACCTAGGTGTTCGCGGCGTTCTTGATGCGCGTCGTGAGCTCCTGGACCTGGTCGAAGATCGCGTGCCGCTCCTGCATCAGGCCACCGATCTTGTTGGTGGCGTGGATGACGGTGGTGTGGTCGCGGCCGCCGAAGGCCTGGCCGATCTTGGGCAACGACAGGTCGGTCAGCTCCCGCGTGAGGTACATGGCGATCTGGCGGGCGTTGACGAGCTGGCGGGTGCGGCTGGTCGAGCACAGGTCGTCGAGCGTGAGGCTGAAGTAGTTGGCCGTCTCGGTCATGATCAGCCCGACGGTGATGTCGGCCGCCGACGGTTCGGGCAGCAGGTCCTTGAGGACCATCTGCGCGAGCTGGAGCGTGACTTCAGTGCGCTGGAGGCTCGCGAAGGCGGCGACCCTGATCAGGGCACCCTCGAGTTCGCGGATGTTCGATGAGATGCGGCTGGCGATCAGCTCGAGCACGTCGTCGGGGATCGGCAGGTGGTCCTGCTGCGACTTCTTACGCAGGATCGCGAGCCTGGTCTCGAGGTCGGGAGGCTGGATGTCGGTGATCAGGCCCCAGCTGAACCGGGTGCGGAGGCGCTCCTCGAGCGCGCCGATCTCCTTCGGTGGGCGATCCGACGAGATGA
>Ga0299913_10003790_pt1 | contig 12498 bp, 9 predicted proteins | sample RVTome_9_FD_201360 | JGI IMG/M metagenome (GOLD analysis project Ga0299913, IMG submission 201360) | Soil microbial communities from uranium-contaminated site in the Upper Colorado River Basin, Wyoming, United States - RVT155D38 (version 2) ... | reverse complement strand
TCGGCCGAGGCACCACCGACGGCGACGGGCGCTGCGGCGCCCTGCTGCCCGCCGCCGCCGCGCTGCGCCCGGGCAGCTACCGCCTGCGCTTCACCGTCGCCGAGCACTTCGCCGCCACAGACACGCCGGCCTTCTACGACCGGATCACCGTCGAGTTTCGGGTCGAGGAGGAGGGCGGGCACTACCACGTGCCGTTGCTGCTGGGTCCGTACGGGTACACCACCTACCGCGGCAGCTGACCGTCGAGGCCCCCCGGGCGGGGACAAGCCCCGCCCCTACAACGGTTTGCCGTCGCGGATCGCCCAGGCGGGCCGCCGCCGATGGCGCCGCACAGGGCACCGCGGGTCCGGAACGGGCCGGCCCGCAGGAGGGCCGGGCCACCCGCCCACACCCCGCCCAGACAGGCCGCCGCCGATAGCGCCGCACAGGGGGCACCGTGGGTCCGGAATGGGCCGACGCGCAACAGGGCCGGGCGACCGGCTGCACCCTGCCCAGGCAGGCCACCGTCGATGCGTAGGGGAGGGCCTCGCGCCCTCCCGGGCGGGGGTCAGCGGGCGGAACCGTCCGACCGCGCCCCGCGCCCTTCGAGGATGCGCAGGAAGGACCGCGTGCGGATCTCGGCCAGGGTGAGGCCGGTCCGCTCCGCGACCTCCTCCTCGGAGACCGCCCCGCAGTTGACCGCGCGGAGGAAGAAGTTCAGCAGCCCCTGCCCGGTTGCGGCGTCGTCGAACACGTCGCCGACAAGGGTCGCCTGGGCGGCCTTGTCCACGAAGTTGCGCAGGCGCTCGGCGCCGGAGTCGAGGCTCTCCAGGAAGAAGCAGTAGACGGCGGCGTAACGGGTGGGAAGCTGCGCAGGGTGCAGGTCCCAGCCCTGGTAGAAGGCGTGCTCGAGCGAGTGCCGTACGTGCTCGGAGTGGAGGCGCCAGGCTCCATGCACCGCCCGACGATTCTCCGCCTGCTGCGTCTCCGACAGCGGCGGTCCTTCCGGCGCCGCCCGGTGCGGCGGCACCGGCAGGACGTTGGTGGCGCCGTCGGAGATCCACACCCCGGTGCCGGCCAGCGAGACCTGCATCAGGTGGCGCGCGAAGTCGCAGGCCGGATGGGTCATGTGCTGGTGCTCCGCGGTGACGTCGATGCTCGCGGTGTAGTCGTAGGTGCCGAAGTGCGCCGCGATGCAGCGTCCTGCCCCGGCCGCCACGATCGCGGGCACGGCCACGCGGCCGGAGGCGTCGACGATCGCCTGCGGCGTCTCGATCATCACCTCGTAGCGCAGCGGCGAGGCGAGACCGAGGCGCTCCTCGAGGCGGGCCAGGGCCTCCGCGAAGAGACCGCTCTGCTCCGCCACGACGACCTTTGGCAGGGTCACCACGAAGCCGGCAGGCAGCTGCCCGCCGCTCTCGACCGCCAGGGTCGTCAGGAAGAGGTCCAGGGTGCGCAGACTGCGCCGCTTCAGCTCCTCGGTCAGGGGCTTGACCCGGATGCCGAGGAAGGGCGGCAGGGTGCCCTCCGCCATTCCCGCAGACACCTCGCGAGCGGTGCGCACGGCATCGCCGTCCTCCTCCTCGTCCGAGCGGTTGCCGTAGCCGTCCTCGAAGTCGATCCGGAAGTCCTCGACCGCTTCTCGCCGCAGCTTCTCGGCCACGCGCGCGTGCACCGCCTCCGCCAGACGCTGCGGCAGACCGACGGCGCCGGCCAGGTCCGCGGGCGCGGCCCCGTAGGTCTCGAGCGCCGAAAGCGCGAGCGCCCCGAGCCGCGCCGCGGTGTCCCGCTTGAAGATCTGCGCCCCGCCGTAGACCGTGTGGACGGGCTGGCGTTCGCCCCCGGCGCCCGGGTAGCGCTCGGCGATCCCGCGATGCAAAGTCTCCAGCCGTTCGAGCAGCGAGCGCAGCGTCTCCCGATCCAGCGTGGTCTTCATCGCTCCCCTCCTCGGCAGTGCCGACCCCCCGCCCGGGAGGGCACGAGGCCCTCCCCTACGGCCGTGGGCGGCGTTGCAGGACCCTGTGATCGCGGCCCGGGCCCGAGACCTTCCATCGTCAGATGGAGGCGGTATGCGAGCGCTTCGTCGACCGTGTGGCCGCCGGACGGAATCACCACTCGGCCTCGTCGACCGGCGTCTCCGCGTCCTCCCCCAGCCCCAGGACCATCCGGCGCACGACGTTGGCGAGGGCGAAGCGCCGGTAGGCGGCGGTCGATCGCACGTCGTCGATCGGCTCGACCGACTCGGCCGCCAGCCGGCCCGCCAGGTCGGCCGTCGCTGAATCGGGCCTCCGCCCCGTCACCGCCTCCTCGACGGCCCTCAGGCGCACGGGAACGGGAGCGACACTGCCCGCGGCCAGCCGCAGCGAGCCGATCGCTCCCCGGTCCACCCTCGCCGCCATCGCCACCACGACCTTGCTGATCGCCTGCGCCGCCCGCGTCCCGACCTTGCGGAAGAGCTGCCGCGAGCCCGGCGCTGGAAGGGGCAGGACGAGGGCCCTGACCAGCTCTCCCGGCCCCAGAGCGGTCTCGCGGTAGCCGGTGTGGAAGGCGTCGTAGGGCACCATGCGCTCGCCCCCGGCCCCCGCCAGCACGACGCGGGCCTCGAGCGCCAGCAGCACGGGCAGGGAGTCCCCCGCCGGGCTGGCGTTGACGACGTTGCCGCCGATCGTCGCCCGGTTCTGGATCTGCCAGCCGCCGACCTGCGAGGCGGCGTCCGCCAAGGCCGGGAAGAGCCGTCGCACGAGGGGCGCCGCGCGCAGCTCGGCGAAGGTCGTGGCGGCCCCGATCTCCAGGGCCCCGTCCACCTCTCGGATTCCCCGCAGCTCGGGGAGACCGAGCAGATCGAGCACTCCCGGCAGGTCGGCGAGCGCCTCGGGCTCGCGCACCATGAGGTCGGTGCAGCCGGCGATCGGGACGAGCCCGGGATCTTCGGCAAGGAGACGCACGGCCTCCGCCAGGGAGCTCGGCGCCACCGCCCGGGTCACTGGCCCGCCTCCGTGACCGCCGCGCGGACGCTCCCCCCGCAACCGGTGGCGTGGCCGAGGCTCACCGCTCCCCCCGGGAGTCCGCCGCCCCGTTCGCCGGGCAGGGCAGGTCCCTCGTCCGCGCCCGGACGATCCTGCAGGTGGGCCCCGCTCACTCCTCCGCCTTCCCGGTCGCCGCGTGAAGGATCGCCCCGTAGCCGGCGCAGCGGGCGGGGCTCATTCCTCCCCCTCTCCGCTCACCGCCCGCAGGATGCCTTCGTACCCGGTGCACCGGCAGAGGTTGCCGGCCAGGGCCTCGCGCACCTGCTCTCGCGTCGGCGCCGGGTGCTCGCGCACCAGGGCCCAGGCGGTCACCGCGATGCCCGGCGTGCAGGCTCCGCACTGGACGCCGCCGGCGGCCACCAGACGTTCGAAGAGCTCGCGCGCCGGGCCCTCGGCCAGGCCCTCGACGGTCTCCACCGAGCGGCCCGCGCACTGGACCAGGGGCACCAGGCAGGAGAGGACCGGCCGGCCGTCCATCAGCACGGTGCAGGCGCCGCACTCGCCCTCGCCGCAGCCTTCCTTGGTGCCCGGGAGGGCGAGCTCGCGGCGCAGGAGGTCGAGCAGGCGGTCCATGGGCCCTCCCTCGACGACCCGCCGCGCGCCGTTGAGCTCGAGCTCGGCCCTCACGCCTCCTCCCGGCCGCCGCCGCCGGAGAGGCCGGCCAGCAGCCGCTCGGGGGTGAGGGGGATCTCGTCGGCCTCCACGCCGGTCGCGTTCTCGACCGCCGCCACCACCGCCGGCGCCCCGCCGTCCATCGGCAGCTCGCCGATGCCCTTGGCGCCGAAGGGACCGCCGGCCCAGGGGCGCTCGAGCAGGTGCACGCGCAGCCGTGGCGCGTCGAGCGAGGTGGGGATGATGTAGGTGGCCAGGCGGTCGTTGAGGTAGCGGCCGTCCTCGAGCTTGATCTCCTCCATCAAGGCCCAGCCGATCGCCTGCAGCGTGCCGCCCTCGATCTGGCCGGCGCAGAGCGTCGGGTGGATGGCGCGGCCGACCTCGCACACCGCCGTGGCCTCCACCGCCCGGACCTCCAGCGTGTCGCGGTCCACCTCGACCTCGACCACCTCCGCTCCCCAGGCATAGGTCGGATAGGCGGCACCCCGGTAGAGCTCCTCGTCGAAGGCCGGCCCGACCGGTGGCTCGTGCCGATGCCGCACGACGAGCGGCCCGCGGGCGGCATGGACCTCCCGCCCCACCTCCTGGAAGGGGACCTCGAGGCCGGCGCAGCGCACCACGCCCTCCGCCACGGCCGTCTCGCCCCCGACACCGCGCAGCTCCCGCCAGGCGGTGACGACGGTCCCGGTGAGCTCGCGGACGGCGGCGGTCACCGCGCCGCCGACGATCATCGTCGTGCGCGAGGCCACCGTGGGGCCGGAATCCGGCACCCGCGACGTGTCCGGCTCCGCGAAGACCAGGTCGTCGGGCGTGAGCCCCGCCCCGTCGCTCGCCATCTGCGGGAAGATGACCGCGCAGCCCTGTCCCATGTCCGTCATCGCGGTGAGCACGTCGATGCGCCCGTCCTCGCGCAGCGACGCCTCGACCGGGGAGCGCATCCGCCGCTCGCCGTTGCCGGTGAAGCCGGCGCCGTGGAAGTAGAGCGACAGACCGAGGCCGCGGCGGGGCTCCGGCGCTCCGCCGTCCTCCCCGCCGTCGCCCCGCGCCTCGCACGCTCGCCAGCGGCGCACGAAGTCGGTCTCCTCCGCCGCCCGCTCGAGGCAGGCGCGCGCCGACGTCGTCTCGTCCAGGACCTGTCCGGTGGGGAGCCGGTCACCCGGCTCGAGGCAGTTGCGCAACCGGATCGCGAGCGGATCGAGGCCAAGGCGCCGGGCGATGCGGTCCATCTGCCGCTCCACCGCGAACTGGGTCTGCGGCGCCCCGAAGCCGCGGAAGGCACCGTTGGTCGCCGTGTGGGTGCGCAGGACGCGCCCGCGGATCCTCACGTGGGGGCAGCGGTAGGGGCCGCCGGCGTGGAGCAGGGCCCGCGAGAGCACGACCGGCGAGAGCGTCGTGTACGCTCCGCCGTCCATCGTGACGTCGATGTCCATCGCCAGGAGCGTGCCGTCGGGCGCCACGGCGGTGCGGTGGCGCACGACGGCCGGGTGCCGCTTGGTCGTGCCCACGATGTCCTCGTGGCGGTCGTAGACGAGCCGCACGGGGCGGCCGCTCGCCCGCGCCAGCAGGGCCGCATGGACGGCGATCAGGCTCGGGTAGTCCTCCTTGCCGCCGAAGCCGCCGCCCACCACGGTGGCCTGGACCCGCACTCGCTGCTCCGGGAGGCCGAAGGCGTGGACCATCGCCTTGTGCACGTAGTACGGGCACTGCATCGAGCCCGCCACCGTCAGCACGCCGTCCTCGTCCTCCCAGGCGGTCATCGCCTGGCACTCGATGTAGAGGTGCTCCTGGTGCCCGGTCCGGTAGTTTCCCTCGACCACCAGCTCGGCCTCGCGGAGGATCGCCTCGACCTCGTCGCTGCCGAAGGCGAGCTCGCACAGCGGAGGTACCCCCGCGGCGGCCGCCAGGTCGAGGATCGCCGGCAGGGGCTCGTAGTCGACCTCCACGCGGGCGCGCGCCCGCCGGGCCGCCTCGACCGAGGGCGCCGCCACCAGGGCCACCGGCTCCCCGACGTGCCGTACCTCTCCCGCGGCCAGGATCGGCCAGTCGTCGCCGAGAAGGAGGATGCCGTTGGGCCCCGGGAGGTCGGCGGCGGTGACGCACCAGATCCCTTCGGCGTCCTCGGCGGGACGGCGGATCTCCCCCAGCCGGGCATGGGCGTAGGGGCTGCGGACCGTGGCCCCGTGCAGCAGGCCCGGAATCGCCACGTCGTCGGCGTAGCGGGCGGCGCCGCTCACCTTGGCGAAGCCGTCGGGCCGGGGAGGGCTCGTTCCGACGAGGGGCATGAGGTCCGGGCAGTGTGCAGCAAAGGCGCGGACCGGCGCAAGCGCTCGCCGCCCTTGTGTACACTCCGGGGACTCCGCCAACGCCACCGCGAGGAGGAGGCCATGGATCTCGACGCGAGCGGCTGGCTCCACCTGCTGACCCGCTGGTTCCACGTCGTCGTCGGCGTGATGTGGATCGGCCAGACCTACCTCTTCGGCTGGATGGACCGCAACCTCGAGGCGCTCCCGGAGGGCGAGCGCGACGACCGGGTGGAGGGCCGCCTGTGGATGATCCACAGCGGCGGCTTCTACACGGTCGAGAAGCAGAGGCTCGTCCCCGAGGCGCTGCCGGGGACCCTGCACTGGTTCAAGTGGGAGGCGGCGCTGACCTGGCTCTCCGGCGTCCTGCTGCTCACGCTCGTCTACTACCTGGGCGGCGCGCTGGTGGAGATCGGCTCGTCCGTCACGCCGGCCACCGCCCTGCTCGTCGGCCTCGGCACGCTGGCCGGGGGCTGGTTCGCCTACGACGCCCTGTGGATCTCACCGCTGGCGCGTCACGAGCGGCTCGCGACGGCCGCCTCCTTCGCCGTCGTAATGGTCGTCGCCTGGGGCCTGACGCGGGTCCTCAGCGGGCGCGCCGCCTACATCCATGTCGGCGCCCTCTTCGGCACGATCATGGCCGCCAACGTCTGGATGCGCATCCTGCCCGCCCAGCGCCAGCTGGTCGCCGCCACCGCCACCGGCTCCCCGGCCGACGCCACCCTGGCGGCGCGCGCCAAGCAGCGCTCGAAGCACAACACCTTCCTCTCCGTCCCCCTCCTCTTCCTGATGATCAGCAGCCACTTCCCCGCCCAGTCCTACGGTCACCGGTGGAGCTGGGCGATCCTGGGGGGGTTCGTGCTGCTCGGGTGGGGAGCGCGCAAGCTGATGGTGACACTGCGCTGAGCCGGCCGGCCGCCTGGTAGGATGTCTCCGGCCGCGCCAGGGGTGCCCGCATCGCGGGCTGAGATGACACCCTCGGAACCTGATCCGGACGAACCGGCGGAGGGAGCGCGCGGCCCCGGAAACGGCAGTCCCGGGCTCCTTCCGCGCGAGAAGGAAGGACGACTCGGATGATCCGCAAGCCCTGGCTCGAGCGACGTCGCGGCGACGCCACCCCCACCCAGCTCCACTACGCCCGCTGCGGGCAGGTCACCGAGGAGATGGCCTACATCGCCGAGCGCGAGGGCTGCGACCCCGAGCTCGTGCGCTCCGAGGTCGCCCGCGGGCGGGCGATCATCCCGGCCAACATCCATCACCCCGAGCTCGAGCCGATGGTCATCGGCAGGAGGTTCCGGGTCAAGGTCAACGCCAACATCGGCAACTCCGCCACCACCTCCTCGATCGCCGAGGAGGTCGAGAAGCTCGACTGGGCCGTGCGCTGGGGCGCCGACACGGTGATGGACCTCTCCACCGGCCGCCAGATCCACGAGACGCGCGAGGCGATCCTGCGCGCCTCGACGGTCCCCATCGGCACCGTGCCGATCTACCAGGCGCTCGAGAAGGTCGGCGGCCGGCCCGAGGAGCTGACCTTCGAGCTCTTCATGGAAACGCTCGAGGAGCAGGCCCGCCAGGGTGTCGACTACTTCACCATCCACGCCGGGGTCCGCCTCCCCTACATCCCGCTCACCGCCGACCGCGTCACCGGCATCGTCTCGCGCGGCGGCTCGATCATGGCCAAGTGGTGCCTGGCCCATCACGAGGAGAGCTTCCTCTACACCCGGTTCGAGGAGATCTGCGAGCTGATGGCTCGCTACGACGTCTCCTTCTCGCTCGGTGACGGCCTGCGCCCGGGGTCGATCGCCGACGCCAACGACGCGGCCCAGTTCGCCGAGCTCGACACCCTGGGCGAGCTCACCGAGGTCGCCTGGCACCACGACGTCCAGGTGATGATCGAGGGCCCGGGCCACGTCCCGATGCACCTGATCGAGGAGAACGTGCGGCGTGAGATGGAGGTCTGCCACGAGGCGCCCTTCTACACCCTGGGCCCGCTGGTGACCGACATCGCCCCCGGCTACGACCACATCACCAGCGCCATCGGCGCCGCCATGATCGGCTGGTTCGGCACCGCGATGCTCTGCTACGTCACCCCCAAGGAGCACCTGGGCCTGCCCGACAAGGAGGACGTCAAGCAGGGCCTCATCGCCTACCGCATCGCCGCCCACGCCGCCGACGTCGCCAAGGGCCACCCCGGGGCCCGCGACTGGGACGACGCCCTGTCCAAGGCTCGCTTCGAGTTCCGTTGGCAGGACCAGTTCGATCTCGCGCTCGACCCCGAGACCGCCCGCGCCTACCACGACGCCACCCTGCCACAGGAGGGCGCCAAGCTCGCCCACTTCTGCTCCATGTGCGGCCCCAAGTTCTGCTCCATGGAGATCACCCAGCAGCTGCGCGACTACGCCCGCGAGCAGGGCGTGGAGGTCTCGACCGCAGTCGAGGAGGGGTTGGCGGAGAAGGCACGGCAGTACCGGGAGGAGCGCCTGGCCCGAGAGGCCGACGCCGTCCGGTTCGGCTAGGAGCCCGCCGCAGGGCATGAGCGATACGCAGGCTTTCTATCGCTCATTGTGGGCCGTAGAATGAGCGATAGATGAAAGATCGATCGCTCATGAGGTGGAACTGGCAGCAACCCGACTGGCCGCGATTCTCGTGGTCCAGGCGACGCTTGGCGAAGGCCGAGGAGCAGTTCCTCCTGGGCGGCGGCGCGTTGCGCGGAGCGGTGCTGCACCTCGACGACGACAGTCGGGACCGGCTGGCGGTCGAGTCGATGAGTGAGGAGGCGGTGACCAGCTCCGAGATCGAGGGAGAGGCGCTGAACCGTGAGAGCGTCCAGTCCTCGATCCGCCGCCAGCTCGGGCTCGCGACCGACGCTCGACGCGCCTCTCCGGCCGAGCAGGGCATGGCCGAGATGATGGTCGACCTCTACCGCGACTCCATGGCTCCGCTCGACGAGGAGACGTTGTGCAGGTGGCACGCGATGCTGATGCAGGGACAGGTCGCGCTGCGGGACGTCGGGCGCTACCGGACGCACGAGGAGCCGATGCAGGTCGTCTCGGGCAAGGTGCACGCGCCCACGGTGCACTTCGATGCGCCGCCGTCCATGCAGGTCCCACGCGAGATGGAGGCATTCCTCGAATGGTTCGACCGTACCGGACCAGCCGGAGCCGATACCCTCCCGTCACTCACGCGAGCCGGGATCGCCCATCTGTACTTCGAGTCGATCCACCCCTTCGAGGACGGTAACGGCAGGCTCGGCCGCGCCGTCTCGGAGAAGGCGCTCGCCCAAGGGCTCGGCGGCCCTACGCTCACGGCGCTGGCGGCGACGATCCTGCGGCGCCGCCGTGAGTACTACGACATGCTGGAGGCCGGCAACAAGCGCAACGAGATCAGCGCGTGGCTGGCGTGGTTCGCGGGCATCACCCTCGAAGCGCAGCAGCGCACGAGGGCCCGAGTCGAGCTCCTGATCGACCAGACGACGCTGCTCGACCGTCTCCGTCCGCGCCTCAACGACCGGCAGATCAAGGTGCTCCTGCGCATGCTCCGAGAGGGCCCCGAGGGCTTCGAGGGAGGCCTCAGCGCGGGCAACTACGTGTCGATCGCCAGGACCTCGCCCGCTACCGCGCGACGTGACCTCGCCGACCTCGTCGACAAGGGCGCCTTCACGCGCACCGGCGAGCGGCGGCATACGCGCTACCACCTCACCATCCCGCTGCAGCGCGTCGCAAGGGTCACCATCGACGACATGGGCAACGTCGTAGCAACGGAACCGGGTCAGGACTCGTCGTGACACTGCGGTGCATCACGGCGTGATCGCTGAGGGGCGTGCCGCTTCACCCGGACCGTTCGAGAGGGCCGGCCTCCTGCGTTGAGGTCCCTCCCTTCGGTCGGGACGACACGGGGAAGCTACGGAGGCGGGACGGCGGCGGTGCGGCCGGCGCGGCGGGCGAGGCGCACGAGCTCGGCGGTGAGGACGACCAGGGCGCCGGCGGCGGCGTTGATCTGGACGTCCTTCCAGTCGAAGATCCGGTTGGGGAGGTAGCGCTGGATGACCTCGTCGCCGAGGCCGGCGAGGGCGGCGAGGAGGATCGCCGCCGGGGCGCGCAGCCAGAGGGGGCGGTTGCCCAGGGCGGCGTTGAGGAGGCCGGCGAGCACGCCGTACTCGATGAAGTGGATCTTCTCCTCCGGGCTGGCGATGCGCCGCAGGCAGAGGACGAGGACGAGCGCGGCGGCGGCCAGGATCCCGAGGGCCCACGGTCCGGGACGGGACCGCATCAGCCAGACGCCGACGAGGGCGCCGACCACGGCGAAAGCGGTCCAAACGGCCGGCGTCAGGAGCCCGCGCGCACGCAGCGCCTCGGCCAGCGTCCGCGCCTGGTAGGCGCTCACGTAGATCGCCGCCAGCCAGAGGCCGGCGGCGATCCACGCCCTGCGTTCTCTCGACCCGGGGGGCACGGCGCGAGCTTACCGCCCTCGCCGCTCAGTCCATCTGCTTGCGCAGCACCGTCGGGATGTCGAAGTCGTCGACGTTGGACCAGTTGGGGCCGTAGCCTCCCGGGTCCTCCGGCTGCGACTCGGCCATGACCTTGCGGTAGAAGGGGAAGTCCTCGCGCTCTTTCTTCACCTGCGCCGGCGCGTCGAGGTCGTCGTCGTCGATCCGCACCGTGCGGATCGGAACGGGAGCGGGCTCTTGAGCCGGCACGGCGGCCAGGGGCAGGTCGCGCGCCGGGCCTCGCCGGACCTCGGGCATCGGCTGAGGCTCGGCGTCGAAGCCGGTGGCGATGACCGTCACCTTCATCTCGTCCTCGAGCGATTCGTCGATCACCATGCCGGTGATGATGTTGGCATCGGGGTCGACCGCCTCGGCGATGACTCGCGCCGCCTCGTCGACCTCGTGCAGGCTGAGATCGACGCCGCCGGAGATGTTGATCAGGACGCCCTTGGCGCCCTCGACCGAGGTCTCCTCGAGCAGCGGCGACGAGATGGCGCGCTGTGCCGCCTCCAGGGCACGGCTCTCCCCGCGCGCGATGCCGGTGCCCATGAGCGCCATGCCCATGCCCGTCATCACCGCCTTGACGTCGGCGAAGTCGACGTTGATCTCGCCGGGAATGGTGATCAGGTCGCTGATTCCCCGCACCGCCTGGGCGAGCACGTCGTCCGCGATGCGGAAGGCCTCCGACAGGGGCGTGCCGCGATCGACGAACGAGAGCAGACGCTCGTTGGGAATGGTGATCAGGGTGTCGACGCTGTTGCGCAGGTCGGTGACCCCCTGCTCGGCGAGCATCATCCGCCGGCGGCCCTCGAACCCGAACGGCTTGGTCACCACCGCCACCGTCAGCGCCCCGACCTCGGCGGCCAGCGAGGCCACGATGGGCAACGCCCCCGTGCCCGTGCCGCCACCCAGGCCGCCGGTGAGGAACACCATGTCCGAGCCGTCGAGCAGCTCGAGGATGCGGTCGGTGTCCTCGAGGGCCGACTTGCGGCCGATCTCCGGATCGCCCCCCGCCCCGAGGCCGCGCGTCAAGGCCGGCCCCAGCTGCAGCTTCACCGGCGCCTTGCACTTCTTCAGCGCCTGCAGATCGGTGTTCGCGGCCACGAACTCGATGCCTCGCATTGCCGAGGCCAGCATCCGGTTGACGGCGTTGCCGCCGCCACCGCCGACACCGATCACCTTGATCTTCGCCGGAACCATCCCATCCTCCAGGGTGATCTCCGGTCCGCCTTGCAGGTCCCGTTCTTCGAACAGAATCATGATCGATCCTCCTTGTTCCGGGTCGTCAGGTTCAGACCAGATCGGCGAACATGGAGCGCAAGCTGCCCATCATCTCGCGCACGCTGAAACCGGTCTTTTTGCTCTTCTTGCGCTGCTCTGCCAGGGCCGTCCGGCCGTAGAGCAGGAGGCCGGAGGCCGTGCTCCACACCGGGGAGCCGATGACGTCCACGAGGCCCCCGAGCCCCTGCGGGAGGCCATATCGAACGCTACAGTTGAAGACCTGCTCGGAGAGCTCCAGCAGGCCGTCGAGCTGGGCTCCGCCGCCGGTCAGGACCACACCGCCGCGCAGCTGCTCCTCGCAGCCGTTGCGCGCCAGCTCGCGGCGCACGATGTCCAGCAGCTCCTCCGCCCGTGGCTGCAGGATCTCGCACAGCTCCTGCCGCGGCACGACGCGCGCCGGGCCCCCGGCCACCGCCGGCACCGAGATCCCCTCCTGAGCGCTGACCAGGCCGTTCAGGCAGCAGCCGTAGTTGGTCTTCAGCCGCTCCGCCTCGGCGAAGGGCGTGCGCAGCACCATGGCCAGGTCGTTGGTGAAGTGGCCGGAGCCCACCGGCAGCACCGCCGAGAGGAGCACCTCGCCGTCGACGTAGAGCGCGTACTCGGTGGTGCCCGAGCCGATGTCGAGGAGCAGCACGCCGAGCTCCTTCTCGTCGTGACTCAGGACCGCCTGCGCCGTGGCCAGGGGCTCGAACACCATCTCGATGACCTCGATCCCGGCTCGATTGACGCAGGAGAGCAGCGTCCGCCCGCGCGTGCGGTTGGCGGTGACCAGGTGCACCGACGCCTCCAGCCGGCTCCCCTGCATGCCCCGCGG
>Ga0299913_10003789_pt1 | contig 12500 bp, 13 predicted proteins | sample RVTome_9_FD_201360 | JGI IMG/M metagenome (GOLD analysis project Ga0299913, IMG submission 201360) | Soil microbial communities from uranium-contaminated site in the Upper Colorado River Basin, Wyoming, United States - RVT155D38 (version 2) ... | reverse complement strand
AGGGATTTACTGACAGAAGACGGTTCACTCTGGATAGTGATAGGAGATACTCGCCGAAATAACAACAAGCTCATGATTCCCCACAGATTGGCACTAAAGCTGGTGGAAAAGGGCTACACATTCAGAGAGGATGTAGTATGGTATAAGAAAAACAACGTATCTAGCAGTGCCAAGAATAATCTTTCTCAGGCTTACGAGTTAATTCTCTATCTCTCAAAGAATGATACATCATATACGAATCTTGACCTCATCAGGGTACTAGGTAATGAGGCCAGAGAAGGAAGGAATAAGACTCCGCCGCCAGAACTAATACAACAAAAGCCTATCAATCCTGACAAGAAAAAAATTGCCCGGTTGGAAGAGATTATTCACAATGCGGAACCAGACACCCCCTTTAGTGCGCTTCCTTCCACGAGCGAGATTTCATTAGCGTACGGTTATGATCCAGAGAAGTATTGCCCCACCTGCTTTAGAAAGTTCAAGAGACACGCTACGCGCAAAAGAATTGGCGAACATAAGCATTATCCGATATTTGCTGTATGCAATCCAATAGGTAAAAATCCTGGCAACGTCTGGGAAATATCTACTAAAGCACATTACGGTAACGAGCATTTCGCGATATTTCCTGAAGACCTCGTCGCTCGTATAGTCAATTTCGCATCACAAGAAGGAGACTGGGTTCTGGACCCCTTCATGGGAAGAGGGACCACAGGCATAGTCTGTGCGTTAACCGGCAGGAACTTCAAAGGGATTGACCTCTATGAAAAGAATGTGAAAACATCAGAGGTGAATATCGAAGAAGCTATGAAAGGAAGATACGACAACAAGTTGATAAGTGCTGTCGCTAGAGAAACAAAATTAGTGGAATCCATAGAGGATAAAATAACGTTAGAAACCTACCTGCTAGCAGATGGTTCTTTATCAGTCAAGTAAAATCATACAAGTGTGTCTTTGCTCTTCTTGGTATGGTCAGCCTCAATTCCAAGTTCATTCATCCCTTCGATCGACACACAGAGATTGTGAGATAGAACCTTCAGGAGAATCTCGTTTTTCGCCCGCCGCACCTTGACCGCCAGAAATTGCTTATTTTTCCTGTCAATTCGCTGTGTTAAAAAAGTCGCCTTTCTGTTAAAAAAGTCCCTCTCAAAATCGAGTTATTTAACAAAGCTGGGTTTTTCCAAACGCCGTTATATAGCGACCGTGACGGATTCCGCAACGCATTAGAAATATAGGGATTGAGCGGAACAACAAAGCTGATGCCTTTTGCGATCCAGGAATTGCAGAGCGCGTACAAAGCTTATCAGCAGTTCCTTGCCCGCGGCCCGCCCGCCCACCACGCCCGGTACATCTTTCCGTTCTTTGCCGGCTCGTATTTCGCCTACCGCAAGGCTGACGTGGAGAGGGTGGCGGCTATTGCCAAGTCGGTCTCTGGCGATCCGGGCTATGTCGACGTCGGATGCGGCTACGGCGACTTTCTTGAGAAGGTGCGGCAGCTGCTGCCAAGCGCAACAGGCATCGAGAAGGAGGGCGGCATCTTTTACGCGTTCCAGGTGGACAAGCCCGATTATGTCCATCTAGTGCCGGTCGAGGGATTTTCCCGGCCGGTCGACGCGGCGTTCGTCGGATGGATGGAGCCGGGGCAGGATTTCCGCAGGTTCGTTGCAAAGTGCGCCAGGTGCGTGATCACTACTTTTGACGCCGGCGGCCAGTGCGGGATAAACGGCGGCTGCGAGTACGACGAGTTTGGCTACCAGCGCATAGCGTGGTGGAGGACGCCGTCCTGGATCGACGTCAACGCGGAGCTGATGAACCGCCATTACACGCCGTCGCTTGACGCCAAAAAGAAGGAAGAGCTTGCCAGGCTGCGCACCGCGCACAACTTTTGGTACGTCTATGCAAGGCCGGACATCGCAGGCAGGGTCAGGTCTGGCTTGAAGGCGCAATTGGAAAAAGAAGACCCTGCCAACGGGTTCGACTTTGAGTCCGTGCTTGACGAATGCGGCTTCCGCTACGGTGAGGAGCTGCCCGCGCTCGCGAGCAACAAAAAGTTGTGGGAAGTGATGTTTGACTAGTGCCGTTCAACCTTGAAGACCTGCGCAAGGCAAGGCAGGCGCTGGCGCAGTTCAGGTCAACAGCCGTGTCGCCACACCACGAGCGATACAGCTTTCCGTTCTTTGCCGGCTCGTATTTCGCCTACCGCAAGGCTGACGTGCTGCGCGTCGCCGCCGTGACCCGGGCGATCTCGGCCAGCCCGGACTACCTTGACGTCGGATGCGGCTACGGCGACTTTTTGAAGCGCGTGAGAGAATTTATTCCAGATGCCGAAGGGATCGAAAAGGACGGCGGGATCTTTTACGGCCTTGGCGTCGCAAAGCCGGAATACATCAGGATCGCTGACGCGCACTGGATCGATAAAAAATATGACATGATCTTTGTCGGATGGATGGAGCCGGGGCAGGATTTTCGCGACCCTGTCGCGCGCAACACCGACGCGATCGTCACGACGCTTGACCAGGGCATCAGCCTGGCGGCCGAGTTTGACGGCCACGGCTTCCAGAAGGTCGCGTGGTGGAGGACGCCGTCGTGGGAGGACGTCAACACCGAGATCATGAACCGGCATTACACGAAAATGCCTGACGGCAGGCGCGCCAACCTTGCCGGGATGCGCGGCGCCCATAACCTCTGGTACGTTTACAGCAGGCCGGCAAAGGCAGGCATTGTCAGGGTGGCGCTCAGAAAACAAGTGGAGAAAGAGCTAGGCGACAGCTACGACTTTGAGTCGGTGCTTGACGAATGCGGGTACGGCTATCTGCAAAAGCTGGACAACCCGGCCGCGCCGGAGCCGCTGTGGCAGGTGCAGTTTGACCAAACGGCATAGTGTTGCCCGTGCTACTGGTGTACCAGCCGGGTCCTCAGCCTTGTGCTGAGATAATCCATTGCAAGAGCTACTGCAACGATGGCTATTATAAAGAGCGAAACCTTGCTGTACTGGAGGCTTTCAAGGTAAAACGTCAGGTAAAAGCCTATTCCGCCGGCGCCTACAAGCCCGAGTATCGCCGATTCCCTGACGTTGTACGACAGGATGAACAGGTACTGGTTGCTCATGAAGGGGAGCGACTCCGGGATGGTCACGTATTTTATCATCTGCAGCCTTCCCGCCCCCACGACTTTGATGAGGTCGTACGCCGACGGGTTCTGCGATTCGTATATCTCGTACAGGTACTTGCCGCTCAGGCCGATGGTGAACAATGCTATCGCCATTATGCCTGCCGTGGGCCCGAGGCCGGCGACTGCGACCAGCATGATTGCCCAGAGCAGGGGCGGTATGGACCAAAAGGTGTTCAGTATTCCGCGAAACATTACGCTCAGGTAAAAGGGCGCAATGTTTTTGGACGCCACGAGGGCTGCAGGAATTGATATCGCAAAGCCGATGCTGGAGCCGATAAGGGCCATTTCAAGCGTTTCGACGATCGATTGCAGAACCCTGTCGGCGACGGAAAAGTCTACTTGCAGCAGTTCGGCGATTATGACGCCGGAATTGCTGGCGTCTTGGAACACAGATATCGGGTTGAAATTCAGGTGGATGGAGCTTCCTACCACTATCAGCGCTATCGCTATCAGGATTCCGTTACTGCGAAGCCGGTTCATAAAGACCAATCAGACTTTCCCTGTCAATATCTGACGCCGGCACTTCCTTGGAGATCGCGCCGTCGCGCATGATGTAAATCGTGTCGCTGGACATCTTGGCAATGTCCGGGTTGTGGTGCGTCATGAACAGTGTAAGGCCCATCTTCTTCCTGACGTCAATCAGCGTGTCCATCACATTGAGGGCGGTCTTGAAGTCGAGGCTCGACGTCATTTCGTCTGCAACTATTATTGACGGGCGCTGCAGTATCGCCCGGGCAATGGCCACCCTCTGCCTCTCCCCTCCAGAAAGTTTCTTAACCTTTGTCTGGACCAGGTGTGAAATCCCGAGCATGTTCATTATTTCATTTGCTTCTTCCAAGATCTCCGGCGGGTAAGAGTTTGTCAAGGAGCGCCATGTTGACATGCGCCTGACGGCTCCCATCATGACGTTGGAGAGGACTGTCAGCTCGCTGACGAGCGCAAGGTTCTGCGGTATGTAGCCAAGGTTCTTTCTCGATTCCTTGGTGAGTTTCTTTTCGCCAAAAAAAGTTACTTCTCCTGCCGAAGGATTTAACAGCCCTAGCGCCACCTTCAGCAGGGTTGTTTTGCCGGCCCCGTTCGGGCCCATGATGGTCGCTGCGCTCCCCGCCTTGACAGTCATGGAGAGGCCCTTGAGGATCTCCTTCTTGCCGGCGGTGTAGTGTATGTCGTTTAAGCGCAGGATGTCATTCATGTGCTATTTCAGGCTCTCCGTAAAGCTCAGTCCTGTTGTTTGCAAGGCCGGTGTCAGGGCAGTCAGGTGTTCTTCGGCAGTGGTTTCCCTGAACCCTACAAAGATGGCCGACACGAGCTTTTTCATGATCTCCCTTGTCTCGCCGTCCTGGCCCAGCTTTACCAGGGCTGCCTTCAGGTTCTGCTTTACCTGCGGATCGACTTCTTTGCTGAACACCACGCCGTGCGACGGTATCGGTCCCTGCTCGTCGATCACCTTGGTGTTTGCCAGCACTTCCCTGTACAGGCTTTCGCTCACGTCACCTGCGATTATGCTGACGTCTACCTGGTCGCTCTTCAGTGCCTCCCATGCCTGGCCGTAGCCTCCGGCAAAGAGGACTTCAGAAAAGTACGCCTTTGGGTCGACCGTGCCGCCCTCCGGGACGGTGACGAGCCCTTCTTCAACGAGCTTGTTCATGGGTATCACGTATCCAGAAGTGGACAGCGGGCTAGAGAATGCGGCCCTGACGCCTTCGAGGTCTTCCAGGCTGTCATACGGCGCGTCCGGCTTGGTCACCCAGTAGGAGTAGTAGTACGTCTCCTCGACAAGGTCTTCGCCAATGACTACCTGCCTTACCTCGGCCAGCTCCAGAGTTGCGCCGGCCTTTTCAACCGCAAGGTACGCAGGCCATGCGCTCACGAAAGCAACATCAGCCTGTCCAAACCTGAGAGCTTCAACTACGCCCGCATATGACGTGGGCACGTAGATGTCAACGTTGTATCCAGTCTCCTGTTCCAAATAATTTTCAAGTTCTGTCGCCTGCGACTGTATGTCTGCGGCATTTGCAGTGGGCTGTATGGCAACCGTCACCGTCGCTGTCTCTGTTTCGACGGGTGAAGGAGTCGCCATCGCCGTGGTAGCGGCGTAGCCTATTCCAATGCCTGCAGCCAGTATGGCCGGGATAATTAGGACGTACTTATTCATGCAGTTCCAAGATATAACGACGTTATATAAACATTAGGCTGACCTAATAAATAATAGTTTTGCCGCCATGCATGCAAAAAGTCCACGCAAGATTGCAGGGTGCGGCGGGTGGCTAGGCGGGTGGCTATTTAAGCTGGAAAACCCGGCCGCGCCGGAGCCGCTCTGGCAGGTGCAGTTTGGCTAGAGCGGGTGCCCGCACTGGTTGCAAAACTTGGCGGTCGCGGGGTTTTCTCTACCGCAGTGGGAGCAGGAGTTCTGTCTACTCCTCAGTGTACAGCAAATTGTACAAATATATCATTATATAATATTTGATATAATTGTACAAGAATATATCGGAATGATAGCTGGCATGAACATTGTAAGGTCTATTCAATCTCCCGCTTTTTCAGCGCAGCAACCGTAGACGACAGAACCGCAGCAGGTGCTGCCAGTTCCTCCAGGCCGGGCTGCATGTCGTTTTTCAGCCTCCTTGATGATCGCAAGCACTTTTTCGTTAGCCGCGTTGGCCATTTCAACAAGGCTGTAGGGGGTCCTTAACGCCGGCAAAGGTAATGGCGGGCGCGCGTTGTTTGATGAACTGAACGTCTCCGACACTTCCACCGAGTTTCTTGCGGATGTTCACGGCAACAACATCGTCGCAGTCCTTGAGCATCACGTATTGACAGCCGCGCATTGCGCGCAGGTTCGTCAATTTCCACGTCTCAGTTTCTTTCTTGAGAATGCCGTTTGTGATTTGAATTTGCCAGAGTGTTTCTTCAGCGATTGTTAAATCCGTGGTCATTCCCTTTGGAGCTGGCTGTAGCTTGCCATCAATCTCGACGTATTCTACCCGATTTCCGCTGTCAGAATTCTGGTCCCCGCCTGGCATCGACATACGAAGAAAGATGTGCGCGACGTATTTAATCAGATCCGCCTTGCGGCGGCAAGGCGGGAGGCACATGGAATTAGCAAGATTTAAAGCGTGTATTGCCAAAAGCTCTATTGTATAATACATTGAAAGTAAAGGTAATGGGAGCGGCCAAAGAAGTCGGCCGCTCGGCGTTTCTCGTAAACTGCAACAACACAAACATACTGATGGACTATGGCGTCATGCTAAAGAGGGAGCCGATCTTCCCGATGCACGTCAAGCCAAAAGAAGTGGACGCCGTGGTCATCACGCACGCGCATCTCGATCATTCCGGCTTTGTGCCGTCGCTTTATTTGTCCGGCACGGCCGACTTACAGGCGCTCGGCACCCTGCCGACATTTGAGCTTTCCGAATTGCTCATTGAAGACATGATCAAGCTGTCAGGGTTCTACCTGCCTTTTGAATACATTGATCTTATGACCATGCTGAAGAATTCCAAGAATATGCAGTACAGGGAGCCCCACATGGTCAACGACGCCAAGGTGACGCTCCACGAGTCGGGGCACGTTGTCGGCGGCTCGACGGTCATAGTGGAGCACGAAGGCAAGAAGGTGTTCTACACCGGCGACATCAACACCCGCGGCTCGAAACTCCTGCGGCCTGCGGACCTTGACTTTGGCGAAATAGACATGATGATAATAGAGAGTACCTATTCGCAGGCAGAGCAGCAGCCCCGTGAGGAGGCTGAAAAGGACCTCATGGAATACGTCAACGACATCGTAGAGCGCGGGGGCACGGCGTTCATCCCGTCGTTTTCGGTAGAGAGGGCGCAGGAGATAGCGTGCGTGTTAAAGGCTTACAATTTCAAGCACAAGGTGGTCATGGACGGCATGGCGCTAAAGGCCAACCAGATAATGAGCCGCCACCCCACGTTCCTCAGGGACCCGGACATGTTCAAGCGGGCGATAGGCGAGGCGGAATGGATACAGGGCTGGAGCAGGAGGCGCAAGGTGGTCAACGAGCCGTGCGCGATAATTTCGCCGGCCGGCATGCTGGTGGGCGGTTCTGCAATCCATTACACGCAGCAGATATCGCAGAGCGACAAGAACGGCATCGCACTGGTATCGTACCAGGGCGAAGGGACGCCGGGCAGGATGCTCCTTGAAAAGCGCGTCGCCAACTTTGACGGCAAGATAACAAAGTGCTATGCCGACGTCAAGCGCTTCGAATTCTCCGGCCATAACAGCAGGCATGAGCTCTTTGAAATTCTGGACCGCGTCAAAGGCAACCCCAAGGTGCTAACGGTGCACGGCGATGGCCCCTCGTGCGTAAAGTTCGCCGAAGAGATCAAGGAAAAGTACGGCTTTGACGCGCGCGCCCCCGATCAGGGTGAAGTGGTAGAGGTTTGATAATCAAGAACACCGACCCTTACAAGATGAAAAAGTGCGTGTCGTGCAAGCGCGACATTGCGCTCAACGAGAAGTACTTTACCTACCCGCTGTCGCTCCAGCAGATCTGCATCCAGTGCGCCGAAAAAGAGATCCCGAAAACCATCGAGCTCTTGCAGAAGGACCTGGACAAGATAAGACAGGAAAAAGCCTAGGTGCTGACCGCTTCTTTTGTTTCCTCATTCTTTGCTGGCGCGGCGTGTTCTATAGAGCCCACCTTGCTTCCCGGGTTAACGTAGGTATAGCCGCTCTTTGTCACCACCTTGCCATGCACGGTGCCAAAGACCTCGACGTCGCCCTTCTCGTTTTCCAGGTTGCCGCGCACGATGCCCAGCATCCTGCACGTGCCCTTGCGCACAAAGAGGTTGCCCAAGACCCTGCCCTTGAGCTCGAGGTGGCCGCTGTTGAGTATGACGTCGCCGACAACTTCCGCTAGCATGAGGGTGTCTTCGAAGACCGTAACTGAGCCCATACGCCTGCCGTCGACTATCTTCATGGCTACATCTCTGTGGCGTCAGGCGACCTCATTAGCCCAAGAGTGCAACAAGATGTACAAAAGAGTTAAAATTGACTATCCCGACCTTTCCCTCTTTACCCACACGGTCCTGCCCTTGTGGTCAAGGAGCTCGACAGAGCGGTCCAGCAGCTTTTTCCTGATCTCGTCTGCCTCCTTGAATTTTTTCTCCGCCCTGAGCTTGTCGCGGTCCGCGACCAGCCCTTCTATTTCTTTTCGTTCCTGTTCGCCGGCCTCCACCGTCCTGAGCCCGAGGATGTCCATTATCCTGTCAAACGCCGGTGTGGCCGAGCCGGCCATTTCTTTTGTCAGCCTGTCTGCCGCTGCGTACTGGTTGAGCTTGGTCATCAGCTTTAGGAACTCTGTCAGGGCAAGCGACGTGTTCATGTCGTCGTCCATCGCGGCTTCAAACGCCTTTAAGGATTCGTCGCACGTCTGCCTCACGGCGTCAACCTCTCCCCCGCTGCCGGCCGCGGAGCGCAGCTCGCAGGCGCATGTTTCTATCTGTCGCCACCTCTGCACCGACTCCTTCAGCAGCTCGTCGATGTAGTCAAGGGGCTTGGCGTAGTGCACCGACAGGCAGTAGAGCCGGAGCGTGTTCATGCCCCAGCTCTTCAAAGCCTGATCGATGGTTACAACGTTGCCAAGCGACTTGCTCATCTTTTGCGAATTGATGGTGACCATGCCGGAATGCACCCATATCCTGGCAAACTGTTTGCCCGTGTACGCCTCTGACTGTGCTATCTCGTTTTCGTGGTGTGGGAAGACGAGATCGTGGCCGCCGCCGTGGATCTCGAACGTGTCGCCGAGGTACTTTCTCGACATTGCAGAGCATTCTAAGTGCCAGCCAGGCCTCCCGCTGCCCCACGGGCTCGGCCACACAGGATCATCTGAATAGAACTTCCATAATGCAAAGTCGAGCGGGTCCTCCTTTGTCTGGTCGACTTCGATCCTCGCGCCGGACTCTAGCTCCTCCACCGGCTTTCTTGACAGCTTGCCGTAGCCGGGAAACGACCTTACCCTGAAATATACGCCGTTGAGCGTCAGGTAGGCGTGGCCCTTTTCCATCAAGCCTCCGATCAGCTCGATCATCTCCTTAATGTGCTCCGTCGCCTTTGGGTGGTGGTCTGCGCGCATCACGTTCAGGCCGGCAAAATCGCGGAAATAACTGTCGATGTATTTTTCAGATATTTCCTCCGCCTTTCTGCCCTCCGCCTTTGCGCGGTTGATTATCTTGTCGTCGACGTCCGTGAAATTCTGCACGAAAACCACCTTGTGGCCTTTTGACAACAAATACCGGCGCAGCGTGTCAAACACGATCACGGTGCGCGCGTGGCCGATGTGCGAGTTGTCATACACTGTGATGCCGCAGACGTACATCCTCACGGTGTTGTCGTGCGGCTCCAGCTCCTCTACTCGCCGGCTCAGAGAGCTGTATAATTTCACTGCCGCTAGAGCGGCCTACCCGGTATTTTACTTTTAGACTTCGAGATAAATGTCGTTTCCCCGGACGTCCACCTTGTAGGTCGTCAGCTTTACCCCTTCCATGTAGTCGAGCAGCTCGCCCGTCCTGATGTTGTAGTGCCATGAATGGAGCGGGCATTCCACCACTTCTCCGTCTATCTTGCCCGGCGCAAGCGAGCCGTCCTGATGGCGGCACAGCGCCTCGATGGCGTAGTACTTGCCCTTTGCAAAAAAGAGCGCGACCCTCGTGCCGTTGATGTTGAGCTCCTTGCCGCCGTTATCTTTGATCTCGCCCGTCTGGGCAACCTTGACAGATGCCAACTATTGTGCGTAGACAATCTGGCTATAAAATGGTTCGGCTAGAATATGCCTCCGCCACACCTAAATATCGCCCGGAGCTCCATACGTTCTGCATGGCGTCGTCATACAGGCTCATGATGGTCGGGGTTATGGCCCTTATGGCTTTTGGCGTGGGGATGGCCCTTTACGGCTACCAGCAGACCATTTACCCGGTGGACAGCGCGCTCGGCTACCTAGCTAGGGCCGAATCGGCGCAGACCCCGGAGCAGGTGGCAGACTTTGTGAGGGCCGCCAAGAGGGAGCTGCCGGATAGCGGCAACCCCGTGTGGTCGTTCCCCACTGCAAAGACTGACTTTGCCCTGATACAGCGGAACCTTGACGACATGCTGGCCCGCGCAAACTCGATCTCTTCGCTAGATCCCTACAGCACCGAATACAACACCGGCCTGTACGACATCCACGCGTCGCTCAAGACCTTGCAGGAAGACCTCGTGGACGCGACCCCGTACCTGTACGTCAGCTTTACCAACATCATGCTTTCCGCCGTATGGATAGCCGTGATACTTGCGCTCTTTGCAATAATGAGAAGAGGAAGGGCCAAGTTCAGGGAAGAGTACGAAAACCAGTAGCCTTTTTGTACGAGTGCACGGCGTGCCGGAAGAAACAGACGGCGCCGTTGCGGTGTACGCGCTTGACGCAATGTGCATAGCGATAGACAAAAGAGCAGAGACGATATCAAAACTCCAGTTAAATTAAATCCTAGTACATGGATTGAAACTGTGGATGTCGGACAGCAAAAGCGCGGTTATTACCAGCGCGCTCCCGTACGCAAACGGCGAGATACACCTGGGGCACATAGCCTCCACCTACCTGCCGGCAGACATTTTCACCCGCTTTTCAAGGCTCAATGGGATAGAGGCGTACCACATCTGCGCCACCGACGACTTTGGCACGCCCATCCTAATAAAGGCAGAGAAGGAGAAAAAGAGCCCGCAGGAGTACGTCGCGGTATGGAACAGGCGCGACCACGAAGATTTCAGCTCGCTTGGAATTTCGTTTGACCTTTTCTACAAGACGAGTTCCAAGGAGAATGTCGAGTTTGTGCAATACGTTTTCAAAAAGTTGTGTGAAAACGGCCACATCTACGACCAGAGCGTGATTCAATTCTACTGCACGTTTGACGACAAATTCCTGCCTGACCGGTATGTAATCGGCAAGTGCCCCAACTGCGGCGCAGAAAACCAGTACTCTGATCTCTGCGAAAAGTGCGGGCGCGTGCCCGATCAAATACTGGACCCCAAGTGCGCGATATGCGGCCGGCCCCCGGTCAAAAAAGAGAGCAAGCACTACTTTTTCAGGCTGTCAAGCTTTGGCGACAGGCTGAAGGAGTGGCTGTCCACGAACCAGAATCTGCAGCCGGAAGTCAGGAACTACGTCATCAACTGGATCAATGAGGGCCTGCAGGACTGGGACATCACCCGCGACCTCTCGTGGGGCGTGCCGATACCGGAGGCAAAGGGCAAGGTGTTCTACGGCTGGTTCGACAACCACCTCTGCTACATTTCGTCGCTCGTAAAGTTCGTCGGCGACAGGGGAGGCGACGGCAAAAAGTTCTGGAACGAGTCTCAAGTATACCATTTCATCGGCAAGGACATCATCTACCACCACTACCTCTTTTTGCCGGCGATGCGCCTTGGCATCGATTCTGAATACAAGCTGCCCGACTATGTCCCGACAAGGGGCCACCTCATGCTGCAGAACCAGAAAATATCAAAGAGCAGGAACTGGTACATCGGGCTCCGCGATTTCACCTCCGCGTTCAACCCCGACTATCTGCGGTTTTACATCGCGTCCGTGGTTACGTATTCGCAGGACGACCTGAATTTCGACTTTGATGCGTTCTATGAAAGGATAAACAACGAGCTCATCGCAAACGTCGGCAACTTTGTCAACAGGGCGCTGTCGTTCACGACCAAGTCGTTTGGCGGCAGGGTCCCCGAGCCTTCCAATATTGACGGCTCGCTCGAAAAAGAGCTTGCTACTGCCGTGGACGAAGCAGGGGGACTCTTGGCAAGCAACGAAATCGACAGGGCGCTCAAGAGGATCCTGAAATACAGCAGCTCCATGAACCAGTACTTCCAGGCAAGCGCGCCGTGGGCTAACAAGGACACGGCAAACACGACGCTGTATGTTGCGGTGAACGCGGTGCGAAGCCTGGCGATATTGCTAGAGCCGTTCATACCGTTTTCGTGCGAAAAGATCTGGAGTCAGCTAAAGATGGCCGGCAGCGTGCACCAGCAAAAGTGGGAATCAGCAAAAGAAGTCATGACAATCCTTGCAGGCCACGAGCTCGGCATGGTAGAGCCGATCTTCCGCAAGATAGAAGCAAAGGAAATAGAGCAGTGGAAGGGCAAGCTGGGTAAGCCATGACAACTCGCGGGCTCATGACAGGCAGGTTCCAGCCGTTCCACAACGGCCACCTTGCGCTGGCAAGGCAGATCTTGTCAGAGTGCGACGAGCTGATAGTAGTGATCGGCAGTGCCCAGTTCAACTTTATCGACAGGGACCCGTTCACCGCCGGCGAGAGGGCGCTGATGATACACG
>Ga0299913_10003788_pt1 | contig 12500 bp, 9 predicted proteins | sample RVTome_9_FD_201360 | JGI IMG/M metagenome (GOLD analysis project Ga0299913, IMG submission 201360) | Soil microbial communities from uranium-contaminated site in the Upper Colorado River Basin, Wyoming, United States - RVT155D38 (version 2) ... | reverse complement strand
TCTTCCACCCGCTCGACCTCGAGGATGTGCTCTCGCGCAACCAGCGGCCGAAGATCGACGAGTACGACGACTACCTGTTCATCGTCCTGCACTTCCCCGTCTTCGACCGCGCCGTCGGGCGCCTCAACGCCGGCGAGCTGGACATCTTCGTCGGCCGTGAGTTCCTGGTCACGATCCCGAACCAGCCGCTGCAGCCGGTCGAGTACCTGTTCGAGCGCTGCCGGACCAAGGAGGAGCTGCGCGAGCAGCACTTCTCGAAGGGATCGGGCTACCTGCTCTACCGCATCGTCGACGACTCCTTCGACTACTGCTTCCCGATGCTGCGAAAGATCGGCAACAAGCTCGACGCGGCCGAGGACGAGATCTTCGAGGGTCGCTCGGAGGAGGTCGTGCGCGACATCTCAAACGTTAAGCAGGAGATCATCAACTTCCGCAAGGTGGTGCGCCCGCAGCGCCCGGTGCTGCGCGACCTCGAGAACGCGAAGCAGGCCTTCCTCGCCCCCACCGAGGGCGAGCTGGAGGTCTACTTCGACGACATCGTCGATGCCCACGAACGGATCTGGGACATGCTCGAGAACTACAAGGAGGTCGTCGAGGGCCTCGAGGACACGAACGAGTCCGTGATCTCACACCGCGTCAACGACATCCTGCGGGTCCTGACCGCGATCTCCGTGATCGTGCTGCCGCTGACCATGATCGCGAGCATCTTCGGGATGAACGTCGGCCTGCCCGGCGGCGGCGATCCCATCGACGGCCCCTCGACGAGCTTCTGGGTGATCCTGGGCGTGATGGTCGCGGTCTTCGGCGGCATGGCGGTCTACTTCAAGCGCCGCGGCTGGCTCTGAGCGCACGCCGCTCGGCCCCGCCGTCCCCTGTGAGCTATCCCTAGGATCCGGCGGTGTGGCCGGTGAGCGGATCTGGGCGCCCTGGCGCCTCGCCTACGTGAATGACGCTGCCAAGAGCTCGTCGGACGAGTGCATCTTCTGCACGAAGCCCGCGGAGGACGACGACGAGGCGAACCTGGTCGTCCACCGGGGTGAGCGCTGTTTCGTGATCCTCAACCTCTACCCGTACACGAACGGGCACCTGATGGTGGCGCCGTTCGCACACGTCGCCACGCTGCCCGATCTGGACCCCGGGACCGTCGCCGAGATGATGGCCCTGGCGCAGCGATCGATGCGGCTGCTCGAGACGACATACGAGCCCCATGGCTACAACGTCGGCTTCAACCAGGGGCGCGTGGCGGGCGCCGGAGTCGAGCACCACATCCACATGCACGTCGTCCCGCGCTGGGGTGGCGACACGAACTTCATGCCGGTGCTCGCCGACGTGCGGGTGATGCCGCAGACGCTCAAGCAGACGTACGACGCACTTCGAGGGGGCTTCGATGACTGAGGCGGCGACGGTGCCGCCGGGCATCTTCAAGGCCTACGACGTCCGCGGGCTGTACGGGACCGAGATCGACGGCGAGACCGCCTACCTCGTCGGCCGGAGCTTCGCCCGGGTGCTGGCCGGGATGCGTGGAAAGCCCACCGCGGAGCTTCGCGTGGGCCTTGGCCGCGACATGAGGATCGAGGCGCCGGAGATGGCGAGGCGCCTTCGTGACGGCATCGTCGCCGAGGGCTGCGCCGTCCTCGACGCCGGGATGGTCGCGACCGAGATGGTCTATTTCCTGGTCGGCTCGCGCGAGCTTGACGGCGGCGCCATGGTCACCGCCTCTCATAACCCCAAGTCGTACACGGGGGTGAAGCTCGTGCGCGAGGGCGCGCTGGCCTTCTCCGGCGATGCGGGCATCGGCGAGGTCCGGGCCTTGATCGACGCCGGTCTCCCGGACCCGCCCGGCGGCGGGACGGTGGAGGCACTCGACCTCTACGACGGGTTCCAGGCGCATGCGCTCTCGTTCATCGATCCGGACGCGATCCGCCCGCTTCGCGTCGTGGTCGACGGCGGGAACGGGATGGCGGGGCCGATGGCGGGGCCGATCCTCGAGCGCCTCGGCCTCCGCCTCGTCACCACCTACTGGACCCCCGACGGTGAGTTCCCCGACCACGAGCCCAACCCGTTGCTGGAGGAGAACCGGCGCTTCGTCGTCGACAGGGTGCTGACCGAGGAGGCCGACCTCGGCATCGCCTGGGACGGCGACGCCGACCGCTGCTTCTTCATCGACGATGCCGGCAGCTTCGTCGACGGCGACTTCCTCACGGCCCTCCTCGCCCGTCGCTTGCTCGAGAGGGAACCCGGCGCGACCGTCCTCTACGACGTCCGAGCCAGCCGCGCCGTCCCCGACACCGTGCGAGAGCTGGGCGGCACCTCACGGGTAAACCGCGTCGGCCACGCGTTCTTCAAGGCGGCGCTGCGCGAGCACGGCGCAGCCTTCGGAGGCGAGGTCTCGGGCCACTACTACTTCCGCGACTTCTGGTGCGCCGACTCTGGGACGATCCCGGCGCTGCTCGTGCTCGAGCTGCTCTCGAGTGCCGGGCGCCCGCTCTCGGCGCTGGTCGGCGCCCTGCGCGAGCGCTACTTCATCTCGGGCGAGATCAACTCGGAGGTGGCCGACCAGGAGGCGAAGCTGAACGAGCTGGCCGAGCGCTACGCGGATGCCGACGTCGGCTGGCTCGACGGAGTCTCGGTGGACTACCCCGACTGGCACTTCAACGTTCGCCCCTCGAACACCGAGCCGCTGCTGCGCCTGAACCTCGAGTCGCTCGTCTCCAGGGAGGACATGGAGGCCAAGCGCGACCAGGTTCTGGCGATCATCCGTGACGCCTGAGGAGGCGCTCGAGCGCGCCGCCGGGGAAGGCATCCAGCGGCTGCGCATCCCCACCCCGTTCGCGGTCGGCAGGGTCAACTGCTACCTGATCGAGGACGCCCCTTTGACCCTCGTCGACACCGGTCCCAACTCGGGCAAGGCACTCGACGAGCTCGAGCGCCAGCTCGGCCGGCACGGGTGCCGCATCGAGGACCTCGAGCTGGTCGTCATCACCCACCAGCACATCGACCATCTGGGGCTGATCGAGATCGTCGCCAAGCGCTCGGGGGCGGAGGTGGCGGCGATCGACGTGGCGGTGGAGCGGCTTCGCAACTTCGGCGAGGACGCCGAGCGCGACGACGAGTTCGCGGGCGCGCTCATGCGCCGCTACGGGATCCCCGGCGACGTCGTGACCGCGCTTCGCACCGTCTCGCGCAGCTTCCGCGGCTGGGGGGCGCATGCCGAGGTTACGCGCCCGCTGCGCGACGGCGAGCCGCTCGAGCTCCGCCAGCGCTCGCTCGAGGTCCAGCACCGCCCCGGCCACAGCCCCTCGGACACCCTGTTCTGGGACCAGCGCCGCGCCATCCTCATCGCCGCCGACCACCTGCTTCCCCACATCTCCTCGAACCCGCTGCTGACGCGTCCCCTCGACGGGTCCGACGAGCGCCCGCGTGCGCTCGTGGACTACGTCCAATCGCTGCGGCGGACCCGGGAGCTTCCGGCCGAGATCGTCCTCCCCGGCCACGGCGATCCGGTCACCGATCACCGCAGGCTGATCGGCGATCGCTTGGCGATGCATCGCCGCCGGGCCGCCAAGATCCTCGGCCTGATCGCGGAGCGGCCACGCTCGGCCTACGAGCTGGCGCAGGAGCTGTGGGGCAACATCGCCGTGACCCAGGCCTTCCTCACTCTCTCGGAGGTGGTGGGGCACGCCGATCTGCTGATGGACTCGGGGCTCGTGACCGAGGCGGCGGGCCCCGAGGGCGCAGTGCTGTTCGAGGCGACCGGGATCGGCGGAGAGGTGCGCCTTCCGGGCGACACCGCGACGTGGCCGGTCCGGTAACCGGCGGCGAGGGCGGGGTATGAGTTCTCGATGAGCGCCGCGACGGTCACAACACCGCCGCGGATCGAGGCGCGCCCCGATCCGGTTCCTTCGCCGCCACGCGCCGCGAAGAAGCGGATGCTCGTGATCGTCAATCCGTATGCGACGACCGTCTCGGACCGGCTGAAGAACCTGGTCGTCTACGCGCTCCAGGGCCGCTACGAGGTCGAGGCGGTCTCGACCCTGGCCCAGGATCACGCGACCGAGATCTGCCGCAAGGCTCGCGACGACGGCTACGACGTCGTCGTCGCATTCGGCGGCGACGGCACCCTGAACGAGGTCGCCAACGGGCTCGCCGGAACCGACGTCCCGGTTTCGGTGCTGCCCGGTGGCTCGACCAACGTCGTCTGTCGCACCCTCGGCATTCCCAACGACGTCGTCGACGCGACCGAGCACCTGCTGGGCCTGGCCGACAGCTTCAGCCCCCGCAGGATCGACCTGGGGCTCGCGAACGGGCGCCATTTCGTCTTCTCCTGCGGCGCCGGGCTGGATGCGACGTCGGCCCGACGGGTGGACGCCAACCCGCGGCTGAAGGCACGGGGTGGCCGCTGGTTCTACACCTGGGCTGCGGTGACGGGCTTCTACACGCAGTATCTGCGCGACCCGGTGCGGATCAAGGTCTCCGTCTCCGGCGGCGGCGAGTCGGAGGGGATAACGGCGCTGGCCCAGAACTCCGATCCCTTCACCTACTTCGGCAGCATCCCGATGCGGGTCTGCGAGGACGCCGCGCTCGACAGCGGCACCCTGGCGATGGCGGTACTGCGCCGGGCCGCCCAGCGGGACGTCCCCACCGTCGCCGCCCGGATGCTGGCCGGTGGCCTGCGCCTGGCCGATCACAGGCAGGTCGACCAGTTCAGCGGCTTCACCGCCGCCCGGCTCGAGTCCGTCTCGCTCGACCGGGACGATCGAATCCGCGGCTTTCCGGTGCAGGTCGATGGCGACTACATCGGAGACCACGGCGAGCTCGATCTCGGGGTGGCGCCCGGGGCGCTGACCGTCGTTGCCTGAGAACGGCTGCACCTTCTGCGCGATCGGCGCGGGCGAGGTCGAAGCCCACATCGTCTTCGAGGACGCGCACTCGCTCGCCTTCCTCGACAACCGTCCCCTGTTCCCGGGGCACACGCTGCTGATCCCGCGCGCCCATCACGAGACGATCTGGGACCTTCCCTCGGAGCTGGTCGAGCCCTATTTCGCGAACACGAGGCTGCTCGCGGCGGCCATCCGCGAGGCGATGGGTGCCGCCGGCGCCTTCGTCGCCATCAACAACGTCGTCAGCCAATCGGTGCCGCATCTCCATGCCCACCTGGTCCCGCGCAACCGCAAGGACGGCCTCAAGGGCTTCTTCTGGCCCCGGCGGAGGTACCGCTCCGATGCCGAGGCCGATGGCGCCGCCGAGGCGATCCGGGAGGCGGTGGCCGCGCGCACCTAACTGACTAGCGCCTGGTGGCGGTATTGGGAAGCCGCCAGCCGAGGTTGTGGGCGATGAGCCCGGCGCCGTCGATCAGCCTGAAGGCCGCCTGCTCGCGGCGCCCGGCGAGGGCGAGCCGGGCCGAGTCGATCCCGGCCCGCGTCAGCTCGTACGGCGACAGCGGCCAGCGCTCTGACATACCGGGATGGCGCTCGCTGAGCCAGCGCGACCCCGCCCCGTAGCGCACGAACGTGCGAAGCAGCCCGGCGACGGTCTCGCGGTGACGGTGGCGGGCCACCGCCCGCGGCCGGAAGGCCAGCTCCCACCCGGCGTCCTGGAGCCGCACGCAGAAGTCCACGTCTCCCGCCGAGCGGATTCCCTCGACGAACCCTCCGACCTCTTCGAAGGCCGAGCGGCGAACCATCAGGTTGCCCGTCGCGGCCACCGTGCGCCCGCGCCCGTAGAGGCCGTCGGTCTGGCTCAGCACCTTGCGATCGCGGGCGTAGCGGGCCGCCAGCGCTCCCTGGCCCGCCTCGCCGACGATCTCGCCCGCGACCGCCCCGACGCGGTCCGCGATGGGCTCGGCGAAGTAGGCATCCAGCATGCCGTGCTCGGGCGTGCAGTCGGCGTCGATGAACAGGATCCAGTCGTTCCGCGATGCCCCTGCCCCGACGTTGCGTGCGTGGTAGGAGGAGCGCTCGCCGTGCGCGGGGAGGACCTCGGCGACACCGGCGAGGCCGGCCGCGCCCCCGCCCGAGTTGTCGGCGACGATCGACTCGTCGCCCGCCCGGGTCTCGATCCGGCCGAGCGCCGCCCGCACAGCACCGGTCGGGCCGCCGCCGAAGGGGACGACGACGCTGACCGGGGGTCGATCGGGCTCCACCGATTGCATGAGTCGACGATAGTGCGATCAGCGGTTGACAGCGGGCCGCCGGGGTGAGAGGGTCGATTCGCTGTGGTGGAGACAGTCCCAAACAGGAGGTGGCCCGCAAGGCTCGCGCTGCTCGTTGCGCTGGCGCTGATGCTGGCGGCGGGGATGCTGCTCGTCCGCGGCGCCGGGTCCGGCGCCGGCGTCGCCAAGGCGGGGAACGGGCCGCCGTCCGTCCTCGACCACTTCCTCTGTTACAAGGCCAACTTCCGGCCGCTCACCGGGGGAGCGATCGGGGCCGAGATCGGCCTCGAAGACCAGTTCCAGGATAAGGACCACCGGGTCGATTTCCCGAAGTGGTTCTGCAACCCCACCAACAAGCAGCACGGATCGGAGCAGTTCCCGATCATCAACCCGGACAACCACCTCACCGGCTACAAGCTCAGCGGCAGGACCCCGAAGCGGAAGCTCCACGTGATCAACCAGTTTCAGGACGCGGTCTCCTCCGACCCGGCCAACCTGATCACCGACAGGGGGCCGCGGGGGAAGCGCAACAAGCCGCTTATCCTGGTGCCGACGCAGAAGCTCCCCGGCTTGCCGCCGTCGGACCTCGACCACTTCAAGTGCTACAAGGCGAAGAAGATCAACCGGTCGGTGGTGAACGCGACCGTCCAGATCGCCGACCAGTTCGCCTTCGGAAACGTCGACGTGAACCGGGCGAAGTACCTCTGTAACCCCGCCGACAAGTTCCACGGCTTCGACACCTTCCCGGCCCAGTTCCCGAACGACCACCTGGTCTGCTACTCGGGGCCGAAGGGCGAGTTCCCGCGCGCCGAGCGCCCCAAGTACGACACGATCAGCCAGTTCGGCGACCGGAAGATGATCGCCCTGAAGCTGATCATGATCTGCGCCCCGTCGGACAAGTTCGAGCTGGACTAGAGGCCGAACCTCCCGCCTGGGCGCGCGCTCACTCGGTGGGCGTGACGCGGTAGGCGTCGAACACCGACTCGACGTTCCGAAGGCGCCCGATCGCCCCGCGCAACTGCTCGGTGTCGCCGACCTCGACGACGAAGCGGTTCTTCACCATCGGGTGCTTGGTCGTGCACTTCGCCTCGAGGATGTTGACCCCGGCCTCGGCGAACGCCCGCGAGAGGTCCTCGAGCAGGCGGGTGCGGTCCCATGCGTCGACCTGAAGCTCGACCCGGTAGGAGGTCGAGTTGTCGCCCGCCCATGAGACGTCGGTGAATCGCTCGGGCGCCTTGCGCAGCGCGGTCACGTTCTTGCAGTCCTCGCGGTGGATCGTGATCCCCCGACCGAGCGACACGTAGCCGACGATCTCGTCACCGGGGACCGGGCGGCAGCACTTGGCCAGCCTGACCATCACGTCCTCCACCCCCTTTACCTCGATCCCGTACTCGCGCGCGTCCTGGGTGCGGCGCTGACGCTCGTCGCGGCCCTCGAGCACGCTCGCGAGCCGCGCCTCGGTCTCGTCCCCGGCGACGGCCTCGCCCTGCTTCAGCCGCTGGAACACCTTGGTGGTGACCGTCTTCGACGAGACCTTGCCCTGGCCGAGCGCCCGGTAGAAGTCGTCTCCCTTGCGGAACCCCATCTCGCGGATGACGTCGGCGAGCAGCGGCGAGCCCGCGATCCGCTGCATCGGCAGGCCGCGCTTGCGGAGCGCCGACTGCAGCTCCTCGCGACCCCGGCGCTCGGCGTCCTCGCGACGCTCGCGGGTGAGAAACGCCCGGATCTTGTTGCGGGCGCGGTTGGTCCGCACCAGCGCCAGCCAGTCGCGCGAGGGCCCTCGCTCCTGCTTCGCGGTGAGGATCTCGACGATGTCGCCGCTTCGCAGCTGATAGTGCAGCGGGACGATCTTTCCGTTCACCTTGGCCCCCACGCAGCGGTGGCCGACGTCGGTGTGGACGGCGTAGGCGAAGTCCAGGGGCGTCGAGCCCGCCGAGAGGTTCTTCACCTCGCCTCGCGGGGTGAACACGAACACCTCGTCCTCGAACAGGTCCACCTTGAGCGCCTCGAGGAACTCCGCGGGGTCCTGCTCTCCCTCCGCCTCCAGCAGCTGGCGCAGCCACGTCATCTTGTCGCGGGCGCCGTCGGGGCCGGGCCGGCGTGCGCCCTCCTTGTAGATGACGTGAGCGGCGATCCCGTACTCGGCCAGCTCGTGCATCTCCGGGGTTCGGAGCTGGATCTCGAGCGGGCGCCCCTCGGGCCCGATCACGGTCGTGTGGAGCGCGGTGTACAGGTTCAGCTTCGGGGTCGCGACGAAGTCCTTGAAGCGGCCCGGCAGCGGCTTCCACAGCGAATGGACGATCCCGATCGCGCCGTAGCAGTCCTTGACCGAGTCCACGATCACCCGCATCGCGGTGAGGTCGTAGATCTCGTTGAACTCGCGGCCCTTCTTGGTCATCTTCGAGTAGATCGAGTAGAAGTGCTTCGCCCGGCCCGAGATCTCAGCCTCGATCCCGACCTTTGCCAGCTCTCGCTTGAGGAACTCCCCGGCCTCCGCCACGTAGGCCTCGCGCTCGGTGCGCTGCTGGTTCACCAGCTTCTTGATCTCGTCGTACTTGCGAGGGTGGAGCCGGGCGAAGGCGAGGTCCTCCAGCTCCCACTTGATCGCGTGGATCCCCAGGCGATGAGCCAGCGGCGCATAGATCTCGAGCGTCTCGCGCGCCTTCTCGAGCTGTTTCTGCTTCGGAAGCGCCTCGAGGGTCCGCATGTTGTGGAGGCGGTCGGCGAGCTTGATCAGGATGACCCGGACGTCCGTGGCCATCGCGATCATCATCTTGCGGTAGTTCTCGGCCTGGTGCTCGTCGCGGCTCTGGAAGGTGATCTCGGTGAGCTTCGTCACCCCGTCGACGAGCTTGGCGATCGCCTCGCCGAAGACCTTCTCGACCTCGTTCAGGCTGGCGCTGGTGTCCTCGACGGTGTCGTGGAGCAGGGCAGCGCAGAGCGTCTCGGTGTCGAGGCGCAGCCCGGCGCAGATCTTCGCCACCTCGACCGGGTGGGTGATGAAGTCCTCTCCCGAACGGCGCCGCTGATCGGCGTGGCGCTCGCAGGCGAAGGCGAAGGCACGCTCGACCGCCACCCGATCGAGCTCTTCCGAGCCCTCCTCGGCGTGCTCGGCGACCACGGCCAGCAGGTCTCCGAGAAGCTCCCGGTCATCGGCGGCGAGACCCTTCGTGATCTCGTCGACCGGCGCGGCGGCGGCGTGGGCGCCGGTCTCGCCGACGCGCGTATGGCCCCGGTGGGGCTCGACTTCGCTGGTATCTAGGTCGGTTGTCTTCGCCTGCTCAGGTATCGGCGGCCTTCCTCACATCGAGCGCGGTAGGCGGTGAACGCCGGCGATCGCGCCAGGTCGGTGCCCTCCGAGGATACGACGCGAAGGGCGCCGGGCGCGCCGGAAGCGTTGCCCGTCGGCCGGCTTCCCGGCGCCACCAGCCCCAGCTCGCAGAGGACGCGCAACAGGCGCCCGCCCACCTCGGGCGAGCGCGGACGCGCGCTGGCGCCTCGAATGGCCGCTCGCGACCCCTCAGGCTCGATCCGCCCGTCGGGCCCGCCCAGATCGGTCAGGCGCCGGTAGAGCCCGCCCAGCGTCGGCCGCGCCGGCCACTGCGCTTCCCAGGCCCGCAGCGCGAACTCCACCTCGGCCGCCCCCCAGGCGAGGTGCAGAAACCCGTTCCCCGCGCAGGCATCGGCGAGGCGCTCCAGCTCCGGAAGCGGTGGCGGGTCGATCAGCACGACGTGATCGAAGGGCGACGCGAGGTGTGGGTGACGCTCGAGCCGCGGCCAGTCCGCGAGCACGACGCCGCCCCGCATCCCCTCCAGCACCAGCGCCGCCTGCTCGCCGGCGGTCGCGTCGCTCAGGGCCCCTGCGACCACCACCACCACGCCGCCGCCGAAGCGAGCCGGGGCGGCGGCCCTCTGGACCAGGCCCAGGCGCCGTAGCGCGTCGGCGCACAGCACCAGCACCGGCTCCCTACTCGAGGCCAGCGCGGCCACGGTGGCGACGCCGGAACGCCCGCGTCGATCGACCACCGCGCGGCGGCCTTCCGGATCGCCCCTGGCGGCGACGGCGGGGCCCATCGGTCCACTCATCTCGGCCTGCACGCGCGCGTCCCATTCCCGGTCGTCCGGCCCTCTCCCCGGGGCGAGGTCATCGGTCGCGCTGCCCGCGTAGACCTCGCCGAGGACGACGCGGGGCTCGACCGCCCCGTTCCAGTGGTTCAGCTCGAGGCCGACCGAGACGTCCAGCGACTCCGCCTCCGCGATCGAGGCCAGCGATCCGTTCACGCCGAACGCGACCCCGCGGGCGCGGGCACCGGCTCCCTCGAGGCTGAAGCGGGCATGGCGCTCGCCCTCGCCCATCGGCCGCACATCGCGGATCCGCGCGCCGGGAACCACGAGGCGGACCCGCGGGTTGCCCTTGCCGAACGGGCCGAGCCGGGCCAGCTCGCCTGCCACCTTCATTCCCAGCTCGTCGGCACCGACCACGGCGTCGATCTCCTCCGCGGGGGGCGCCGGCTCCTCCCCCAGCACGTCGCGAACATGGGCCGCGAACGCGTCTCGGAGGGCCGGGATCGCCGCCGCGGCGAGCTCGAGCCCGGCCGCGGCTCGGTGGCCCCCGAAGCGATCGAGGTGCTGCTCGCAGGCACGTAGCCCGGCGAGCAGGTCGTAGCCGGGAACGCTGCGGCCGGAGCCCCGCGCCCGGCCCGCCTCGTCGACGGAGATCAGGAGCACCGGCCTTCCCGTGCGCTCGACCATTCGCGACGCGCAGATGCCGACGACACCCGCGTGCCATCCCTCCCCGGCAAGGACCAGGCCGGGCGCGTCGGCCAGGTCGGCGGGCAGCTCGCGCCGGGCCGCCTCGGCCGCGTCGAGCACCTCGCGCTCGGCCTCACGGCGCTCGTGGTTGGCGCGGTCGAGCTCGCCGGCGATCTCGGTCGCGCGGGCATCGTCCGCCGTCAGCATCAGCTCGACTCCGGCGTCCGCGCGGTAAAGGCGCCCCGCGGCGTTGATCCGCGGGGCGAGGCGAAACGCGAGATCCCCCTCGTCGAGGCGCTCGAGCTCGATCCGCGCGGCGGCGGCCAGCGCGCGAAGCCCGGGGCGCCGGCCGCGCCTCGCCAGTTCGAGCCCGCGGCGAACGAGCGCCCGGTTCTCTCCCTTCAGCGGCACGAGGTCGGCCACCGTCGCGAGCGCCACCAGGTCGAGGTCGGCGTCCGCCTCCTTCCCCCGCAGCGCCTGGGACAATTTGTAGGCGACGCCGGTGGCACACAGGTCCGGGCACGGGTAGCCGCTGAGCTCGGGATGGATCACCGGGCATCCGGGGAGCTCGCCGTCCGGCTGGTGGTGGTCGGTGACGATCACCTCGATCCCGCGCCGCCGCGCCAGCGAGACCTCCTCCGCACAGGTGACGCCGCAGTCCGTGGTGAGCAGGAGCTGGGTGCCGCGCCCTGCGAGCAGCTCGACGCCCGCCGCGGTCAGCCCGTAGCCGTCGCCCAGCCGGTCGGGGATGTACCAGTCGCAATCGGCCGCCAGCGCGCGCAGCATCCCGACGAGGATCGCCGTCGAGCAGACGCCGTCGGCGTCGTAGTCTCCGTGGACCGTGATCCTCCGGCCGGCGCTGATCGCGCGCTCAAGCCCGGTGACGACCTCGCCCATGCCCTGGAAGAGGAACGGATCGTGGCTCTCGTCCGCCTCGAGGAAGGCTCGGGCTTCGGCGACGGTGCGGTGCCCCCGGCGAACCAGGGTGATCGCCACCGGCTCGGAGAGATCCAACTCGCGGGCGATACGGCGGGCGTCCGCGTATGCGTAAGGCTCGAGCCGGAAGGCCCTCCCGGGCAGGGGTCCGCTGGGGGCACTCATCACCACGCTGCGACGGTAGGGCCGCGCGAGGACGGAACCCCGTAGGCGGGCGCTATAGGCTGACGACCAGTGGACCTGCGCGAGATCCAGCGCCCGCTGAAACAGCGCTACCGTGACGATCCGTCGGCGTCGAGGATCACGCTGCACGCGAAGGCGAGCGAGCAGGACGCGCCCACGGCCTGTTCCGTGGACACGGGGCGCGCGATCCAGGAGGCACAGGCGCACGCCGGAGTCGGTGGACCTGGCACGGCGGCTTGCTCGGGGGACCTGCTGCTGGGCGCGCTGGCCGCCTGCGCCCAGCTCACCTGCCAGATGGTCGCGGCGGCGATGGGCGTCGAGGCCGAACGGATCGAGGTGCTGGTCGACGGGGATCTCGATCTCAGCGGCACGCTCGGCGTCAACCGCGAGGCGAACGTCGGGTTCGACGACATCCGGGTGCGCTTCGAGGTCGATGCACCGGGCGCGAGCACCGAGCAGATCGAGTCACTGATCGCGA
>Ga0299913_10003786_pt1 | contig 12501 bp, 10 predicted proteins | sample RVTome_9_FD_201360 | JGI IMG/M metagenome (GOLD analysis project Ga0299913, IMG submission 201360) | Soil microbial communities from uranium-contaminated site in the Upper Colorado River Basin, Wyoming, United States - RVT155D38 (version 2) ... | reverse complement strand
ACCAGCCGCTCGCCGACCTGTCGGACAAGTACAACATCCTGCAGGCAGCGATGGCGAGCTCGGAGCGGATCTTCCGGCTGCTCGACCGCGAGCCGGCGATCGTCTCGCCGCCCGACGCCTACGCGCCGCCCCCCGGCGAGACGGTGCGCGGCGAGATCGAGCTCGACCGGGTGTCGTTCCGCTACCTGCCGGACGAGCCGGTGCTCCACGAGGTCTCGTTCCGCGTCGCGCCCGGGGAGACCGTGGCCGTGGTCGGCCACACCGGCGCGGGCAAGTCGACGCTCGCCAACCTGATCCTGCGCTTCTACGACGTCGGCGCGGGGGCGGTGCGGGTGGACGGGGTCGACGTCCGCCGGTGGCGGCTCGAGCGGCTCCGGCGCTCGGTCGGGCTGGTGCTCCAGGACGTCTTCCTCTTCTCGGGCACGATCGGCGGCAACGTGCGGCTCGGGGCGGCCGAGATCGACGACGAGCGGGTGCGCTGGGCGGCGCGGGAGGTCGCCGCGCTGCCCTTCATCGAGCGGCTGCCGGAGGGCTTCGCGAGCCCGGTCCGCGAGCGCGGGGCGGGGCTCTCGGTCGGGCAGAAGCAGCTCATCGCCTTCGCCCGGGCGCTGGCGTTCGACCCGCGCATCCTGATCCTCGACGAGGCGACGTCGTCGATCGACACCGAGACCGAGGGGCTGATCCAGCGCGCGCTCGACCGCCTGCTCGCCGGCCGCACCAGCCTGGTCATCGCCCACCGGCTGTCGACGGTCCAGAAGGCCGACCGCATCCTGGTGATGCACAAGGGCCGGCTGCGCGAGCAGGGCACCCACCAGGAGCTCCTCGCCCTCGGCGGCATCTACCACCGCCTCTACCTGCTCCAGTACCGCGACCAGGAGCCGGCCCGGGCGACCGCCTGAGCCCGGCCCGCCCGGGCCTGTCCCGGTCCCGCGCCGGCGGTGCACCTGTAGTTACGTAGCAGCGTTCGACTCCCCTGTAGTCCTCCGATCCAGCGGTGGGTTCCAGCGGGCGCCCCGGGCGGCGTGGACCGGGTCGGCCGCCGTCCGAGACGCGCCCGGCAGCGGGCTCGCGTACGACGCGCGAGGCGCCGCCGAGCCGGGGCACCCCACGCCGGCGTCCGTCTCTCGAGGAGGATGCAGCATGAAGAACCGTCTCACGGCCGGCCTGTGCGTGGCGCTCGTCGTCGCCGCACTGCCGGCCGCCGCAGCGACCTTCGTCCACATGGACACCGAGGAGCTGATCGCCAGCTCCGCCGCGGTGGTCCAGGGGAAGGTCCTCGACACCCGCTCGTTCTGGAACGCCGACCGCACCGTGATCGTCACCCAGGCTCGGGTCGAGGTCGAGGACCTCGTCGCCGGCGAGGCGCCGGCCGTCGTCACCGTCAAGACCTTCGGCGGCCAGGTGGGCGACTACCGCGTCGTCGCCGAGGGCTTCCCCACCTTCGCCGCAGGGGACGAGGTCCTGCTCTTCCTCACCGCCGACGGCGCGGACTTCCGGGTCACCGGGCATCAGCTCGGCGACTACCGCGTCCGCCGCACGGAGAAGGGCCTGATGGCCGTGCCCACGCTGCCCGACGGCGTCCGCCTGTTTCGGGAGGACGGCCGGCTCGGCCCCCGCCCGAAGGTCCAGGAGCTCGGCGCGCTGAAGGCGACGATCCGCGCGCGCCACGAGACCGCGATCCTCCACCGCACGGCCGGCGGAAGGTGAGGAGGAACCGATGAGAGATCACCGTCTGTCGAAGCCCCTCGCCCTCGCCGCCGCGATCGTGCTGATCGCCGTCGGCGCCGCGTCCGCCTACGTCCTGCTGTCGCCGGCCCGCACCTGGGACAACCCGCCGAACTACATCGTCGACAACCGGGGGCTCACCGGGGTCGCCGACGGCGACGGCGGCGCCACCCGCACCCGCAACGCGATCACCTCGTCGTCCGCCTGGAACGGCGCCGGTTCGGGGACCGTGATCAACGCCACGATCGGCTCGGTGTCGAGCTTCTCGCTCGGCGACGGCGTGCCGATGCTCAACTTCCGCGACCCGACGGGCGCCTGCTCGGGCAACTGCCTGGCGGCCACGTTCACCGGCTACTACAGCTCGCGCGGCAACGGCACCTACCGGATCGACGACGCGGACATCGTCACCAACACCTCGCACTCCTGGACCTCGCAGGGCGAGGACCCGGGCGGCTCGGGCTGCTCCGGCGAGTTCTACGTCGAGGGCGTCCAGGTGCACGAGATCGGCCACGGCCTCGGTCTCGGCCACACGAACGTCTCGGGCGCGACGATGTACCCATCGGTGTCCGCCTGCAACAACAGCCCCGCGACCACCGAGTCCGACGACGATGCCGGCATCAACGCGCTGTACGGCGGCGGCGGCGGGGGCGGCGGCGCGCCGTGCACCGGCTGCGACCACTACACCGGCTCGCTCTCCGGCTCGGGCGACTCCGACGTCCACCCCAACGGGAACTACTACTACTCGGGCGCCGGTACCCACGAGGGCTGGCTCGAGGGCCCGTCGGGCACCGACTTCGACCTTCGTCTGTACCGGTGGAACGGCTGGAGCTGGTCGCAGGTCGCGAGCTCGCTGTCGTCGAGCTCGTCGGAGCACATCGCCTACAACGGCAGCTCGGGCTACTACTACTGGCGGATCGAGTCGTGGAGCGGCAGCGGCAGCTACGACTTCTGGCTCGACCGTCCGTGAGCCCGATCGCCCAGGGGCGGAAGGGCCGGTGACGAGCGTTCGCGACCCGCCGCCGCGCGGAGCGGTCCCCCGCGCGGCCGGCGCCTCTTCCGGCCGCCCGCCGTCAGGGAGCGGGCGGCCGGTCGCCCTCGCCCGGCATCGCCTCCTCGACCCCCGCGTCGGCGGCCGGCACCTCCTCGGGCGGGGCCTCGCCGGCCGCGGCCAGCGGCTCGATCCAGCCGAAGGCGTCGAGCGCCTGAGCGCGGCGCGCCTCGGTGTCGCCGGGCGACGGCACGTAGCGGTAGGTCAGCCACATCAGCTGGTCGCGCTGGGTCGGATGCACCACGTAGATCCGCGTCTCCTCGACCTTCTCGCCGGACTCGTCCGTGAACCGTCCGCGCGTCGCGTACGCCGGGCCGAGCTGGCTGCCGAGCTCGAGCTGTCCGTAGAACTCGCCGTCCGGGAGCCCTTCGAGCTCGGCCTCGCGCTCCTTGACCGCCTCGACCAGATTCGGGCCGTACTCGGGCGGCGGGCCGGTCGCGAAGACCAGCGTCCCGGGGCCGACCTCGCCCTCCGCCGCGCGCGCCAGGCGGATCGTCTCGCCCGACGCGTCCTCGACCTCGACCGGCGCGTCGCCGGGGATGTCGAGCGCGATCCCGAGCGCCGCGTTCTCGACCCGCACCGGCTCGGGAGGCGCGGCCTCCTCGCGGGCGCAGCCGGCGGTGAGGACCGCGGCCCCGGCGGCGGCGGCGAGGAGGAGCGCGGCGGGACGGAGGAGGGCCGAGGGGTGCGGTTCGGGGGGCATGGAGAGTCTCCGAGTCGTGGACGGCGGAATTCGAGTATTGTACCGCTCGCCCTGCTCGACCTCCGTCTGGAGGAGCATCGCTGTCGACGTAGATCCGCCGCGCGGCCCCGGGTGTTCCGGGCGATCGCATGGCGGTCCCATCCGCAACGGGAAACAGGAGGAAGGACCGAATGAAGAGAGCTCTCGCAGTTTGTCTGTTCGCCCTGATCGTCGCGGCCGCCGTGCCGGCGTCGGCGTCGATCTTCGTGGCGATGGACCGGGCCGAGCTGGTCGCCGCCTCGCAGGCGGTGGTCGTCGGCCAGGTGGTCGGCGCCCGCTCGTTCTGGAACGAGGACGCGACCGCGATCCTCACCGAGGCGGTCGTCCGGGTCGACGAGACGGTCGCCGGCGCGGCGCCGCGGTTCGTCACCGTGCGCACCTTCGGCGGCACGGTCGGCAGCCTGCGCATCGAGGCGCACGGCTTCCCCACCTTCCGCGAGGGGCAGCGGATGGTGCTCTTCCTCGACGGCGTCGGTGCTATTGCCGAGGTCGTCGGCTACCAGCAGGGGCAGTACCGCATCGTCACCCGGGCGAGCGACGGGATCGACGTCGCGGTCCCCTCCGTCGACGGCGGTGCCACGCTGGTGCGGATGGACGGATCGCGGGCCGAGCGCCCGCGCGCGATGGCGCTCTCGGCCCTGGTCGAGAGCATCCGGACGGCGGCGGGCGAGTCCCGCACCCTCCAAAACCGGCAGGTCGACCGCTAGGGGGGCGACGACCATGAGACACACCGCAATCCGCGTCCTCGCCCTGGCCCTCTTCGCCACCCTCGTCGCCGGCTCCGCGTCGGCCTTCGTTCTGCTCAGCCCGGCGCGCACGTGGGACTGCGCGCCGAACATCATCGTCGACAACCGCGGCCAGTCGTCGATCACCGACTCCGACGGCGGGGTCTCGGCGACCGTCAGTGCGATCACCTCGAACCAGGCCTGGAACGGGGCGGTCAACGGCGTGCTCACCGCGCAGGCCGGCTCGATGTCGAGCTACGCGTTGGGCGACGGCGTGCCGATGCTCAACTTCCAGGACCCGATCAACGCCTGCAAGGGGAGCTGCCTCGCGGCCACCTTCATCGGCTACTACGAGCAGCGCTCCGACGGTTCGTACCGGATCTTCGACGCCGACATCGTGACCAACGGCCGCTACTCGTGGACCACCCAGAGCGAGCCCGACGGCTGCTCGTCGGAGTTCTACATCGAGGGTGTCCAGGTGCACGAGGTCGGGCACGTTCTCGGTCTCGGCCACACGAACGTGACCGGGGCGACGATGTATCCGTCGGTCTCTTCGTGCAACAACGGCCCGGCGACGACCGAGAACGACGACGAGGCCGGCCTCCAGGCCCTGTACGGCAACGGCAGCTTCCCGTACTGCGGCGGCGAGCCCCCGCCCCCGCCCGGCGGCTGCGACCTGCTGCCGTCCGGCGCGTCGTGCACCGAGAACTCCGAGTGCTGCTCGGGCAACTGCAAGGGCAGGCCGGGGTCGCGGACCTGCAAGTGAGCTGACCGATCGCCGCTCGTGCGGCGTCCGGTCCACCAGGGGGGCTTCGGCCCCCCTTTCTCTTTGGTGTCGCGCTACCCGCCGGCGGCCGGCCGCGGCGGCAGCCAGCAGGTCACCACCGTCCCCTCCCCGGGGCTCGACTGGAGGCTCAGCTTGCCGCCGTGGGCCTCGAGGATCTCGCGGCAGAGCGGCAGCCCGACGCCGCTGCCGCCCGGCTTCGTCGTGTAGAAGGGCAGGAGCGCCTTGCGCAGGGTCGCCTCGTCCATGCCGCGGCCGCGGTCGGAGACCTGGATCCAGGCGCCGCCGTCGCGGGTCGACTCGATCCGGAGGCCGGTCTCCCCCGCGCCGCCGTCCGCCGCCTCGGCGGCGTTCTTCAGCAGGTTGACCAGCACCTGCTGCATCTGCGCGCGGTCGAACCAGCCGGGCGCCTCGGGGAGCGGCCCCTGGAGCCGGAAGGGGAGATCGGCGAAGGCGCGCAGGAACTCGTCCCAGGCCACCTCCTCGCGGCGGGGGCGGGGGAGCCGGGCGAAGCGGGCGTAGCCGTCGATGAACCGCTGGAGGTGGTCGAGCCGCTCGCGGATGGCGGCGAAGATCTCGCCGGCGCGCGCCGCGTGGCGCGGGTCGGACATCGCGATCTCGGCCGAGTGGACGAGCGAGGAGACCGGCGCCAGCGAGTTGTTGAGCTCGTGGGAGAGGACCCGGATCACCTTCTTCCAGATCTCGGCCTCCTGGCGGCCGAGCTCGCCGGTGAGCCGGCGCAGCAGCACCAGCGTGAAGCGGCGGTGGTTGAGCCGGAAGGTGCGCTGCGAGAGGTGATAGGTCTCGGCGAGCCCGGTCTCCTCGCCCTCGCCCTCCGGCGGGCGCACGGCGAACAGGCCGTCCGCCGAGCTGGCGAGGAGTTCCTGCATCTCCGGCGGGCAGCCGGCGCGGATCTCGGCGAAGCTGCGCCCCTCGAGCCGGCCGCCGCCGAGCAGCAGCCGGCGCGCCTCGAGATTGCCGTAGAGGACGTGGCCGGCCTGGTCGACGAGGACGATCGCGGCCGGCGAGCGGTCGAGCGCGGTGGCGAGCAGGAGCTCCCGCTCGCGGAGCGCCCGCCGCTCTTCCTGGAGGATCTCGCCGACCCGGTTGTACAGGTGCACGAGGTCGCCGAGCTCGTCGGCCCGGCGGTAGGCGAGGCGGACCGAGAAGTCGCGGTCGTGGAACGAGCGGATGCCGTCGGAGACGCCGCGGACCACCCGCTCGAGCGGGCGCAGCAGCCGGGAGACGAGCCAGGCGCCGAGCGGCACGCCGGCGGCGAGGGCGGCGAGGAAGGCGCCCCACAGATCCAGCCCGAGCCGGGTCGCCGCGGCGGCGATCCCCGCCTGCAGCACCAGGACCCCGACGAGGGCGGCGGTCAGCCGGCCGGCGAGCGAGGTGCGCCGGCGGGCCGGCGGCGCGGTCACGGTCGCCTCACCCGCGCGGGCGGCGCTCGATCTCGATCCCGAGACGCGCCATCCGGCGGTAGACGGCCTGCCGCGAGAGGCCGAGGTCGGCGGCGACCTTGGTCACGTTGCCCTCCTCGGCGTGCAGCCGGTGCAGCAGCCGTGCGCGCTCGGCCTCCTCGTCGCCGGTGAGCGGCCGGGCGGGGCCGCCGTCCCCGTCGCCTTCGTCCTCCCGGCCGTCGAGCCCGAGGTCGGCCGCCGAGAGCTCGCGCCGGCCGGCGACCAGGCAGGCGCGGCGCACCCGGTTCTCGAGCTCGCGGACGTTGCCGGGCCAGTCGTGGGCCAGGAGCGCCCCCTGAGCGGCGGCCGACAGCTCGAGCGGCTCGCCGCGCTCGGCGGCGAAGCGGGCGAGGAAGTGGCGGGCGAGCGGCAGCACGTCCTCCGGGCGGTCGGCGAGGCCCGGCACCCGTACCTCGACGACGTTGAGCCGGAAGTAGAGGTCCTGCCGGAAGGTGCCGGCGCGCAGAGACTCGTCGAGCCGGGCGTTCGTCGCCGAGACCACCCGCACGTCGACCCGCTGCGGCCGCGGCGCACCGAGCCGCTGGATCTCGCCGCTCTGTAGCACCCGCAGGAGCTTGACCTGGCCGGCGAGCGGCAGCGAGTCGATCTCGTCGAGGAAGAGCGTGCCGCCGGAGGCCGCCTCGAAGTGGCCGGCCCGGCGGCCGCGCAGACCGGTGTAGGCGCCCGGCTCGGCGCCGAAGAGCTCGGCCTCCATCAGGGTCTCGGGGATGGCGCCGACGTTGACCGGAACGAACGGCCCGCCCCGGCGCGGCGAGTTGGCGTGCAGGATCTCGGCGATCCGCTCCTTGCCGGCGCCCGAGGGGCCGCTGACCAGGACCGGGGCGTCCGAGCCGGCGACGTCGATCGCCAGGGCGACCGCCCGGTGCATCGCCGGGCTCGCGTAGACGAGGCCGCGGAGGTCGTGCTCGTCGGACAGGCGGCGGCGGGAGGTCGTGAGCTCGTCGCCGGCGCGGCGCTCGGCGAGCCCCCGCCGCCGCGCCTCGACCAGCCCGCGCACCGTGTCGATCAGCTTCGCGTCGTCCCAGGGCTTCTCGACGTAGTCCGCCGCCCCCTGGCGCACCAGCTCGACCGCGGTCTCGAGCGAGGCCCAGGCGGTGACCAGGAAGACCGGCAGGTCGGGGTCGGCCTCGCGCAGGGCGTGGAACAGCTCGACGCCCGCCTCGCCCGAGGTCTCGTCGGGGGCGAAGTTCATGTCCTGGACGACGGCGCCCAGGGTCTCGCGCGAGGCGACGGCGAGCGCCTCGTCCGGCGAGGCGGCGCCCACCCAGGGGATGTCGTGGAGGTCGAAGAGCACGCCGAGGGCGCCGACGACGGCAGGCTGGTCGTCGACGATCAGCACCCGCAGCGGCTCGTCCGGCATCGCTCTTTCGATTCTACGTGCCCCTCCGCGGCGGGTTCCGGCCTCCGCTCACACGGTGCGGGTCGCCACCACCGGGGCGACCCGCGTCGCGCGCACCGCCGGCCAGAGCGCCGCGGCGAGCCCGGCGGCCCACAGCAGCGCCGCGCCGCCGGCCAGGAGCTCCCAGCCGAGCTTCGGCGCCGCGGCCGCCTCGGCCAGGGCATAGTTGAGGCCGTAGGTCAGGCCGACCCCGAGGACCAGCCCGAGCCCGATCACCAGCCAGTTCTCGACCAGGAAGTAGCGGAGGATCGCCCCGCGGGTGGCGCCGAGCGCCCGGCGGGTGCCGATCTGCCGCCGCCGCTGGGTGACCGAGAACGAGGTCAGCCCGACGACGCCCAGGCCGGTGACGAAGACGAGTAGCGCGATGATCGCCGAGAGGATCTTGACCAGGGCGTGGTTGGCGCTGAAGGTGTCGCGCTTGACGTCGACCATCGTCTCGACCTCGACGATCCGCCCCGGCTCGACCCCGAGGACCGCCTCGTCGAGCATCGGGAAGACGGCCTCGACCGCCCCCGGCTCGGCGCGCACCAGGTAGTAGGCGCGCCGGGCGCTGCCCGGCCGCCCCGACATCAGCACCGCGTACTCGGCGTTCTCCTCGTTGTCCGGCCAGGAGTTCGGCATCCGGTCGACCACGCCGACGACGTACTCGCTGCTCTCTCCGGTCGTCGACTCCATCACCTTGCCGAGCGGCGCCGGGTCGCCGAAGACCTTCTCCGCGTGGGCGCGGCTGACGATCGCCGGCGTCGTCTCCCCCTCGAAGTCCTCGGTGTCCATCGCGAGCTCGGCCTCGGTGAAGTCGCGACCGGCGACGAGCTCGACGCCGAGGGCCTCGATCGCCCCGGACGAGACGACGAAGTAGGGGGTCGTCGACGGCTCGTCCTCGGTGCCGCGCGCCCGGCGCCCGGTCGCGCTGCCCCCGCCCGAGAGCGGCACCTGGTGGATCGCGGTCGCGGCGCGCACCCCCGGGAGCGCCCGCAGCGCCTCGAGGTCTCGCTCGCGCACCACGTCGCGGTAGTCCTCCTCGGAGAACTCGGGAGCGAACGGGTCGATCCGGACGACGAGGATCTCCTCCTCGGCGAGGCCGGTCGGCCGGCTGTACTTCGCCTTGAGGTCCAGCGCGAGGTTGACGCAGTTGACGACGATGGCGAGCGTGATCGCGACCTCGAGGGCGACCAGCCAGAAACGGCCCTTCTGATGCATCACGGCGCGGAATACGGGTCCGAGCTCCATGTTCGACTCCTCGTCGGTCTCGATTCGGTCGGCTACTGCTGCTTGAGATAGGTCGCCGGCGCCACGCGGCAGATCCGCCAGGCGGGGTAGAGGCCGGCGACGAGCCCCGCCACGAGCGCCAGGGCGACGCCGGCTCCGAGCATCGTCAGGTCGAGCGCGAAGAGCTCCAGGTCCTCGGAGAAGAGCCGGTTGAGCACGCGGAGGACGACCGCCGACAGCACGATCCCCACCGCCCCGCCGAGAAGCCCGACGACCTCGCACTCGACGAGGTGCTGGGCGAACACCGCGCCGCGGCTCGCCCCGAGCGCCCGCCGCACCCCCACCTCCGGCGCCCTCCCGAGGAACTTCCCGAGCAGGATGCCGACCAGGTTGATCGCGCAGACGAGCAGGAAGAGCAGCCCGATGATCAGCATCGTCTTCGCCTCGGGCGGGACGACCTCGGAGACCGTCATCCACTCGCGGACGTCGCGCAGCCGGTTGTTCACCGGCCGGGTCAGCCGGCCGACGGCCTGCTGCTCGCGGACGTAGGCGGCGAGGAAGTCCTCGTACTCCTGGCGCGCCTCGGCGGTCGGCAGCTCGACCCACATCTGGAGCCAGATCGACTCCGACTCGAGGAAGTCGGCGAACTCCTCGCCGTCCCACGGCTTCCAGTTGCTGGTGTTGCCGGTGGTGCGGATCTCCATCTCCGGGGTCAGCGACAGGGGAACGTAGAGCGCCTCGGGATCCTCAAGCGCACCGTTCGTCACGTCGAAGAACTTCGGCCGCGGCGACCACGGGGCGACGACCCCGACGACGGTGAACGGGCGGTCCTCGATGCGCACGGTCTCGCCGACGCTGTCCTCGCCCCCGAACAGCTTGCGGTTCGTCTCCTCGTCGAGCACCACCACCGGGGCGCGGTCGGCCTCGGCCGCCTCGTCCCACGGCCCGCCGTAGAGGAACGGCACCTCGAACATCTCGAAGAAGTCGGGGCGGGTCACCCGGGTCAGGGCGCGGAAGGGGCGCTCGTCGCGGCTCGCGGGGTGGACGGTCAGGTCCGCCTTGAAGCTGGCGGTCTGGCGGGTCGGGAGCGCGCTCGCCAGGAGGTTCTGGGAGTCGCGCCACGAGAGCTGGTCGGGCGGCTCCTCGGGGCGGTCGCGGTCCCACGGCCGCTCGGGCGTCCAGTTGTCGACCTGGACGTAGAAGAGCTGGCGGCTCTTGTCCGGGATCGGGTCGGACGCCATGACGTGGAAGGTGGTGACGAAGGTCGTCGCCACCGCCACCCCGAGCGCGATCCCGGCGACGAGGAGGGCCGAGAGCACCGGCGTGCGGCGCAGGCTGGCGGCGGCGATGCGGAGCTGGTAGGCGAGCATGGGTCGGATCTCCGTCGGGGGCGCCGGGTCAGACGCTCAGCACCGGGTCGAGGCGCGGGCGCGAGGGGTCGAACAGCGGCGCCGGGACGTCGCGCGAGAAGTCCATGAGCCGGCCGTCGAGCATGTGGATCTGGCGCGGCGCGCGCGCGGCGAGCTCCGGGTCGTGGGTGACCATGACCACCGTCGTCCCCGCGGCGTTGATCTCCTCGAGCAGGGTCAGGATCTCGGTCGCCATCGCCGAGTCGAGGTTGCCGGTCGGCTCGTCGGCGAGGATCAGCCTCGGCCGCCCGACGATCGCGCGGGCCACCGCGACCCGCTGCTGCTGCCCGCCCGAGAGCTGGGCCGGCCGGTGCCGCAGCCGCGAGGAGAGGCCGACCGTGCCGATCGCCTCCTCGATCAGGCTCTTGCGCTCCCGCCCCCCCAGCCCGCGGTAGCGCAGCGGCACGTCGACGTTGTCGAACACGTCGAGGTCGGGGATCAGGTTGAAGCTCTGGAAGATGAAGCCGAGCTTCTCGTTGCGGATGCGCGACATCGCGCGGTCCGACAGCCGCGAGACGTCCTCGCCGTCGAGCCGGTAGCTGCCGCCGTCGAAGACGTCGAGCAGCCCGGCGACGTTGAGGAACGTCGTCTTGCCCGAGCCCGACGGCCCCATCACCGCGACGAACTCCCCCCGCTCGACCGCGACCGTGAAGCTCGACAGCGCGTGCGTCTCCACGTGCTCGGTCCGGTAGACCTTCGAAACCCTCTCCATGCGGATCATCGTGTGCGACTCCTTTTTTCGACCCGGTTGCCGTCGTCCATCGTCAATCGCGCAGCAGCACCCGCCGCGCGCCATCGAACCGCGAGACGTCGGAGAGGACGATCTCCTCCCCCTCGTCGAGGCCGGAGACGATCTCCACCTCGGAGACGCTCACCGCGCCGGTCTCCACCGCGCGCAGCGTCGCCGAGCCGTCCTCGACCACGTAGACCTGCCGCCCGCCGCCGCTCTCGAGGAACGGCCCGCGCGGCACCTTGAGCACGTCCGTCCGGGTCTCGAGCAAGAGGCGCGCGGGCAGCCGCTGCCCCTGCTTGAGCCCCGGCGGCGGCTCGCCGTCGAACTCGACCACCCCGCGCACCCGGCTCCCTTCGACCTCCGGCGACAGGCTCTTGACCCGCCCCGGCCACCGCGTGCCGTCGAAGGCGACGACCGCCTCGACCCCGGGTCCGATGTCCGCCGCGTAGGTCTCCGGCACCTGGATCTCGAGCTCGAGGCCCGAGAGGTCGACCACCCCGACCAGCGGCTGCCCGGCGGTCACCGAGCCGCGGTCCGCCACCTCGACCCGGGCGACGAGCCCGTCGACCGGCGAGCGCACCGTGAGCTCCGCGACCTGCCGCTCGACCTCGGCGACGACCAGCCGCTGCCGCTCGAGCCGCGACGCCCGGTCGCGCACCTCGAACTCGACCGTCTCCTCCTCGAGCGCCGCCTCCTGCCGCGCCAGCTCGAGCTGCATCCGCGCCACCGCGAGCTCGTCGCGCGCCGTCTCGTACTCGACCTCGTTCGTCAGCCCCATCTCGCGCGTGCGCTCGGCCCGCGCCATCGCCCGCTCCGCCGCGACGAGCGCCACCTCGAGCCGCCGCACCTCCTGCGCCGCCCGCAGCCGCTCCTGCCGCGCCCTGAGCCGCTCCCGGTCGAGCTCGGCCCCGAGCGAGGCGAGCGCCGAGCGCTCCTGCGCCAGACGGCTGTCGACCTCGGGGCTCTCCACCCGCACCAGCACCTGCCCGCGCTCGACGGTCTCGCCGGGCCGCACCGCGACCCGGGCGACCCCCGAGGCGGGGCTGGTCAGGGTGGGCCGGAACGCAGCCACCACGCTCCCCTGAACGTCGACGTCCCGCACCAGGTCGCCGCGGATCACCGTCCCGATCCTCAGCCGCGACGCGTCGACCACCTGGTCCGACGACATCCAGCGCCGGAGGCCGGGTGCGGCGACGGCGGCCGCGGCCACGGCGGCGAGCAGCGCCCCGGCGAGCCACAGGTT
>Ga0299913_10003785_pt1 | contig 12502 bp, 10 predicted proteins | sample RVTome_9_FD_201360 | JGI IMG/M metagenome (GOLD analysis project Ga0299913, IMG submission 201360) | Soil microbial communities from uranium-contaminated site in the Upper Colorado River Basin, Wyoming, United States - RVT155D38 (version 2) ... | reverse complement strand
GAGGTCCCGCAGGTCGACCCCGTCGAGCAGCACCCTTCCGGACGTCGGGTCGTAGAACCGCGACAGCAGCTTGGCGATCGTGGTCTTCCCGGCGCCCGTCGTACCCACCAGGGCCACGGTCTGGCCGGCGGGGAGGGTCAGGTCGAGGCCCGGGAGTACCGGCGTGCCTTCGACGTACTCGAAGCGCACGTTCTGGAAGCGCACCTCGCCGTGCACGTCCTCGAGCGGCACCGGAGCGGCCGGCTCGGGGACATCGGGCTCCTCCTCGAGGACGCCCGACAGCTTCTCGAGCGCGGCGGAGGCGGACTGGAAGGTGTTGTAGAACTGCGAGATCTCCATCATCGGCTCGAAGAACTGGCGCAGGTAGAGCAGGAACGCGGCGAGCACCCCGACGGTGACCTCACCCTCGTAGGCGAGGTACCCGCCGTAGAGGAGCACCACCGCGATGGTGATGTTGCCGATCAGCTTGATGCCCGGCATGAACCAGGCGACCAGGCGGAACGCGCGCAGGTTCGCGCGACGGTACTGGTCGTTGACGTCGTCGAAGATCTCCTGGTTGCGGGCCTCGCGCCGGAAGGCCTGCACCGCGCGGATGCCCCCCATCGACTCCACGAAGTGGACGATGACGAGCGCGACCTTCTCGCGGGTGACCCGGTAGGTCCTGGCCGACTCCTTGCGGAACCAGTTCGTCAGCAGCAGCAGGAACGGGAAGCACAACAGGGCGACCAGACCGAGCTTCACGTCGAGGACCAACAGCAGCACGGCGGTGCCGAAGAGTGTGAGTACGGCGGTCACGAGCCCGTCGAACCCGGTCTCGAGCATCTCGTAGATCGCGTCGACGTCCGAGGTCTGCCGCGAGATCACCCGACCGGAGGTGTAGTCGTCGTGGAACGCCGGGCTGAGCTTCTGGAAGTGCCGGAAGACGCGTCGGCGCAGCTCGAACAAGATGTCCTGCCCGATCCGGCCCGAGACGACAAGGAAGGTCTGCCGGGTGACGGCCTGGACCACGATCGCGAACACCACGATCGCGACGATCGTGAACAGCACGTCGGTGTCGCCGCTCTCGCGGATCGGCGGGATGCCGCGGTCGATCCCCTCCTTGACCAGGTAAGGGATCGCCAGGCGTGCCGCGTTCTCGGCGAGCACGATGCCGACCACGATCCACAGCCACCTGCGGTGCGGCTTCAGCAGGTCGCCGAGCAGCCGGCGTGAGCGGGTGCGCAGCAGGCCGGAGACCTCGTCGCTGACCTCGTGGCCGTCCGCGGCGACACCACGCCAGCTCTGCGTGGTCATGCCGACACCTCCTCGAGGTCGTTGGCGTCCGCGGCGAGCAGCTCGCGGTAGGCGGGGACCTGTGCCATCAGGTCACTGTGCTGCCCGACGTGGGTGATCGTGCCGTCCTGCAGCAGCGCCACCTTGTCGGCGAGCATCACGGTGGACGCGCGGTGGGCGACGACGATCCCGGTGGCGTTCTCCAGGACGCGACGCAGCGCTGCCTCCACGAGCTTCTCCGTGTGCACGTCGAGTGCGGACAGGGTGTCGTCGAGCACGAGGATCCTGGGCCGCGCGAGGACGGCGCGGGCCAGGGCGAGGCGCTGGCGCTGGCCGCCGGACAGCGACATGCCCTGCTCGCCGATCCGCGTGTCGAGACCCCAGGGGAGGTCGTGGACGAACGACGCCTGGGCGACCTCGAGGGCGTCCCGGATCTCCTCCTCGGTGGCGTCGGTGCGGCCGAGGGTCAGGTTCTCCCGCGCGCTCATCGAGAACAGCGTGGGCTCCTCGAACGCGGTGGCGACCACGGTGCGCAGGCTCGGGAGGGTGAGCTCGCGTACGTCGACTCCGTCGATCGTGACGCGTCCGGCGCTCACGTCGTACAGGCGCGGGACGAGCGCGGTCAGCGTGGTCTTGCCGGAGCCGGTGGCCCCCACGATCGCGACCGTCTCGCCGGGGGCGACCTCGAGGTTCACATCACGCAGCACCAGCTCGGAGCTGCCCTCGGGGCGGTCGGCGTCGGGGAAGGCGAAGTCGACGTGCTCGAAGCGCAGGTGCCCGCGCGGGCGCTCCAGCTCGCGCGTCCCCGAGGCGATCGCCGGCACGGTGTCGAAGATCTCCAGGATGCGGGCCGCCGCGGTCATCGCCTCCTGCGCCATCGCGAGGATGACACCGAGCGCAGCCACCGGCCACACCAGCGAGAGCAGGAGCAGGATGAACGCGACGAGCGTGCCGGAGCTGAGGTCACCGCGTCCCACGCCGAGGGCACCGATGAGGAGCACGACGACCACCGCGAGGTTGGGGATGACCTCGAGGAAGGACCAGAACTTCGCCGACAGCCGGACCTTGCGCATCGAGGTGTCGTAGAGCGTGCGGGCCGAGTCGTCGTACTGGTCCGAGACGTGGCCGCTGCGGCCGAAGGACTTGATGACGCGGATGCCGACCGCGCCCTCCTCGGCGAGGGTGGCGAGGTCGCCCTGCTCGTCCTGCACCTGGCGGGAGATGACGACGTAGGCCTTCTCGAACCTCATCGACAGGTAGATGATCGGGACCGCCGCGGCCGCCACGACGAGGCCGAGCGGCCAGTACATGTTGAGCAGCACGATCGTGACCACGGTCAGCTGGGTGATGTTGATGATCAGGAACAACAGCCCGAAGCCAGCGAACCGGCGGATGCTCGCGAGGTCGGTCGTCACACGGGAGAGCAGCTGCCCCGAGTGCCAGTAGCCGTGGAAGGCCATCGGCAGCTCCTGCAGGCGCTCGTACAGGTCGTGGCGGACCTCGGTCTCCAGGCCGAGCACCGCCGTGGACTGCACCCAGCGGCGCCAGAAGATCAGCACCGCCTCGAGGATCCCCAGCGCGAGCGCCACCAGTCCGAGGGGCAGGAGCATGCCGATCTCGCCGTCGGCGATGGGACCGTCGATCATCGCCTTCGCCACCAGCGGGATGGCCAGGCCGACCGCCACGCCGAGCAGTGAGGTGACCAGCATGATCACCAGGGCAGGGACGTGGGGGCGCAGGTAGCCCTTGAGCCGCCACAGGGACTGCACCCCGGCCGGCGGGTGGTCGGTGGGCTTGGTGATCGTGCGCGGCGCGGTCGACGCAGGCGTGGTTGACGACATCAGGTGCTGCGGGTCCCCTCGTGATCTGCCGGCGCACCGCAGCGACTCGTGATCACGGTGGGGGCGACGGGAAATGCGTGTAAGACGCAGATTACCTGCTGCTCATGACCGGCCCCAACCGCTTTTCCCCCCGCGCTTTCCCAGGGTCCCCTGGGATAGCGGCGCTCCCCACGACGTATGCGTCGTGGGAAGTGACGCTACTCATGGGGAAGTGCGGCGCCAGGGACCGTCCACAGGTCGCCGAGGCTCAGGCAGACGACGTGGCGACACCGGCGGCCACCCGCAGGAACACGTCGTTCGCGGCGGGCTCACCGATGGTCACCCGGGCGCCCTCGCCCGCGAACGGGCGGACCATGATCCCAGCCTCCTCGGCGGCGGCGACGAAGGCGGGGAGCCGGTCGCCGAGGGGCATCCAGACGAAGTTGCCCTGGGCGTCGGGGACATCCCATCCCTGTTCGCGCAGGGCAACCAGCACCCGATGACGTTCGGCGACCAGAGCCTCGACGCGTTCGAGGAGCTCGGCCTCCCGCTCCAGGGACGCGACCGCCGCGGCCTGGGCGATCGAGGAGACGCCGAACGGCAAGGCGCAGGCGCGTACGGCGGACGCGATCGCCGGGGGCGCCACGACGTAGCCGACCCTGAAGCCTGCCAACCCGTACGCCTTGGCGAAGGTCCGCATCACGACCACGTTCGACCGGTCCCGGTACAGCCCGACCCCGTCGACCGGGTCGTCGGCGCGCACGAACTCGCGGTAGGCCTCGTCGATGACGACCACGACGTGCGCGGGGACCCGCTCGAGGAACGACACCAGCTCGGCCTGCGACACCGCGGGACCGGTCGGGTTGTTCGGGGTGCAGACGATGACGACCTTGGTCCGGTCGGTGATCGCACCGAGCATCGCGTCGAGGTCGTGACGGGCCTCGGCGTCGAGAGGCATCTGCACCGACGTCGCCCCCGTCACCGCCACCGCGATCGGGTAGGCCTCGAACGACCGCCAGGCGTAGACCACCTCGTCGCCGCTCTCACAGAAGGCCTGGAGAAGGTGGTAGAGCACCGCGACCGACCCGGTACCCGCCGCGAGGTGGTCGGTCGGCACTCCCAGGTGGTCGCTCAGCTTCGCGTAGAGAGCGGTGCACCCCATGTCGGGGTAGCGGTTCATCACCTCGGCGGCTTCGGTGGCGGCCTCGAGCACCCCGGGCAGCGGCGGGTAGGGGTTCTCGTTCGACGAGAGCTTGTAGGTCGTCAGGCCGGGCCGCAGTGCGGGCGGCCTGCCGGGGACGTATGCCGGGATGTCCGCGATGGCCCGGCGGATCCGCGGGGTCTGCTGCGCCTCAGGGTGCTCGGTCGTCATGGCCGCCAGCCTAGTCATGCGCCCGCGACCTCCGGCACCATCCCCGGACAGGGGCACACACGGTTTCACCCCTTACCCTCGTCCGATGCTCCCCCGCAACCCCGCCGTCGGCTTCGCTCTCGTGGTCCTCGGCGCCTCGCTGTTCATCGTGAACGCCGGGGTCTCCCGGGTCGCGCTGCGCGCCGGTGTGGACCCGCTCACGCTCACCACCATCCGCGTCACCGGCACGTTCGTCGTGCTCGTCCTCGTCGCCGCCCTGGTACGACGTAGCGCCCTTCGCCCACCCTCCGGGCGCCTCGCGCTCCTCCTCGTCGCGCACGGCCTCATCGGGGTGGCCGCGCTGCAGTGGACCTATTTCGTCGCGATCGACCGCCTGCCGGTGGGGATGGCCCTGCTGCTGGAGTACCAGGCGCCGATCCTGGTCGCACTGTGGGCACGGCTGGTCCAGAAGGAGTCGGTGCGCTCGCGGATGTGGGTGGGGCTTGCCCTGGCCACGGTCGGTCTCGCGGCCGTCACCGGCATCGGGAAGGGTGTGGTCTTCGACCCGGTCGGAATCCTCGCCGGCTTCGGGGCGGCGTTGTGCCTGGCGGCGTACTTCCTGATCGGGGAGCACGGCGTGGGCACCCTGGACCCCCTGCGCGTCATCGTGTGGTCGTTCCTCGTCGCCTCGGTCGCCCTCAACGCGGTCTCACCGGCCACCGGGTTCCCGCTCCACCTACTCACCGAGAAGGTCTCCCTCCTGGGCTCGCTCGGCGAGCACGTTGCCCCCGTGTGGATCCTGCTGGTATGGATCGTGGTGCTCGGCACCGTGGTCCCGTTCGCAGCCGAGCTGTTCGCCCTGCGACACCTGTCCGCGACCACGGTCACGATGGTGGCGATGCTCGAACCGGTGGGAGTCAGCATTCTCGGCTGGTGGTGGTTCGTCGAGCGTCTCGACGCCCTCGCGGTCCTCGGCGGCGCCGCCGTGGTGACCGGGATCGTGCTCGCCCAGAGCGCCAGGCGCGCCCACGTGCAGGTCGAGCCACCGCTGGTCACCTGACCACTGGTCTAGCCCGGTACGAACGCGGCGAACCGGACATCTGCCCCACGGCCAGACGAACGGCCCCACCCCAGTAGTCCGGATGGGTCACGATCCTGGGGGTCCGAGGCGTCATTCCTGACCGAATCCGCGCTCCATGTCCCGGTGGGCGTCGCAATCGGTGGTAAAGGCGGCCAAGATGGACTCAGGCGATCCGCTCCGGGGGGTCTGGGACGGGACGCCGGCACCAGGGCGGTTTCGAGCCGACTCCCCGATGGGGTCTTCGAACTCGTCTCGGCCGAGGACGCCGCCGGACATCGCGCCCAGCGCGACGGCGTCATCGGGACCACCGTGGGGCGAAGGTGGGGGGACCACCGTGCCGGCCCTGGCGGAACCAAGTTCCGCCGGGCCGGCCACGGACAACTCAAGACTCGGCTGTCACTCGTGAGCCTTCGGGCTTCCTCCCAACGAGAGCCAGCCAGAACGCACACGGCCCGCACCGGAGAGCCCCTCCGGCGTGGGCCGTTGCTTTGTCCGCTCTCCGTCCGGGCCATCTTTTCTGCGCCGCCTTCTCAAGTCGGCCCCGGGGGCTTCCGAAACTGTCTGTGAAGTCCGATACGCCCCCACCCGGAGAGAGACCCCCCTCATGACGATTGCACCCCGTGGCCGCATCCTGGCCCAGGCGGCCGCCGCCCTGATGCTCCCGCTCCTCCTCCTCGGACTGCTCAGCCTGACCCCCGCCCAGGCGGCCACGACGACCACCACGATGACCGCGGAGCAGACCACCACCTACGAGCGCAAGGTGCAGCGCTTCGTCAACCAGGTCCGCAGTCAGCGCGGGCTCCGCAAGCTGCGCGTTGCGAGCTGCACCGACCAGGTGGCCAAGCGTTGGACCCGCCACCTGTCCGCCAGCGGCGAGTTCTACCACCAGTCGATGCAGACCGTGCTGAAGCACTGCAACGCTCGCTACGCAGGAGAGACCCTCGGTCGCGGCGGCATGGCCCCCCGCGAGCTGGTCCAGCTGTGGATGGACTCCCCGCCCCACCGCGCGGTACTGCTGAGCGGCAAGTCGCGGCGCATCGGCGTCGGCGCGGCGTACGACACGTCGGGCCGCTGGGTGGTCACCGCGAACTTCATGCGCTTCTGAGCCACCCGGCTCCGGGAACCGCCCCGCTGCACAGCAGCCGGGCGGTTCTTGTGCGTCTACGGCAGGAGGACGGCGCCGCCCGGCACCGCGGGCAGGTCGCGACCGACGAGCACGTCGAGCGGGTTGGTCAGGCAGCGGATCGAACCGCCCCCCTTGTGGAACTCGCTCACGTCCACCAGCACGATCTCGAAGCCCCAGTCCTCCAGCTGGGCACGCACCCGGTCGGGGCAGGTCGGCATCACGATCGTGCGCCCGACCACCACCGAGTTCGCGCAGAAGGTCAGCGCCTCCTCCTCGGTGAGCACCAGCGGCTCGGGCACCATCGCGAGCGCCGCGGCCGCCGACTCGTCGTCGAACGCAGCCGGGCAGACCATCGCCCGGGTCTCGTCCAGCGGACAGAAGGCCAGGTCGAGGTGGTACATCCCCGGGTGCGCGATCCGCAGTCCGCGGACCCGCACGTCGAGGTCCACGGCGAGGTGCTTGAGACCGAGGTGCTCGGTGCGTGGCCCGTATCCCACGACCAGCGCGTCACGCCACGCGAAGGCGTCGCCCGCTTCGAAGTGTGCGCCCACCCCGTCCCGTCCGACGTACGACGTGGCAAAGCCGGCGGTCTCGAACCACCGCGCCGCGGTGGGGGTCTCCATCCGCCGCTCGGCGTAGCGCATGTGGGAGAGCATCACGCGGTCCCGCTGTGAGGTGCCGAGGGTGAGCCCGAGGTTCATCGCGTAGACCATGTCGGGGGCGTCGGGCCGCTGGTCGAGCACCTCGACCTGCGCGCCGGCGGCCTCGAGGGCCTCGACCAGAGCGAGCCACTGCTCGCGGGTGCGGACGTGGTCCGGCTGGTCGTGGACGTCCATGTACGGGTTGATCGCGTAGTCCACGCGGAAGTGGTTCGGCTCCACCATCAGGTAGCGATGACCCCACTGCAGCGGCTGTCCCATCGTTGCCTCCCTCATCTGCTCAGTTCTGCCCGATTGTCGGACAATCAGGCAGTCTTAGTGTGGGACCGGATCCCCATGGAGTCAACTTTTGTCGGACAATGTTCGGAGCACGTGTCGGACGCGTGAGGACCACGTTGCGGGAGGACAGGACATGAACGACCGCGCGGACCCCGATCCGGGGCCCTTCGCCACCCTGAGCCTCGCGCACTCCTCCACCGTGGACCGCGTCGCCGAGGAGCTGCGGCGCGCGCTGTTCGACGGGGAGGTGGAGCCGGGCACCCCGCTGCGCGAGGTCGCCCTGGCCGACGCGATGAAGGTCTCCCGCTCCACGATCCGCGAGGCTCTCGGCGTACTGGTCGCCGAAGGCCTCGCGACCCGCGCGCCCAACCGCGGCGTCTTCGTGACCGCGCTCGACCCGGACGCGGTCGGTGACGTGGGTCGGGCGAGGACGGTCGTCGAGGTCGCCGGGGTACGCCGGTGGGCCGAGGCCGACGACGGGGCGCGGGACACGGTGCGGCAGGCGCTCGCGGACTTCGACACGGCGGCGTCGTCGCAGGCCACACCGAGCGAGCTGACCGCCGCACACCTCGCCATCCACCGCGCCTTGGCGGCGCTGACGGAGTCTCCCCGGCTGCTCGCGCTCGCGGACTCCCTCTACGCCGAGGTGCGGCTCGGGCTGGCCAAGGTGGACCGGATCCGACGCAACGCGCACGACCAGGTCACCTCGCACCGCCGCCTGCTGACCCTGCTCGAGCGAGGTGACGTCGAGACCGCGGCCCACGAGCTCGAGTTGCACCTCGCCCATGCCGAGACGTCCATGCTCGAGGCACTGCACCTCACCTCGACCGGCGAGGACGCCCGACCACGGGGCTGACCCCGTCCGGGCACGTCTGGCAGTATCGGCCGGGTGAGGTTCCTGATCTGGGTCGTCGTCAACGCGCTCGCACTTGCCGCGGCCGCCTGGCTGATCGACGGCATCTCGGTCAGCGGCGGGAGCACCGAGGACCGGGTGATCACGCTCGTTCTGGTCGCGCTCATCTTCGGGGTGATCAACGCCGTGGTGGCTCCCGTCCTCAAGCTCCTCTCGCTGCCGTTCATCATCCTCAGCCTCGGGCTGTTCCTGATCGTGATCAATGCGGCGATGCTGATGCTCACCAGCTGGATCTCCGGCGAGGTCGGGCTCGGCTTCAACGTGGCCGGCTTCTGGACCGCCGTGATCGGCGCCATCGTGGTCACGCTCGCCACGTGGATCCTCGAGGCCGTGCTCCCGGACAGGGACTGATGCCCGTGACCTCACGCACCGATCACCTGGTCCCGCGGAAACGGCGAGCCGACGGATCGCCGTACCGCATCGCCGTGGTGTGCCTGGGCAACATCTGCCGCTCCCCGATCGGGCAGGTGGTGCTGGCCGACCGGCTGGCCCGGGCCGGTCTCGACGACCGGGTCGAGGTGGTGAGCGCGGGCACGGGGAGCTGGCACGTCGGTGAACCGATGGACCGGCGGGCAGCCACGGTGCTGACCGCCCATGGGTACGACGGGTCGGACCACCGTGGCACGCAGTTCGAACCGCACTGGTACGACGAGTGCGACCTCGTCCTCGCGATGGACCAGAACAACCTCGCCGACCTCCACGACCTCGCACCCGGCGGTGAGTGCGCGCGGCTGCGGATGTTCCGCGACTTCGACCCGCGGGCGACCGAGACCGACCGCGACGTCCCCGATCCCTACTTCGGGGGCGACGACGGGTTCACCGCGGTGCTCACCACCGTCGAGCGGACCGCCGAGGCCCTCGTCGCCGCGCTCGACGACGCGCTGGCCAGGACCTGAGATGGCGCGGATGGGCACCATCGCGCAGCGGGCGGAGGCTCTGCTCGGCACCGCCGTCGTGGCCACCACGCCGGTGGCCGGTGGTGACATCTGCACCTCGACGCGACTGCGCCTCTCCGACGGCACCTCGGCGCTGATCAAGACCCGCCCGCACGCACCCGAGGACTTCTTCCCCACCGAGGCGCGTGGCCTGCAGTGGCTGGGTGCCGCCCCCGGGGTCGACGTTCCCGAGGTCCTGGCCGCCGAGACGGACTGCCTGATCCTGTCCTGGGTCGAGGCAGGCAAGCCCTCGACCGAGGCCGCCGAGAGGCTCGGCCGAGGACTCGCGGTCACCCACGCGACGGGTGCCGCATGTCTCGGGGCCGACCACGACGGCTACATCGGGACCCTGCCGCTGCCGAACCGGACCGCCACGACCTGGCCCGACTTCTTCGCGACCCGGCGCATCCTGCCCTACCTCAAGCTCGCCCGGGACCGCTCGGCGATCTCGATCGACGACGCCGCCGACGTCGAGTCCGTGGTCCGGCACCTGACCGGGCTGGCCGGCCCCGAGGAGCCGCCGGCGCGGCTGCACGGCGACCTGTGGTCGGGCAACGTCTTGTGGGGGCTCGACGGCCGCGCGTGGGTCGTCGACCCGGCTGCCCACGGCGGCCACCGCGAGAGCGACCTCGCGATGCTCGCGCTCTTCGGGGTGCCGCAGCTGCAACGGGTCCTGGACGCGTACCAGGAGCAGGCCCCGCTCGCCGACGGTTGGGAGGACCGGGTGCCGCTGCACCAGCTCTTCCCCCTCCTCGTGCACGCGTGCCTGTTCGGCGGTGGCTACGGCGCCCGAGCCGGCGAGGCCGCCCGCTCCCTCCTCTGACCCGACTGGGGGCCCGGGGACCCGCGCTTTACCAGGGTCCCCTGGGAAAGCGGCACTCCCCACGACGCATACCTCGTGGGAAGCTCCGCTACATCGAGGGAAGTCCCGTACGGCGGGGGCCTCCGGCGCAGCGGGACCTCAGGTCAGCGAGGTCCCGTACGGCGGGGGCGCCCCCGGCGCTCAGCGCGATCTCAGGTCGAGGTGGCAGTCTGGGGACGTGCCCCACCCCGAACCAGCCGACCCCGCGCCGCACCGGGTTCTCGTCGTGGACGACGACCAGGCCGTCCGCGAGTCGCTGCGCCGCTCGCTGGAGTTCAACGGGTACTCGGTCGCCCTGGCCAGGGACGGCGCCGAGGCACTCGCCGCGATCGGCCAGGAGGCCCCCGACGCGCTGGTGATCGACGTGATGATGCCCCGGCTCGACGGCCTCGAGGCGACCCGAGCCCTACGGTCGGCCGGAAACGACCTGCCGATCCTGGTCCTCACCGCGCGTGACTCCGTCGGCGACCGGGTGGAGGGGCTCGACGCCGGCGCCGACGACTACCTCACCAAGCCGTTCGCGCTCGAGGAGCTGCTGGCCCGGCTGCGGGCCCTGCTGCGTCGGGTCCACGTCCCGGGGGTCCCGGCCGACGACACCGAGGGCGAGACCCTCAGCTTCGCCGACCTCAGCCTGAACCCCGTCACCCGTGACGTGCGGCGCGGTGACCGGACGATCGACCTCACCCGCACCGAGTTCAGCCTGCTCGAGATGTTCCTGCAGCGCCCTCGTCGTGTGCTCGAGCGGTCGTTCATCCTCGAGGAGGTCTGGGGCTACGACTTCCCCACGAGCGCGAACTCCCTCGAGGTCTACGTCGGGTACCTCCGCCGCAAGACCGAGGCCGCCGACGAGCCCCGGTTGATCCACACCGTCCGCGGAGTGGGTTACGTGCTCAAGGAGGGCTGATGGGGGTCCTGCACTACAAGCGCTCACTCGCCAGCCGGGTCACCCTGCTGGCGACGATGGCGGTCGGGCTCTCGGTGGCGATCGTGGCGCTGGCCGGGTTCGCGACGGTCCGCATGCAGATGATGTCCGCGCTCGACGAGTCCCTGCTCAACCGCGCCAGCGCCGCGGCCCGGGCCAGCGCGCTGAGCATGCTCGCCGACCAGCGGGTGCCGTCGTGGATGCTCGGCGCCGCCGACGTACGCATCGTCTTCATGACCGCAGACGGCAGGGTCTCCAGCGTCGACCAGGGACCGACCCTCACCCTGGCCGAGCCCGAGCTCCTGGTCGCGCGCGGGGAGGAGGAGCGCTCCATCCGGACCGTCTCGACCGGCGAGGACCGCTACCGCGTCGTCGCTGTGCCGACCCGCGAGCCGGGCGTGGCGCTCGTCCTCGCGCAGTCCCTGGGCCCGACCGAACGGACGCTGGAGAAGCTCGGCCTCGTCCTGACGTTGTTCGGTCTCGCCGGGGTCGCGGGGGCGACCCTCGCCGGCTGGGCGGTGGCCCGCAACGGGCTCCGTCCGGTACGCCGGCTCACCACCGCCGCCGAGGACATCGCCCGCACCGAGAAGCTCGACCCGATCGACGTCGAGGGCAACGACGAGATCGCCCGGCTCGCCTCGGCGTTCAACGCGATGCTGGCCGCGCTCTCGGCCTCCCGGGACCGCCAGCGCCAGCTCGTCGCGGACGCCGGCCACGAGCTCCGCACACCACTGACCTCCCTGCGCACGAACCTCGACCTCCTCGTGCAGGCGGACCGACGCGGAGGCCTCTCCGACGAGGCCCGGGCAGAGCTGCTCTCCGACGTACGCTTCCAGATCGAAGAGCTCACCACGCTCATCGGCGACCTGGTCGAGCTGGCCCGCGACGAGCCGCTGCCGGTGACCGTCGAGCCGGTCGACCTCGCCGAGATCACCGACCGCGCCGTCGAGCGGGCCCGCCGCCGCGCGGTGAGCCTCGAGCTCGACGTGCGCACCTCGCCCTGGTGGGTCACCGGTGACCCGTCCGCGCTCGAGCGTGCGGTGACCAACCTGCTCGACAACGCGGTGAAGTGGAGCCCGCCGCTCGGCACGGTCACGGTCCGGCTCGAGGAGGGGACGCTGCTGGTCGCCGACGAGGGGGACGGGATCGCAGAGGGCGACCTGCCCCACGTGTTCGACCGGTTCTACCGGTCGCGCGAGTCGCGGACCCTTCCCGGCTCGGGGCTCGGTCTCGCGATCGTGCGCCAGGTCGCGGAGAGGCACGGGGGGACGGTGCGGGCCGG
>Ga0299913_10003784_pt1 | contig 12502 bp, 10 predicted proteins | sample RVTome_9_FD_201360 | JGI IMG/M metagenome (GOLD analysis project Ga0299913, IMG submission 201360) | Soil microbial communities from uranium-contaminated site in the Upper Colorado River Basin, Wyoming, United States - RVT155D38 (version 2) ... | reverse complement strand
GAGCCAAGATGGGCCAGCCAGGGCTGCTGACTCAAAGCAAATGGGTAATGGCGGCCTGTGTCGATCTCGCGGGAGCGTAGGAAATCGGCGACTTGTTCTGGATCACTGGTACGCGCCACGAGGAGATGGTGAACATCACCGCTGTTCCAAGGAACCAAGTGGTCGCCAAGCAGCTCGAGATATCGCGCTGCAAATGATCGCCGTCTAGCTGTCCAGTCTGGTAGGTACGGGAGCTTGGCGCGTAAGACCGCGGCTTGAAGGCCATCGAGGCGGGAACACCAACCGGGGACATCGTGTGTGTACTTCGAGACTCGCCCGTGGTCGCGCAAGCGGCGCACTTCGTCAGTTACGGAAGCACTCCGAGAGGTCACCATGCCCCCGTCTCCGAGGGCTCCGAGGTTCTTGCCGGGATAGAAACTGAAACAGGCAGCGTCACTGTTACTGCCGACATAATGGCCATCGGACTCACCAAGATGAGCCTGAGCTGCGTCCTCGACAACCAGCAACCCTGAGTCCTTCCACCGGTCAATCGCGTCGAACGACACGATGTGGCCATAGAGGTGCACTGGAACTACTGCGGCCGTTCGCGATGTTCTCACTTTGTCGACTTGATCAGTGGAGAGTAAGAGGGTGTCGCCGTCGACGTCAGCAACGACCGGTGTCGCTCCCACGTGAACGACGGCCTCGGCGGTGGCCACGAATGTCATGCTCGGAACTATCACCTCATCACCGGGACCAACACCCAATGCTCGAAGTGTGAGGGCCAGTGCGTCGGTTCCCGAACCGCACCCCACTGCGGCGGTCGAACCATGTGCCCTGGCGAACGCCTCCTCGAAGGCTTCCACCTCCAAGCCTCCGACAAACGCCGAGCGACCAAGGACCCGATCTATCGCCTCGTCGAGCTCTGGTCGGATTGACGCGTGGAGTCTCCTGAGATCGAGAAACGGAATAGGTGTCACAGTGTCCGACCCGGGTTGCCGACTACTCGCTGTCCGGACTCCACGTTCTCCAGAACCACCGCTCCGGCACCGATGAGGGCACTCTCTCCGACTCGAATCCCCGGCATCAGGATCACTCCCGCGCCGATTGTGGCGTTCTCGCCGATGTGAACACCTTCCAGATTCTCTTTCGTGTCTGGCCGATTCGGGTACTTGGCGTTGGTGACTATTACTCCTGGGCCAAGCCAGGCGGCATCTTCGAGGACAGACTCCTCAGGTACGAAACAGTGTGAGTGAAGGCGAACATCGCTCCCCATTCTCACTGTGTGCTCAACGACGGAGTGGCTTCCTATCGACACACGGTCACCGATCGTGCAGTTCTCACGGATCAGCACACCGTGTCCCAGAGCCACCGCGACACCAAATCGCGTGCCTCGATACACGACGCAATGGCTCCGAAACACGCAGCCGGCGCCTACAACGATGGGGTGGAGGTCAGGTCCACCGGATAGCCCGATCACCGAATAGGGGGCGATGTCTGACTTTGCCCCGAGCCTGGCGTCCTCCGCCACGATCGCGGTCTCATGGATCACCAACTCACCTCGATGGGAGCGCCTGACAGCCTCATAGACTCACTTATGGCGACCAGCCCTCGCACGACATCGAGCCCGTGGTGCCCATCCGTCAGTGGTGCATCACCTGTGCGGCAAGCATCCCCGAATGCGGTGACCTCGTTCAGCAGAGGCTCCGTGAACTCCACCCGAGGGATGTGAATGTCGCCTGCTCTAGTTCGCCACTGGAAGTCTCCCATCGAGAGATACTCTCCGAGGTCGTCATCGCGAGCCACTCCGCTGTCCACCAGGGCGAGTGGCTGATCAACTGAAACGTCGTTATAGATCGCCATCTTTTCGTCGCCGACGACGATCATCGTTCGGGTCTTGAGGGGGTCTATCCAACTCACGTGGAGATTTGCCCCCACACCGGAGGCAAATTGGAGTGTGGCAAAGACAACATCTTCGATGCCATTATCGATGAACGAGAACCCACGACCGCTGACCTCGATCGGACCCTCGTCGAGCAGATGCATCATTATCGACAGATCGTGAGGTGCGAAATTCCACAAGGCATTCGTGTCACGTCTGATCCGTCCCAGGCTCAGGCGACGAGAGTGGATGTACTGGATTTCTCCGAGCTCCCCCTTCTCGATCCACTCCCGTAGGTGGGCGACAGCTGCGGAGTAGAGAAAGGTGTGTCCGACCATCAGTGTCAGGCCGGAACTGGCGGCCAGTTTGACCAACGCAGCAGCATCCTCGACCGACTCGGCCAGGGGCTTTTCCACGAAAACGTGTCGGCCTGCGTTCAGGGTCCGGTTTGCGAGATCGGCGTGAGTGCTTGCGGGCGTTGCAAGGATCACCGCTTCGACCCTCCCGTCATCGAGGGCTTCTTCGAGACTCTCCCAAGTGGCCGACTGGGGATGCTTCGACCCGGCCTGGCCCCTTCGTGACTCATCTGCATCTGCGATTCCAACGAGATGCGTACTCGGTGCTGCCACCACATTGCGAGCCAGGTTCGCACCCCAGTATCCGAACCCAGCCAGGGCTATTCCTATCGAGTCAGTCAATGATTGTCACCTTCCTTGTGAAAGTCCTGACAATCCAAACTAAACCCTCCCGCCAAGCCACGCAGGGTAGGTGGGTCAATTAATAGGGGTCCGTGTCGACCAGAAGCTGTTGGGGCCTTGAAATCAATCAGCACAACCCGACTTTATGCTGCTGCCGCGGCCAGAATGGCGCCAATGACAGCTCGCGATAGAGGACTTCGACGCCTCTACGTCCGCTCCCTCCCGTTCATTTTGGCGGCCGTCGTCTCGGTCAACCTGATCCTCACCACGGCACTTCGGGAGGGGCAGCTGCCAATAAGACTCCACAACGAGGGATCACTCACCCACCTGGTTCGTGTTGAGCAGCGAGCGACCGATTGGCGATATGGTTTCTACCTAGAACTGGGAGATGTCGCGGCTGGGCAACCTCTCCGCGTCCCTGAGGGGTCTCATCCGATCGTGGCTTGGATGACACGAGGGCTCTCCCACGTCGAGTTGCAGGTGAGTGACTACGACCCGTCGGCCCTCCCGCCGGAGGCTGTACCCCAAGGCCCGCCGATCGGGGAGTTGGAAACGCCGGACGATGTCCTCATTCCCTACTGGATTCTGCCTGGTGCCGGCCCTCGGTGGATGGGTTACCACCAGAACGGGATTGTGATCGTTCCCGACTCCGTCGCGTTGACGCCGGGGGAAGCGCCGTGATTGCTGAAGTCGCGATCATCCTGCTTCTTGTCACCGCCGGACTGGGGATGCTCTCACCACTCCAAACCATCCCGCCCCCGGCGCGCGCATGGCTGGCTGCCCCGACGGCGGGCGCCGTCTATATGCTGGTCTCTCTGGGTTTCCTGGTTGTCGTGGACACCCAGCACCCGGGCGCGGTTCTTTCTGTTGTGGCAATCATCGGACTGATCGGCTTAGTCGTGGCCGTCATTAGAAAATCATTGGACCGCCGCTCGCTCATCTGGGCTGGAATAGCGGTTTCGGTCGGTGTTGTCACCGTCATCTCGGTGCGCATGATTCACCTGACCAGACTCACGTCCGACTCGCTGCAATACGTCGCGATGTCCACGAACATGCAGCTCCCTGACGCCATGGACCAGATCGGTTCCTACTTCTTGCTCCGGCGTCAGATCGGACTTCCGTCGCTCCACTCCCTCTCGGAGTTAACGGACCGGCGATACCTTGCCTCGATCGGGCCGGTGTTCGGCGTCTCCTGCTTCGGCCTATTCATATGGACGACTTGGCAGGCCACCCGCAATGTGTTTTCGAGTCGAGTTTGGTTGGTGGTCACTGCTGCCTTGGTCTTGGTCACGGCGAACCGTCTGGTCTATCACTTCTTCTACATCAACACGCACATCCAAGTGGCAACCTTCCTTCTGATCGCTATCTCCGGTGTATGGCTGGCGCTGCTGGCCGAACAGCCAGCCTGGGCGGTTCCCGCGGGCCTCGCCTTGGCGGCGACGACATTGTTGCGCCCTGAGGCTCCGCTCGTTGTTGCCATCTTGTTGGTGGCTCTCACGACCACACGCGCATCATTCCGCATCCGACTGGCGATGACAATCCCCAGTGTCGCTGTCCTAGTGTTGTGGTACGGCGGCTTGCTCCTGGTGAATACGCGCCCCACTGATTCCCTTACGGTCCTCGGAAACTTGGCTGCCGTAACGGCTGCCGCACTCCTCACGCTTCTCGGTGGTGTATCCAGGCTACGTGGTCTCGCTAGGCACGCAGGGTGGCTGATGCTCGTCGTGCTCGCTCTGGGGCTGATCGCACTCGGCATCCGTGATCCAGACAGGTTGGTCGACTCGGCCGTCGCCACGTCCCGTAATCTCGTTAGCGACGGCATGTGGATGCTCACTTGGCCAGCAGTCCTGGTATTGGGGATTGCGGCCCTCATAATGCAACGTATTCCCGAAGGACGACTATGGACGACGTCCATCATCGGATTCGGAATTCTCTTCTGGCTTCTCCCATTGATCAGAGAGGGTGCCTGGCGGGTCGGCACCGGCGACTCGGGTAACCGCATTCTCGCTCACTTCTTACCAGTCGTGATGATGTTCATCGTCTTGGCCGCGGTCGACAAGTGGCCGCCCTCCGCCTCCGAGCCCCCCGAGACTTTGGCTCCAGTCGCGGGATAGCGGGCTTTGAATGGGATAGAGCTGGCGACCTCCAATTCCCACATGAGATCAGCCAGACGATGCCACTTGATCACAGCCTCGGCGTGGAACTTGGCCCGACCGTCAATTCATCAACGGTTCCGCATTCCGTTTCACCACCAATTTCGAGTGTCAAAACGGCCGAGCCAGGCCTGACTACACACCTAGACTCTCGAACCCGACGAAAGTTGTGAGCCCATTCTCTTCGTGGAACAGGCGCTGGACGTAAGAGTGACCATGAGAGCCATGTCCATGCTGTGCTTTGCATCTTGCTTCAGTCCACGACGAACACGGCTTGACGACTTCCAACCCTAAACAAGATGAGCACAAGCCAAGTCGATGTCTCAGTCGTCCTCCCCGTATACAACGAGGTGGGGCACCTTCAGGACGAGGTGAAACGCATACAGCACGCTCTCGAGCAGTCCGAGTACAGCTACGAAATCCTGATTGTCGACGACGGGTCCACTGACGGATCGGGAGAGCTGGCGGAGTCACTCGATGGCGTGCGTGCAATCAGATTTGTAACCAATCGAGGGTCCGGCTCAGCGCGAAAGTACGGAACGATGGCAGCACGGGGGGAGGTGGTGGTGTGGACCGATGTGGACATGACCTATCCCAATGACATGATTTCGGAACTCGTCACAGAGCTCGACGGATACGATCAGGTCGTTGGCTCTCGGACGACCGAGGAAGGGACAGTCAAGCTCCTGCGCAGGCCCGCAAAATGGTTCATCCGCAAGCTCGCCTCCTACCTAGCCCGAGCCGACATCCCTGACCTCAACTCCGGTTTCAGGGCGTTCCGGCGCGAGGTGGGCGAGCAGTTCCTCTACCTGCTGCCAAGAGGGTTCTCCTGTGTGACGACACTGACGATGGCGTTTCTCTCCAACGGCTATTCGATCAAGTACGTGCCCATCGATTACGCCGCCCGAGCGGGACGCTCCAAGTTCCATTGGTGGCGGGACACTCAGCGGTACCTGTTGCAGGTAGTCCGCATGGTCCTGACTCATGAGCCAATCCGGTTCTTCGGTCCACCCGCTGCGGTTTTCGTGGGTGGCGGGTTGGTCAAACTGATCTACGACCTGGTGACCAAAGACTTTCGGGTGGGTACAAACACCATCGTCATCCTCGGTGTCGGACTCGCGTTGGCGGCGCTAGGGCTGATTACCGATCTCACGGTGCAGCTGAACAAGCGGCGGCACGACGTGATGCCGGCGACACTCCGCAACCACGACTGAGCCGGCAGACCTCACAACCCCCACCTCTTGGGTCAGTACGAGGTTTCGGCTGCCCGTAGTCTCGCGTCGGCCATCCTGTGTGCGGTGTAGACAAGGCCGGCACCGCCGATCAGGACGACCCAAATGAACATCACCGCACGGTCCAGAGTTGCTCCCAAGAGAGCGATATCGAACTGGACGCCGAGAGCCGCCGCCGTAAACCCGATTGCCAGCTCCCTGAGGCCGATGGCCGCAGGGGTAAGGGCAACGAATGTCACGATCCCGGTGGCGGCCGCGATCACGAGGAAGAATGAATATGGTTCATCGACGCCGACCCATGACAAGGCGAGTTTCATGCGCACGGCGAGTATCGCGTACTTGATCAGCTCGATGAGGACGACGATGAGCGCAGTTTGGCCGTGTTTGGTGATCTCAGACCAGCCGTCCTGGAACCGCAGCCAGGTTCGCGCCAGCCTTCCCTCGCGTGTCGTTGTCGGTAGATGGACTACGAGGGCCGCCACGGCTACCACGATCAGGCCGGAGAAGATGGCGACGAGACCCCAAGACCACGCCCCATGAAGGCTACCCATCAAGAGCGCGGCGACGAGGCCGACCACTCCAGTTGATAGAAACGTGAGCAGCAGATTGGCTGCGTACCCACTGGCTGATCGGGCGAAAGAGAGTTGGTGGACCGCCTTCAAGTATCCGAACCGATACACCGTGCCGACTTGCCCTGGGGCATGATTGAGCAGCTGACCGGCGCCGTAGAGCAGCCAGTTCTCCACTATGCCAATCGCCGCGCCCAATCGCCGGTACAAGACCCAGAACTCGAGTGCGTTGAGCAGTATGCCAACGGCAAAGAGGACCCCAACCACGAGGATCTGTTCGGGCGGAACCTGAATCAGCGGTTCGAGCTGATCCCACTGGGTCGAGAGATACCAGACCACGCCACCCAGGGTGACGAGGGTGACGATCCAGAGCAGAAGTCGTTTGGATCGAGGTGGCCGGTCTCCGGCCACTCTCTCTTCTTCAGGTTGAGAGTCGGGAGAAGCCTGCATAAGTGACCAGCATGCCCACAGCCTGGAGGGCGTGCGGAGACAGGGCGATGCGGTTGCGGTACCAGTCCTCAGCTCGCTTCGGTCGAAGCAGATTCTCCACATAGGCCCGGTCCCATTCGAACGGCAACGACTCCAACTGCTCCAGAACCTCTGAGCGCAAGTCGTTCATGTACCAGTTGTCGATGGGCGATGTGACCGGTGACTGCTTTGGTTGCAGGACGACCTCCTCGGGCAGCAAGCCAGTGCCGAGGACCGCCTCGATGAGATACTGCTTGCCGAGGTCGCTCCGGTTCGACCCCTCGGACAAGAGCGCCGAACGGGGAAGATCCATCACCTCCTGGACCACAGCTGGGTCCTTGTACGGCGTGAATTGAGCAACGCCGGCGCGCATGATCGCGCTGTCGACTTTCACTCGGCTGGCGCTGGTAGCAGCGTTCCCGAGGAAAGCCAGCCGCATTGGATCCATCTCCTCCATTCCGGCCGCAAGGCGGGTGCGGATTTCTGCCACCGTCTCGGCGGAGGGGACGCCCTCGTCCTCACGGAGGCGGTGCAGGCTGACTTCATCCAGGTATTGGGTTGGGAGATGCCCGGATGCCGGATAGCCAAGGGTCGAGGCACGCATGACCGAGCGTGCGGTCCGGGCGACGTGCCCCAGACGTCGGTCAATGATGCCGATTCCGAGAATTCGCGTCAAGATTCCGGCGACCGGAGCCGGAATCCGGCGCAGTCTGGACATGAGGTTCGACCGCGCTCTGATGGTCGGGTAGCCCAGGAAGAGAGCGTCACACCCATCCCCGGTGAACGCGGTTTGGAGCCCATCTTCCCGAATGTCTTCGGCGGCGAAGACGGTATGCAACTGATAGTGGGGCTGGGCGCCTGGCGAGTTCAGAATGTTGGGCAAGTCCCCGAACCCAGCTCGCATCCTGTCGACGTCGATTGTCACCCAGCGGTGTTCGATTCCGAGAGCATCCGTCACCAGATCGGTGTGCGACTGGTTGAAAGCCGGGTCGCCGAAGTCGAATGTGTAAGCGGTGACCTGCTTACCCAACTTTTTGAGCAGGGCGCAAACGAGCGCCGAATCGAACCCGCCAAGGAACACCGCGCAGTGATCGACTCCCTCTGACTGACGCTCAACCGCCGCGAGCAGCGCCTCGAGCAGGTCGGCGCCTGTCGTTCTTTGGTCTACCTCGACAGTGAGTTTCTCGACACGCTCATCACTTAGTTCGAGGAGCGAGGATGCGGGAAGCTCGGTCACTCCTTCAAACATCGTCCTGCCGTCGGGGAGAAAGCCGAACCCAAGAAGGAAATCCTCGTAGGAGCGGTCAACCTGAGCCGGAGTTTCGGCGGTCACGACAGAGGCGAGGTGACTCGACATCACCGAGCCGCCCGAGGGCAAGTCACGACGATAGAGTCGATGTACGCCACTTCCGGTGATCGCCCGCACGTTCTCACCGTCCACATGAAAGGCGACCAGGTCTGATACATCGCTATAGATCGCGTTCTCGGCAGCCGGACCTATCAAAGCCTTCGGCTCGGATAGGAATGCCACTCCTGATCCGAATGCGACCGTCAGCGCATCGCTGTCCTCCCAGGACCGGAGGGCCCGTCCGGTACCTCCATCGGTGAGCACGGCAACCCTATTTCTCGAGAGGACCCGCTGGAGGGTCCGCCCCTGCACCTGGCCCTCCTTCTCAAAGGAGTCGACCACGTTGGGCCGGGCATCGATGAAAGCTGTAATGCCATGCAAAGTCATTGCTCACCTGCGACTGCAATGGCCATGTCGGTGGTACGGAGGGCGGCACGGCGCATCTCATCCTGATGGGTGCGGAGTCCCTGCCTGATATCGTCGAGATTTCCCATCATCTCCTCGATCATCGGCACGAGGTTGTCGGCTCGAGCCTCGGTGTGGTCGATCACCCACCTCTCGATCCCTGCCTGCCTGGCCACACCCAGCGACTTGTGCTCATAAGGGATGACCAGAACAGGTGTCGCTGCAGCGACCGAGAACACGGCCGGGTGGTAACGGCCGGCGATGGCGAGGTCCGCTCGAGCGATGATCCGACGGTGGTCTCTGCTGTCGATTTTGTCGCCGGACTCCACATGGACAGACCTGGCACCTCGCACTCGAGCGGCCAGGCTCTGGAGATAGGGTTGGTCGCGGTGGCGTGGACCATGAAGTTGAGGCAGAAAGACCACCTTCGTGTCCAGCCGCTTGCACACTGCGTCGATGGCGGCGACGACAGCAGCGTCATAGCCCTCGCGGAATGACTCGCCGGGGTCGCGGACTGCTACCGCGAGCCGGAACACCGCGTCGTCTGCCGGAGCCCATTCGGAATCAAGGGGCATATCTTGGAGCGCCGAATCGGCGGTGACTTCGAACTCGAAATCATCGCCCATGAAGCTTCTTAGGTACTCGGCGGACACCCCGTCCCGAAGGGCGATGGCGTCGAACCATCGAAATCCCCTTCGACGAACCGGCTTCAGAAGGACGTTGTCAAACGGTCCGACGGAAGGCGCGTAGAGGAACAGGGGGCGACCAAGGACTCGCCCAAGCCAAACGTAGAACCAGTGGACGATCTCGTGATCGGCGTAGAGATCCCCAAAATACGGGCCACCAGGTGCGGAGATTATGAGTCTGGCGGACCGGTATCGATCGACGATGTGGCGCCCACGGCGACCGAGTAGCCAATCCCCGGGGAGCCGGAGAGACTCGAGGAAGGCAAAGCCGGCCAGGCGAATCCCTTCGAAGATGGGGAGTTTGAGTGCGAGGTATTCGACCGGGACGTCGAAGGCTACTGCGCTGTTGGAGTCGGCGAACTGGTGAAGGATGGTTATCTCGGCATCCGAGAGTCGAGTGGAGAGTTGCTCGACCATCCCACGCATCGCCGCTTCGTCGCCCCGGTTGTCTCCGTGTTGGTTTGCCACCACGACGCGGGTCGTCAACGTGGAAGCCGTCAATGTGATAGCGGGAGAATCATCGATTCGTAGCCTAACGGTCGAGCACGATGTGGCAGTGATCACGATTCGACCAACTCCCCTGTTTCAGTTGTCAATGCAGAGTCTGTCATCATGGCGTTTGTGAGGAGGGTCTGACCTGGTTGCCAATCGCTATCCACCTCTGAGCCCCAGTGCGTCCCTCCGGTTACCTTTGATCAATCGCTGGCTGCGGACGCTCACACCATCCTCGGTGATCGAGGCCGGCTGCGGCATGGGTGCGATGGCCTGCCGTCTGGCCAGCTCTCATGAGTACCGGGGCTACGAGCCGGATCCGGTTTCTTTCGGCGTGGCCGAGAGCCGAATCGAGAAGCTGGCACGGGGTCGGGTCATTAACGGAGTCATCCCGGAGATTCCAGACCGAGAGTTCGATCTGCTGGTGGCGTTCGAGGTTCTCGAGCATCTCGAGGACGATCACGAGAGCTTGAAATCGTGGTCGGAGTGGGTGAAACCGGGTGGCCACATCATGGTTTCGGTCCCTGCTGACCCGGAACGATTCGACGCCTGCGACCGTCTCGTCGGCCACGTTCGTCGCTATACGAGGGATTCGCTGGGGGACCTGATCGAGAACACGGGGCACAGGGTCATCGCGATCGACACATGGGGGATGCCGGCCGGATACCTTTTAGAGTGGGTGCGAAACGTGAGAGCCCGCCGGGGCGAGGGCACCGCCGACGTGGGCACCTCGGGAAGTGGTCGGCTCCACCAACCCAAGGGTCCGTTTGGAGCACTTGTTGCGATGGCGGCACGACCGTTCGGGGTGATCCAGGCACCATTCCGAAGCACCGATCTGGGCGTGGGCTACGTGGCAGTTGCCGCGGTCGGCGACTGATGTGAGTTCCGCTGCGAGGGTTGATCGCCTCTACCGTACGTCGCCGCTACAAGGGAGTTGAACAACGTGTCTGCATGTCTTGTGACAGGTGGGGCTGGCTTCATGGGATCCCATGTGGCCAGGTCTCTATTGGCGTCGGGCCACGATGTGGTGGTACTCGATGATCTGAGCGGGGGATTCGTCGACAATGTGCCGGGTGGCGCCGAGTTCGTGAATGGTTCGGCGGTGGATTTCGAGCTTCTCGGAGAGCTGTTCGAAAAGCATGGCTTCGAGTATGTGTTCCACCTCGCCGCCTATGCAGCTGAAGGGCTATCGCACCACATTCGCCGCTTCAACTACGAGAACAACGTCGTGGCAAGCGCCGGCCTCATCAGTCTCGCGATCAGACACGAGGTCAAGAGGTTCGTGTTCACCAGCTCCATTGCTGTGTACGGGGAGGCGGAGTTGCCGATGCGCGAAAACATGCCGATGAGGCCAATCGACCCCTACGGGATCGCCAAGATGGCAGTGGAGATGGACCTCGATTCGGCCCAGAGATACTTCGGTCTCGACTACACGATTTTCCGACCGCACAACGTCTACGGAGAGAACCAGAACACCGCCGACCGGTACCGGAACGTCGTCGGAATATTCATGAACCAAATCATGAGCTCAGAGCCGATGACCATCTTCGGCGAAGGGACCCAAACGCGGGCGTTCTCGTATATAGGAGATGTCGCCCCGATCATTGCTCGGGCGATCGAGAAACCGGAGTCGGCTAACCAAGTGTTCAATATAGGCGCCGATCAACCACACTCCGTCTTGAAGCTGGCCAGCGTGGTGGCCCAAGCGTTCGGCACGGAGCCCGAGATCGAGTTCCTTCCCGAGCGGCATGAAGTTCTGCACGCGTATTCATCCCACGAGAAGGTTCGCGAGGTCTTCGGCGTGACAGAGTCGACCAGCCTCGAAATGGGCATCGGTGCGATGGCCGACTGGGCCAAAGAGGTCGGGCCGAGGGCGAGCGCCCCCTTCACCTCTATTGAAGTGAGGAAGTCGCTCCCACCATCCTGGGACACCGAAGCCGACCTGGAATGATGCGGGTCTGCTGGACCGGCACCTTCGAGCCGTCATTCGAACGCAACAAGAGACTGCGGGAGTACCTCGAGGCGGCGACCATCGATTATCGCGAGGTTCGGGTGAACCTGTGGCCGAAAGACCGAGTCAGCGCCTTTACAGACGCTCGCCTGAAGGTCATACTGCGGATGCTGGTCGTCTATCCGGTTTTGGTGGTCAAGCTGTTGGCGGCACCTCGGCCAGACATCTACCTGGTCTCGTATCCAGGCTGGTTCGATGTCCCCTTCGTCAAGCTCGTCGCGTCTCTGAAGCGACGTCCGGTTGTCTTCGACATCTTCATCTCGCTCTACGACACCGCAATCGATGATCGGAGTCTGGCAGCTCGCGGGTCCTCGATCGCCCGTCTTGCCCGCGTCGTCGACAGCGTGTCGATGAGGCTCGCTCAGCGGGTCATTGCTGACTGTCCTGCCCATGCTCGCTTTCACGCTGATCTCGCTGGACTTCCACTGGACCGATTCGGAGTCCTCTACCTCGGAGCAGACGAGTCGGTGTTCCGACCGATCGAGGAAGTGAATGTGGACAACGACCTCATCGTCTTCTACGGGACTTTCGTTCCGCTACAAGGGGTTGAGTGGATAATCAGAGCGGCCGCGGCGCTCA
>Ga0299913_10003783_pt1 | contig 12504 bp, 13 predicted proteins | sample RVTome_9_FD_201360 | JGI IMG/M metagenome (GOLD analysis project Ga0299913, IMG submission 201360) | Soil microbial communities from uranium-contaminated site in the Upper Colorado River Basin, Wyoming, United States - RVT155D38 (version 2) ... | reverse complement strand
AATCCGTCTCCAGAAATTCTTCATAGTCCTTGCGCTGCTTGTCATTCATGATGTCGTACACCATGCTATTGACGTCTTTGTGGGTCAGCGCCGGCATGTTGATGCGCTTGATGTCGCCGTCGACTCGAATCATTGGCGGGACGCCGCCGGACAAGTGCAGGTCGGATGCGTTGTTCTTGACGGTGAACGACAGTAACTGCGCGACGTCGACGGCCATATTGCTCCCTCTGTAAATAGAGGCCGGACTTACCATAACCCGGCCCAATGGCTGCCTAGTATAACGAAGCACTCGGACCAAAACGTGATTAGAGTCACGGAAAACTTTCGAAAAATCCAAGATTTGCTGGCGCAGGCGACATCCGGAGCGGGCCGGCCGCAGGGCTCCGTGCGGCTGCTCGCGGTCAGCAAGAGCCAGCCACCGGCCGCCGTTCTGGAAGCGGTCTCGGTCGGCCAAAAGGCCTTCGGCGAGAATTTCGTTCAGGAGGCCATTGCCAAGATCGCCGCGGTGGGACGGGACGATCTGGCCTGGCATTTCATCGGTCACTTGCAGTCCAACAAGACCCGCCAGGTTGCCGAGCACTTTCAATGGGTGCACACGGTCGATCGCCTGAAGATCGCGGAGCGGCTGAGTCGGCAGCGCCCTTACTATGCCGACGACCTGAATGTGTGTATCCAGGTAATGATCGATCCGGAAGACGAGAAATCGGGCGTGACGCCCGACGAACTTCCGCAACTTGCCCGAGCGGTTGCAAGCCTGCCGAAACTGAAGCTCCGGGGCCTCATGTGCATACCAGCGCCTCGCGAGGGCTTTGACGCTCAACGTGAGCCGTTCCGGCGACTGCGTGTGCTCTCCGAAAACCTGAATGCCTCGGGAATCGAAACAGACACACTGTCGATGGGCATGAGCGATGACTACCCGGCCGCGGTTCGTGAGGGAGCCACGCTGGTCCGTATCGGGACGGCGTTGTTCGGACCAAGACAACAGGTATGAATGTACCGGAACGGAAGAGGAGCATGATGACGCGACAGACAGTGGGCTTCATCGGTGGCGGGAACATGGCACGCGCCATTGCGGGCGGGCTCATCCGCTCAGGCTTCGGTGCAGGCAACATTCTCATATCCACGCCGCGCGCGGAGCAACGGGCATTGCTTGAACGGGAATTCCCTGGCGCCGAAATTACAGGCGACAACTGCAAGGTCGCCGCCGGCGCCGGCAACCTGCTACTCGCAGTCAAGCCGCAAATCCTCAAGTCCGTATGCCTGGAACTCAAGGAAGCGGTGCAGCAGCAGAAGCCGCTGGTGATATCCATCGCGGCAGGGCCCACTGTCGACGACATCGATTCCTGGCTGGGCGGCGGCCTCGAGATCGTCCGCGTCATGCCGAACCAGCCGGCTCTCGTCGATCAGGGCATTTCCGCACTGTATGCCAATGCGCTCACCGACGACTTCGGCAAAATTCTTGCAGAGAAGGTGATGACGGCAGTCGGAAAGGTTGTCTGGATCGACGATGAATCGCTGATGGACGCCGTTACCGCGGTGTCCGGCACCGGCCCGGCTTACGTGTATCTGCTGATCGACATGATGATCACATCCGCGGTGACATTAGGCATCGCTCCCGACGTCGCGAGAACCCTGGTGCTGGAGACGGCAAGGGGCGCCGCGTCGCTGGCCATGGCGGAAAGGGAGTCGATGACGGCCCTGATCGAACGTGTGCGCTCACCCGGCGGCACGACCACGGCGGCGTTCGAGCGTCTGGATGCGGCGGACGTTCGTGCTATCTTTGCGTCGGCAATCAAGGCAGCCAGAGACCGGGCGAAAACGCTCGCCGCGGAAGCCAGGTCGACCGGAACCGGAGGCGCATGACACAGGCACTTTATTTTATCGTCAAGACCCTGGCGCAGCTTTACCTGCTGCTCTTGCTGCTGCGTTTCTGGCTGCCATGGCTACGCGCCGATTTCCGCAACCCGATTGCCCAAGGCATCCTGCGCTTTACTTCGCCGCTGATCGTGCCTTTGCGGCGCTTCCTGCCGTCGATCGGCCGGCTCGATACGGCGACGGTTCTGGTGGCGTTTGTCGTCCAGTATGTCACCGTCCTGGCTTTGCTGGCGATAGTTCGGCGCTCGGCGGACACTGCCGAGGTGGCGCTGGTTTCAATCATCGAGCTGGCTATCCTGAGTCTCAACCTGTTTTTCTTCGCAATCCTCATACGCATTATTCTGAGCTGGGTCGCGCCCGGGAACTACAACCCGATCACGGCACTCCTGACGACCTTGTCGGAACCCGTACTTCGGCCCTTTCGACGCCTCATACCCTCGATCGGCGGCCTGGACATCTCACCCATATTCGCCATTGTGCTGCTGCAGGCGGCGGTGATCATGTTGCAGTCGATCAAGCCCGTCCCGGTCTGACGGCGGTGTCACGACCGGAGGCATAGGACAAGCGCTGCCAATCCGCTATAGTCTGGAGGAAACAGATCCAGGGGGGGATCCGGGGGATAAGTAGATGAAACGAATAAGCACGACGTTTGCGCTTGCCTTTCTGCCTTTTTTTGCCGGATGCGGCGGTCCGGACGAAGCCGCGACGGTGCCGCGGGCCGAGCCAGCCGAAGCCACGTCGATCGACATCGGCGACTACCAGGTCCATTTCAACGCGCAGCTCACCGGGCAGCTACCCCCGGAAATTGCGCGGACCTACAACATCGTGCGTAGCAACAACCGTGCAATGCTCAACGTGTCGGTCATCGACGAGGAGACACGCACTTCCGTGCCTGCAACCGTGACCGTCAAGACAGTCAACCTCACCGGTCAGTTGAAGACGGTCAATATGCGGCGAATCGACGAACAGGAAGCCATCTATTACATCGGCGAGACGCCCGTTGCAAATCGTGAGACACTGATTTTCGACATCAGCGTCATGCCCGAGGACGCAACGACACCATCCGAAGTGCGATTCAAAAGGCAGTTCTTCACCGATCGATAGCGGTGCCGCAACGCTGAATACCGCTGAAAAGCGGGAATAAAACCGCAATGCGCCTTACGCGCGCCCTTCTCTTGTGTTATCGTCGCGCAGCATTTTCGCGGGCCTCACCCGCTTTTTTGATTTTCTCAAGTTTCGTTTTTCGAACCCGTTTCAGGAGACTTTCTTTTATGGCAGCAAATGACAAGGGCGGCACGAACAGCAAGAAAGCGCCGACTAAATCCGAAATTTACGCCCAGATTGCCGAGGACACCGGCCTCTCGAAGAAAGACGTTGCCGCGGTCTTCGACTCGCTTTCTGCACAAATCAAAAGGAGTCTTGGTGGTCGCAACGGCAGTGGTCTGTTTACGGTTCCGGGCCTTCTCAAAATGCGCGTAGTAAAAAAGCCTGCGACCAAGGCGCGTAAGGGTGTAAATCCTTTTACTGGCGAAGAGATGATGTTCAAGGCCAAACCGGCGTCCAAAACCGTGAAGGTTGCCGCCCTCAAGGGCCTCAAGGATATGGTCTGACAGAGCGCGTCACCCGGCTCTGATATAAAAAGCCGGGCGTGCCCCGGCTTTTTTTTGAACCATAATCGCGCGGTCGCCCGCAATGGCGGGCGCCTGCAGCGGTACGGTCGGATTCACCGAGCGCTGTAGGAGCCCGCCATTGCGGGCGACCGCGCAATTATGCAACGAATGCTTCGACGGCATGTCGCAACTTCACCAGCCTGCCGTGAAAGAAATGTCCCGTGCCGTCGAAAATCTGCAGTTCCGGACCCGGCTCCAGGCCGTTGACCCATGCGATCGTATCGTTCACGGAAACGAGTTCATCCTGGTCGCCCTGGATGATCAGCCATGGACAGTCGGGCTGCGGGCCCATCTGCCCGGCAACGCGAGAGACGGCGGGAGCGACGCTCACCAGCCCGCTGGGCCGCGCCGCCGCTGCTGCGCGAATTGCAATCGCTGCCCCGAAAGAAAAGCCGGCAAGCCACAGCTTCGCATCGCCCATCCGGTCCTTCATCGTCCGCACGGCGGCAAGGACGTCCTGTACCTCTCCCTTCCCAGCATCGAAGATACCTTCGCTTTCGCCCACGCCGCGGAAATTGAACCGCAGCGCCGCAAATCCCCTGGCCACGAAGGCGCGGGCGAGCGTATGGACCACCTTGTTCTGCATGGTTCCGCCATGCTCAGGATGCGGATGACAAATGACCGCGCTTCCGGTCGTTTCGCCTTCCTGCGGGGATTCGAGCAGAGCCTCCAGCCTGCCGGCGGGGCCGGCAATGGAAAGGTTTTCCGTTTTCGGCAGTTTGCTCATGAAGGACAATGTGAGGGTGTCCAGCGGCAGGAGTCTCCAGGCAAATTACATGAAGGATCGGGCCGCGTCTAATGGGCGCGACGTGCGAAGCTCCTGATCAGAAGCGGCGGTCGCCCGCAATAGCGGGCTCGCGCCAGGGAAGCTTTGCACAAGTGTGCGGAGCTTCCCTGCGGGGCATGGATCCCCCAGTGGCCTGGCGGACCAGTGTTGCTGTACAGTGAGGTACACCGGAAACCGTTCCGACAAGCCCTTAATCACTCCGCGCGTCATCCTATGGTCTCGGCAATCGAACTTGAAAATCGCCGTTGCGCGCGCAACTACGACCCGTTGCCGGTGGTGTTGACACGCGGTGAGGGTGTCCACGTCTGGGACGACGCCGGCAATCGCTATATCGACATGATGAGCGCCTATTCGGCGGTCAGCCACGGCCACGCGCATCCACGGCTGATTGCGGTCGCGCGCGAACAGCTCGGGCGGCTCAGCATCGTTTCGCGCGCCTTTCATACGGACAAGCTCGGTCCGTTTCTCGAGCGGGCCTGCGAACTCACCGGCCAGGAGAAAGCCCTGCCGATGAACACGGGAGCGGAGGCCGTCGAGACTGCGCTGAAGGCTGCGCGAAAATGGGCTTACGATGTAAAAGCTGTCCAACCCGACGAGGCGGAAATCATTGCCTGCCGGGGCAACTTCCACGGCCGCACGATAGCCGTCGTGGCGATGTCCGGCGAAGCTCGGTACCAGCGCGGCTTCGGTCCGTTTCCGCCAGGATTCCGCCTGGTCGATTTCGGCGACGCTGCGGCACTCGAGCGCGCCATTACTCCGAACACCGCAGCCTTTATTGTCGAGCCGATTCAGGGCGAAGCCGGAATCGTCGTGCCACCGGACGGATACCTCAGGGCTTGCCGTGATATATGCCGAAGGCACAACGTGCTGCTGATTGTGGACGAGATCCAGACCGGGCTCGGACGCACAGGCAGCATGCTAGCCTGCGACCATGAGGGCGTCACCCCGGACTGCCTCGTTTTGGGCAAGGCGCTCGGCGGCGGCCTCATGCCGGTATCGCTGTTTCTTGCGCGCGCCGAGGTAATGGATCGGTTCACCCCGGGAAGCCACGGCAGCACGTTCGGGGGGAACCCCCTGGCAGCCGCCATCGGACTCGAAGCGCTTAATGTTCTTGTCGAGGAGGATCTCCCGGCCGCTAGCGCATCGAACGGTGAATACTTGATGAAACAGTTGCGACGAATCGACAGCCCGCTCTTGAGCGAGGTTCGCGGGCGCGGCCTGTTCATCGGCCTCCAGATCGACCCGTCTCGCGGAAGTGCGCGCCGTGTCTGTGAATTACTGATGACCCGCGGCGTGCTCAGCAAGGAAACCCACGAAACGGTGGTTCGGCTTGCTCCGCCCCTTGTCATAAGCCGTAGCGAAATCGACATTGCAGTGGGCAAAATTAGTGACGTAATTGGTGAAATGGGCCAGATTCGCGTGGCATCATGAATGCTCCTGGCTGCGACCGGGATACGGGGTCAAGTAATGCCTGAAGTTACCGCCGCTCACTTCGCGATTTTCGCGCTGCTTTTTACCGCCGGCGCCGCGCTTGGCTGGATCATGCGCGGCGACCGCTCTGCCAGGGAGAGAATTGCCGTCAATGCAGGATGGCAGGAGCGGGTGGAGGCTCAGGACCACGAACAGCTTCGCCTCGCGGCGCAGAACACGGACCTGATGCAGGCCGTAAGCCAGTACCAGGCAGCGCAGAAGGACACTGCGCAACGGGCGAAGGAACTTTCGCAGGCGCTGAAAGATGCCATCGCGCGGCGCGACGAGCTGCAGCGGCAGATCAAGGACATTCGAAGCGATCTCGAAGGGGCGATCAGGCAACGCGACCAGTTGCAGGCTGATATCCGTGGCCGCGAGGCCCGTGGTGAAACCACCGTCCACGCCTTGCGCGAGAAAGACAACAAGATATTCAGGTTGAGCAGGGAGCTTACAAGCTGGCAAAGCCGCCTGCCCCCGCTGATCGACCGGTTCCGGGTTCGCGACCGGGAAGCGAAGGCCCTGGCCGCCCTCTTGCAGGACGCCGAACGACGTATTGCCGAACTCGAAAACCTGCGAACGGGCCCGGGATCCGACGACAATACCCGCATCGAACCGGCCGGCCCGGGCGTGCTCACCGACAACCTCGATGCCTCGAACGATCAGTATGAAGAACCCTCAGATATCGATTTGAGCGACTTGCAGGACCAGATACTCGAAGAGGATGAGGACGAACGGACTGCGCACGGGCTCGTCGAGACAGCCAACGACAATGCCCATTATGCCAACTACGTCGATAACTTCACTGGGACCTTCCCGGGGCAGGCACATCAGCCTGTCAACAACCATGCCACGGGTTCACTGGCGCGCTCCATGAACGACAACCTCCAGCTGATCAAGGGAGTGGGCCCTGCCATCGAACGGACCTTGCACGACCTCGGCATTTTCAGCTTCGACCAGATCGCAAGAATCAGCGAATCCGACATCAACCGTGTCGCCGCACGGCTCAAGGGATTTCGCAGCCGAATCTACCGGGAAGACTGGATCGGCCAGGCGCGCACTCTGCACGATCTGAGGCAGGTCGACCCCGTGTAACTTCCGGCGCTCTACTCGGTTCCCGAAGGGTCGCCGACCACGTCAGCCAGCTCGACTTCGAATACCAGCGTTGCACCGGGGGGTATTACAGCGCCCGCACCGCGCTCACCGTAGCCAAGTTCAGGCGCGATCGTGAGCTCCCTGACCTCGCCCACCTGCATGCCGGCGACTCCGCGGTCCCAGCCCGCGATGACGGCACCCGCGCCAAGGGGAAATTCGAAATGCTGCCCGCGATCCAGGGAACTGTCGAATTTCTGTCCGCGATTGTCCGGCGCCGCCGCATCGTAGAGCCAGCCAGTGTAATGCACGACCACCGTCTGCCCGGGCCGTGCGGTGTTGCCGCTGCCCTCGTTCAGTACCCTCATGGTCAGGCCCCGTTCTATCTCAACCGGCCCGGAGGCCGCAGGGTCGCGGTTCGTGGCAGGGGTCGTCCGTTCCGGCACCGGCGCGTTCTCGCCCGTGTCCCGATCGCCGGAGCCGCAGCCTGTGAGCAGGAAAAGGGCACATACCAGCCAGGAATATTGCGATGCTTTCATGTCGGGAACCGCCTCTGTTGAACTCGAAGGAAAAACCGGGGTCCGGTGTCCGTCGCTCTTGTGAAAATCCGGCACTGCGGAGGATGCAATAGCGCAGCCCGAAGGGAGTATCCGCAGGACAAGGGGGAGTTTAACAGGTTGACATGGGCGGTTCGCCGGAACCCGCCGCGCCCGCGATTAATTCCCGGCACTGGCGATTTCCGGGTGCGGCCCGTAAGGTTGTGATGCGCCGACTCGCCATAAACAATGAACCCGGGATGGCGACGACTCAATGGAAGCGGAAAGAACACAAACCATGGGTGCCACCCGCATGTCCAACGCTGCCGAATTTTGCAAGGTTTCCCTTCGACGCGGCGACGTTCTGGCGCTCGATGACGTCTCGCTCGCGTTGCCGCTGGGGCAAACCACCGCGGTGCTCGGCGCCAGCGGCAGCGGCAAGTCGACCCTCGTGCAGCTGATCATCGGGTTGCTGCGACCCGACAGCGGCACGGTCGAAACGCTGGGCCAACCGATCGATTTCGCGAATCCTCGACCGATGCGGAAACGAATCGGCTACGCCATACAGGACGTTTCGCTGTTCCCGCACCTTGACGTCCGAAGCAACATCCTGCTGCCCGCGGCGCTGTGCGGCTGGAGCAAGGCCCGGCAAACCGTCCGGCTCGACGAGCTTCTGCAGCTGATGCAGTTGCCGGCAAGCGTCGTAGATCGCTACCCGCACGAGTTGTCGGGCGGTCAGCAACAACGTGCCGGGCTTTGCCGCGCGATGATGCTGCGGCCCGAGCTGCTGCTGCTCGATGAGCCGTTTTCCGGCCTCGACACCTTGACGAGGAAAAGCATTCACGAGCAGTTTCTCGACATGCAGCAACAGGCGCCCGTGTCGACCGTGCTGGTCACCCACGACCCTCAGGAAGCAATAAATCTCTCGCAGGGTCTCGTTGTGATCAAGGCCGGTCGTGTGCAGCAGTATGGCCCCGTGTCCGAGGTCATAAGGAACCCCGCCAACGAGTACGTCAGGCATCTCTGCACGGCGCTGGAAAGCCTGCCCGTGTCGGACCACTGAAGTGGGCGCACGGTCTGCGATATTGCTTTGCGCGGGGCTTCTTGCCGGCAATTTCGCAGACGCCGAACCGCTGGTCATAGGCAGCAAGAACTTCACCGAGAATTACATCCTTGCGGAAGCGGCCGCCCAGCTCCTCGAGAGTCACGGCATCGAGGTCGAACGCCGACTGGGCCTGAACGGGACCCGGATCAGCTATCAGGCTCTCATGAATGACGCCATCGACCTGTATCCCGAGTACAGCGGAACGATATCGGAGGTGATACTCGGCGGTTCGAACCTCGAGGAGTGGGGCGACATTGAAGCAGCGCTATCCGAGCGTGGCCTCATTCTGCTGGAGCCGCTCGGATTCAATAACACCTACGCCATCGCGGTTTCAGCTGAGCTCGCTCGTGAACACGACCTGCGACGCATTTCAGACCTCGTGGAACTGCCACATCTGCGGGTGGCCTTCCCCCATGAGTTTCTCAACCGCCAGGACGGGTGGCCGGGACTTCGGGCGATTTACAGGCTGCCGCAAGGAGTCCGTGGCATCGAGCACGGGCTGATCTACGAGGCCATGGAGAAAGGGCAGATCGACGCGACGGCGGTCTATTCCACGGACGGCGAGATCAGCCGAGCCGGACTGGTCATCCTGCAGGACAACCTGAACTACTTCCCGGAGTATCGCGCTGCTTTTTTCGCCAGGAAGGATCTGCCGCAGAACGTCGTTTCCATACTGAGTGTCCTGAGCGGACGCATCGACAATGAGCGAATGCAGGAACTCAATCGTGCAGCGTTAGGAAGGGATACCAGCATTGCAGAAGTTGCCTCGTCGTTGCTGGTCGACGAAGGTCTGGTGAACGAAGCTACGGCGGGACCGTCGTTTTTCTCGCAACTCTGGCGGAATACGCAAAGACACTTAAAGCTGACGTTCACCGCGCTCGCGCTCGCAATCATCACGGGAGTAGGCATTGCGATTCTGGTGCACCGGCACAAAGCTTTCACCAACGCCTTTCTCTACTTTGCAGGTCTGATGCAGACCGTCCCGTCGATCGCGTTGCTGGCATTGCTGATTCCTTTCGTCGGCGTGGGCCAGAAGCCGGCGATCATTGCGCTGTTTCTGTATTCGCTGTTGCCGATAGCCCGCAATACGGTAACTGCAATGCAGACTATTCCCTCGGCGTACCGCCAGGTTGCTGCCGCCATGGGAATGACGCGCAGGCAGGAGCTTCGACACGTGTTGTTGCCGCTCGCCATGCCGCACGTGCTGACCGGCATTCGAACCGCGACAATTATCAGCATCGGCACTGCGACCCTGGCTGCGTTCATCGGTGCCGGAGGACTCGGAGACCCTATCGTGACCGGACTCGCGCTCAACGACAGCTCGCTCATTCTTCGCGGAGCGATACCGGCAGCCTGCCTCGCCATACTCGCAGAGATAATGTTCAACGCCCTCGAGCGGTGGCTCGTCGTGCCGCATATGCGGCTGTAGGAACCCGACCGCGCTTCGAATGCGACCGGAGGCCGCCTGGAGCCACCCTCAGGCCGGCGTGTTCTCTTTCACGTCTCTGTCGATATCGAGCAGTAACTGATTTATGCGTCGCACATAGGCAGCAGGATTGTCGAGCTGGGCGCCTTCCGCGAGCAGCGCATGGTCAAGGATGATGTTGGAAAGGGCATCGAATCGTCTTTCGTCCCGCTCTGACGACAGCTTTCGGACCAGGGGATGCTCCATGTTCAGCTCCAGCAGCGGCTTCGATTCCGGCAGCTTCTGGCCCGCGGTCTCGAGCATACGCCGCAGTTGCGGTGTCAGATCCTGGTCTGCGGCGACTACACAGGCCGGCGAATCGACCAGCCGCGTGCTTACGTTGACAGCCTCTACCCGGTCCCTGAGCGTCTTCTTGATCTTCTTCAAAAGCGGTTTGTGTTCGTCGTTCCTTGCCTGCTGCGTGATTTCGCCGTCCCCGTCCGGCAGCTTCAGGTTTCCGCGACCGACGTCATGCAGGGATTTTCCTTCGAATTCCGGCAGGTGATCGACGATCCACGGATCGATTCGATCCGTCAGCAGCAGCACCTCGATGCCTTTTGCCCGCAGCTGCTCGAGATGCGGACTGGCTTTCGCAGCGGCGTGGGTTTCTGCAATCAGATAGTAAATCCTGTCCTGATCGGCGGCGGCACGGGACACGTAGTCGTGCAAGGACTGGTCCTGCCTGTCCGAGGTGGAGTAAGTCGTCACAAAGCGCAACAGTTTCGTCAGTTTTTCGGCGTTCTGATGATCTTCTACGATGCCCTCTTTCAGTACTTCCCCAAATTCCTCCCAGACCTTTGCGTAATCGTCCGGCTTGTCCGCTGCCATTCTCGAAAGCATGTCGAGAACCCGTCGCGTCAGCGCACTCCGTATGGCTTCGCGTTCAGAGCTGTGCTGCAGCATTTCCCGGGATACGTTGAGCGGCAGGTCGGCCGAGTCGATGACACCCTTGACGAAACGGAGATAAAGCGGCAAAAACTGCTCGGCCTGATCCATAATGAAGACCCGCCGGACGTACAGCTTCAGGCCCCTCGGCGCTTCCCGGTTCCAGAGATCGAACGGCGCCTTTGCCGGGATATAAAGAAGGCTCGTGTACTCCTTCCTGCCTTCGACGTGATTGTGGCTCCAGGAAAGGGGATCCGAGAGATCATGTGACAGGTGCTTGTAGAACTCCCGGTACTCTTCGTCCGTAATCTCGGATCGCGACAGCGTCCAAAGCGCGGTCGCGGAATTGACCGTCCTTGCCTCGGATCCGTCACCTGCTTTTCGCAGCGAAACAGGAAAGCCGATGTGGTCGGAGTACTTGCGGATGAGAGTTTCGAGGCGAGCTTCGGTGGAAAAGTCCTTTTCTGTGCTCTTCAAATGCAGCGTTACGCGCGTACCCCGGTCTGCACGATCGATCGTTTCGAGCGTGAACTCACCCTGCCCGTCCGACTCCCAGCGTACCGCGTTCGACGCGTCCAGCCCCGCGCGTCGCGTTTCGACCACGACCTTGTCGGCAACGATGAAAGAGGAATAAAAGCCGACACCGAACTGACCGATGAGGTTGGCATCCTTCCTCGCGTCTCCCGTCATCTGCTTTAAAAACTCCGCCGTACCGGACCTGGCGATGGTGCCGAGATTCGCGATTACCTCGTCACGCGACATGCCGATGCCGTTGTCGGTGACCGAGATCGTTCCGCCGTCCTTGTCGTATTCGACGACGATCCGTAACTCCGGCTTGCCGTCCAGCAGTGCGGGATCTGCAAGCGCCTCGAAGCGGAGCTTGTCGGCCGCGTCGGAGGCGTTCGATATCAGCTCGCGCAGGAATATTTCCTTGTTGCTGTAGAGGGAATGGATCATCAGGTGCAGCAACTGCCGCACTTCGGTCTGGAAACCGAGGGTCTCCGGGCCATGTTCAGTCGTCATCGGCGCTCACTCTCGAGGGCATGCTCATGCCGCATTGCAGATGTCTGACACCATAATGCCAGATCGGCATTTTTCAAGAGATGCGGAGGGAACCGAGCGAGAGACCCGAGCTTCCCAACCCGGCGGCGTGGCAGCGTACGGAGACGAGGGCCAGGGATGGGTCGTGTCCCGCCTATGAAGCTTCTGCGGTGGTAACTGCCCTGGTGGTGTGATTCACAGCAGCGCGGTAGAGGATGCCCACCGCCAGCAGCGAGATGAGTGCAAGCGCAAGCGGCGGCTGAGCCAGGGCGAGCATTACGCCAAACAACTGGATTGCCAGGGTAACGCAGGTAAGCAGAAGCACCTCGACCGAGCGCCGGATCCGCTCGGCGGCGAGGGCAAGCATGCCGACGAAATCGTCGAGGTCGTCCATGTACTGAAGCAGGAATTCCATAGTCTTCTATCTTGCAATCGAGAGAAGCGGTTCCCGGTGGCGGGCAAGCTCTGAAGCTTCCGCACTGCTCTGCTCAAGTTTGTCGGCTTCTGCCATCGCATCAGCGTTGGACTGCTTTGCGAGGGCGATGGCCCGGTGAAACCACTCCCAGCGCTGCCGCGTCGCC
>Ga0299913_10003782_pt1 | contig 12505 bp, 14 predicted proteins | sample RVTome_9_FD_201360 | JGI IMG/M metagenome (GOLD analysis project Ga0299913, IMG submission 201360) | Soil microbial communities from uranium-contaminated site in the Upper Colorado River Basin, Wyoming, United States - RVT155D38 (version 2) ... | reverse complement strand
GCCGGCATCCGCGTCTCGTTGTTCATCGACCCCGACCCGCACCAGCTCGATGCCGCGGTCTCCGTCGGCGCGCCCGTCGTCGAGCTGCACACCGGCCGCTACTGCGAGGTCGAGGGCGAGGAGCAGCGCGCCGAGCTGGCGCGTATCGTCAAGGCGGCGGCGCATGCGGAGAAGGCCGGGCTCGAATGCCATGCCGGCCACGGCCTCAGCTACGAGACCGTCGGCCCGATCGCGGCGATCGCCAACGTGGTGGAGCTCAACATCGGCCATTTCCTGGTCGGCGAGGCGATCTTCACCGGCCTCGCGGACGCCATCCGCCGCATGCGCGCCCTGATGGACGAGGCGAGGGACGGGGCGCGGGGCGCATGATCATCGGCATCGGCAGCGACCTGATCGACATCCGACGCGTCGAGCGGACGCTGGAGAAATACCCCGGCCGCTTCGAGGCGCGCTGCTTCACCGACGTCGAGCGCGAGAAATCGGACCGGCGGCGCCGGCGCGCCGACAGCTACGCCAAGCGCTTCGCCGCCAAGGAGGCCTGCGCCAAGGCGCTCGGAACCGGCTTCCGCCGCGGCGTCTTCTGGCGCGACATGGGGGTGATCAACCTGGCCGGCGGCAAGCCGACGATGGCGCTGACCGGCGGCGCGCTGGCGCGGCTCCAGGCGATCACGCCGCCCGCCATGAAGGCGCAGATCGACGTCAGCATCACCGACGAATACCCGCTGGCGCAGGCCTTCGTGATCATCTCGGCCGTGCCGGCGGGCTGAGCTTCGTAGGCTGCAGATTAGGAACCACCCGACTGGATGGAGCGGCGCGCATGGACTAGCGGGCCTTCGCCGCGCCGAAGCGGCTACGGCCGCGCAGGCGGGTCATGCCCGCGAGTGACGAAAGATATTGATTTTAAAATAGAATCGTCATTGCCGGGCTTGACCCGGCAATCCACGGACGGGTGCCGGAAGGATCATAGCTTCAATGCGTTTGTCTACAGCCCCGTCCCCGCGCATTTCAGGCTGCCGCTCAGCACCTGCGCGCGTGCGACCGCGGTGCGGGCGCGGCCCTGCACGTAGTCGCCCGGGTTGACCGGCGACCATTTGCGTGGGCTGGGCAGGGTCGAGGCCAGCAGGGCGGCTTGCCACGGCGTCAGGTCGCGCGCGGCACGGTCGAAATAGGCACGGGAGGCGGCCTCGGCGCCATAGATGCCCGGCCCCCATTCGACGATGTTGAGGTAGATCTCGAGGATGCGCCGCTTGCCCAGCACGGTCTCGATCATATAAGTCATCGGCGCCTCGATCGCCTTGCGCAGGAAGTTCTGGTCCGGCCAGAGGAACAGGTTCTTCGCGGTCTGCATCGAGATCGTGCTGGCGCCGCGCAGCTTCGCGCCTTGCAAGTGGTCGGTGACGGCTTCGTTGACAGCCCCCCAGTCGATCCCGCCATGCTGGCAATAGCGCGAGTCCTCGAGCCCGATCACCGAGCGCACGAGGTGCGGGGAGATGCGCGCCAGCGGCGTCCACTGCTTGCGGAGGCCTTCGCCCTCGAAGACGCGGATCACCATCAGCGGCGTCAGCGGCGGCGGCACGGCGCGGTAGAGCGCCGCGAGCAGCAGCGGCCCGGCGAGCGCGATCAGGAGCAGGATCAGCGCCAGCCGCCACAGGCGGCGGCCCAGGCTCCGCCGCTTGCGCCGGGGCGCCTGCCGCCGGTAGATCCGGTCCTCGGCTTTGGGGAAGATCTTCGCCATGAGGCGCTCTCAGGGCTGTCCGCGGCGAACTGACGCGCATCCGCCGCGGGGCGCGCCCGGTCTTCCCGGGTGACGCGGACCGCCGCATCCTCTATGGTACAGGCGTCGATATATCATGAGTTTGGCAACCTTATGGCGGCGAGGGCTGGGCGGCAAGCGCCGGGCGGGGGCCGCTTGACATCGGTAGCCGGCCGCACACATATGTGCGCCTTCTTTCGCAACAACAGGTTAGGCCTGGATGGCACCGAACGACGCCGGAAAAGGACATAGCGCCGAAGAGTCCGCGTCCCGTTCGGACGAGGCCGAAACCAAGCCGGTAAAGCCCGCCGGCGGCATCGTCGAGACGTTGCGCACGATTGTCTATGCGGTGCTTATCGCCCTCGTCGTCCGCACGGTCGCCTACGAGCCCTTCAACATCCCCTCGGGGTCGATGATCCCGACGCTGCTGGTCGGCGACTACCTGTTCGTCTCGAAGTTCTCCTACGGTTACAGCCGTTATTCGCTGCCGTTCGGCCTGCCGCTGTTCAACGGGCGGATCGTCGCCGACCCGCCGAAGCGCGGCGACGTGGCGGTGTTCAAGCTGCCCTCCGACAACGCGACCGACTACATCAAGCGGGTGGTCGGCTTCCCCGGCGAGCGCATCCAGGTGACCGACGGCATCCTGCACATCAACGGCAAGGCGGTCGAGCGTCACCGGATCGAAGACTACGTCATGCATTCCCAATTCGGCACCGTCCAGCGCGTGCCGCAATACGTCGAGACGCTGCCCAACGGCACGTCCTACCGGATCATCGAGACCGATCACAACATGGGATCGATGGACAACACGCCCGAATACCAGGTGCCGGACGGGCATTACTTCATGATGGGCGACAACCGGGACAACTCGCTCGACAGCCGGGCGCTCGACCATGTCGGCTTCGTGCCGTTCGAGAACTATGTCGGGCGCGCCGAGATCCTGTTCTTCTCGACCGATCAGTCGGCCCGGATATGGGAGGTCTGGAAATGGCCCTTTGCCATCCGCTATTCCCGCCTCTTCCGCGGCATCGATTGAACGCGCCGGACGGCTGCGCCGCCGTGACCTGCCCACCGCGGCCATGACCAAGCCTCTCGAAACCGCCCTTGGGCACCGCTTCTCCGATCCGTCGCTGCTGGAACAGGCGCTGACGCATCGCAGCGTCGAGGCGGCGGAGCGCCAGGACTACGAGCGGCTCGAGTTCCTCGGCGACCGAGTGCTGGCGCTCGTCGTCACCGAGATGCTGATGCAGGGCTTTCCGGCGGAGCGCGAAGGCTCGCTCGCCAAGCGGCTCGCCGCGCTGGTGCGCCAGGAGACGCTGGCCGCCGTGTCGCGCGAGATCGGCCTCGGCCGGCACGTCCGGCTCAGCCGCGGCGAAGCGGAAGGCGGCGGACGCGAGAATGAGGCGATCCTGGCCGACGTGTGCGAGGCGGTGATCGCGGCGATCTACCGCGACGGCGGGCTCGACGCCGCGCGGCGCTTCATCGAGCGGTACTGGCAGGAGCGCGTGCTTTCGGTCGATGCGCCGCCGCAGGACGCCAAGACGACGCTGCAGGAATGGGCCCAGGGCCGCGGCCTTGCGCTGCCGAGCTATGTCGTCGTCGCGCGCATCGGGCCGGACCATGCGCCGGCCTTCACCGTGCGGGTCGAGATCGCCGGCGGGCCGTCGGCGGAGGGCGAGGGGCCATCCAAGCGGGTGGCCGAACAAGCCGCCGCCCAGCGCGCGCTGGAGTCGATCGTGACATGAGCGCGGAAACGCCCGAGACGCGCTTCGGCTTCGTCGCAGTGCTGGGCGCGCCCAACGTCGGCAAGTCGACCCTGGTGAACCGCCTGGTCGGCGCCAAGGTCACCATCGTCTCGCCCAAGGTGCAGACCACGCGCTCGCGCGTGCTCGGCATTGCGGTCAAGGGGCAGAGCCAGATCGTCTTCGTCGACACGCCAGGAATTTTTGCGCCGAAGAAGCGCCTCGATCGTGCGATGGTCGCTGCGGCCTGGAAGGGCGCCGCCGATGCCGACCTGATGTGCCTCGTCGTCGACTGCGCGCGCGGGCTCGACGGCGACACGCAGCGCATCGTCTCCGGGCTGGCGGGGACGAAGCGCAGCGCCGTCCTCGTGCTCAACAAGATCGACAAAGTCAGGCGGGACTCGCTGCTCGCGCTCAGTGCGGCGCTGAACCGCGACGGTTTGTTTCAGGATACGTTCATGGTCTCTGCGCTCGGCGGCGACGGCGTCGAGGACCTGCTGGCGTATTTCGCGCGGGCAGTGCCGCCCGGCGTCTGGCATTTCCCGGCCGACCAGCTCTCCGACCTGCCGCAGCGCTTGCTCGCCGCGGAAGTGACGCGCGAGAAGCTCTATCTCGAGACCCACCAGGAGCTGCCCTACGCGCTGACCGTGGTGACCGACGCCTGGGAGCCGTTTCGCGACGGCAGCGTCAAGATCACCCAGTCGATCTTTGTCGAGCGCGAGAGCCAGCGCGCCATCGTGCTGGGGAAGGGCGGGCAGATGATCAAGCGCATCGGCGCCGCCGCCCGCACCGACCTCGCAGAGATGCTGGACTGCAAGGTCCATCTCTTCCTGCACGTGAAAGTGCGCGAGAAATGGTCCGAGCAGCGCGAGCACTACGCGCTCTGGGGGCTGGACTACGACGCGTGATAGTCGGCGCGCACTCATCCTTCGACAGGCTCAGGATGAGGTATACTTCTTTGATCGATAACAACTATTGCCCTCATGCTGAGCCTCCTCATCCCGAGCTTGTCGAGGGACGAAGCATGAGTACGCTCCAATGCCGAAGGGGCTTTCCGGCACCGCCCGATACACCTAATCTCCCCCCATCATGGAATGGAGCGAGCAGGGCATCGTGTTGTCGGCACGCCGGCACGGCGAGTCGGCGGCCATTCTGTCGCTGCTGACCGCCGGCCACGGGCGCCACGCCGGCCTCGTGCGGGGCGGGACCTCGCGCCGCCAGCGCGGCGTCCTCGAGCCGGGAAACCTGGTGGACGCGACCTGGAAGGCGCGGCTGGAGGATCATCTCGGCAGCTTCACCGTCGAGCTGCTGCGCAATCCGAGCGCGGCCTGGCTCGACGACCCGGCGCGCCTTGCCGCGCTGTCGTCCGCCTGCTCGATCGCCGACGAGACGCTGCCGGAGCGTGAGCCTTCCGATGAGGTGTTCGACGGCCTGGTGCGACTCTTCGCGGCGTTGGACGGGCCTGGCTGGGCCGCCGTCTATGTCGAATGGGAGCTGGCGCTGCTGGGCGCGCTCGGCTTCGGGCTCGACCTGTCCGCCTGCGCGGCGACGGGGCGGAACGACGCGCTCGCCTATGTCTCGCCGCGCAGCGGGCGGGCCGTCTCGGTCTCGGCGGGCGAGCCCTACCGCGAGAAGCTGCTGCCGCTGCCGCGCTTCCTGATCGCCGCCGAGCCGGCGCAGCCGGCGGACATTGCCGCCGGGCTGGCGCTGACCGGGTTCTTCCTGGAACGGCACCTGTTCGCGCCGCACCAGCGGCGGTTGCCCGACCCGCGCGGCCGGCTGGTGGAACGGATGCGGCGGGCGGCGGCGGTGTAAGCGAGGGTCAGTCGGCGAGCGCCGGCGCCGCGGCGGCCCGCCGCTCGCGCAGCGCCTGGCGGAGGATCAGCGTCGCGGAATGCAGGAACAGCGAGGCCATCGCGGCGGCGACGATCAGGTCGGGCCAGGGCGTAGCGGTCCAAGCGACCGCGCCGGCGGCGGCGATCACGGCCACGTTGCCGATCGCGTCGTTGCGGCTGCACAGCCAGACCGAGCGCACGTTGGCGTCGCCGTTGCGGAAGGCGAGCAGCAGCAGCACGCTCGCCAGATTGGCGGCGAGCGCCAGCGCGCCGACGCCGGTCATGACGACGGCGTCCGGCGTGCCCAGCACCAGCGTGCGGTAGAGCGTGACGCCGAGCACGCCGATCCCCATGACCGCGAGCGAGGCGCCCTTGGCGATCGCGACGTTCGAGCGCAATTGCACCGAGCGGCCGATGGCGAAGAGGCTGATGGCGTAGGTCAGCGTGTCGGCGAGGAAATCGAGCGCGTCGGCCTGCAGCGCCACGGACTGTGCCAAGGCACCCGCCGCCAGCTCGGTGGCGAACATCGCGCCGTTGATCGCGATCACCGCCCAAAGCGCGCGCCGGTAGGCTTTCGACTGGCCGTCGAAAGCGCCGCAGTGGTCATGGTGGCAGTGTCCGGCCATTGATTTGCCTGGCTTTTTGCCAAGTCCCTTGTTTCGCCAGGATGCAGCCTAATATCTATAGCGGCTATAGGTTCAAGGGAAAAACGTATGAAACTCGCCGAACATCTGGACGACGGCCCGCTCTCGATCGGCGTGCTGGCGCGCGAGACCGGCTGCAAGGTGCCGACCATCCGCTATTACGAGCAGATCGGCCTGATGCCGCCGCCGATCCGCAGCTCGGGCAACCAGCGGCGCTACGGCCCGGCGCACGTGGCCCGGCTCGGCTTCATCCGCCATGCTCGCGAGCTGGGCTTCCCGCTCGACCGGGTGCGCGACATCCTGGCGCTCGGCGACAAGCCGGACCGCTCCTGCGCCGAAGTCGACCGCATCGCGCGCGACCAGCTCGCCGCAGTGGAGGCGCGCATCGCGCGGCTCAACGCCCTCAAGGAAGAGCTGGAGCGCATGGTCAAGCAATGCGGCAGCGGCAAGGTCGCCGACTGCCGCGTGATCGAGGTGTTGTCGCACTACACGCACGATCACTGCCTCAGCGACACCCACGGCACGCCGGAATCCCCTGCCTAATGCGGATTGGAGGGCCGGCCGCTCGTCGATTGAATCGGCGGGCAGGGCACGTCGCCATAGGAGCAGAAGACGCAGCAGTCGCCCGAACGCGGCCGAAGCCGTTCGCCGCATCCGGCGCACTCATGGAAATAGAGGCAGGCATCCGTCGGCATGCGTTGCCGCTCGCGATGCCCGCAATGCGGACAGGTGATCGTCGAGAAGAGCTTCACGACCGTCTCCACCCGAGCCAGAGCCCGTAGGCCGTCATCGCCAGGAAAAACGCGAGCACGGGCAGCAGGACCCAATCGAGCCAGCCGAGCGCGGCCGACAGGCCGAGCCCCGCCAAGAGCACGACAAGGATGGGCGTGAAACAGCAGACGGCGGTCACAGCGCTGCCGATCAGGCCTGTCCGCAGCAGTACGCGCCGACGCATCGCCGCGGCCTACGGGATTGGCCGACCGACGCCCGCGGCGCGCAACGCAGCTTCGTCCGGGCCCGGCCCGGCGCAGCAGTCCGCGAGCTTGCCGTCGATCGAGACGGCGGGCAGGGACCGGATGCCGAGCGCTGCGGCGCGCCGCGCCACGGCCTGTTCGTGCATGTCCAGCACCGTCACCTCGCAGGACGGGCAGGCGATGGCCTTGATGCGCGCCACCGCCTCGTCGCAGACGGGGCAGCCGGCGCTGTAGATCTCGACACTTCGCTTGTTTGCCATGGAATATCTCCTTTGATCGGTGCTATCCTGCAACCCGTAGCTACTACGGGATCAAGAGGAATTTCATGCCATGCGGCTGACCATCGGTTCCCTGGCGCGCCGCGCCGGCAGCAACGTCGAGACGGTGCGCTACTACGAGCGGATCGGCCTGCTCCCGGAGCCGCCGCGCAGCGCGGGCGGACACCGGCTGTACGGCGAGGAGCATGCACGCCGCCTGGCCTTCATCCGCCGCAGCCGCGAGCTCGGTTTCACCGTCGACGAGGTACGTGGCCTGCTCGCGATCTGCGACAGCGGCAATTTCACCTGCGCCGAGGTGAAGGCGACGACGCTGCAGCACCGCGCGGCGGTGCGCCGCAAGATTGCGGATCTCGAGCGGCTCGACGAACTCCTGTCGGCGATCGCATCGCGCTGCGCCGGCGACGCGGGCCAGGACTGCCCGATCCTCGATGCGCTGTTCGGCGACGACGCGGCGGGCGCGCCGGCGGCGAGCGGCTGGACGCACGGGCGGCATCCGCATTAGATGACGCCGTACTGGGCCGTGAGGGGAGCTTCCATTGATGTCCGTTCTCGCCCTGCCGTCGGCGGGCCTGGCATGGCTCGGCCAGCAGGGAACGCGCGCGATCGCGGCGCTCGTCGTCATCGGCATTGCCCTGCCGCCGGTCGGCGCCGCGCTCAAGCCGTTCGTCACCGAAGCCGTCTTCCTGCTGCTGTGCACGGCGTTCCTGCGCGTCGATCCGGCAGCGCTGCGGGGCTATCTCGGCCGTCCGGCGCTGGTGATCGCCGCGACCGCCTGGACGTCAGTTGCAGTTCCCCTGTTGTTCGCCGCGGGCGGCCTGCTCAGCGGCGCGGATGCAGGGGCTCCCGACCTGTTCCTCGGCCTGATCCTGCACGGCGCCGCGTCGCCGATGATGGCGGCGCCGGCCTTCGCCGCCCTGATGGGGCTCGACGCCACGCTGGTGCTCGCCACCCTGGTGACGAGCACGGCGCTGACGCCGCTCTCGGCGTCGCTGTTCGTCTACCTGTTCGCCGGTGGGGCGCTGGCGCTGTCGCCGCTCGAGCTCGGCCTTAAGCTGTTTCTCATGCTGGCGGGGTCGGCGCTGGTCGCGGCCGTCATCCGCCGTGCCGTCGGCGTCGCCGCCGTCCACCGATTCAAGCACGAGATCGACGGCATCAACATCCTGCTGCTGTTCGTGTTCGTCGCCGCGGTGATGGAGAATGTCGCCGGCAGCTTCCTGGCCAGGCCGCTGCTGGTGCTCGCGCTTACGCTGCTTGCCTTCGCGGTGTTCTTCACGATCCTCGGTGCGACCCTGCTGCTGTTCGCCCGCGCGGGCAGGGATCGCGCCTTCGCGCTCGGCTTCATGACCGCGCAGCGCAACATGGGCCTGATGCTGGCGGCCACCGGCGGCGCGGTGCCCGAGCTGACCTGGCTCTACTTCGCGCTGAGCCAGTTTCCCATCTACCTGTCGCCGCAGATGCTGCAACCGCTGGTGCGGCGCCTGCGGTAACGACACAAATTGTTGCGCCGCACACGGCAAGTGCTATCTATATCCGGCGTTTCATGAGCGGGGGTGACGAGACGATCCATGGCAGAGCCGAAGAAATCCGCGGGCGAGATCCGCCCGGTGCCGCTGGCCGACGCGCTGGGCGAGCGCTATCTCACCTACGCGCTGTCGACGATCACGGCGCGCTCGCTGCCGGACGTGCGCGACGGGCTGAAGCCGGTGCACCGGCGGCTGCTCTACGCGATGCGCGAGCTGCATCTCAACCCGGCCGCCGGCTTCAAGAAATGCGCCCGCATCGTCGGCGACGTCATGGGCAAATACCACCCGCACGGCGACTCGGCGATCTACGATGCGATGGTGCGCCTCGCGCAGGACTTCGCGGTGCGCTACCCGCTGGTCGACGGCCAGGGCAACTTCGGCAACGTCGACGGCGATAACGCCGCGGCGATGCGCTACACCGAGGCGCGGCTGACCGAGACGGCGCAGCGCCTGCTCGAAGGCATCGACGAGGACGCGGTCGATTTCCGCGCAACCTACGACGGGGAAGGGGCGGAGCCGATCGTGCTGCCGGCGAACTTCCCGAACCTGCTCGCCAACGGCGCGGCCGGCATCGCCGTCGGCATGGCGACCAGCATCCCGCCGCACAACGTCGCGGAGATCTGCGACGCGCTGCTGCATCTCATCAAGACGCCCAACGCCACCATCGCCAAGCTGATCGACTTCATGCCGGGGCCGGACTTCCCGACCGGCGGCGTCTTGTGCGAGAGCCGCGACACTATGGTCGAGGCCTACAGGACCGGGCGCGGCAGCTTCCGCGTGCGAGCCAAGTACGAGGTCGAGAAGATCAAGGGCGGCGGCTACCAGATCGTCATCACCGGCGTGCCCTACCAGGTGCAGAAGGCGAAGCTGGTCGAGCGCATCGCCGAGCTGATGCATAACCGCAAGCTCACGCTGCTCGACGACGTCCACGACGAATCGACTGACGAGGTGCGGCTCGTCCTGGTGCCGAAGAGCCGCAACGTCGATCCCGACCACCTGATGGAGAGCCTGTTCCGCCAGACCGACCTGGAGACCCGCATCCCGCTCAACATGAACGTGCTGGAGGGCGGGCTGGTGCCGCGGGTGATGAACCTGCGCGAGGTGCTGCAGGCCTTCCTCGACCACCGCCACGACGTGCTGGTCCGGCGCAGCAAGCACCGCCTCGGCAAGATCGAGCAGCGGCTGGAGATCCTCGACGGCCTGCTGATCGCCTACCTCAACATCGACGAGGTGATCCGGATCATCCGCGAGGAGGACGATCCCAAGGCCGAGCTGATAAAGGCGTTCAAGCTCTCCGACACGCAGGCCGAGGCCATCCTCAACATGCGGCTGCGCCACTTGCGGAAGCTCGAGGAGATGGAGATCCGCAACGAGCACGCGGCCCTGACCCAGGAACGCAAGGACATCAACAAGCTGCTGAAGGACGATGGGCTGCGCTGGAAACATATCGCGGCCGAGATCGGCGAGATCCGCAAGGACTACGGCCCGGCGACGCCGCTCGGCCGCCGCCGCACCGAGCTGGGCGCGGCGCCGTCCGCCGTCGTCATCCCGCTGGAGGCGATGATCGAGCGCGAGCCGGTCACTGTGATCTGCTCGGACAAGGGCTGGATCCGCGCCGCGCGCGGGCACCTGCCGGACATTGCCGACATCAAGTACAAGGAGGGCGACCGCGAGCGCTTCGCCTTCCACGCGCAGACCACCGACAAGCTGATCATCTTCGCCACCAACGGCCGCTTCTACACCATCGGCGTCGACAAGCTGCCGGGTGGGCGCGGCTTCGGCGAGCCGCTGAGCCTGATGATCGAGCTCGGCAACGAGCACGGCGTGGTCGCGCTCACCGTGCAGGATCCGGAGCGGAAACTGCTGGTCGCGTCGACCGACGGGCGCGGTTTTATCGTCGCGGAGAAGGAAGTGGCGGCGCAGACCCGCGCCGGCAAGCAGGTGCTCAATGTCAGCGGCAGTGTCGAGGCGGCGGTGTGCTCGCCGGTCACGGGCGATTCCGTCGCGGTCGTCGGCGAGAATCGCAAGCTGCTGATCTTCCCGTTGGCCGAGCTGCCCGAGATGATGCGCGGCCGCGGCGTCATGCTGCAGCGCTACGGCACCGGCGGCGGGCTCGCCGATGCGGTGACCTTCGACAGCCGGGAGGGCCTGCCCTGGCGGATCGGCGACCGCACGCGGGTCGAGACCGACCTCAAGGACTGGATCGGCAAGCGCGCCCAGGCCGGCCGCAAAGTCCCGCGCGGCTTCCCGAAGAACAACCGGTTCAGCAAGTAGGGGCGGTCACCGGATCCGTTGCCAGCCGTCGGCGCTAAAGCCTTCGAGCGGGCGGAAGCGGCCCTTGTAGGCCATCTTCGGGCTGTCCTCGACCCAGTAGCCGAGATAGACGTAGGGCAGGCCGAGGCGGCGCGCCTCCTCGACCATCCACAGCACGATGTAGCTGCCGAGGCTGCGCTTGGGCGCGTCCGGCTCGTAAAAACTGTAGACGGCGGAGAGCCCGTCGCCGAGCCGGTCCATCAGGCAGGCGGCGGCCAGCCGGCCGAATTCGTCGCGAAACTCCACCAGGTCGGTCATGACCGGGCTGGAGACCACCATCGTGGCGTAGTCGCGCCGGTTCATCCGCGCCATGTCGCCGTCACTGTGGCGGCTGCGCAGGTAGCGCTGGAACAGCAGGAACTGCTCGTCGGTGATGCGCTTGCCGACGCAGTCCGCCCGCAGGTCCGCGTTGGTGCGCCGAACGCGCTGCCAGCTCTTGGTCCTCTCGAAGCCGTCGACCGCGACCCGCACCGGCACGCAGGCGGAACAGCCGCGGCAGGCCGGCCGGTAGGCGATGTGGTGACTGCGCCGGAAGCCGCCGAGCGAGAGGTGCTCGAACACCGCCTGGACGCCCGTGCCCGACAGCTCGGTGAAGAGCTGCTGCTCGACCCGGCCCGGCAGGTAGGGGCAGGGCATCGGCCCCGACCGGTAGAAGGTCAGGACGGATTGCGGATCGCGTTGCAGCGTCATGCGGTTTCGTGCCCTTGCGCCATTTTTCCCATGATGCCGGAGGTTGCGGTGCGAGGCAATGCATGCGGAGGGGGAGGTTCGCGGCCACTCCAGGCCAATACGTACTGTCCCCCTCATGCTGAGCCTGTCGAAGCATGAGATCGCTCGGTGGCCGACGCGCACTCGTTCTTCGACAGGCTCAGGACGAGGGATAAATTGTTGATCTATGGGAAAGATAGTGTATCTCACGAGCCCATGGACCGATCCCCGAAACCCGTCACGGAGAAGGCGCGGCGCGAGGCGGCGGCGCTGGTGAAGAAGGGCAACGCGCTGATCGAGCGCGCCGCCTTCGCCGAGGCGGCCACAGCCTTCCGGCGCGCGCTCGACCTTGTGCCGGCGCATAGCGAGGCCGGCTTCAACCTCGGCGCCGCGCTGGCCGAGGTGGGGCGGACGGAGCAGGCCGAAGCGGCCTTCCGCCGCCTGATCGCCGGCAAGCCCGACGTCGCCGCGGCGCATGCGGCGCTGGCCCGCGCGCTCGACGCGCATCGCATCGCCCGCTTCGAGCCCGGCCTGCGGCTGCAGCCGACCGAGGCGGTCGACCGCGCTCTTGCCGAATATCGCCGCGCCGTCGACGCCGTCCCGATGCTCTACGGCTGCCATAAGGCTTTGGGCGAGCTGTATATGAACGCCGGGCGGCTGGGCGAGGCGGAGGCGGCCTTCGCGGCGGCCGCGGCCTACCCGGCCGACCTGCCGGGGGCGCTGCTCGACCTCGGC
>Ga0299913_10003781_pt1 | contig 12507 bp, 14 predicted proteins | sample RVTome_9_FD_201360 | JGI IMG/M metagenome (GOLD analysis project Ga0299913, IMG submission 201360) | Soil microbial communities from uranium-contaminated site in the Upper Colorado River Basin, Wyoming, United States - RVT155D38 (version 2) ... | reverse complement strand
CAACGGGCTCTCGGAGACCTCGCTCGACCTCACCGGCGGGCCCGACATGATGGAGCTGACCGAGGGGGCGGCGGCGGGGATCTCCTACGCCGACCTCTACCACCTCGGGACGACGGATCCGGTCGGGAACCGGACGGAAGGAGACATCGTCGCGGTCGGCGCCCGTTCCTTCACCGGCGCCACGATCGACGGGATCGCCGAGGGGGTGCCCACCGGCAGTGACGAGCTCGCCGGCATCACGTGGCTCCAGTTCCTCACGAGCAACGACGAGCCGACGGAGCCGGTCGAGATCGGCGTGCAGACCTGGGCCGTGCACAACGTCACGGAGACGCTCGAGGTCGACGTCTTCATCGACGCCGGCGCGGACGGCATCTTCGCCGACGAGGAGCTCCAGGCCGACTACCTGGCCGTGAAGCTCCCGGCTCCGGGAGGGGAGGTCTGCCTCTTCGACCTCTCCCTGGCGGATCCGTTCGATGACTGCGCCGCCCTGTACTTCCCCGACTACAACAACTACAACGGCAACCTCGTCGGGGTCGTGCTGGATGCCCAGGCGATCGGCCTAGCGGACGGCGCCTCGTCGTTCTCCTACCGGGTCGAGGCGTGCACGGGCACGTTCACCGGTGACGTGCCGGGCTTCATCTGCGACTCCGCGGGTGAGTTCGACGACGGCACCGGCACGTGGGACCTCGTGTTCGACGCGGCCGCCCCGCCCCTCGTGATCGATCCGTTGGTTTGCCAGGGGTTCTGGGACGGCGGTCCGTGCGACGGCGTCGATCCGATCGAGGTGAGCGCCGGTTCAGCGATCGCGGGCGACGACCCATCGATCCTGGCCCTGTTCCCGAACGACGCGCCCCATCGGACGGCCACCATCGTCGAGACGACCACGTAGCGGGAGGTCCATCGGCGGCCCGGGAACGGCCTTCGGCCGTTCCCGGGCCGCCACCCGTGCCTTACATAGCAGTCACGGCGTGAGCGGCGGAACGCGCCTCCCCGCGGCGGTGTCTTCCACCAGCGTCGCGAATCGCCGTTCGCGCGTCTCCTCCTTCTTCGCCGTCATGACCCAGCGGATCGCCGCCTGTCGATAGGACCTGGGCATCGCCTCGAACGCAGCCCACGCCCTCTTCTTCGCGCGGAAGCGCTTCTCGAACGCCGGATCGAACACGGCCTTGTCTCGCTGCTCGTAGGAGTAGATGTCCGAGCGGTCCTCGCGCCGTGCCTCGAACGCCTTCAGACCGGCAGGATGCATGCGGCCGGCTTCCGTGAGAGCGGCGACGCGCCCGATGTTCACCGCGCTCCAGTTGCTCCCGACCCGCCTGGGAGTGAACCGGTTCATGTACCGCTCGGCGTCGATGCTCTTGCGGATGCCGTCGATCCAGCCGAAGCAGAGCGCCTCATCCACCGACTCCTGCCACGTCATGCTGGGCTTGCCGGACGCCTTCTTGTAGTAGACGACCCACAGCTCCGGCTCGCTGTCGTGGTATCGCTCCAGCCACGCGCGGAAGTCCTCCGGGCGTCGGAACGTTGTGGGTTCCATGACGATCGAGTCTCCCATCGGAGTGACGCCGTTGGGGTCGGCGGCCGCCCCTATGCTGACCGCCATGGAGTGTGACTTCTGCGGCCAGCCCCTTCCCGAGGGCGCTCGCTTCTGCCCCAACTGCGGGACGCCCCTGTCGACGACCCTCGGCACCGAGGAGCGGAAGATGGTCACGGTCCTGTTCGCGGACCTGGTCGACTCGACCGGGCTCGCGCAGCGGCTCGACCCCGAGCGGACCCGGGAGGTGCTCGGTGGGTTCTTCGACGCCGCGAGCGAGGAGCTGCGCGCCCTCCGTGGTCACCCGGAGAAGTTCATCGGCGACGCCGTGATGGCGGTGTTCGGCCTGCCCCATGTCAGTGAGGACGATGCGGTGAGAGCCGTCCGCGCCGGCCTCGCGATCCGCGATCGGATGTACCGCCTGCAGCAGTCCCTCGGCCTGGACGAGCCGCTCGAGATCCGCGTCGGGATCGAGACCGGCGAGGCGGCGACGGGCGTCGGGCCGACCGGGCAATTGCTCGTCACCGGCCAGGTGGTCAACGCCGCCGCTCGCCTACAGACCGCCGCCCAGCCGGGACAGGTGCTGATGGGTGCGACCACGCACGCGCTGACCGAGGACGCGGTCTCCTTCGGCGACAGGCAGGAGGTCGAGGCGAAGGGGTTCGCCGACGCGTTGCCGGCCTACCCGGTGGAGGCGCTGACCACCCGGTCGGCGCGCCGCACGATCCCGTTCGTGGGCCGCGCGAACGAGCTGGACATCCTCCGCGGGAGCGTCGCGAGGGTGAACGCCACGTCCAGCCCGCTCCTCGTCTCCATCCTCGGAGAGCCGGGTGTGGGCAAGTCCCGGCTGGCCGACGAGTTGATCGCCGGCCTGGGCGAAGACGTCACCGTCCTTCGAGGGCGCGCGGAGGCCTACGGCGACACCGCCACGTTCGCGCCCGTGACCGCGATCGTCCGCGACATCGCGGGCATCGACGACGAGATGCCGCCCGAAGAGGCGATGCGACGCCTGCAGGAGGTCGTCGACGGCTGCTGCGAGCCGAGTGAGGCGGAACGGGTCGCCGGTCGCCTGGGACTCACCATCGGCCTGGGCGCGCCGAAGCGCGAGGAGTCCGTCTTCGTCCAGGACGTCCAGAGCGGATTCATGAGCCTGGTGGAAGGCCTGTCCGGTCGTGAGCCCGTGGTCCTCGTGTTCGAGGACGTGCACGGGCTTCGTCCCCCGATGCTCGATCTGATCGAGCGCGTCGTCACCACGACGCGGAACGCACCCCAGCGAGCGCTCACGATCGCCCTCGGCCGGCCGGAGCTACTGGAGGAGCGGCCTGCGTGGGGATCGGGTGTGGTGAACGCCGTCACCCTTCGTCTCGACCCGCTCCCGGCCGCCGAGGCGATCGAGCTCGTGCGCGAGGCGGCCGCCGGCCACGTCAGCGAATCCGAGGCCGTCGAGATCGCGGACCGGACCGGCGGCAATCCGTTCTTCATCGTCGAGACCACTGGCATGGTGCTTCGCGCTCGCCAGGACGGGGCCGCCAGCTCGGGGCGAGCCCTCCCTCCGACCGTGCAGGCCGTCGTGGCCGCGCGCCTCGACAGCCTCCGTCACCGGCTGCGCGACCTCGCACGACGTGCGTCCGTCTTCATCTACTCCTTCGACCTCGAGGAGCTGGCAACCGTCTCGGACGCCGACGCCGACGACATCCGCGGCCTCGAGGACGCGGAGATCCTCGTGCGCGAAGACGGCAGGATCACTCGCTGGCGGTTCCGTCACGAGACCGTCCGCGAGGTCGCGTACGCGAGCCTCCCCAAGCGTGAGCGCCTGAGCTTGCACGAGCGGATCGCGGAGGCGCTCATGGAGTCGGGACACCGCTCGTACGCCGCGGACCATCTCGAACGCGCCGCGCAGGCCTCGATCGACCTTGATCCCGCGGATCGCCGCGTGCCGGACCGGGCGGTCGACGCGTTGATCATGGCCGGGGATCGCGCCCGCCGACGGATGGAGAGTCGGTCGGCGGTGGACTTCTACGAGCGAGCGCTTGCGATGGCGGGGCCCGAGAACTCTTGGGGAGCACGGGAAGGGCGGGCGCTCGCGGGAACTGGCGAAGCGCGATACTGGCTGGGGGAGTATCCGGCCGCCAGCGAGGCGCTGTCACGCGCCGTCGAGCTCGGGGAGAAGTTCGACGACGCATGGACGCTCACGCTCGCCCTCCGCTACCAAGGAGACATCGCCATCAACGTCGACGGCGATCTGGAGAAGGCCGAGCAGCTCCTCGCCGACTCGCTCGCCGCGGCCGGTGAGCTGGATGATGCCTGGGCGATGTCCCGGTCATTGCTGTTCGCCGGCTGGGTGCCGTGGACCCGGGACGACTTCGAAGAGGCCGATCAGATCTGGCGACGGGCGCTCTCGCTGGCGGAGGAGCACGACGACACCTGGTCGCGCGTGCGGGCGTTGACCGCGCTGTCCATCAACTTCTCGCAACAGAACAACACCGAAGAGGCCGCCGCGCTGATCGAACAGGCGAGGGAGCTCGCCGATCAGATGGGCGATCGGTTCAGCGTGGCCGTGACGATGGTGCAACGCGGACGGCTCGACGAGGATCTCGGGAACTTCGAGGAGGCCATCCCCCAGTTCGACCACGCCATCGAGATCTTCAAGGAGCTCGGCGCTCGCTGGGAGGTGGCGGACGCGCTCGCAGAGCGCGGGATCAGCTACCGCGACCTCGGGCGCCTGGACGAAGGCGAGGAAGATCTCCGGAGCGCGCTCCGGATCTCGGGCGAGCTCGGCGAACAGCAGATCGCGGGGTGGAGCGGCCGCGCACTGGATCGTCTCGCGCAGATCCGAGCGGAGAGTGCCGACGAGCGCGTCACGGGCGGCTGACTCCGGCCGGGTCGGAGCCGACGTCGGGCTGGGCCCCCGCCGCCACTTCGACGAGTCGACCCACGTACATCTGCCAGCCCTCGCGGTGGAGATCCGCGTCCGCCTCCGACGGGAACCCGGTATGTCTGAGGCGGAGCAAGGTCCCGTCCCCGTCCGCGCGCAGGGTGATCTCCACCGTGGTGGAACCGGGGGGCACGTCCCCGCTCCCCTCCCACCCCCAGGTGAACACGACCCTGCTCGGCGGCTCGACCTCGACGTATTCGCCGAGCGCGACGGCCTCAGGCCCCATGCGCACCCGGTAGCGCCCGCCGGGACGAGGGTCGAGCTCGGCCTGCTGGCCCTTCCACCGCGTGTACTTCTCGGGATCCGTGAGGTACGTGAAGACCTCATCGGGGGGGGCGGCGATACGCCGCTCGACCTCGACGACCGGATCAACCACGTCGGTCCCGCCGGATCGTTCGCTCGAGCGCGTCCAGGTCCTGCTCCCACATCTGGCGAAGCACGTCGCCCACCGGACCGAGGGCCTCGCGGTCGGCGCGGTAGAAGCGCTTCGTCCCCTCGCGGCGCTCCCGAACGAGGCCGGCCGTCCGCAGGACCTTGAGGTTCTGCGACACGGCAGGCCAACTCACGTCGAACTTGCCCGCGATCTCGCCGGCCGAGAGCTCCTCGTCCCAGACCAAGCGGAGGATCTCGCGTCGCCGTGGACTGCTGATCGCATCGAGTACCGCCTGCACGCTGCGTATTTAAGCACCTCCTTCGGGTTGACACGACTCTTAAGCCTAGACTTAAATAGCGGCCTCACCCGCCAGAGGGGGACGAGATGGGACGAGAGATCCTGCTGGGAGTTGAAGCCCATGCCGACGCCGCCACGATCGTGGATGCGCTCACCACGAAGGAGGGTCTGTCTTCGTTCTGGACGTCGGACTCGATCGCGGAGCCGGCGGTCGGCAGCGAGGCTCGGTTCGGCTTCCAGGGAGCGCCGGTGCCGTTGCGGATGCGCGTCGACCGGATCGAGCCCCGCGAGGTCACGTGGACCTGCCTCGGCGACTTCCCGTTCTGGGACGGCACGACCGTCACCTGGTCGCTCTCTCCTGAAGAGGAACACGGCGGGACGAAGGTCCTCTTCCGGCAAGCCGGATTCCCGGACGAGCAGCCGGAGTGGGAGTTCGCGTCGGTCGCGTTCACATGGGCGGGGATCCTCGGCAGGCTGAAGGCGCTCGCCGAAACGGGAGATGCCGAGCCGTACCTCGGCTAGCACCCGATGGCGATCGACGTCACCGCGCGAACCGTCATCGCTCGCCCTCGCGAGGACGTTGCCGCCTACGTGGTCGACCACCGCAACGACCCCTTGTGGATCGGAGGGATCAGCGAGTCCGAGCTGCTCGATGACCCGCCGCTCACGGAGGGATCGCGTGTGCGGCGCGTCGCCTCGTTCCTCGGGAAACGGATCCGCTACGTGAACGAGGTCGTGCGGCTCGTCCCGGGCAGCCTGCTCGAGATGCGGTCGGTGGAAAGTCCGATGCCGATGCGCATCACGTACGCGTTCGCCGACGGAGGTGAGCGTCCGCGTGGAAGGCGAGCCGGAGGGCCTGTACCGCCTCGGGGGAACGATGATGAGACGCGCCGTGCAACGGTCGATCGATCGGGACGTCCTCACGTTGAAGGAAACGCTGGAACGATCGGCAGCGACCTAGAGCAGCGAGGACTGGCCGCGCGTCGGCTTGCGGCCCCTGGGTCGGCCCATCGCCGGCTCGTCCTCGGCCGGATGCTCCACGAGCGCGACCACGCGGGCCGACATGAAACGGCCCGTCCGAACGGCCTTGCCGCCCCGCGTCACCTCGGAGACCTCCACCACGCCGCGTCCGGTGGAGACCTCGACCCGGCGACCCACGCGCGTCGCCTCGATCTCGAAGGTCTGGACGCCGTTCCCGATGTCCACCACGATCTCGACGCGGTCGCCCCTCATGCCGACCATGATAGGCGCGGACCCTGACCCGATGTTCGGGAAGTCTTCCGCCGAGCGCGGTTTCAACGGATCCGGGATCGCAGCGGCGGACGCCGAAAGAGGCATCCATCTACTTCAACAACGACCAGACCGGCGCTGCGATCCGCGACGCGCGCGCGATGATCCAGCTCCTCGAGTAGACGCGTGTGTGCGCACGGGGCTCGCCGGGTACGTGGTCGGGAGACCGACCCGAGGAGGCATTGATGACGGACGCCGACGGATCCGAACGCGACCCGATGGATGTCGGACAGCCCGAGGAGGCCGAACTGGCCGACGATGAGCTCACTCACGCGAAGCCGACGCCGGCCGACAAGCCAGACGAGGACAAGGCCGAGGAAGAGCTCGAGCCGCTCGGCGGTGGAGCCGAGACGATGGCCGATCTCGACGAAGAGGCCGGTCAGGCGAACCGACCGGGGACGGAGCGACCGCCCGTGTAGCAGGCTTCTTGCGGTTCGCTTGCGCTTGCGTTCTCCTTGCGGTACGCTCTGTGCATGGCGGTCGCGACGATCGAGTTGCCCGTTGCCCTCGTCCAGGAGGTCGAGCGTTCGTTGCCGAGAGCGCTTCGCGGGGAGTCGGCGGCCGCGCGCCGCTACGCCCGAGCGTGGCGTGAGCTCGTCCGGTCGCTGCTCGCCTCCCAGGACGCGGCCGCGGCCGCCGCGGACGTGCTGGATCACGTCGCCCTCACCGCTCCGTTCCACCCCGACGGACCCATCCGCGCCCTGCTGTCGGCGGCGGCCGGCATCATCCCGGGTATGCGCCCCTCCGCGGTCTCCTCGCCTCCGGCATCGTTGCCGACGCCGATCCACTACGAGCGCTTCACCCTCGCGGTCCTGGACGAGCTGTCCGGCCGTGGTTCGGAGCTGGCCCGGCTCATGGCCGGCTGGCAGCTCTCCGTCTCCAACGTCGCTCGTCTCTTCCGGGTCACGCGCCAGGCCGTGCAACAGTGGCTTGAGGACGGCGTCCCTACCGCGCGGCAGCCCAAGCTCCTGCAGATCCTTCGGATCGCTGACCTGCTCGAACGCAACCTGCAGCCCCCGCGGATCCCGGCGGTCGTGCGCTCCGACGCCGGTGCCTACGGCGGGCGATCGATGCTCGAGCTGATCACCGACGACCGGCACGACGAGCTCCTCGAGTCCGTCGAGCGCTCCTTCGACTGGGCGAGCACCGCGTAGTCGTGCGGTTCCGCCACATCGCCCGTTCCGGACGGTTCGTTCGGGTGGCCCATCCGGACTGGCGCCGACCGCTCGATCCCTCGTTCGCGGCGGCGAGGGGAGGCCGGTGGAATCCGCCCGGCTCGTTCCCGGTCCTCTACCTGTGCGCGACCCTAGCCGTCGCGCGCGAGGTGGTTCTGGGCCGCTTCGAAGGGCTTCCGTACGGGCTCCTCGACCTCCGCTCCGATCGCAGACCGGTCTTGATCGACACCGATGTGCCTCTGCATCGGGCCGTCGACGTCGTCACGGAGGCGGGATGCCGCGCCGCCTCGCTTCCCGTCAGCTACCCCTTCGACGCACGCGGCCGGAAGATCGGATGGGAACGAACCCAACCTCTCGGGGAGACCGCCTGGGGCCAGGGAGAACGGTCGATCGCCTGCCGCAGCGCGGCGCTCCCGAAAGGGGGAGACGGCGAGGAGTTGGCCTGGTTCGTTCGAGAGCGCAGCGACCGTCTCGCCGTCGCCGCTCGGCGTTCCTTCGACGACTGGTTCTAGCCCGAACGGCCCCAAGTGACCGGCGTCTCCGTGGGGTATTCGAGCCGCCTCTTCCGGGACCTCTACTCCACGCGTTCATCCCCGATATCGTCCGTCTATGCGCTTCGCGCCGACGGAAGTGGGGTTCATCGCGGACCCCTACCGCGACTACGAGGAGCTCAGGCGATCCGCACCCGTCGTCTACGACGAGGCGACCGATCACTGGCTGATCTCCCGATACCGAGACGTCGACGCGCTCCTGCGGGATCGACGGTTCGGCCGAACCTATCTCCACATGTCGTCCCACGAGGAGATGGGCAGGCCGGTGCCTCCGGAATGGCACGCGCCGTTCTGGGACCTGATCAATGCCGGGATCCTGGACATGGAGCCGCCCGACCACACCCGGGTTCGGAAGCTCGTATCCAAAGCGTTCACCCCGAGGTTCGTCGAAGCCCTGCGTCCCCGGGTCCAGGAGATCTTCGACGGACTGATCGACGAGGTCAGGGGCGCGGGAGCGTTCGACATGCTGCCGACGCTGGCCGAGCCGCTGCCCGTCACCGTGATCGGGGACATGCTCGGCGTCCCTGCCTCAGATCATCACCTGCTCCGGCCGTGGTCCGCCGACATCGTGAAGATGTACGAGCTGAACCCGTCACCGTCATCGCAACAGGACGCCGTTCGCGCCAGCGTCGAGTTCTCGGAGTATCTGCGAGGGCTGGCCCGTGAGCGTCGGATGGACCCCGGCGATGACCTGATCTCGGCGCTCGTCCACGTGGTCGAGGAGGGCGAGCACCTCACCGAGGACGAGCTCGTGGGCACGTGCGTGCTGCTCCTCAACGCCGGCCACGAGGCGACCGTGAACTCCACCCTGCTGGGATGGTGGGCCCTGTTCCGCCATCCCGATCGTCTGAAGGAACTCCGCGCCGATCCGTCGCTCCTGCCCACCGCGATCGAGGAGCTGCTTCGGTTCCAGACGCCGCTCCCGATGTTCGAGCGATGGGTCCTGGAGCCGTTCGAGCTCCACGGCGTCGCGATCCCGAAGGGCGCCGAGCTCGGACTGCTGTTCGATTCCGCGAACCGCGACGAGGACGTCTTCGATGATCCGGATGAGCTCCGTATGGATCGGAAGCCGAACCCGCATCTCACGTTCGGCGCGGGGATCCACTTCTGCCTGGGCGCGGCTCTCGGCCGGATGGAGCTGCAGATCTCGTTCCGGACGTTGCTGGAACGCTTCCCCGGCCTCGAGCTGCGGGAGGAGCCGAGCTACAAACCCAACTACATCATCCGGGGGCTGGAAGGCCTCCTCGTCGATCCGTAGGTCCCGGACCGGAGGAAGGAGCGCATCGCTTGAGCGACGACAGATACGAACGGGGCAGGGGGCGGTTCCTCGAGGTGCACGACGAGAAGGCGCTCGCGACGGTCGAGGGCCTCGGCGACCTCGGGCGCGCCATCGTGGAGTTCGCCTACGGCGACGTCTACTCGAGGCCGGGGTTGACGCTCCGCGACCGGGAGATCGCGGCCGTCGCCGCGCTGGTGGCGACCGGACGCTCCTCGCAGATACCCCAACACCTGCGCGCGTCGCTGAAGGCCGGCATCACGCCCGACGAGCTCCGCGAGATCATCCTGCAGACCGCGACGATCGCGGGTTTCCCGCCCGCGATGAACGCGATGTCTACGTTGAAGACCGTGCTGGGACCCGAGTCCTGAGTTTCTCGTGCCGAGCGTCAGTCGGGGCGGGACGGGACGGCGTCCTTGACGGGGAGAGGTACACGCTCGTACTCGAGGATCCTTCCCCACGGCACGTGGATCTTCTTCAGGTGGATGGTGGCGGCCTCGATGTTCACGGCATCGACCACGAGGAGGTCCGCCGTCCACGGACCGGGGTCGAACCGATCCGCGCGGACCTTCAGCGTCTCTCCGGATCCGGAGCCGTCATCCAGCCAGGCCCGGACCTCGGCATGCGTCATGAGCTCCGGCTCTCCGAGCGGCTGCACGACGTCACGGACGTACCGGATCACCCGGTGCCACGGCACGATCGTCCTTCCGTTCAGCATGATCCCGCGCTCGGTCGCCTCGAACGACTCCGTCGGCACGTCCTGGACCGCGACGCCACCTGCTAGATCGGCGAGGTAGACGCGGTAGACATTGTCTTCGCTCATCTCGGATCGAGACTATCCCCCGGACGGGCCGCGGGCATCGGCCAGAAGACCCAGGCCAAGAGACCAGAGAGGAACCCCGGTCGGATGGTCCCTCCGAGTCAGTTCACGCCCTCGTCCAGCCGATAGACGGTGTTCGAAAGGAAGTCCACGGTCCAGAGGTTCCCCGCTGCAGGGATGGGGCCGAAGCCGACGAGATCGAACTGGTCGACGACCTCGCCGCTCCCGGCGTCCAGCCGGAAGATCGTGCCGTTGTTCCCGGACACCCAGTACGAGTCGCCGATCACGACGCCGCCGAACAGGGAGCCGTCCACGGCGAGACGGTCCCGAACCTTCCCCGTCCGGAGATCGACACGCAGGACGTTCCCTTCGAAGGAGCTCGAGACCCACAGGAAGTTCCCACCGATCGCGAGCCCCTCCGGCTCGTAGGAATCGAGCGGGATCCGATCTGCGATCGAGTGGCTCCTCGGATCGATCCGCACGAGCTCGCTCCTGGCCGCGACGGTCCAGATCTGGTCTCCTTCGACGGCCAGGCCACCGAGGGGTCCCTCTATGTTGACCCGGGCGACCACGCGCTTCGAGGTGGGGTCGATCTGTACGACCTGTTCGGCCCCCGCCGCGACGCCCCACAGCCCGGTCGGGGTCGAAGTGACCCCGAAGACACCGCCGGGTATCCGCACCCGCTCGATCACCTCGCCGCGCCTCGGGTCGAACGCGACGAGCATGTTGCGGGTCTCGATGAACAGCGTGCCGCCGCGCTCGACCATCCCGCACGGGCCGCCGGGCATCCGGTACGTCCGGACCACCTCGTTCGTCACCGGATCGATCTCGGTCAACTCGTTGCCGTCGAAGGACGTGACCCAGACGCGATCCCCCGCCTCGGCGAGATAGCACGGGCTGCCGTCCACGGCGATCTCGGCCAGGATCCCTTCGTCGAGCTCGGACGTCGGGGACCCGGTGATGGCCGGTGTGGGTGGCGACGGGAACTCGCCGATCACACCGCCAGAACAGGCGGCGAGGACGCCCGCGAGCAGCAGGAACGCACGGAACCGCAATGATGGTCTGCGTCCCGATGCCGCCCGCCTCACGTCCCTAGTACGTCGAGACGCCGCCGGGGGGCTCTGTCGCATCGGGTCTATGCTCGAAGTGTGAGCCTCTACCGACTCCAGGACCCGATCCCCATGCTGTCGGCGCCCATCCTGCTCGCGGCGTTCGACGGGTGGATCGACGCGGCGGGCGCCGCGACCGCGTGCGCCAACCACGTGGCGGAGGAGGGCCGAGTCGTCGCCTCGTTCGACGTCGATTCGTTGAACGACTATCGAGCCCGGCGACCGGTCCTCGATGTCGTGGACGGCGTGCTCGCACGGATCCAGTGGCCGGACATCTTGCTGCGGCACGTCCACGTGGGCGACCGCGACATCCTCGTCCTCGTCGGCCCCGAGCCGGACTACAAGTGGAAGCAGCTCGGCGACGACATCGTGGAGCTCGCACGCCGGCTCGGCGTCGTGGAGTGGATCAGTCTCGGCGCGATCCCGGCGGCGGTCCCCCACACCCGGCCGGTGCCGGTGCTCGCGACGGCCTCGACGAGTGCAGCGCTGCGGGACGGAGAGCAGCAGGGCCCGGGCGGGATCCTGCGGGTGCCCGCCGCCGCGCTTTCCGCGGTGGAGATGACCGTGGCGGGCGCCGGGATCCCGGCGATCGGCTACTACGCGCAAGTGCCGCACTACATCGGCGCGGCCGCGTACGCGCCGGCCACGCTGGCGCTTCTCCAGCATCTTGAGCGGCGCCTCGGGGTGACGATCCCTTTGGGAACGCTGGGCGACGACGCCGTCGCGCAGCGGCAGCGCCTGGACGCGGCGATCGCCGAGGACGAGGACTCACGTGAGTATCTGGCTCGTCTGGAAACGCTCGCCAGCGAGGAACGGATGCCGACCGGCGACGAGCTGGCCACGGAGATCGAGCGGTACCTCAAGGAGCAGACGTAGCGATCCGGCCTGCCCCCGGCTCAGGGCACGGGGACGCGGGCCAAGATCGAGACGACGGCCTCATCGTAGCTCGCGGCGATCGTGGCTCGATCGCGTAGTCGCTGCCAGAGCTGCGTGGCTCGGCCATCGGTGAAGTCACGCTCGGTGATCGGGATGAAGTCGAGGAGGACGACCGGTGTGCCCATCTCAGCCTGCTCGAGCGCGAGCTCGAGGTTGCGGAGATTGCCGGGACCGACGGGAGGGTCGCAGACCACGATGAGGTCGGCGGCGGCGG
>Ga0299913_10003780_pt1 | contig 12508 bp, 10 predicted proteins | sample RVTome_9_FD_201360 | JGI IMG/M metagenome (GOLD analysis project Ga0299913, IMG submission 201360) | Soil microbial communities from uranium-contaminated site in the Upper Colorado River Basin, Wyoming, United States - RVT155D38 (version 2) ... | reverse complement strand
CAGCCCGGCTACGACCCGCTGATGCAGGCGTTCTCGGGGATCCTGAGCGTCACCGGCGAGCCCGACCGCCCCGGCGTACGCGTCGGCGCCTCCCTCGTCGACGTCGGCACCGGCGTCTGGGCGGCGCTTGCGATCCTCGCGGCGCTGCGGACGGGCGAGGGCGCGCACGTCGAGATCTCGCTGCTGGAGACCGCGCTGGCGCTGCTCGGCTACCACGTCACGGCAGCGCTCGCGACGGGAGAGCCGCCCGCCCGGCACGGCACCGCCTTCCCGCTGATCGTCCCGTACGAGGTGTTCGCGACGAGCGACGGGTCGCTGATGGTGGCGGCGGCGAACGACAGGCTCTTCGGCGCGCTCTCCCGGGTGCTCGGCCTGCCCGAGGACCCGCGCTTCGCGACGAACCCGATGCGCGTCGCGAACCGGGACTCGCTCGTGGCCCTGCTCGAGGAGCGCTTCGCCCTCGAGCCGACGGGCACGTGGCTGGAGCGGCTGCGCGAGGCCGGCGTCCCCGCGGCGCCGGTGCAGGACGTGCTCGAGGCCGCGCGCCACGAGCAGGTGCAGGCGCTCGAGATGCTCCGGGACGGCGTGCTCGACGAGCCGTTCTCGTTCGACGGCCGGCGGGCCGTGCGGCGACGCGAGCCTCCGCTGCTCGGCGAGCATTCGGCGGAGCTGCTCGCCGAGGCCGGCTACTCGGAGGCGGAGGTGGCGGAGCTCGTCGAGGCGGGCGTCGTTGGGAAGCCGCCCGCGCGGTAGACCCGGCCCGGCAGCTCGCGGCCAAGCGTCGCGGCGAGCCACTCGGCGACGCCGATCAGCGCGTCGAGGTCGACGCCGGTCTCGATCCCCTCGCGCTCGAACAGGTAGGCGACGTCCTCGGTGGCGACGTTGCCGGTCGCGCGCGGCGCGAACGGGCAGCCGCCGAGGCCGCCGACGGAGGCGTCGAGGATCTGCGCGCCCGCCTCGAGCGCCGCCCAGGCGCAGGCGACGCCGGTGTGCCGCGTGTCGTGGCCGTGGAAGCCGAGCCGCGGGTGCTCGACCCGGGCGAGCAGGCTCTTCACGCGACCCGGCGTGGCGACGCCGATCGTGTCGGCGAGGACGAGCTCGTCCGCCGGGGCGAGCCGCTCGCAGAGCGCTGCGACCGCGCCCGGATCGACCTCGCCTTCGAAGGGGCAGCCGAACGCGCAGGAGAGCGTCACGGTCACCGGGCGCTCCGAGCGCTCGACGATCGCCAGCACTGCGGCGAGGGACTCCTCGACCGAGGCGTTCGCGTTCCGGCGCGAGAACGACTCGGTGACGGCGAGCGTGCAGTTGGCGCGGTCGAGCGCGGTCGCCGCCAGCCGGGCGTAGCCGCGCTCGTTGAGGACGAGCCCCGACCACTCCGCCGGCCCGTCGAGCGAGGCGGCCACCTCCTCCGCGCCGGCCATCTGCGGCACGCGGTCGTCCCGGACGAACGAGACCGCCTCCACGCGCGGCAGCCCCGCGGCCGCCAGCCGGTTGCAGAGCTCGGCCCGCGTCGCCGGAGCGAGCACGTCGGGCACGTTCTGGAGCCCGTCGCGGGGCCCGACGTCGCAGAGGGTCACCGCCGCCACGACCGCTCTAGAGGATCTGCGAGAGGAACTGCTTCGTCCGCTCCTCCTGCGGATTCTCGAAGAAGTGATCCGGCGTCCCGACCTCGACGATCTCGCCGTCGGCCATGAACGCCATCCGGTCGGCGACGGCGCGCGCGAAGCCCATCTCGTGCGAGACGACGATCAGCGTCATCCCCGAGTCGGCGAGCTCCTCGATCGCGTCGAGCACCTCCTTGATCATCTCCGGGTCGAGCGCGGAGGTGGGCTCGTCGAAGAGCATCACCTCCGGATTCATCGCGAGCGCGCGCGCGATCGCGGCGCGCTGCTGCTGGCCGCCGGAGAGCTGGCCCGGGTACTTGTTCGCCTGCTCGGGAATGCGGACGCGCTCGAGCAGCTCCATCGCCGACTTCCGAGCCGCGCTCTTGGAGCGCCGGCGAACGTGCTTCGGCGCGAGTGTGATGTTGTCGAGCACGGTCAGGTGCGGGAAGAGGTTGAACGACTGGAACACCATCCCGACCTCGCGCCGGACCACCTGGATGTTGCGGATGTCGTCCGAGAGTTCGATCCCGTTGACGACGATCCGCCCCTTGTCGTGCTTCTCGAGTCGGTTGATGCAGCGGATCAGCGTCGACTTGCCCGAGCCCGACGGCCCGGCGATCACGACGACCTCCTGCTTGCCGACGACGAGGTCGACCCCGCGCAGCGCCTGGAAGTCGCCGAACCACTTCTCGACCGCCTCCAGCTGGATGATCGGCTCGCCGGTGCCGCCGGGCCGCAGGGCCTCGGAGGTGAGGGTGCTCATCGCTCCCCCACGCCGAGCCGCCGCTCCAGCCGCTGGCTCTCGCGCGACATCGAGTACGAGCCTACCCAGTAGACGAACGCCGCGAAGATCAGGGTCTCGAAGACGAGGCCCTGGGCGACGAAGTCGGGCTGGCCGGTGATGATCTGCGAGACGTTGAGCAGCTCCGCCAGGCCGATCGTGGCGACGAGCGAGGTGTCCTTGAAGAGGCTGATGAACTGGCCGACGAGCGCGGGGATCACCGCGCGTAGCGCCTGCGGGAGCACGATCAGGCGCGTCGTCTTCAGGGACGAGAGGCCGAGGGCCTGCGCGGCCTCGACCTGACCCACAGGCACCGCCTGGAGCCCGCCCCGGACGATCTCCGCCACGTAGGCGGACGTGAAGACGACGAGCGCGACGAGCGCGCGCGTCTCGAGGCTCGGCGTGGGCGTCCCCGGCGGCAGGAAGAAGCCCAGCGTGAACGCGCCCATGAAGAGGACGGTGATCAGCGGCACCCCGCGGAAGAGCTCGATGTAGGCGACGCAGACGATGCGCACGCCGGGCAGGCTCGAGCGCCGGCCGAGCGCGAGCAGGACGCCGATCGGGAACGAGATCGCGATCCCGGCGACGGCGAGGAAGACCGTCAGCATGAGGCCGCCCCAGCGCTCGAACCCGACGCCGTCGAAGGCCATGATCGCCGCGAAGGCGAGGACGATGCCGCCGCCGACGGCGAGCACGACCCACGCGGTCCGCAGGGGCAGCCGCCGGCCGAGGGCGCGGAACCCGATCGCGACCGCCGCGACGCCCGCCGTGAGCAGGACCGCCCGGAACGAGCCCGAGAACCAGAGGAAGACGGCGACGAGGACGAGCACCGGTCCCGCCCGCCGCAGCGCCGCGGAGGTCGAGCCGGTGCCCGCCCGCCGCGCCGCGGCCCCCGCGGCAAAGCCCAGTGCGGCCGAGAACAGGTACAGCGCCAGCCAGACGCGCCAGAGCTCGTCCCGCGGGAAGCGGAAGACGAGGATGTTCGTGAGGTTCCGGTCGATGATCTCCCAGCGGGCGTCGAGGAAGACGAACCGGAGCGACCGGTAGAGCGTGTACAGGATCAGCACGCCGAAGACGACCGTGAGCACGCTGTTGAACGCGCTCGAGAAGAGGTTCTTGCGGCTCCAGTCCTTGACGCGGTCCGTCATCGGCCCTTGTAGGCGAGTCGCCGGTCGACGAGGTTGGTGATCGCCGCGATCGTGAGCGAGAAGAACAGGTAGATGGCCATCAGCACCGCGAACGCCTGCGGCGCCGGCGCCGCCTGCGAGACCGCGATCCGGGTCACCCGGGTCACCTCGTAGTAGGAGATGGCGACGCCCAGCGAGGAGTTCTTCGTCAGGTTGAGGAACTGGTTCGCGAGCGGCGGGATCATGATCCGGAACGCCTGCGGCAGGATCACGAGGCGCAGCCGCTGGAAGCCCGACAGCCCGAGCGCGTCCGCGGCCTCGCCCTGGCCGCGGTGGACGGCGAGGATCGAGCCGCGCACGATCTCGGCGATGTGGCTCGCCGTGTAGAGGACGAGCGCGATCAGGAGAGCTGCATACTCGGGGGCCAGCCGGAAGCCCTCCCGCGTGCCCAGGTCGCCGCGCTCGGGCAGCGAGACCGCGAGCGGCATCCCGCCCGCGAAGAAGCCGACGAGCGCGACGGCGAGCACCACGCCGCCGCTCCACAGCACACGGTGGTGCGGCTCACCGGTGGCGTCGAACCGCCGCGTCCGCCAGATCCACGCTGCGACCGCCGCCGCGAGCCCGGCGACGATGAAGACGCCGAAGACGGCCTGGTCGCCCTCGCCGACGATCTTGGGCACCACCAGCCCGCGATTCGAGAGCACGAGCAGGTCGCCCCACTCGACCGCGCTCGAGATCGGCGGCAGCCGCAGCAGCACCGCGAGGTACCAGAAGATGATGATCACGAGCACCGGGATGTTCCGGATCGTCTCGACGAATGCCGCCGCGGCCTTGCGGACGAGCCAGTTGGTCGAGAGCCGCGCGACGCCGACGACGACCCCGAGGATCGTCGCGAGCACGATCCCCAGCGCCGATACCTTGAGCGTGTTCACCGCGCCTTCGATGAGCGCGTCCGAGATCGGCTGCGACGAGCGGAAGTCGGAGTCGGGTATCGCGAAGCCCGACGGCTCGTCCAGCCAGCCCCAGCCGGTCTGGATCCCGAGGCGGCGCAGGCTCGCGGTGAGGTTGAAGTAGAGGAAGAGGACGAGCAGGCCGACGCCGGCCAGGAAGGCGAGCTGAAGGACGACGCGCAGCACGCGCACGTCCCTCCAGGGGGGAGGGCGGCGCGTGACCACCGGGTTGGCGCTCACGGCGCCGCCCTCGTCCTGGTGCTTACCGGTAGGGCGGGACGTACTGGAGGCCGCCCTCGGTCCAGAGCGCGTTGATGCCGCGCTCGAGGTCGAGCGGCGAGTCGGGGCCCACGTTGCGGTCGTAGATCTCCGCGTAGTTCCCGACGTTCTCGATCACCTGCGCGGCGTAGTCAGCCGGAAGCCCGAGGCCCGAGTCGAACTCGGCGCCGTCCTCGCCGGGCTGGCCGAGGAAGCGCGCGATCTCGGGATCCTCGCTCTCGAGCATCTCCTGGACGTTGTCCGAGGTGACCCCGAACTCCTCCGCCTGGATCGGCGCCATCACGGCCCAGTTGACCGCCTGCGCCCACTCCTGGTCGCCGTCGCGCACGACCGGGCCGAGCGGCTCCTTCGACATCGTCTCGTCGAGGATGCGCAGCGCCTCGGGGCCGCCCTGGTTCTCGGGCCAGTTCGAGCGGACCCCGGCGAGCTGCGACTTGTCCGACGTCCAGCCGTCGCAGCGCTCCTGAACGAACGCCTGCTGGAGCGGCTCGTTGTCCTCGAACGTGAGCGGCGTGTAGTCGACGTCGCGCGCCTGGAACTGCGACTCGAGGTTGAGCTCGGTCGTCGTTCCGGAGAGGACGCAGACGGTCGTGCCGCCCATGTCCTCGAGGCTCTGGTACTCGCTGTCGGCGCGCACCATCATCCCCTGCCCGTCGTAGAACGTCGTGTGGAGGAAGGTCGCGCCCTCGCTGCCGTCGCGCGACGCGGTGTAGGTCGTGTTGCGGATCAGGACGTCGACCTCGCCCGCCTGCAGAGCGGTGAAGCGCTGCTCGGCCGTGAGCGGGACGAACTCGACCGCCTCCGCGTCGCCGAGGATCGCGGCGGCGACGACGCGGCAGAAGTCGATGTCGAAGCCCTCGAACTCGCCGCCCTCGGTCACGAAGCCGAAGCCGGGGACCGCGTCGTTGACGCCGCAGCGAAGCTGCCCGCGGTCCTGCACCTGCGAGAGCAGGCGGCCTCCCTGCTGGCCCCCCTGGGCCTGCGTCGCCGTGCCGTCGCCGGCCGCGTCCTCCTCGTCGTCGCTGTGATAGCAGCCCGCGAGCAGGAACACGGCCGCCGCCAGGATTAGAAGTCGATGAACGCGCACCGGTGAACCTCCCCTTTGGCCGGAACAGACTCGGATGAGCCTAGACCATCGGGTTCCGGCCCGACCGGGGGAAAGGTCAGGTCATGCGCTCCCAGGCCGCCTCGAGCACGTCGCCGAGGATGCCGGCGATCTCGTCGAACTCGGCCTGGCGCGCGATCAGCGGCGGCGAGAGCTGGATCACCGGGTCGCCGCGGTCGTCGGCGCGGCAGATCAGCCCCCGCTCGAAGAGCCGTCCGGAGAGGAAGCCGCGGAGCAGCGTCTCCGACTCCTCGTCGCTGAAGGTCTGCCGGGTCTCCTTGTCCTTGACGAGCTCCAGCGCGTAGAAGAAGCCCGTCCCCCGCAGGTCGCCGACGATCGGCAGCTCCAGCAGCTGCGCGAGGGTCGAGCGGAAGGCCTCCTCGTGCTCGCGCACGCCCTCGACGATCCGCTCGCGCTTCATGATCTCGATGTTCCTCAGCGCGACCGCGCACGCGACCGGATGTCCGCCGAAGGTGATCCCGTGCGAGTACATCGACGTGGCGTCGAGGAACGGCTCCATCACCTTGTCCGTCGCGATCACGGCTCCGATCGACGCGTACGCCGAGGAGAGGCCCTTCGCGACCAGCACGAGATCCGGGCGGATGTCGTACTTGCCCGAGCCGAACCATTCGCCGGTGCGGCCGAAGGCGGTGATCACCTCGTCGGCGCAGAGCAGGATCCCATACTCGTCGCAGATCCCGCGCACGCCGGCGAAGTAGCCGGCGGGCGGCGTGAAGGCGCCGCCGGCGTTCTGGACGGGCTCCATGATCACCATCGCGACCTGGTCGGGCCCCGCTGCGTCGATCGTATGCTCCAGGTCGTCGAGCAGGAACGCGGTGAACTCCTCCTCGGTCTCCCCGGGCGGGCGGTGGTAGCGGTTCGTGTTCCGGCAGTGGGCCGCCTCGGGCACGAGCGGCTCGAACGGTGCGCGCAGCGCCGGGATCCCGTTGATCGAGAGCGCGCCCATCGTCGTCCCGTGGTAGGCGACGTTGCGGGAGATCGCTTTCCAGCGGCGCTCGCCGCGGAACGAGTGGTACTGGCGCGCGAGCTTCCACGCCGACTCGACGGCCTCGGAGCCGCCCGAGACGAAGAAGACCCGGTTGAGGTCGCCCGGCGTCAGGGACGCGACCTCGGCCGCGAGCTCGATCGCACGCGGGTGGGCGTACGACCAGTTGGTGTAGAAGGGCAGCTCGCGCATCTGCGCGGCCGCGGCCTCGCCGACCTCGTCGCCGTAGCCGTAGCCGATCTGGACGGTGAACAGGCCCGCGAGCGCGTCGAGGTAGCGCTTGCCGTTCGCGTCCTCGAGGTAGCAGCCGTCGCCGCGCACGATGATCGGCACCTCGGTCTCCGCGTAGCCGCCCATGCGCGTGAAGTGCAGCCACAGGTGGTCGCGCGCGAGTTGCTGGAGGTCGTTCATCGGGCGGCGCCTTTCTGTCGAAGGACGTTGAGGAGCATGGCGGCGAGCGCGACCGCGAAGATCGTCGTCCCGATCACGTTCACCTCCGGGGGCACGCCCACACGCGCGGCGCCCCAGACGTAGAGCGGGAACGTCACGGTCGCCCCCGCGTTGAAGTTCGTGATCACGAAGTCGTCGACCGAGAGGGCGAAGGCGATCAGGGTGCCGGCGACGATCCCGGGCGCGATCAGCGGCAGCGTCACCTTTCTGAAGGTCGTGAACGGGGTCGCCCCCAGGTCCATCGCCGCCTCCTCGAGATGGCGGTCGAAGCCGACGATCCGCGCCTTCACGGTCACGACCACGAAGGAGATGTCGAACATGACGTGGGCGATGAAGATCGTCCAGAACCCGGTCGAGACCCCGAGGTTGAGGAAGAGCGTCAGCAGCGAGGCGCCGAGCACCACCTCCGGCGTCGTCATCGGCAGGAAGATCAGGAGGTTCGTCGCCCCGCGCGCACGGAAGCGGTAGCGGACGAGGGCCATCGCGATCAAGGTCCCGAGCACCGTGGCCACCAGCGAGGCCAGCGCCGCGATCTCGAGCGAGACGACGATCGCGTCGCGCAGGCCAGGCACGCCGAACGGGTTCGTCCAGTGGTCGAGCGTGAAGCCCTGCCAGGTGTAGTTGAAGCGGCCGGCGGGGTCGTTGAACGAGAAGAGGACGACGACCGCGATCGGCAGCATCAGGTACGCGAGGGCGACCAGGGAGTAGGCGGTGAGGACGCGCCTCCCGGTGTTCTTCCGAATCATCCTGTTAGCCGCTCCGTGCCGAGAGTGCGCGAGTAGAGGGCGACGAGGACGAGGATCGCCGCCATCAGCACGAACGAGAGCGCCGCCGCCTGGCCGTAGTCGGTGATGACGAGGAACTTCGACTGGATCACGTTCCCGATCATCGCCTCGCGCGGCGTGCCCAGCAGCTCCGCGTTGACGAAGTCGCCGGCGGCCGGGATGAACGTCAGCAGCGTCCCCGCGAAGACGCCGGGCAGCGACAGCGGCAGCGTCACGCGGAGGAACGCCTGGAAGCGGGAGGCGTAGAGGTCTTCCGCCGCCTCGATCAGCCGCCCGTCGATCTGCTCGAGCGACGCGTACAGCGGCAGCGCCATGAAGGGGAGGAAGTTGTAGGTGATCCCGGCGACGACGGCGGTGGAGGTCGCGAGCAGCCGCTCGCCGTCCCCGAGCACGCCGATCGCCCGGAGGACCTCGACGACGACACTGTCGTCCGCGAGGATGCTCTGCCAGGCGAGCGTACGGATCAGGTAGGTGACGAAGAAGGGCGCGATCACGATCAGCAGCAGCACGCTCTTCCAGCGGCCGCCGTGGAACGCGATCCAGTAGGCGAGGGGATAGCTGACGGCGAGGGCGACGACGGTCGCGACCCCCGCGTAGAGGAGCGAGCGGATCAGGTGCTCGTCGTAGGTCGCGATCGCGTCGCCGTAGTTGTCCCAGGCCCAGGTGAAGACGTAGCCGACCTCGGCCGACCCCTCCTGCAGCGACGTGTTGGCGAGGTAGTACGTCGGGACGACGAAGAACAGCGCGAGAAAGCCCAGCCCCGGCCCGAGCAGCAGGTACGGGACGAAGCCGCGGTGGCGGTGCAGGAAGCCCATCAGGCCCCGACGACGGCCTGGAATTTCTCCTTCAGCTCGGTGTCGTCCGCAGCCTCGGCGTCGAAGATCTTCACCTTCGTCAGCGTGTCCTCGTCGGGGAAGATCAGCTGGTTCGCGGCGAGCTCGGGATCGAGCTTCTCGGCCTCCTCCTTCGCGCCCTCGACCGGTGAGATGTAGTTCACGTACGCCGCGATCTGCGCCGCGATCTTCGGGTCGTACACGAAGTTCATGAAGGTCGAGGCGGTGAAGACGTCCCCGCCCGTGGGGATCAGCATGTTGTCGGTCCAGATCATCCCGCCCTCGTCGGGGATCACGAACTCGAGCTGCGGGTTGTCCAGCTGGAGCTGCACCATGTCGCCGGACCAGGCGACACACGCCCAGACGTCGCCCCGCGCGAGCAGCCCCGAGTAGTCGTTGCCCGTGAACTGGCGGATCTGGCCGCTGTCCACCGCGGCCTGGAGCCGGTCGATCGCCTTGTCGAACGCGGCCGTGTCCACCTTCACGGGATCGGAGCCGTCGAGCTGAAGCATCAGGCCCATCGTGTCCGGCATCTCGGTGAGGAACGTGACCTTGCCCTTCAGCTTCGGGTCGTCGAGCAGCTGCGAGAGCGACGTGACGGGACCGCCGGTGCGGCGCGGGTCGTAGCCGATCCCGGTCATGCCGGACTGCCAGGGCATCGAATAGTCGCGGTTCGGGTCGAAGCCCGGGCTCGCAAGGGCTTCGACGAGGTTGGACGCGTTCGGGATCGCGCTGCGGTCGAGCTTCTGCGTGTAGCCGAGCCGGACCATCCGTCCCGCCATCCAGTCGGTGAGGACGGTCAGGTCGCGGTCGATCCCCTGCCCCTGCGAGAGGGCGGCGCGGTTCTTGCCGAACCACTCGTCGTTGTCGTTGACGTCCTCGATGTACTGGACCTCGACGCCGGTCTGCTCGGTGAACTGGTCGAGCGTCGGCCGCTTCTTCGTCTCCTCGTCGATGTCGATGTAGAGCGGCCAGTTCGAGAAGCGGAGCGTTTCGGCGAGCTCGCGCGCGACCGCGGTGGTCGTCGCCTCGGTCGTGCCCTCGGCCTCGATGCCGTCGCCGCCGCACGCGGCCAGGAAGCCCGGCAGCGTCAGCGCTGCTCCGCCGAGAGCGGCGCGCTCGAGCAGGTCGCGGCGGGTGAGCGGACGGGTCATGCTGCCTCCTTGGGGGAGTCGACGACGAAGGTGGCGTCCGGTCTCCAGCTGAGCATCACGTAGCTCCCGGCCGGAACCGGCGTGGAGTTCTGCACGTAGACGGTGACGCGGCCTGCGGCTGTCTCGACCACGTACTGCGTGGCGACGCCGACGTAGGCCGACTCGGCGATCGTCCCGGAGAGCACGTTCTCGTCGCCCTCGGGGGCCCCGATGCGGATCTTCTCCGGGCGGATGCCCACGGCGACCCGGCCGGCCCGGTCCTCGAGCGCCTCCGGCGGCACCGTGATCTCGTCGCCCGGGTCGAGGCGGACGCGGCCGCGCGCCTCGACGCGGCCGTGCAGCAGGTTCGAGACGCCGAGGAAGCCGGCCACGAAAGCCGTGCGCGGCCGCTCGTAGAGCTCGGTGGGCGGGCCGAGCTGCTCGATGCGGCCGCGATTCATGACCGCGATCGCATCCGCCATCGTCATCGCCTCCTCCTGGTCGTGGGTGACGTGGACGAAGGTGAGCCCCATCTCGTGCTGGATGCGCTTCAGCTCGAGCTGCATCTGCTTGCGCAGCTTCAGGTCGAGCGCGCCGAGCGGCTCGTCGAGGAGGAGCACGCGCGGCCCGTTGACGAGCGCGCGCGCGAGGGCGACGCGCTGCTGCTGGCCGCCGGAGAGCTGGCGCGGGCGGCGCTTCTCCATCCCCTCGAGGTCGACGAGCCGGAGGATCTCGCTAACCCGCCCCGGGACCTGGTTCCGCGCCGCGCCCCGGCGGCGCAGGCCGAAGGCGACGTTCTCGTAGATCGAGAGGTGCGGGAAGAGCGCGTAGCTCTGGAAGACGGTGTTCACGTCGCGTCGGTACGGAGGCAATGCCGTCACCTCGGCGTCGCCGAGCAGGATCCGGCCCGCATCGGGCACCTCGAAGCCGCCGATCATCCGCAGGGTCGTCGTCTTGCCGCAGCCCGACGGCCCGAGCAGCGCGAAGAAGCTGCCGCGCTCGATCTCGAGCGACAGGTCGTCGACGGCCAGGACGTCCTCGAAGCGCTTGGTCACCCCCTCGAGCCGCACGTCGGCGGTGACGGGCTCCAGCACCGCAGCGGTCTCCATCAAGAGAGCTTCAGGGCAACGTGCTTGACGCGCGTGTACTCCTCCATCGAGTACAGGGACATGTCCTTTCCGTAGCCGGACTCCTTGAAGCCGCCGTGCGGCATCTCGGAGGCGAGCGGGAACAGGTGCTCGTTCACCCAGACCGTCCCGAAGGCGAGCTTGCGCGCCGCCGAGAGGGCGCGGCCGACGTCGCGGCTGAAGACGGAGGCGGCGAGCCCGTAGCGGACGTCGTTCGCCATCGCGATCGCCTCGTCGTCGCTCGCGAAGCGCTGGACGGAGACGACCGGGCCGAAGACCTCGTCCTGGACGATCTCGGAGTCCTGGGTCACGTCCGCGACGATCGTCGGCTTGACGAAGAAGCCGCGGTCGCCGACGGCGGCGCCGCCGGTGACGATCGTCGCCTTCGCGGCGGTGGCACGCTCGAGGAAGCCGAGCACGCGCTCCTGCTGCTCCTGCGAGATCACCGGGCCCATCTCCACGTCGTCGTCGTCGGAAGGATCCCCGACCTTGAGTCCCTCGACCGCCTCGACCGTCGCGGCCATGACGTCGTCGTAGATCCGCTCGCTGACGAGGATGCGCGAGGAGGCGGTGCAGTCCTGGCCGGAGTTCCAGTAGCCGCCGATCTTGACGGCCTCGGCCACCTGCTCCGGGTCGGCGTCGTCGAGCACGACCATGGGCGCCTTGCCGCCGAGCTCGAGGTGGACGCGCTTGAGCGTCTGCGCCGCGTTGGCGGCGATCAGACGGCCGGTCGCGACGTCGCCCGTGAGCGCGACGAGCGAGATGTCGCGGTGCTTGACCAGTCCGTCCCCGACGGGGACGCCGTCGCCGGTGATCACGTTGAGGATGCCCGGCGGCAGCACCTCCTGCGCCAGCTCGGCGAACCGGAGCGTCGTCAGCGGCGTCTGCTCGGCGGGCTTGAGGATCTGGACGTTCCCGGCGGCGAGCGCGGGGCCGAGCTTCCAGATCGCCATCATCAGCGGGTAGTTCCAGGGGGTGATCCCGGCGACGATCCCGAGAGGCTCGCGCCGGATGATCGAGGTGTAGCCCTCGACGTACTCGGCGGCGGCCTTGCCCTCGAGCGTGCGGGCGGCGCCGGCGAAGAAGCGGAGGTTGTCGGCCGAGAACGGCATCTCGTCGCGCGCGATCGCCATCGGCTTGCCGACGTTCACCGACTCGAGCCGCGCGAGCTCGTCCGCGTTCTCCTCGATCAGGTCGGCGAGCTTGAGCAGCAGCTCCATCCGGTCCTTGGGCGTTCTGTCGAGCCAGCCGGGGAGCGCCTTCTTCGCCGCCGCGACGGCGCGCTCGACGTCCGCCTGTGTCCCGCGCGGTACATCGGCGATCGCCTC
>Ga0299913_10003779_pt1 | contig 12508 bp, 13 predicted proteins | sample RVTome_9_FD_201360 | JGI IMG/M metagenome (GOLD analysis project Ga0299913, IMG submission 201360) | Soil microbial communities from uranium-contaminated site in the Upper Colorado River Basin, Wyoming, United States - RVT155D38 (version 2) ... | reverse complement strand
GGTACTTCCCTGATCGGCGACTTCGCACTCGCCAAAGCGGCGATTATTCTTGGGGTTCACCCCGCATCCAGGTCTCTTGGTGCGCGTTCGGGGGTGGTGTAATTGGTAACACGGCAGGTTCTGGTCCTGTTATTGAGGGTTCAAGTCCTTCCCCCCGAGCTAGGTCGATCTAGGGTCGACCGACAATCTGGTCCCGTCGTCTAGTGGTCTAGGACGCCGGCCTCTCAAGCCGGAAACGCCAGTTCGAACCTGGTCGGGACTGACTCATACTGAACGGTGGATCGTTCATATCTGACGCCGCGTTCCTTAGGAATGAATTCACACATGAATTCACCTGCCCGGCGGCCTCCCCGTATACTCCCCGACCGCCCCCAACCCGTTCCTGCGGAGGTTTCTTTCGATGGTGGACACAATTCTCTATGTCGCGCTTGCGGCCGGAGCTCTCGCCCTGCTGCTCGCGGTGTACTACACCCGGTCGGTCCTGGCCGCGCCTCAGGGCAGCGAGCGCATGATCGAGCTGTCGACGGCGATCAGGGAGGGCGCGATGGCCTTCCTCAAGCGGGAGTACACCTGGGTCTCCGTCTTCGTGGTGGTCATGGCCGTCCTCATCGCCGCTCTCCTCGACTGGGGCCGCCCCTGGGGAGCGGTCGCCTATGTCTTCGGCGCAGTGCTCTCCGCCGCCGCCGGCTATGTCGGCATGCGGATCGCCACCGCCGCCAACGCCCGGACCACCGAAGCCGCCCGTACCGGGGGAATCCCCGCCGCGCTCCCGATCGCGTTCCGGGGCGGCGCGGTCATGGGGTTCACTGTCGCCGGTCTCGGGCTCCTCGGAGTCGGTCTCGGCTTCTTGATCTTCAACAACTTCCTCGACGATCCCGACTGGGTCGACATTGTCACCGCCATCGGGCTGGGCGGCTCGTCCATCGCCCTCTTCGCCCGTGTTGGCGGGGGCATCTACACCAAGGCCGCCGATATCGGAGCCGACCTCGTCGGCAAGCTCGAAGCGGGCATCCCCGAAGACGATCCGCGCAATCCGGCCGTCATCGCCGACAACGTGGGAGACAACGTCGGAGACGTCGCCGGGATGGGCGCCGACCTCTTCGAGAGTTATGTCGGGTCGATCGTGGCCCCGGTCGCCTACTCGGCGTTGGTCTTCACCAGCGCCACCTTTGTTGCCGAGGCGATCATCTTCCCGCTGGCAGTGGCCGCCCTGGGCATGTTCGCCTCGATCATCGGGTCGTTCCTGGTCAAGGCCAAGGACGAGACCCATCTCGCCGCCGCCCTCCACCGGGGCACCAACTTCGCCATGATCGTGACCGCCGTCGGCGTCGCCGGACTTGCCGCGTGGATCTTCGGAGACAAGATCGACAACTGGCTCGGCATCTGGTTCGCCGTGGTGGCGGGCCTGATCGTCGGCTGGCTGGTCGGCAAGATCTCGGAGTGGTTCACCTCCGACCACTACAAGACCGTCAAGGAGATCGCCCGCCAATCACAGACCGGGCCGGCGACCGTGATCATCTCCGGCATCGCCGAGGGCATGCGTTCCGCCGCTTTCAGCGTGATGGTCGTCGCCGCAGGGATCGGTGCCGCGTATGCCGCCGGTGACTGGGCCATGGGCGACGGCGGCGGGATCTACGGCGTGGCCATCGCCGCCATCGGCGTTCTCGCGACCCTCGGCATCACCATCTCGGTCGACGCCTACGGACCGATCGCCGACAACGCCGGGGGGATCGCCGAGATGGCCCATCTCGACCCGGAGGTCAGAAAGGCAACCGACGCCCTCGACTCGCTCGGTAACACCACCGCTGCAGTCGCCAAGGGTTTCGCCATCGCCTCGGCCGCGGTGACCGCCCTCGCCCTCTTCAGCGCCTTTACCCAGGCCGTCGGTCTGGAGCAGATCGACGTCGCCAACGCCCCGACCACCATTGGGTTGTTCATCGGCGCCATGATCCCGTTTCTCTTCGCCGCGATGACCATGAACGCGGTGGGCCGGGCGGCCTCGAAGATGATCGACGAGGTGCGCCGTCAGTTCCGGGAGATCCCGGGGCTCAGGGCCGGGGACCCCGACGCCAAGCCGGACTACACGACCTGTGTCGACATCGCTACCAGCGGGGCGCTTCGGGAGATGGTGATCCCGGGAGCAATGGCGATCGTGGTCCCGCTGGTGGTCGGTTTCATCGATGTGGAAGCGCTCGGCGGCCTGCTTGCCGGAGCCCTGGTGACCGGGTTCCTCCTCGCCATCTTCATGGCCAACGCCGGCGGGGCCTGGGACAACGCCAAGAAATTCATCGAGCAGGGGGCGTTCGGTGGCAAGGGGAGCGAGGCTCACCACGCCGCCGTCATCGGTGACACTGTCGGTGATCCGTTCAAGGACACTTCGGGTCCGGCGATGAACATCGTGATCAAGGTGATGACCATCGTCTCGCTGATCTTCGCCTCGGCCTTCATCTAGACCCGAGCATGAGAAAGCCCCCGGCGGCCGGGGGCTTTCCCTATCGATTACTTCAGTCGTTAGCTGCCGTACCCGCCACCGGAACCGGAGCCACCCGGATCGTCGTAGCACTCGTAGTCCGAAAGGACCAGCATGCCCGGCGCGATGTCGTCGACCGCGTTTACCAGCATGGTCTCCACCCCGAGGTTCTCGAGGTCGATCGTGAAATGCACGGTGCCACTGTTGGCCTTGGTCGCCGGAAGGTCAAACGCCGTGATCGTCGCCCCACCTTCGAACCCGAACGTCACGTCGATCGTGGAGGCAAGGCTCCCGGCGCCATCGTGCTGGTTGTGCACGAAATGGAGCTGCTTGAGCCAAACTCGCACGTCGTTCCCTGATGGGGCTCGTGGAGCTCGGCGGCGCTCGCGGGGATGGCCATCGCCATCATCAGTCCCACAGCAACCAGAGCGGTGCTCAGTCTTTTCATAGGTCTCCCAACCCTTCTTTCCTCGTCGCCTTGCGGCCTTGCCTCCACTACACAACGTAACCACTTTCCGTGAACCCCTGTTTCGCCAGATTCCCTTGGTCCGGAACAGTCGGCACCGTCGTCGGGTTGTCCTCAACGGTGCCCACGTAGTACCAAAGGGATAGTCATGGCCGAGATCACATTCATCCGACACGCCGAGACGACGGCCAATGCCGAAGGTGTCTGGAGCGGTCGCACCGACTTCCCGCTGACCGAATCGGCCGAGAGGAGCCTCGACTTGCTCGGAGCCCGGCTGGCCAACCACGACGCCGACATCGTGATCTCGTCGTCTCTTGACCGGGCAACCCGAACCGCAGCCGCATTCGCCGACGAAGTCGTGATCGACGATCAATTCATCGAGATCGACCTCGGAGAGTGGGAGGGAAAGTTCTTCGCCGAGATCAAAGCCGAGCAGGGAGACGAGCTCGCCAAGACCTTTGCCGATCACGACCACCCGATGGGCCGCACCGGCGAGTCGCTCAACGATGTGGGGGAGCGGGCGCTGCGAGCCGTCGACGGGCTGGCCAAGAAGCTGGGAGAGGACGGAAAGGCGATCGTCGTGACCCATGGCGGCTTTCTCCAGGCCGTGCTGGGCCGGCACCTCACCGCCAAGGGAAGGCGGATCCATGCTTTTTCCGCCAACACCGGGTTGTCCCGGGTCGTGTGGTCATTCGGCTCGCCGAGGCTGGCCTCGTTCAACGACACCGGGCATCTCGGTCCCCGCTCAGGGGCCGTGGCCGAGCGTCTCGCCGAGGGGGAGCCCGTCCTCAGCCTGATCCGACATGGTCAGACCCAGGCCAATGTCGAGCGGCGCTGGCAAGGTCACGGGGATTGGGGACTGGACGAGGTGGGGTCACGCCAGGCTGTGAGGCTCGGGGAGTGGTACGGGCGCCATGCGACCGTCTACTCCTCCCCGCTGATGCGGGCCGCCCAGACGGCCGCCCGCGTCGCCAGCAACGGCGTGATCGAGGTCGAAGGCCTCAAGGAGCTCTCGATGGGGCTCTGGGAAGGTCTCACCTCGGACGAGATCCTGGAGAAATGGCCCGACCGCATGGAGACCATCTACCGAAACGGCGTCGACCTCCGGCGAGGCGAGACCGGAGAGTCCTGGGGAGAGCTCACTGCGAGATTCCGCGCCGCCGTCCATGGTGTGCCCACGGCCGGTGAGGGGGTGACGGTCCTTGTTGCCCACGGCGGAGCGATCCGCTCCTACGTCTCGTCGCTCACCTCGGTTCGGGAAACCCATGCCGAGGCCTTGTTCACCCCGGCCAACACCTCGGTGACTCACGTCGCGTTGACTGACGACGGCCCGGAACTGCTCGACTACGCCGTCGCCCCCCATCTCGAGACGCTGTCGTAGGCTCGTCCGAGATGTTCAGATGCGACGTTTGTGACAAGGAGTTTCACGTCCGCCAGGAGATCCTCGACAGGTATCCGGGTTGGGTTCCCCGTCAATGCCTCGACTGCAAGAACGCCGCCGCACCCCATGACAACCCGATCCGATCATCGTCGGTGACGAAGGCCCGCGACCTGTCCATCGCCGAGGTGCTCGACCGGTTCACCGACGGCCCTCACACCGGGGTCTTCACCGACGGGGCGGCAGAGGGCAATCCCGGCCCCGGCGGCTGGGGCGCCGTCTATGTCCTCGATGGTGAGGTCGTCGCCGAGGAACACGGATCCGAGCCGCACACGACCAACAACCGGATGGAGCTGACCGCGATCATCGCCGGCCTGAGAATGCTTCCCACCGATTCCGAGGTCCCGGTCTACACCGACTCCCAGCTGGTGGTCAACATCCTCACCCAGTGGGCGGCCGGGTGGAGATCGCGGGGCTGGACCAAGAAATCGACAGGCCCGATCAAGAACCTGGAGCTGGTCAAGGAGGCGTACGCCCTCGCCGAGGCGCGTCCCCGGGTCGAGATCAGGTGGGTCAAGGCGCACGCAGGCAACCGGTGGAACGAATATGCCGATGCCCTCGCCACCGCCTATCGCCGGGCCGAGATGTGACCGGCCACCCGCCGAGCACGCCGGAATACGTCCGAGCGTGGGGGCGGCACACCCACGGGTCGCCCCTGTATGGCCGTCTCACCGAGGTGGTCGCCTCCGATCCGGAGCTGATGCGGGTCCTCAACCGCATCGAGAACCAACCGAGGCCGAACCTGCTGTTTGCCGGCGTCCACTACCTGCTGGCGAAGGGAGCCTCCGACGAGTTGGCCGCCTTCTACGCGTCACTGGTCTCCGAGCCGCTGCCGCCAGGGCAGGCGGGCCCGGCATTCTCCGAGTTCGTCCTCACCCATGAGGATGACCTGGCGGAGATTGGTCGCACCCGCCGCACCCAGACCAATGAATGCCGGCGCTGCTCGGGCTTGCTGCCGATGATCTGGCATGGTCGTCACGACGAATTCCACCTCGTCGACTTGGGGACCAGTGCCGGTCTCAACCTCGCCCTCGACCGATACTCCTACCGCTGGGACCGGGTCGTCTGGGGCTCGGGGCCGGTGCTCATCGAAGCCGAGTCGAAGGGGAGGCCCCCGCAACCTCGTGACCTCTCGATCCTTTCCCGAACCGGGCTCGACCTGAGCCCGATCGACCCGCGTTCCGAGGACGACCGGGACTGGCTGGTGGCCCTGATCTGGCCCGAGCAACATGAGCGTCGGGAACGCCTCACCGCCGCCATCGCCGAACTGTCCCGGCTCGAGTACGAATTGGTCCCGGGGGACGCGGTGGAGACTCTGGCGTCGACCCTGGCGGGGCTACCGGCAGGGGAGCCGGTCGTTGTGATGAACTCCTTCGTCATGATCCAGCTCACCCCGGAGCAGAGGGACGCCGTGGACGACCTGGTGAGCTCATCCCGCGCCGACCGCCCGGTGTTGAGGGTGTCGATGGAGATCCTGGTCAAGGAAGAGGTCGGGGCGCATCTCGTGGTCGACGACGGCTCCGGGCCCGAGGAGATCGGGCTCGCCCACCCTCATGGGGAGTGGATAGAGCTTCTATGAAAGTCAGGCTCGGCCGTAGACGGGTATCGACGCCCCGTTGATGACCTCGGAGTCCTCGGCGAGCAGGAACTCGGCCACGGCGGCGATCTCATCCGGCGTGGGCCAATTCACGTAGTCGGCGAAGGGCAGCGACTCCCGGGTGGCCGGGGTGTCGATCACCGACGGCATCAGGACGTTCGCGGTAACGCCGGTCCCGTCGAGCTCCTGGGCCACCGACTTGCCCAGGGCGACCACACCCGCCTTGGCGATGTTGAAGGCGGCCTGGCCGGTCGGGTAGTCCACCGCGGCTCGCGAGCCAACCAGGATGATCCGCCCCCACCCGGCCGCCTTGAGGTGGGGCAGCGCCGCCCTCACCGAGTAGAAGGCCGATCGCAGGTTCAGGTCGAGCATTCTCTCGAACCGGACATCGTCGGTCTCGTCGACGTCCCTCCCGCCGGCCCAACCCCCGACCAGGGCGCACAGTCCGTGCACGTTGCCCCAGCGCTCGGCGACCTCCTTGACGTAGCCCGTCATCGCCTCGGCGTTGGTGGCGTCGACCCGGGTCAGGAGGACCTGGTCTTCGTCGACTTCGAACTCTTCCTCGAAGGCAGCCGCCTCCTCGGGAAGCAGGTAGGTCACCGCCAGGCGGTAATCCTGGGTCAACAATCTCCGAACCAGGGCGGTCCCCAGTCCGCCGGTGCCGCCCGGAATCACAACTGTCTTGCTCAAGAATTCCTCTTTGGTCTCTCCTGGATCACTCTAAGACAGGAAGGGGGGCCTTGGTCGTGAAAAGACCGGCTCAGGTCAGGAGCGGTTCCAGCCATGAGCCCCGAGGGTGCCGACGCGCAGATTCCAGGTCAGCAGGGGTGTCCAGATCATGGAGCAGGCCGATGGAGGTGACGATCACCGGATCTCTCATCCGGCCCAAGTGGGTGGCGAAGCTCCCTTCTCCGTACGAGAACCTGATTGGGCGCTTGGCCCCGATTGCGCTGGTGCCGCCATCGGCCGAGGGGGCTATGGCCTCCCTCCCTCCGGTGATGGCATCGGTCACCGGGGCCAGGTCGGATGCCCATAGAAGGGGGAGGTCGCTGTGAAGGACGAGCCACGGGCTCCGGGTTGCCTGGGCCCACTCCACACCGACGGCGGCGGCCGCGGAAAGCCCGGTCCCGGGATCGGCCAGGGCAGGCACCCCCAGGGACGCAGCCCATGAGGAGACCCTGTCGTCTCCGGTGACGACCACGGGGATCAAACCGGCGGCCTCGGCGGTCGAGAGAGTTCGGTTGGCGAGGCCGCGTCCCAGGGCGGCCCGGGATTTCGGAGAGAGTGAGTGCGCCAAGCGGCGCTTTCCTGAGTGGAATGACTTCACCGGGAGGATGGCGATGATCGGCACGGATGGAGCGTATCCCTGAGAAACCGACGGTGGATCGACCGGCTTTCCAGCGCTATCTCAGGTCAGGGGATGACCAGAACCGGGATCTTGGAATGGTGGGTGAGCCTGTCGGCCACGGAGCCGAGAAGGACTCTCTCGGCCAGGCCGGCGCCACGACGGCCGATCACGAGGACGTCGGCGTTCTGGCTGTCACAGATCGCGAGCAACTGGTTGGTGGGATCGCCGATCTCCCCGACCAACTCGTAGTCGAGCCCCTCCAGGTCGAGCTGGTCCTCCAGTGCGCCGAGGACTTCCTCCTGCCCTTTGGTGACCGCCTCGGCCAGCGCCTCCGGTGTCGGTGGCTGTCCTCCGATACCCCACCATCCTTCGGGCGGGCGCACCACAGTCACCACCACGAGACGAGCTTTCCAATGTCTGGCGATGTCGGCGGCGCTCTCGGCGGCCGAAGTGCTCACCTCCGAGCCGTCCACACCGACCACGATCGTCTTCGGGCTCCATCCCATGTCATCTACCTCCGAGGGCGAAATCTATACCGGGTCAGATCAGTGCGTTGAAGATGTGCCCCGCCACCAGGCCATAGAGACCGGCCACCAGGTCGTCGGCCATCACGCCGGCCGGGCCGGGGAGTCTCTCCGCCTGACCCACTCCGGGGAAGGGACGTTTGGCGATATCGGCGATCCGAAAGACGATTACGGCGACCAGCCCGGGTCCCCACCCGAGTCCGATGCTGGCAGCCATCGTGCCCGCGGCCTCGTCGACGACGATCCAGGCGGCATCCCCGTCGGCGGAGAGAGACCTCAACGCCCAAAGACCTGCGGCAATCGTCGCCACGAGCAGGATCACCTGGGCCGGCCAGCCCCATGTCTCGCCGACGACGACGGCCAGCGGAAAGGTGAGCAACGATGCGACCGTGCCGGAACCCGGGTCCGAGCCGCGGATCCGGCGCAGGATCAATCCGGTGCCAAACCAGGAAGCGAGAAGCCGGGGCATCAGTCGAGACTAGATCCGGATTTCGCGATGCCGTCGACCGGTATAGCCTGCGGGTGATGAAACCTTCAGCCAGGATCTGGGCGGACGGTGCCTTCGTGGCCTGGGAGGACGCGACCGTCCATTTCATGTCCAACGCCCTCCACTACGGCTCGGGCGTCTTCGAAGGCATTCGAGCCTACAACACCCCGGAGGGCCCGGCGGTCTTCCGTCTCGACGATCACATGATACGGCTGAAGGCATCGGCGCGTGCTTATGCGATCCCCATGAAGCACAGTCCCGAGGAGCTGGCGGAGGTGTGTCTCGAGCTGCTCCGGGTCAACGAGCTGGAGTCGGCGTATATCCGGCCCCTGGTCTTCTACGGCTTGGGCTCCACCGGGCTCAACCCGGCCGGGAGCGAGGTGCATACCTTCATGGCTGCGTTCGAACTAGGCCGATACCTCGGAGAGGAAGGGATCAAGAGAGGCATCAGGGCGATGGTGTCGAGCTGGCGGCGGATCTCCCACAACAGCTTCATCCCCACCGCCAAGGGCTCGGGTCAGTATCTCAATTCGATCCTTGCCAAGCAGGAGGCGTTGCGCGCCGGGTACGAGGAAGCCCTCATGCTCAACGAATCCGGCTCGGTTTCGGAGGGAAGCGGGATGAACATTTTCCTGGTCACCAAGGGCGTGGCTCACACGCCGCCGGTGGCATCGGGCATTCTCGAGGGGATCACCCGGAACTCGGTGGCCGAGTTGCTCGAGGCAGAGGGTGTGGAGGTGCGGGAGACGGAGATCGCCCGGGGCAACCTCTACACCGCAGATGAAGTCTTCCTCACCGGGACCGCAGCCGAGGTGACCCCGGTTCGAGAGATCGACGATCGTCCGGTGGGCTCCGGCGAGCCGGGGCCGGTGACCCGTCTCGCCCAGGATCGGTTTCACGCCGTGGTCGCCGGAAAAGTCCCCGAATACAGGCATTGGCTGTCCTACGTCTGATGGGCCAACAGCCGAATATCGACATACCCGATGCCAAGAAGCCGAGGTCGGTGCTCCAGCCCCCGTCGGCGGTGGCCTGGCGATCCAACAAGCCGGGTCTGATCAATGCACCGGACCAGGTGCCCACCGGCGGTCGGTTCGGGACCCCCGGCCCCGACGCCGGCTGGGGCCTGCTGTTGCTGGCCATCGCGGATCTGCCTGACGACGATCCCAAGCTCGCCGCAGTAGTGGAGGGCCTCATGATGGCGCGCGCCGCCCGGGCGGGACGGGCCCCGGTCCCCGAGGACATCGAGGTGGCGTTGGTCCTGTGCGGGTATGGCTATGAGGCCCCTGCGAACATCATCGAGCGGAGAGAACGCTGGCTGTCGGCCGTTCCCCACGAGTCCCGGCCCGGATCCACCGCGGTGGCGGAGGTCGACCCGGAGCTGATCGTCAACCAGCCGGAGAAGGTGCGCTGGGCGCTGACCCAGAAACGCTACGCCGGGTGACGGGCCGACCGTCTATCCCTTCGACAACCGTTACCGTCTTCGTCTCATGAAGATCGCCCGGATCAAGGCCGGAGACGACATCGCCTACGGCGTCGCCGACACCGAAGGCGTCCTCGTCTACAACGGAACGCCCTTCGTCGCCTGGGAGCCCACCGAGATCGTGGTGCCCTGGGACAAGGTCCAGCTGCTCTCGCCGGTCCTTCCCACCAAGGTCATCTGCGTCGGCAAGAACTACGAGGATCACGCCGACGAGATGGATGGCGACGTACCTGAGGAGCCGCTCATCTTCATGAAGCCGGCGACGACGGTGATCGGCCAGAACGCGCCGATCATCCTTCCGCCGAGCTCACGTGAGGTCCATCACGAGGCCGAGTTGGCCGTTGTGATCTCCAAGATCGCCAGGAACATCAAGGCCGAGGACGCTTCGGCCTACATCTTCGGATACACGGCCGCCAACGACGTGACCGCCCGCGATCTGCAAATGAGAGACGGCCAGTGGACTCGGGCCAAGGGCTTCGACACCTTCTGTCCGCTCGGCCCGGCGATCGAGACCGAGCTCGACCCCCTGGAGCGGTTGGCGGTGATCTGCAAGGTCAACGGGGAGGTGCGCCAGGCCGGGTTCACCGCGGACATGATCTTTGGTGTCGCCGAGATCCTCGAATACGTGTCGGCGGTGATGACGCTGCTCCCCGGTGATGTCATCCTCACCGGCACCCCTTCGGGAGTGGGAAAGATCGAGCATGGGGATGTCGTCGAGGTCGAGCTGGACGGGATCGGGTCGCTGGTCAACCCCGTCGTCGCCAAATGAGCGTACGGGTCCGCATTGCCCCGTCACCGACGGGGACGCTCCACGTCGGCACCGCTCGGGCCGCACTCTTCAACTGGCTCTATGCTCGCCGTACCGGCGGCGTCTTCATCGTCCGGGTCGACGACACCGACGAGGAGCGCTCCACCGAGGAGTTCCTGATCGACATCCTCTCCTCGCTGCGTTGGCTCGGGGTCGACTGGGACGAGGGCGTCGAGGTCGGCGGGCCTCACGGCACCTACCGCCAGTCCGACCGGTACGACCGCTACCGGGAGGTGGCGCTGAACCTGGTCGAGGCAGGGGCGGCATACTTCGACGATCGGTCCGGAGAGGAGCTGGAGGCACTTCGTCACCAGGCTCAGCAGGAGGGCAAGCACCCGGGCCACTACATCCGCAGGACCGCCCCCGAAGCCACCGCCGGGGTGATTCGGATGTCGATCCCCGACGACGCTCCGGTGGAGTTCATCGACCTGGTCCGTGGGGGGATGCGATTCGGGCCCCAGGACGTGGACGACTTCGTGATCCTGCGCTCGAACGGGACGCCCACCTATCACCTGGCGTCGACCGTGGACGACGTCGACTACGAGATCACCCATGTCGCCCGGGGCGAAGACCTGCTCCCTTCGACTCCGAAGCACATCCTGATCACCCGGGCCATGGGAGCCGCCGAGCCCGTTTATGCGCATCTCCCCCTGCTGTTCGGCACCGACGGGAAGAAGTTGTCCAAGCGGCACGGTGCCACCGCCCTCGCCGACTATCGTGACGCCGGGTACCTGCCTGAGGCGATGTTCAACTATCTCTCGCTGCTGGGATGGTCACTGGACGGAGAGACCGAGATATTCGACTGTGACACTGCCATCGCGGCCTTCGATCTGGCCAACGTCTCCAAGAACCCATCGATCTTCGACACCGAGAAACTGACCTGGATGAACGGCGAGTATGTCCGGTCGATGTCGCCTCAGGTGTTCCAGGATCTGATCAGGCCTCATGTCGAGTCGGCTCTGGACCGGTCCTTGACCGACGACGAGTGGTCGCGGTTCGAATCCATCTCAGATCTGGTCCAGGAGCGGACCAAGCTCCTCCCCGAAGCGGGGGAGCAGGTGGTCTTCCTGTTCGAGGACTTCGAGGACTATGACGAGATGTCGTGGGAGAAGGTGATGACCAAGGATGGGGTGAAGCAGATCCTCTCAGGCGCCCGCGACACCCTCTCCGACCTCGAAGAGTGGGATCACGGTTCGATCGAGAAAGCGCTCCGCGGGATGATCGAGTCGATGGGAATTGGTGTCGGCAAGGCTCTGCAGCCGATCCGGGTGGCGGTGACCGGAACCTCGGTCAGCCCTCCCCTGTTCGAGTCCCTCGCCGCCCTGGGCCGGGACAAGTCACTAGAGCGTCTCGACAGGGCGATAGCCCTCCTGTAGAGACAACGGCCGAGATCTGAGAGATCTCAGGGACCTCAATCGGTGAATCCGTGGTCGTCTCCGCCGACTGCGACGAGGCGTCCTTCGAACTCCACGACAGCGAATACATCCTGCCAGCCTGGTCCGCTGAGCTCATCGTTCTCGACTCGTTCCCAATCCAGCCTGTCATTGCTGAGCCATACTGCCGGTTCGCCGTCGTCGAATGATCCACCGAGGTTGGAGCGTGATGCCGTTCGACCGACTGCGACATAGCCATTGGACCAAGCTGCAACGCCGGCCATCTCCTCGAAATCGGATCTCCCGAGTGTGTCCTGGTCGATACGTTGCCACGTCAGCCCATCGTCGGAAGTCCACAGGGCTGCAGCAGGTCGATCCACCATTCCTCTCCCCAGAAAATTGATCTGCTCCCTGCCCCAGTCGATGCCTACCGCTATCGGTCCTTCTCCTGTGTCGACGACGGCAGTGACCTCCTGGCGACCCACGCCGCCAAAGACGTTGGGATCGGAGACCAGAT
>Ga0299913_10003778_pt1 | contig 12508 bp, 10 predicted proteins | sample RVTome_9_FD_201360 | JGI IMG/M metagenome (GOLD analysis project Ga0299913, IMG submission 201360) | Soil microbial communities from uranium-contaminated site in the Upper Colorado River Basin, Wyoming, United States - RVT155D38 (version 2) ... | reverse complement strand
TCGAGGCGAGGGCGAGGTTGGACGCGCTCTGGTCGAGAAGCATCACGACTGGCGGGTGGTAGTGGGCTCGATCGGAAACATCTACGACGAGGTGCTGACCCGGCTCTAGGTGTAGTTCGCCCTCGAGTCACGCAGGCGATTCGCGATAACGCCAAGTACGGGCGCCTTGACCGCCTCGAGAGCCAGCACAGCCTCATTCACGGGCTGAGACAGCGACCCAGACGAGACCACGAGCAGCACGCCCTTCGATAGCAACGCGATCGTCCTCGCATCATCCGTGCCCAGTACCGGAGGCGCATCTACGATGACGACATCGCAGAGAGCGCGTGCGGAAGACAGCACGTCGCCGAATCCCCTAGCGAGCAGGTCTCCTGCATCGACGTCCCGCTTCCCAGGTAGCACCGATAGGTTCGGCACCCAACCTGGTACGGCTTCCGCCTCCACCGTCGCCTCGTTCCTGAGTACCGCAGGCAGTCCGCCTTCCGTTTCAATGGCGAGCATCGCGGCGAGACCGGGACGCCGGAGATCCGCTTCGATCAATAGCACCTTCACCCCTAGCCGCGCCAGCGATTCCGCGAACAAGGCCGCCACCGTCGTCTTGCCTTCGCCCGGCCCCGGCGATACGACCGAGATGACGTCGACCGTTCGGTCCTCCCACTCCCGTTCCAGGTTCGCCCTGAGGGTTCGAAACGCGGCGCCGACGGCGGGGTCGCTAAGCGCCTCGGTCGGTCTCGTCCGCAGGAGGCGGCTGTTCGGGATCCGGCCGAGCACGTTGAAACCGGTCGCCCGGCGGAGGTCGGCCCACGTGCGCAACCGGGGCCGGGTGGCCTCGACCATCAATGACAGCCCGAGGGCCGATAACAGCCCGACCAACAGAGCGGCCGCCTCGATCATCCTCCGAGGGGGTCCCGATGGCGTCATGGGGGGCAGCGCCTCGGCAACGATCTCTCCTGTTACCAGGTCGTCGTCGTCGGAGAACCCGACCGCCTGCGCGGCAAGGGCGTTGGCGACGTCGGCCGCTTCGTCGGCAGAATCGAGTTCAACCGAAACGATCACGTTACCGCTATCCACCTCTGCCCGGGCCTCCACGGCCCCCTCCAGGCGCTCGGGTTCGAGATCGGCTTCCTCGGCTGCGCGCGTGATCGTCTGGGCACTCGTGAGGTAGGCCACGTACTTCGGCGTCACGAGCCTGACGGTGTCGGCACTCACGCCGACCTCCGGACGAGGAGCGAATGCGAGCACCACGGTCGCCTCATAGCTCGTCGGGAGGTTCTCCGCGTAGACGGTGGCGCCGCCGAAGACGCCGACCATGGCGATGGTCGCCATCACCCAGTGGTGGCGGAGCGTATCGAACAGGTTCAGAAGAACCGCTTCATCCGCCATGCGCCCCTCGCTCTCGAACCGGAACCACTTCCGTCAGGCGCATCATCGCGTGGAACCCCGGCGAGGACGCGCCCGGCAGGGGATGGATCTGAGATCCCGGCTCAGTTCCCGGTCCCTGATGCCGATACCTCCAGTGGGAGGTTTGTCACGATTCCGAGGAGGGAGTGTTCTGTGAGGCGTATCTGGGCGCTGCTACTGGTATCCGGCCTCCTGCTCGCTCTGCCCGGACAGGCGCCGTCCGGCGCCGCCTCGGGCCCTCGCCTCCCCTCGGTAGGGGTCCAGTTCCATGGGCTGTGGAGCGACTACACCGCTCGGCAGCGGATCCGGGTACTCGACAAGATGGTCGCGGCCGGCGTTCGCTGGGTGCGCATAGACATGGGCTGGTCGTCGTTGCAGGAGGACGGGCCCCGACGCTTCAGCCAGTGGTACATCGACCGGGCAGACTCGGTCATCGACGCCGCCCGTGCCCGCGGGCTCAAAGTGCTCGCCACCCTGTGGGCGACCCCGCGATGGGCCAACGGGGGCCGGTCACGAGCGGTCCCTCCGGACAACCCCCTTGCCTACGGTCGCATCGCCTTGTGGGCGGCGGATCATTTCAAGGGTCGAGTGGATGCGTGGGAGATATGGAACGAGCCCAACCATGAGCACTTCTTCAAAGGAAGCGCGACGACCTACGCTGCCCTATTGAAGGTTGCCTACGTGAACATCAGGTTGGGAGACCCCGGAGCGCGCGTAGTTCTGGGTGGTCCATGCAACAACGACGACATCTGGCTGGAGAAGGTCTACCGAGCAGGAGCAGCGGGATCTTTCGATGTGATGGCGACCCATCCGTATCAGGGCTTCGCGGACGCACCGCCCGAGACGCCGGATGATGGATCGATCTACACCTTGCGCCACGTCGCTGCCGTACGCGCTCTGATGAAGAGATACGGCGACGGAGCGAAACCTATCTGGTTCACGGAGTTCGGCTGGTCCGCACATGAGAACTCCCCGCGACTAGACAACTGGGAGCGCGGCGTCACCCTTCGCCAGCAAGCGCGCTTCCTCGTCAGGACGATCGATCTGGTGGCGGAGGAGTACCCCTACGTCAAGAACATCTTCTGGTACAACGAGCGCGACCGGGATACGGGCAACATCCAGGTCGACAACTACGGACTCTTACGCCGGGATCTGACTTCCAAACCTGCGTTCCGAGCGCTGAAGAGGCGCCTGACAGGTTGAGCTAGGTGATCAGGCTCGAGCGACGCGACGGGTTGCGAGGAGGAGTCCGATGACTGCGCAGATGGTGAAGAAGACGACTTGATTCCTGAACGTGTAATCAACGATCCCCTGACCGGCGACCGAAACCAGCGCAGCGCCGATCCCCGCAACTAGCGGGAGATGCCTTCGGGCTTCTCGCGCCATCGATCGCTTGGCTGCTCGGAATGCCCGGAAGAGAGACAGCGACAGTCCGACGATGAGCAAGGCGGAAGGCAGCCCGCTCTCCGCTGCCCAGGTGAGCAGGATGTTGTGCGCGTGGCTGGCATGAACCGTGCTCACCTCCGAACCACCTCTGACGCTGGCGACCGGGAAGTTCCCAGGGCCTTGTCCCGTCCACGGATCCTGGCGGACCTCGCGCAAACCCTCCGCCCAGATCTCCGGGCGGCTGTCGTAGGGATTCTCTGCCGTGAACGATGCGAGGCGCGTCCCTACGATCTCGACCGCAGCGGTCGACGGGCCGAACACGCCGAACCCCACCGCTACCAATAGGACGGGGATGCCGACGACGAGCAAGGTCCGTGCCGCGGATCGAACGGTGAGGACGAGGACCAACATCCCAAGGCCCCATCCGATCCACCCTCCACGCGACAGAGACAGCAGCAGACCAACGGTGATGATCGCTGCAGCAAGTCCATAAGCGAGGCGAGCCTTAACCGTGTCTGTGCTCAGAGCCATGCCCATAGCCACCAACGCGACGAGCGCGCAGAAGGATCCCAGCTGGTTCGGTTGCGTGAAACTTCCCTCGAGCCTCCCCGAGACGACCGCTCCACCGAAAGCTGCGGACATCTGGCCCCCGGTCAGGATCGCCCACCCCGAGATGAACCCCCCTACCGCGACAAGGGCCCCGGCGACCCACCGGACATCGTCCATCGTCCTACACACACTGAGGACGATGCAGATCAACAACAGACCTCCGGTCAGGGACGCGAGCTGCTTGACCGCCAATACTTCGTCGAGCGCAGACGGCAGAGCAACGAGCGTCCATCCGATGAGGAGCATCCACCACCACAAGGACGACGTCCACGCCAGAGGTTTGTCTCGCTGGGCGAGGTTACGAAGCGCGACGAGAGTCGCAGCGGCGAGCACCGCACCTTCGACGAGCTCGAGCGGAGTAGGCCCGATCGTTCCGAGGATCGAGCTGAAGGGAAGGGTTGCAAACACCATGGCGAGGCCAACACGCGGATCTCGCAAGGTCGCGTAGGCCACGATGGGGATCATCGGGGTGGCCATCATCGCCAGGGGCGCGGCCGAGCCGAACCGCGCCGCAACGGCCACCAGACCTGCACCGAACGAAACGCACGCCACCGTCAGCAAGGCTCCAACGGCTGCAGCCTGGATAGGAGAAAGCGCCCGCGAGCTCATCCGGAGTAGTGAGTGCCCTCCTCCGGTAGCTATCTGCATCGTTCTAGTATCCCCGCGTGGCAGCCTCGCATTACGTCCAGCTGACGTATCCGTGGAAGGCGGCCGTAGATGCGCGACGACGCGCCCCTGCCCTATTCCTCGCCTCGTTGATCGAGCAGTCCCTGCGCTACGGCATGCCTTCCACACGCAGATTCGGCTCACAGCTCGCCTTCATCGGACGACGCGGTCTGCCGCGTAGAAGTCTCGCCACTCTTCTGCGATGGTTACCGCGGAAGGACCGCGACGACATCGAGGAATTGCTGGTCGAGCTCAAGATCACATGGCCCGAGCTTGCAGACCGGTCCGAGCACCTCTCTCCCGAAGCGCCAGAACTCACGACCCTGACACTGGAACGTGCATCTGCCACGACCGTTTTCGTCTTCGGGGAGACCGACGACCCGATCCTCGTATGCAAGCTGCCACGAACCGATCCCGCCGAGATCGAGATGGAAGCCGGCGCTCTGCTCGAGGCGAGCTCGTCGGGTACCGCTCCCGCATATCTCGGCGTGGTCGGACGCGCCCACGTCCAAGAGGCCGTCAAGGGAGCTCCTCTCAAGGTCCGGCCGATCACTCCAGCGGATGGAGCCGCGATCGCGTGGTCGGCGGACCATGACCGGTTGGCAGCTGCGCTGGATCGCCTCTCCGCCGCAACGTCCAAGCGACACGTCGCGGATGAGCTTGCCGACGGCGAGGTTCAACGAGTGATGGAGTCGGATCTCGTGGGACCTCGTACCAAGGGAAAGGTGAGTGCCGCGTTGGCCGGACTGTCGGAGTGGAAGACAAGCGTGCTGAAACACGCGGATACTTCTCCGCAGAACTGCCTACTCCACGCAGACGAGGTCCGGTTGGTCGACTGGGCCAACGCCCGTACCTTCGGGATGCCCGGCTTCGATTGCTACAACGCCGCACTTTCATTCTTGGACCACGGTCTCGGGCTTGTCCGCTGGTCCGACGAACGTTCTCTCGAGTTGTTCCGCACCGTTCTTCGAGAGGGTACGTACTGGGACCACGCCCGTGCCGCCGGAGCTTCGTGCGTGCTCTCGGCTGGCGGCAATGACGACCACGCGACGCAGTCGGAGATCGCCTTCTTCGCACGTCGCCTCGCCTTGCGGATCGCAGGTCCCGACCGGTTCCTGTTGGGAGCTCCGGCCGCCGCACGGATGCTGGATCTCGTATGCGAGCGCTGATCGTCGAAGACGGCAACCAGCGCGGAGCCCTATCGGCCGCTCGCGCCCTCGGGCGAGCGGGATGGACCGTTGGGGTTGGGTCGCCGAAGCGAGGATCCGCAAGCCGGTCGCGCTGGACGCGTCGGTGGCACGAGGTGCCCCCGCCCATCGAGGGAGCCGGTGTCTTCGAGGCCGCGATCGTCGAAGCGATCGCAGATGGCGGCTACGACGTGATCTTCGGATCGGGAGATTCTGAGAGCATGGCTCTAGCGAGGATCGGATCGCGGCTGGACGCGACAGTCGGCCATCCTGCAGCGTCTACCCTGTTGCGCGCTTACGACAAGGCTCGTCTCACCGAGTCGGCTCGGCGTGTCGGCATCCCGGTCCCGTCCACCTCGACGAGGGCCGATGACCCCGCCCTCACCTATCCGGTCGTCGTCAAGCAGCGCCTGCACGGAGGTACCGATGGCACCTCCTCCCGGCTGGACACCGCGACTGCGGCAACCGTGCAGGAGGCCGAAACCCTGGCTGCGTCTGCACGGGAGGATGGTGTGGAAGTCCTGTTCCAAGACGCGATCGATGGGAATCTGATGGCGTATGTCGTAGTTGCAGACGGGGATCACAAGGTGATCGGGGAGGTAACGCAACGCGCGATCGGCACGTTCCCTCCGGGGGCCGGGGTGAGCGTACGGGCCGTCACGGTGGAAACCGATCCCGAACTCGCCCACCGGGTCCACGACCTCATCAGCGAGATCGAGTGGTGGGGCGTCGCCGAACTCCAGTTCCTCGTCGGAGACGATGGATCACCGAAGCTCATCGATCTGAATGGTCGCTTCTACGGTTCCCTTGCCCTTGCGATCGCCGCGGGGATCGACGTACCTGGGCTATGTGCTTCCATCGCACTGGATGGCGTCCACGAGGCTGCTCCGAAGGCACGGGTTGGTGTTCGGTATCAATGGCTCGAGGGCGACCTTAGGCGCGCGCGCGTGGAGCGGACCGGGGGCTTGCTTCGCGATGTCTGGGGGTGCCTCCGTTTCGCCCCCGGAGCGACCCACAGCCTATGGAGCCCCCGCGATCCCTGGCCCGCGATCGCTTTCTCGGGCATCTTGGCCGGACGGGCCTTGCGGAAGGCCGTCAAACGATGATCGAGAACCTGGAGATCATCGACCGTGCTGCCGAAGAGCCCGTCCTGGTATTCGGTTCTCTTCCTCCCGAGGCTCGCGACATCGACGTACTTGCGCGTGATGAAGCGGAGGGTCGCATCGCAAGCGCGTTGACCACCGGTGGCTTCATCAGAGCGCGCCATCACTTCGTCCGTTTCCATTCCTGCACGGCGGATGCCGTCGATCTCATCGGCGCCCGGACTTGGAATCTCACCCCCGCATCGCTGGATGATCTCTTCAAGGCCGCGGTGCCCATCGACGGCTGGCAGCACCTTCGTAGGCCCGCGCCCCCGCACGCGCTCCTGATCCTCGCTCGGCGCCTGGTCCGTAGCACCTATCCATTGCCCCCCAAGCACATCACCAAGGTTCAACGCGCCGTGGAGGAGGATCCCGATGCGTGGGATATCGCACGATCGATCGCCCCGGAGTGGAACACGATCGCAGCGCTGTCGCAGCTGCGATCGCTAGTCACCGGGATCCGTCCGAGTCGTCCGGAACGGACGCGCGCCATCTTCGAAGACCTGCAAGCCACCGGAGCCGGATCCATCCGCTCTCTCGCCGGAGCCCTACGTCCCCCCGGCCGGCCTTCCCGGCGTGGTGCCATCGTGACCCTCTCGGGGGTGGACGGATCGGGGAAGAGCTCACAGGGGGAGGCCTTGAGAACTGCCCTGGAGCGGTCCGGGTTCGATGTCATTCTCGAATGGACCAAGATCGCACGCGATCCGTCGCTCGACGTCATCGCGCGACCCGTGAAATGGATGGCGAGGAGGCTGGATTCCGGCCGGCCCGACCCCGCCCCGGCGACCGAGGAAGGAGATCCCGCCCGCGCGTTCCGGCGCCGAAGTACAGCCGTGACTCAGGCCTGGACGTTGATCGTCGCTCTCGCGAACTCACGAACCCACCGGCGAGCCACGCGGGAGCACATGAAGGCCGGACGCGTCGTCGTGTGCGATCGCTACGTGTTGGATTCCGCAGCCCATCTCAGGTATCGCTACGGGACCGAGAAGAGCTTCCGCGTCCAGTCGCGACTGATCAAGATCCTGTCACCGCGACCGCTGAGAGCCTATCTCCTCGATGTCCCTCCGGAAGAAGCCTTGCGGCGGAAGACCGAGCAATATGACATCAACCAGATGACGGTCTTAGTCCGGATGTACAGGGAAGAGCACGACCGGATGGGGGTGGCACTCGTCGATGGCACCGCACCACTCGAAGAGATCTGCCGCGCGATCGCCGCGGACGTATGGACCGAACTGCGAGCCTAACGACGCACGAGTGGCTTGAACAAGCGGTAGGCCGCCGATAGAGGCTTGGAGTACCTAAGCCGAAGGTAGCGACCCGACGCCTTGATGCTGAATAGCAGCTGACCATCCCTGGGCGTTATCTGGACGCGCTCCCACGCGAAGGTTCCTGCATCGAGCGCGTCGATCGAGAATGCAGCCGAGAACCCCTCCTCGGCGGCCACCTGCCTTGCCGCGACCGAGCTGCGTCCGTACGGATAAGCGAGATAGCGCGGCGGTTCGCCGACCAGCTCTGACAACCGCTCGATCGAGAGGCGGATATCGCGGCGGATCTCCTCAGGGTCTGCCACAGACATGTCGAGATGCACGTGACCGTGGCTTTCGAAGGAGATCCCACGCGCTCCGGCTTCGACCAGGTCGTCGGCCGACATGATCTCGAGATCACAGGACGAGGGGGGATCCCACGTATTGCGACCACCCAGATGCCCGGTTGGGATGAAGACCGTCGCGGTGAAACCATGGGCCTCGAGGATCGGGACGGCATTGACCAGCACGTTCCGGTAGGCATCATCGAACGTGATCGCCACCCGACGGGAGCTCCCGTGAGGTCTCTCGACGAGATCTTGAAGGCTCACGACCTGGTAACGATCCGCGAGGTATCGCATCTGGTCGGCGAACGAGGACGCGGTCACGAAGAGGTTGTGAGGATCATCGCTCCGGTCGCATTCACCGATCGCGTGGTAGGCGAAGATGGTTCCACGCATCACCGGGCAGCCTCCGAATATGTCTCCATCATCCTCATCACCATCCGGTCGATCCTCAGCGACGTCTCCACCCTCTTCCGGCCGCACGCCACCAGTTGTTGACCCAACGAGCCGTCACGGAGCAGCAGCGAGATCGCGTCCGCCAGTCCGTCGGTATCCCCCGGTGGCACGAGGAGCCCGCAGGAACCGAGGGCCTCCGGCGTTCCTCCATCGTCGTACGCAACCACCGGCACTCCCACGGCCATCGCCTCTAGGACCGTGAGTGGGAAACCCTCTCGCCCCGCGCCGCGCCCGTCGGGACCACTCGGAACAAGGATCATGGAACACCGTCGCATCACGGCATGAACATCCGTTCGATGACCAGTCAGGATGATGCGGCTCTCGAGCCCCGCATGAGCGATGCGGCGCCGGATCTCGAGCGCATGATCGGGCAGGTTGGGGTCTTCTCCTCCAACGAACACGAAACGAGCATCCGGTGCCCGCTCGAGGATCCGCGGCGCGATCGCCACCACGTCCAGATGGCCTTTGACGGGATGGAGCCGCCCTATAACTGCGATCACGGGCGCTCCCTCCGGCACGCCGAGGTCGGCCCGTTCGCCATCGGCCACGGGAGCGATCCCGGTATGCACGACCTCCACATCCGGGCGCCGGGCAAGCGACGCAACAACCGCGGCACTGACTCCAACCACGCGGCTGCAACGGCGGGCAACCGCCCGTCCCAACCATCCGTCCCAGCTGAAATCATGTTTCAGCCAAACAACGGGGACAGGAGGACGCCTCACCGTGCACACCAATGCAGCCTTTATGCCATTCGCATGCACGACTGCCGGTCGTACTCCACGCAGATGATCGCGAAGGCCCGTTGCGGCGCGCCAGATGCTGGCGGGCTCGCCGGAACAGGCGATGACCTCGACGTCGTATCCGGCCTCTTTCAGTTCGTCCACGAACGGACCGTGCTCCAGAACGACGATGGATCGGATCCAAGAGCGGCCGAGGTACCCCAAGAGATCGAGGAGGTAACGCTCCGACCCTCCGGAGAGAGCATGGGACGAGACGAAGGTGACCGGGACGGCAGAAACTGTCATGTTCGTCCGCGGATCAATCTCATCGCTCCCGCTACGATCCCGCGCGCTCCCGACCATTCCCGATTGAGGATGCGATGAATGAGGAGCATCAGCACCAGCAGCCCGAACTGAACGCGAGCGTAGAAGGTCTGCTCGAAGTTCTTCCGGAACAGGTATGCCCTTACCAAGACCACCCGTTCGTCGAAAGCACGACGGTCCCGGTTGGCGAATCCCGAATTGGCATGGCGGACGACGGCTCGTGGGTCATAGATGATCCTGCCTCTGCACGACAAGCGATACGAGAAATCCTCGTCTTCGGCTAGGGCATATCCGGTGAGGGTCTCATCGAATCCGACCGCGAGCGTCTGGTCCCTTCTGGCGGTCATGAAACATCCCTGCATGAACTCCACGTCTTGCAGACGGTCCTCCAGGACCCTGCGCGGGTAGCCGAAACGAGTGAAGGACCCCTCCTTGCCCCCTCCGGGCAGAGATCGGCGGACCCTGGATCCCTTGGCTATCAGACGCCCGTGTTGCTCCTCCAGAACCTTGCCGGTCATACCCACGACCGAGGGATCGTCGTAAGCAGACGCTACGTAGGTGAAGAGATCCGGAGGTATCTCGACGTCATCGTCGAGGAACACGACCACGTCACCAGATGCCTCGGCCGCGCCTCGGTTCCGTTGCCTCGTGAGACCCCTCTCGGTATGCACGAATCGAAGGTTCGCGATCGTGTCCGACATCGTCTCCACGACCGCGCGAGCCGAACCATCCGGATCACCATCAACCACCAAGACCTCCTGCGGCGCGGGGGCACAGCAGCCGATGCTCTCGAGGGCCCTCTGGAGATCCGCCGGTCGGGCGTAAGTCGCGATCACGACAGATATGGCTGCGCGTGAGCGTGGATCAAGTGGATCCAATCGGCGGCACCTTTCTGGGCCTCAACAGACCCGACAACGCACGGACGGTGTCCCGCGCCAGCACCCACGCGATAAGCAACAGCGACGCCGCGTAGGTAAGAGCTCCCACCACCGCGCCCGTGAGATCACGATCATCCGTAAGAGCAAGCACCGACCCAGTGACGACTGCGGCAGCCAACGGGACCACCATCACCGTTGTCGGTCTCACGCTACCGTTGACCCGCACGAAGAAACCGATGAGCAACACTGCTTCGATCACTTCCGTTGCGAATGTGGTGACGGCTGCTCCCACGAAACCAAAGCGAGGGATTACCACGAGGTTCACCGCCACGTTGAAGAGGGCCGCCGCGATCGACACCCAGAGGATCTCTCGCCGCTTACCTAGGGCGATCGAGGACATCCTGGCCAGGTGCGCGATGGCATAGAAGGCGGCGGCCCAAGCCAGCCATGGGACCGCTCGAGCCGCGGTCGCGTACCGTTCTGAGAAGAGTCCTACGACCACCCAATCGGCAACGAACATCGACAGCACCGCCAGCGGTAGGTAGACGGCCAGTAATAGCGCCAGAACGAGCTCGAACGTGCGGGCTCGCCCAGAGCTCGTATCTCGAGACATGCGAGGCAGCGCTGCGTTGGCCAGGGCCCACGTAACGAACAAAGACGACTCGAAGAAGCGATAGGCGATCCCGTACATAGCCAGCGCGGCGGGGCCCCTGAAGACCTGCACCAGGACGCTATCCAGACGGAACACCACCATGTTCATCAGTGCCGCGATCCCAAGGGGAGCTCCCGTCCGCACCAGCCGTATAGCCCGTTCCCGATCCGCTTCCCGCAAGGAGATCGGAGGGAACCTCCGGACGAGGATGAGCCATCCGAACAGAAGGGCCAGGAATGATCCAACGAGATACGCGATCGCGACCGGGAGAAGCTCGTCCGTGAGGTTCAGCACGACGAATGCAAGAACGGTAGATCCGATGCGGTTGGCCAGGGTCACCAACGCGTGCCACCACATGCGTTCGAACGCCTTGAACACGGTTCCCAGGAACGTCGACATCTCGTCGAAGAAGAGCGCTCCCCCGATCGTCGCGATGCTCAGAACGACCGATCTCTCATCGACCAACAGCAGGGTGATCAGGAGTCCTACGACGAGGGCGATAAGTCCCAGCGAAACGCGGGCCACGAGACCGCTGGCGACGATCGGCGACAGCTGTCGCTCGTCCCGAGCGAGCTCTCGCACGATGGTGACATCTATGCCTGACCGTCCAAACATCAAGAGCAGGGGGATCAGCGAGATCGCGAGCACGAAATATCCGTAGTCGCGGACGCCGACGCCGCGCGCAACGATGATCAGGAATATGAAGCTCGCTATCTTCGACCCGACCTCGGCTACGAGCAGCCAGAACGCGTTCGCGGCGAAGGTGCGTCCCGGTGGGCGAGACACTGTGGCGGTCAGGTCGTCGGCAATCGGGTCATCCATCGACCCATGTTCCCAGGTACCCGACCGAGAGAGGGGTTTCCTCATCCGGGGCGACGAGAGGTGCTGAGTAGGCTGCACCGGTGTTGACCTCCCAGGTGATCGAGCGGCCGGAAAGATTGGTCGATATCGCTGGATCGTGGGATCGGCTCGCCGAGATCTGCGGGATGCCGTACTGCCTCAGCGGCTGGGTGCTCGCCTGGTGGCATCACGCAGCTCCACCCCGAGCACGATTACGAGCGATCTGCATCTACGACGGAGACGAGCTCGTCGGAGCCGCCGCATATTCGCTGGTGCGCGCACCCACAGGAGTGACGGTCGCGGAGCATGTGGCAGCGAAAGCATCCTTGCGGCTCGAACCGATGGCGCTACCTGGAGCCGAAAAGGAGGTCGCGGGCGCCATCGCGAAGGCGCTTGCCGAAGGGGACGCCTCGGCCGACGTGATCGCCTTCCACGGGATCCCGGCCACATCGATCTGGCCGGGTCTCTTGCGCGACGCGTGGCCCGGGCGCGCACCATGGACACATACGGACCTCACGATGCCGGCCCCATTCGTGACCCTGACGGGGACCTACGAAGAATGGTTCTCGGCGCGCAGCCGCAATTTCCGCGAACAGACCCGGCGGCGGAGGCGGAAACTCGAGAAGGCAGGGGCGGTCTTCAGGGTCTCCGACCGAGAGA
>Ga0299913_10003777_pt1 | contig 12510 bp, 13 predicted proteins | sample RVTome_9_FD_201360 | JGI IMG/M metagenome (GOLD analysis project Ga0299913, IMG submission 201360) | Soil microbial communities from uranium-contaminated site in the Upper Colorado River Basin, Wyoming, United States - RVT155D38 (version 2) ... | reverse complement strand
AGCGTGACCGCCACCCCGAGCGCGATCGCGGGCCCGGTGGTGTGGAAGATCCCGATGTGGGCCAGCGCCATGCTCGCGCTGGCCAGGATCACGGTGAGCGCGGACCCGGCGACGACCGGCCCGATCCTGGCGTTCGCCGCGACCACGGCGTCGCGGACCCCGAGACCGTCCCGACGGTGCTCCTGGAACCGGCTGACCTGGAAGATCGCGTAGTCGGTGGACGCGCCGAGCACCACCCCGGTGAGGAACGAGCCGGTGAACGTCGAGACCGCGAACAGGTGCAGCCCCGCGAACGACGTGGCCGCCCGGGCCGCCGCCAGCGCGATGCCGATGAACCCGAGGATCAGCCCGGTCACCGCGACGGACCGGTAGAGGAGCATCAGGATCAGCGCGATCAGGCCGATCGTGACCAGGGTGATCCGGACCAGGCTGTGCTCGACCTCGGTGGCCATGTCGCCGATCGTGGCGGCCGGTCCGGTGACGGCCACCGCGAGCCCGGGCGGCGGGTCCTGTCCCACGATCTCGCGCACCGCCTCGATCTCCCGGATCGACGAGGGCGCCCCGGTCTCGCCCGGGATGCCGACCTGCAGGTACGCCGACTCGCGGTCCTCGCTGGTGAGCGCGCGGAGCAGGGCCGGGCGGCGGTCGACGGCGAGCACCGAGCTGACGTGCTCGTCGGACCGCAGGAGGGGCGCGAGGCCGCGCAGGTAGCGCCGGTCCGCCGAGGTGAGCCCGCCGTCGCGCTCCGCGACCACGAACAGCACGCTGGTGCTCCGTCCGTTGCCGAACGCCTCGTCCATCGCCGCCAGCGCCCGGACCGAGGGGGCGTCCTCCGGCACCACGGGCGTCGAGTCGTCGGCGATCACCTGCTCGAGCTGGGGCAGGGCGAGGTTGAGGCCGCCCACCACGGCGAGCCACAGCGCCACGACGATGCCGGCGTACCGGATCGGGAGCTGGGCGAGTCTCACCCGATCACGCTAGGGATCCGGGCACCGCGGGCGCATGGTGCGAAGGCCGGAGACGCCCCTGCTACCAGGGGAGCAACGTCCTCCTCCCAGGGAGGGAGGCGGGCCTCATCCGGAGGCGCGATGTGGCCGCCCAAGAGGTATCCCTACCCTGGGAGGTGTGAAGAGACTCGTTCTGGCCGGAGCACTGCTCGCCGCGCTGCTCCTGCCGGTCGGTGCGGTGCCCGCGACCGCGGCCACCTCCGCCGCCAGCGAGGAGGCCGCCAGCGCCAAGGTCTGGAGTCGTGACGGCGTGCTGCGGAAGGGCTGCCCCGGCCACCGTTACCGGTACGCCGTCGAGGCGCCGACCGGGAACGGGGAGTCCTGGTCGCTCGAGGTGTTCCTCGTCAACCGTCGCGGCCGCACCGTGGCGATGGGCTACGAGCTCAAGGGCGCGGACCCCAAGGAGGGCAGGGGGCGCTTCCAGTTCTGCTCGCAGAACATGCGCCCGGGCCGCTACAAGGTGAAGGCCCGGCTGATCTGGTCGCACTACTCCGACGAGTACGTGGTCTGGGCGAAGCCGAAGACCATCCGCCTCCGCCGCCCGTAGGTACCTCCCTGGTCGAAAGGGTTTCCCCGATTCCGTAGCGGACCCGCGGCGGTCTCCCTAGTCTCGAAATCCTCCGGACCAGTGAGGTGCCACCATGGCCGTCTCCGACCACGTCGACCTGCCCCAGTTCATCGAGGGTGTGCGGAAGCGCAATCCCGGCCAGACCGAGTTCGTCCAGGCGGTCCAGGAGGTCGCCGAGGACATCTTCGAGTTCATCGAGGACAAGGAGGAGTACCACCACTACCAGATCCTGCGCCGGATCGCGGAGCCCGACCGGGTGATCAGCTTCCGGGTCACGTGGGAGGACGACAACAACAACATCCGCGTGCAGCGCGGCTGGCGGGTGCAGAACAACAACTCGATCGGCCCCTACAAGGGAGGCCTTCGGTTCCACCCCAGCGTCAACGAGTCGATCCTGAAGTTCCTGGCCTTCGAGCAGACCTTCAAGAACGCCCTCACCGGGCTGCCGATGGGCGGCGGCAAGGGCGGCGCCAACTTCAACCCCAAGGGCAAGAGCGACCACGAGGTGATGCGCTTCTGCCAGAGCTTCATGACCGAGCTCTACCGGCACGTGGGCCACGACGTCGACGTACCGGCCGGCGACATCGGCGTGGGCGGCCGCGAGATCGGCTACATGTTCGGCCAGTACAAGCGGATCACCAACAACTTCACCGGCGTACTGACCGGCAAGGGCCTGGAGTTCGGCGGCTCGCTGATCCGGCCCGAGGCCACCGGCTACGGAGCGGTCTACTTCCTGGCCAGCATGCTCGCGACCCGCGGTGAAGGACTGACCGGCAAGAAGGCGGTGATCTCCGGGTCCGGGAACGTCGCCACCCATGCCGCGGAGAAGGTGTGCCAGCTCGGCGGCACCGTGCTGACGCTGTCGGACAGCCAGGGCTTCGTCCACGACCCGGACGGGATCGACCTGGAGAAGGTCCAGTGGGTCAAGGAGCACAAGACCCGGCGCCGCGGCCGGATCGCGGAGTACGTCGAGGCGTTCCCGCGCGCGACGTTCCACGAGGGCAGCACGCCCTGGGACGTCGCCTGCGACGTCGCGCTGCCGTGCGCCACCCAGAACGAGCTGCTCGGCGAGGACGCGAAGACGCTGGTGGACAACGGCTGCATCGCGGTCAGCGAGGGCGCCAACATGCCGACCGACCTCGAGGGCGTCCACGTCTTCAAGAACGCCCGGATCCTCTATGCCCCCGGCAAGGCCGCGAACGCCGGTGGCGTCGCCGTCTCCGGGCTGGAGATGAGCCAGAACTCCGAGCGCCGTCCCTGGAAGGCCGAGGAGCTCCAGCAGCTGCTGCTCGACATCATGGAGGGCATCCACATCCGCTGCGTCGAGTACGGCCGGGTGAGCGACGACTACGTCGACTACGTGAAGGGCGCCAACATCGCCGGCTTCAAGAAGGTCGCCGACGCGATGCTGGCCTACGGCGTCGTCTGAGCGAGCCCGAGGGTCGCGCGTGTAGGAGACCGGTTGCGGGTACTGGCGCGCGGAGGCCCTGATCCATGGAACCCATCGAGCCGGTCTACGGCACCACCACGCTGCTCCTGATCGCCGCGGCTGCCGTCGCCCTGTTGTTGCTCTTGATCATCGTCGTGAAGCTGCACGCCTTCGTGTCACTGGTGCTGGTCAGCGTGGTGACCGCGATCGCCGTCGGCTTCGAGTTCGCCGAGATCCCCGACGTGCTCCTGTTCGGCTTCGCTGACACGATCGGGTCGGTGGCGCTGCTGGTGGCGTTCGGTGTGATGCTCGGTCGGTTGCTCGAGATCACCGGCGGCGCCCAGGTGCTGGCCGACACCCTGATCGGCCGGTTCGGTGAGAAGCGCGCGCCGTTCGCGCTCGGCATCGCCGCGCTGCTGTTCGGGTTCCCGATCTTCTTCGACGCAGGGCTCGTGGTGTTCCTGCCGATCATCCTCACCGTGGCCCGCCGCTTCGGCGGCTCGCTGCTCTACTACGCCCTTCCGGCCGCCGGCGGATTCGCGGCGATGCACGCGATCGTGCCACCGCACCCCGGCCCCGTAGCGGCATCCGAGCAGATCGGCGCCGACATCGGCCTGACAGTGCTGATCGGCGTCCCGATCGCCGTCCTCGCGTGGTACGTCGGCGTCTACCTGGTCTCACGCTTCATCGGCGCCCGGGTCGACGTGGCAGTCACCGACGCCGTCTTCGGCCAGGTGAACAGTGGCGACGCAGACAACGACACCGATGACTGGAGCGGCAGCGCGCCACGGTTCGCGACCGTACTGATCCTGTTGCTGATCCCGCTGGTGCTGATCTCCTTCGACACCGTCCTCGACACCCTGGTGACCGCCGGCACCCTCGATGAGGGACACGCATGGGTCGACTTTCTCGGCCTGATCGGGCAGACCCCCGTGGCGCTGCTGATCACGGTGCTGATCGCGATCGCCGTACTGGGCCGGCCGAACGCGTCGATGGCGAGGGTCTCGAAGATCCTCGACGACGCGCTCGGCCCGATCTGCGCCATCATCCTGATCACCGGCGCGGGCGGGATGTTCGGGGGCGTGCTGGAGCTCAGCGGGATCGGCGCCGCGCTCATCTCGTCGCTCTCCGACATCGGCTTCTCGCTGATCCTGCAGGCGTTCGTCATAGCCACCGCCCTGCGCGTCGCGCAGGGCTCCGCGACCGTGGCCATCACCACGACCGCCGGGCTGATCGCGGCCCCCGTGGCCGCCGCCGACCTCGGCGACGTCCAGCTCACCCTGCTGGTCGTGGCGGTCGCCGCGGGCGCCACCGTGCTGTCCCACGTCAACGACTCCGGCTTCTGGCTGGTCAGCCGGTTCTTCGGGATGGACGAGAAGACCACCCTGAAGACCTGGACGGTGATGGAGACGACCCTGGGCGTCTCGGCGTTCGTGATCGCGGCGCTGCTCTGGATCGTCGTGTGACGCACCACGTGGTGGTGATGGGCGTCTCGGGCTGCGGCAAGTCGACGGTGGCCACGCCGATGAGCACCACGCTCGGGTGGGAGCTCGCCGAGGGCGACACCTTCCACCCGGAGGCCAACGTGGCGAAGATGCGCGCCGGTGAGCCCCTCAATGACGACGACCGGGAGCCGTGGCTGCAGGCGCTGCGCGCCTGGACCGAGGAGCGCGACCGGGAGGGCCTGAGCACGGTGATGGCCTGCTCGGCGCTCAAGCGCGCCTATCGCGACATCCTCCGCGAGGCCGATCCCGACACCTTTTTCGTGCACCTGCACGGCGACTACGACCTCCTGCTCGCCCGGATGCACGAGCGCGACCACTTCATGCCGGAGTCCCTGCTTCGCTCGCAGCTCGACACCCTAGAGATGCTCGGCCCCGACGAGGCCGGGGTACTGATCGACGTGGCGCCGCCGACGGAGGAGGTCGTCGCCCGCGCCGTCGCCGAGGTCCGGGGCCAGGTCCTGGCTACGTGAGGACTCCCTAGACTCGGGTCATGTCCGCGCGCTCCCGCATCGGCCTCGCCGCGATCGTGGTGGCGCTTGCCGGGCTGTTCGCGATGCACGGCCTGTCTCCGCACGGCGCGGCCCACCCCTCGCCCGACGCGATGAGTCTGCACGCGGGCGCCGAGACCGGCCATCCGGCAGACCCGATGCCGGCGCCGGGTGACTCCGACGGGGACGAGCTGCTCACCCTGTGCCTGGCGCTGCTCGTGGCCGGGCTCGTTGCTCTCGCGGTGCGCCGCCCGTCGTACCCCACGCCGTTCCGGGACTTCGACCTGCGCGACCTCGTGACTGCCCCCGCGGTGTCCCGCCGCTACCGGGATCCGCCCGACCTGCACGTCCTGTCGATCCAGCGCTGCTGAGCGGCGCCGCCGCGGCTCGCGAGCCGCGGCGGATTCGCCATGCCAGGACACAGACGACAGGAGAACGACACGATGAAGAAGATTGCTGCCCTGGTGGCCACCCTGGCCGCCCTGCTCGCGCTCGCCGGGTGCGGCGAAGACGAGCCCGCGAACGATGACACTCGCACGGCGTCGAACGGCGATGAGTTCAACGACGCCGACGTCGCGTTCGCCACCGACATGATCCAGCACCACGCCCAGGCGCTGTCGATGGTGGACCTCACCCTCGGCCGGCCCATCGACCCGGAAGTGGAGACCCTCGCCGAGGACATCCGCGCCGCCCAGGCGCCGGAGATCGAGCAGATGACCGACTGGCTGACGGCGTGGGACGAGCCGGTGCCCGCGACCATGCGCGACCACGCCAACGCTCACGGTGAGGGCGACATGGACATGGGTGACATGCCGGGAATGATGAGCGCGGAGGACATGGCCGCGCTCGAAGGCACCCCGGACGCCGAGTTCCAGGAACGATTCCTGCAGATGATGATCGAGCACCACGAGGGCGCCGTGGAGATGGCGAAGACCGAGCAGTCGGACGGTCGGTTCGGGCCCGCCATCGAGCTGGCTGAGGCGATCGAGTCCTCCCAGACCGACGAGATCGCGCTGATGCAGGACCTCCTCGGCTCCTGATCCCTTCCCGTCTCGTGGGCCGGCCGGTCACTCGGGTGGCCGGCCACCCACCCTCATCGAGGACACACCATGCGACTCCTTACCCACGCTGCTCTGACAGGCAGCGCCCTCCTCCTTCTCGCCGGTTGCTCGGACGACGCACCCCCCAGCCGGACCGAGGATCCCGGCGCCCCCGCGATCGAGGATCCGGGGCTGGAACACGTCCACGGCCTGGGGATCGACCCGGCCGACGACCAGCTGTACGCCGCTTCGCACTTCGGGGTATTCCGGATCTCCGACGACGGCTCGTTCACCCGGGTGGCCGACCGCTGGCAGGACACGATGGCGTTCACGGTGGCCGGCCCGCACCGGTTCCTCGCGAGCGGTCATCCCGATCTCCGCGAGCAGGACCTCCCGCCCCATCTCGGCCTCATCGAGAGCACCGACGGGGCCGAGACCTGGACCAGTGTCTCGCTGAGCGGTGACGCGGACTTCCATGCCCTCGACGTCTCCGGCTCCCGGCTCTACGGCTACGACTCGGTGGGGCAGCGCCTGCTGGCCTCCTCGGATCGGCGGACCTGGGACCTGGTCTCCCAGGGGCCGTTGCTCGATATCGCAGCGGACCCCAGCGATGCCGACCGGGTGCTGGCGATCACGGGCGCCGGCGACCTCGTCGCCCACCAGGTCGCGGGCGGGGAGTCGGTGGTAGCGGGAGCCCCGGCCCTCGTCATGATCGATTGGCCGGAGCCGGACCTCCTGGTCGGGGTGACCGGGTCCGGCGCGGTGTACCGGAGCCGCGACGCGGGTCGCTCCTGGGAGCAGACGACGGCACCACCGGGCCGGCCTCAGGCGCACGATGTGACGTCCGGCCGCTGGTACGTCGCCACGGATGGCGGCATCTTCGTCTCCCGCGACGACGGCGAGACCTGGGACCTCGTCGTGAGGACGGCGGGCTGACGCGTCCTGGCCGCGGCGACCGATCAGGCCGCCGCCTTGAAGCTCCGCAGCCGCAGGCTGTTGCTCACCACGAAGACCGACGAGAACGCCATCGCGGCGCCGGCCAGCATCGGGTTGAGCAGGCCGGCCGCGGCCAACGGGATCGCGGCGACGTTGTAGCCGAACGCCCAGAACAGGTTGCCCTTGATGGTCGTCAGCGTCCGGCGCGAGAGCCGGATCGCGTCGGCGGCCACCCGGAGGTCGCCGCGGACGAGTGTCAGGTCGCCGGCCTCGATCGCAACATCGGTGCCGGTGCCCATCGCCAGGCCCAGGTCGGACTGGGCCAGCGCCGCGGCGTCGTTCACCCCGTCGCCGACCATCGCCACGACCCTGCCATCGGCCTGCAGCTGCTTGACGACGTCGACCTTATCGGCGGGAAGCACGTCGGCGATCACCCGGTCGGGATCGATCCCGACCTCGGCGGCGACCGCCCTGGCCGTCGCCTCGTTGTCACCGGTGAGCAGGACCGGGGTGAGCCCGAGGTCGCGGAACCGGCCGATCGCCTCGGCCGAGGTGGGCTTCACCGCGTCGGCGACGACCACGATCCCGCGGGCCTTGCCGTCCCAGCCGACCGCGATCGCCGTACCGCCGTTGGCCTGCGCGTCGGCCAGGGCCCGCTCCAACGCGGCCGGGAGGTGCTGGGACCACTCCTCCAGCAGCCGCGGACGGCCGACGAGTACGGCATGGCTGACGTCGCCGTCGACGACGACTCCCTGGACGCCCAGGCCCTCGACATTCGCGAAGTCCTCCACCCGGGGCAGCTGCCCGGCGTCCCTCGCCGCGTCGGCAACGGCGCGGGCGATCGGGTGCTCCGAGGCGTCCTCGAGCGCGCCGGCCAGGCGCAGCACCTCGGCCGCGGACTCCCCCTCGGCCGGGACCACCTCGCGCAGCGCCATCCGCCCGGTGGTGACCGTGCCGGTCTTGTCGAGAACGATGGTGTCGACCCGCCGGGTCGACTCGAGGACCTCCGGGCCCTTGATCAGGATGCCGAGCTGGGCGCCCCGGCCGGTGCCGACCATCAGCGCGGTCGGCGTCGCCAGTCCGAGGGCGCACGGGCAGGCGATGATCAGCACCGCCACCGCCGCGGTGAATGCGGCGGGCAGCCCGTCGCCGGTGCCGACCCAGAAGCCGAGCGTCCCGACCGCGAGCGCGATCACGATCGGCACGAAGATGCCGGAGACCCGGTCCGCGAGCCGCTGTACCTCGGCCTTGCCGTTCTGCGCAGCCTCGACCAGCTTCGCCATCTGGGCGAGCTGGGTGTCCGAGCCGATCCGGGTGGCGCGGACGACGAGTCGCCCGCCGGCGTTGACGGTGGCGCCGACCACGGCGTCGCCGACCCCGACCTCGACCGGCACGGACTCGCCGGTCAGCATCGATGCGTCCACGGCCGAGGCGCCCTGCTCGACCACGCCGTCCGTGGCGACCTTCTCGCCCGGTCGTACGACGAACAGGTCGCCCACGGCCAGCTGCTCGGTCGGGATCCGCACCTCGCTCTGTCCACCATCGGGGGCGTCACGGAGCACCGCCACGTCCTTGGCGCCGAGCTCCAGCAGGGCCCGCAGGGCCGCGCCGGCCCGGCGCTTGGATCGGGCCTCGAAGTAGCGTCCGACCAGGATGAACGTCGTCACCCCGGCGGCGGCCTCGAAGTAGATGTTGCCGGCGCCGTCGCTGCGCTCGACGGTGAGCTCGAACGGGTGGGTCATGCCGGGCGTGCCCGCCGTCCCCCAGAACAGCGCGTAGAGCGACCAGCCGAGGGCCGCCAGGGTGCCCATCGAGATCAGCGTGTCCATCGTCGAGGTGCCGTGGCGCAGGTTGATCCAGGCAGCCCGGTGGAACGGCCACGCCCCCCACACCACGACCGGCGCGGCGAGGGTGAGGGAGAGCCACTGCCAGTTGGTGAACTGCAGTGCGGGGATCATCGCCATCGCGATCACCGGCACGGTCAGGACGATCGAGATCAGCAGCCGCCGCAGCAGTGCTCGCGCGGGGTCGTCCTCGGCCGCCGGCTCCTGCTGCTCGCCGCGCGGGCGCGGCAGTGCGGCGTCGTAGCCCGCCTGCCGGACCGTGTCGACGAGCGCGTCGGGCGTCAGCCCGGCCGGGAACGAGACCTTCGCCTTCTCGGTGGCGTAGTTGACGGTGGCCGTGACGCCTTCGAGCTTGTTGAGCCTGCGCTCGATCCGGTTCGCGCAGGAGGCGCAGGTCATCCCGGTGATCTCGAGCTCGAGGCTGTTCGAGATGTCAGTGGCCATGCTCTTCCTCCTCCTCCTGCGACGTGTCCCCGTCGGCCGCTCCCGGCGCGGCGGGCGCGTCCGTCCCCACCGCGAACGACGCGGTGCGGACCAGGCCGTCGTGCTGGAAGTCCAGGTAGAGCCGGTAGTCGCCTGAGCTCGGCACGGCCGCGTAGAACACCACTTCCGGGCCGGGATCGGTGCGGCCGTCGCCCGGCTCCCCGTCCGGGTGGACGTGCAGGTAGGCCAGGTCACCCTCGCGAAGCGCGACCAGGTGGCCGTAGGCGCCGAGGTAGGGCTCGAGGTCGGTGACCGGGCGGCCGTCCCGGGTGACGGTCAGCGTGAGCCTCGCGTCGGTGCCCGGGGTGAGGTCGCCCTCGAGCGTGACCTCGTAGTCGCCCACCCGGGCCGTGCGGGTCTCGCCCGGCTCGGGCACCGGGTCGTAGTCGCCCCCGACGGAGAGGTCGGCGCCCAGCGTCAGGCCGTCCGCGCCGGTGGCGGTGAAGTCGGCGAACAGCCGCCACTGGCCGGCGCTGAGGTCGAGTCCGGACGTCCAGGTCCCGCTGTCGTCGAGCTCGGGGTGCACGTGCTGGAAGCCGGTGAGGTCACGGCGTACGGCGATCAGGTGGAGCCGCTTCTCGTGCTCGACGTCGTAGGCCGTCACCGGTCGGCCGTCCGGGCCCTCGATGGTGAAGGCGATCGGCACGTTGCCGCCCGGCCTGACTCGGTCGTCGGCCAGCCGGAACGTGTAGCCGTTCTGGGAAACCATGAGTCCTCCAGGGATGTCGGACGTCGCCGCCGCGGTGCCGTCGCCCTGGTCCTCGCCGGGGGTGTCCGAGGCGCCCTCGTCCGCGACGTGCTCCTCGTCATGTGCCACGGGCTCGTCGGCGACCGGGCCGACGGCGTTGCCGATCCCGAGGGCGCCGGCGAACACGACGGCGAGGCCGAGGAGGAAGGCCGCGACCTTCGTCGGGCCGGAGAAGTCGGCGGGAGTCATGCCAGCTGGTAGCCGGCTTCCTCGACCGCCGCGCGGACGGCGGCGTCATCGAGGTCCTGGCTGCTGGTGACGGTGACCGCCCCGGTCTCGAGCACCACGTCGACGTTCTCGACGCCGGGGATCTCCTGGACCTCTTCGGTCACGGAGGAGACGCAGTGGCCGCAGGTCATGCCGGAGACGGTGTAGGTACGGGTGTCGCTCATGGGGTGGGTCCCTTCTGGGTGAGGTGGTTGTGGGTCAGGAACGCACGAGGCGGGCGATGGCGTCGGAGGCTTCCTTCAGCTTCACGTCGGCCTCGGGGCCTCCGGCCTTGGCCGCGTCGACCACGCAGTGGTTGAGGTGGTCGTCGAGGAGGCCGAGGGCGACCGCCTGCAGGGCCTTGGTCATCGCCGAGACCTGGGTGAGGACGTCGATGCAGTACTGGTCCTCCTCCACCATCCGCTGCAGCCCGCGGGCCTGCCCCTCGATGCGGCGCAGCCGCTTGAGGATGTCGGCCTTGTGCTCGTGGGCGATGTAGCCGTGCTGGTGCTCTTCAGTCATCGGGAATGCTCCTGTGCGTCCGTTGCGTTGACGGCGATACTATACCCCCCTAAGGTACCTGGCAAGCCCCGACGTGAAGGAGATCCATGAACCCGCGCAATGCGATGGCCGCCAACGCGACGCTGCACTGCCTGACCGGCTGCGCGATCGGCGAGATCGCCGGACTGATGATCGGTACGGCGGCCGGCCTGTCGAACGCGGTCACGATCGCGCTCGCGATCGCGCTCGCCTTCCTGTTCGGCTACCTGCTGTCCACCCTGCCGCTGATCCAGGCGGGTCTCGGCTTCTTCGCCGCGCTGAGCGTCGTGTTCGCCGCCGACACCCTGTCCATCGCGACCATGGAGGTGACCGACAACCTGGTGATGGCGTTGATCCCCGGTGCCATGGACGCCGGCCTGGTGAACCCGATCTTCTGGCTCGGGATGATGATCGCCCTCACCGCCGCCTTCGTCGTGGCGTTCCCGGTCAACCGCTACCTGATCGACAAGGGCAAGGGCCACGCCCTCACCCACCAGTTCCAGCACGACCACCACTGAGCCGGAGGTTCCCCATGAACACCACCACTCTCGCTGCCGGAGTGATCGGCTTCCTGCTCGGCGGGCTCACCGTCAGCATCGCCGCCGAGCTCGAGGACGAGCCCGACCCCGCTCCGCCCCCGTCGCACGGCGCGATCAGGTAGGGCGTGCTCAGGTGATCGGCAGCGGGTGCCCGATGGCCGCCCGAATGGTGTCGATCGCGTCCCAGTCGTTGAGGTGCAGGCCGGCCACGACCCGGGACCCGCGCACCCAGTAAGCCACCAGCTTCAGCTCTTCGCGGTTGCCGCGGATCACCACCTCGTCGTAGCCCTCCGGCCCGACGTGGCCCACGTACTCCATGCCGAGGTCGTACTGGTCGGTGAAGAAGTAGGGCATCCGGTCGTACGCCGCCTCGTCGCCCAGCATGCCGCGCCCCGCGGCTCGGCCCTGGTGGATCGCGGCGTCCCAGTGCTCCACCCGGAGTGGGCCGAGGAGGGGGTGGTCGTGCCGCGCGACGTCCCCGGCGGCGTAGACGTGCGGGTCGCTGGCGCGTAGCCGGGCGTCGACGAGCACGCCGTCGTCGCAGGCCAGGCCGGCGTCCCGGGCGAGGGCGTCGTTCGGGACGACCCCGATGCCCACGACCACGAGGTCGACACCGGAGAACGAGCCGGCGTCCACCGAGGCGCCGAGCCGGAGGTCGACGCCGTGGTCGCGGTGCAGGTCGGCGAACAGTGCCCCGACCTCGGGGCCGAGGGCCGCCTGCAGGGGCTGCTCGGCGGCTTCGACCACGGTCACCCGTGCGCCGGCCTGGCGCGCGGCGGAGGCCACCTCGAGCCCGATCCAGCCCGCGCCGACGACCAGCACGTGCCCCGACAGCCGCTCCTTCAGCGCCAGCGCGTCGTCGAGGGTGCGCAGGTAGGCCACCGGCACTCCGGCCTCGTCGGCAACGGGCAGCCGCCGTGGAGAGGCGCCGGTGGCCAGCAGCAGGCGGTCGTAGGCCAGCTCCCGACCCGCGGCCGCCACGTGGCGGCGGTCCAGGTCGATCGACTCGGCGGTGGTGTCGAGCAGCAGGTCGACCTGGTGGTCGGCGTACCACGCGGCGTCGTGGACGAAGACCGAGTCCGGCTCGGCGGAGCCGAGGAGCACCGCCTTGGAGAGCGGCGGTCGCTCGTAGGGGAGGTGCGGCTCCGCGCCGATCACCGCGATGTCGTCCGCGTA
>Ga0299913_10003776_pt1 | contig 12513 bp, 11 predicted proteins | sample RVTome_9_FD_201360 | JGI IMG/M metagenome (GOLD analysis project Ga0299913, IMG submission 201360) | Soil microbial communities from uranium-contaminated site in the Upper Colorado River Basin, Wyoming, United States - RVT155D38 (version 2) ... | reverse complement strand
AATCCGGAGCGGCCGAGTATCCTGTTCGTGCACGGCGCCGGCATGGACGGCTCGGTCTGGCCGCTGCAGGCGCGCCATTTCGCCTATCGCGGCTGGAACGCGCTGGCGGTCGATTTGCCGGGCCATGGCCGCAGCGAGCCGCTCGACGAGGGCGCTCTGGCGTCGATCGAGGCCATGAGTACCTGGCTCCTGCGCCTGATCGAGGCGATCGGCGCGCGCGATGCCCGTCTGGTCGGCCATTCCATGGGCGCCCTCGCCGCGCTCGAAGCGGCGGCAGGGGCAGGCGAAGCGCTTGGCGGCATCGCCCTGCTCGGCGCCGCGCCAACCATGCCGGTGCATCCCGCGCTGCTGGAGACGGCGGGAAGCCCCTCGCCGATCGCGCCCGAGCTGATCTGCGACTGGGGCTTCGGGCCGGCCGGCCATTTCGGCGGCCACCGCTCGCCCGGCAGCTGGATGCAGGGCCACGCGCTCGCTTTGCTCGGCCGCTCGGCAGGGCCGCTGCTGCACGCCGACCTCGCCGCCTGCAACGCCTATCGGGGCGGTCTCGAGGCGGCGGCCAGGGTGTCCTGCCCGGCCCTGGTGGTCTCGGGCGAGCTTGATCGCATGACGCCGGCGAGGCAAGGCGCGAAGCTCGCCGAGGCGATCGAGGGCGCAAGGTTCGTCGCGCTGCCCGGCTGCGGCCACATGATGATGGTCGAGCAGCCCGACGCCACGCTCGACGTCCTGATCGAGTTTTTCCTCCGTTCGACCTCGTAGGATCGGTGCGCCGCCAGCGCGTCGGCTGGGAGCCGCGGGATCGGCCGCTCTGTTGCGCACAGTTTTACTTGCGCTAGATTGCTTTCCGCGAATCGCTGCCAGCCGAGATCCCGGGGGCGAGAACCGCGTATCCTCTGGTGCGAAACGCGATTGTCTGGCTTGGCCACAACGGAACAAGGAGAACGAGCATGATCGGTCAGGCAACGCTGGGTCGGGCTTTGGGCGCGCTGCTCGGCCTGACGGCCCTCGGCCTGCTGCTGGTCACGACCGGCTGCAACACCATGAGGGGCATGGGGGAGGATATCGAGGCGGCCGGATCCGGCATATCGGGCACCGCCGAAGACACCGAGGAGGCGATCGAGGAGGAGGTCGACGAGGAGCAGTAGTCGCGAGGCGCCGCCGCGGCGCCGGAAGGCTCAGCGATAGCTGATCACCTGGCACATGGCTCCGCCCGGGCCGGCCGCCAGGGCAGCCATGACCTGCGGCAGGCGCTCGAACGGAACCGCCGGCTCGAGCAGGGCGTCGAGGCGCGGGTCGGCCAGGAGGCGAAGCGCCAGCGCGAGGCGGCGGCGAGGGTCCCAGCGGGCGCGCCGCGAGCCCGCTACCGCGCCGACTTGGCTCGAGCGCAGGGTTAGCCGCCGGCTGTGAAAAGCCGCACCGAGCGGCGCCGGCACGAGACGATCGCCGTACCAGCCGAGCTCCAGCACCGTAGCCTCGAAGCCGGCCAGAGAGAGCGCGGTCGCCAGCCCTTCAGGCGCGCCGCTGGCGTGGATCACGAGGTCGGCATCGCCCGCGGCGTCGGCCGGCAGAGCGAACCCGGCGCCGAGCGCTCCCGCGATGCGAGCCTTTTCCGGATCGACATCGATCAGCTGCAGCTCGATGCCCGGCATGCGCGAGAGCAGGGCCGCCGCCAGGACGCCGACCACGCCCGCGCCGACCACCGCGATCCGATCACCGATCCGCGGGGCGGCATCCCAGAGGCCGTTCAGGGCGGTCTCCATGTTGGCCGCCAGCACCGCGCGCGCGTCCGGCACGTCGTCGGGCACCGGCAAGACGGCGGCAGCCGGGACGACATAGCGGTCCTGGTGGGGGTACAGGCAGAACACCCGGCGCCCGCGCATCTCCGCCGATCCCTCCGCGACCGTCCCGACCGAGCTGTAACCGTATTTGACCGGGAAGCCGAGCTCGCCCGCCTGGAACGGCGCGCGCATCGCCTGGTGCTGGCTTGCCGGCACCTCGCCCCGAAACACCAAGCTCTCGGTGCCGCGGCTGATGCCGCTGGCGACCGCCTCGATGAGGACCTCGTCCCGGCCGGGCCGGCCCACGCGCTCGCGCCTCAGCTCGCCTCTGCCCGCCTCCACGATCCAGAACGCCCTCGCCTCAGCCATCGAGGCGGCACTCGAACAGGAGGTCGCGGCCGAGCTCGAAACGTCTTACCTCCGGGCGCAGCCCGGCGCTGATCCTCTGGATCTCCGGCAGCGTGATGCTCGGCCGTCCGGAGCCGATGATCAGAGGTGCGATGGTGATCTGCAGCCGGTGCAGGCACCGGGCGGCGAGGAAGCTGGACACGGTCACCCCGCCGCCCTCGACGAATACCCGCCGGATCCCCCGCTCGGCCAGCGCGTCGAGCACGGCCCGCGGCGATAGCCGGTCGTTGCGGGCCGGCAGCGCAAGCAGCTCGGCCTGCCCGACGCGCTGGCTTGGCGGTGCGCATCGCCGGTCGCAGACCAAGAGCGTCGGCGCCTCGCCGTCCTGGAAGACCTGATAGCGGTCACCGAGCATGCACCGCGGATCGAGCACGACGCGAATCGGGTTGTCTCCCTCCACCTCGCGCACCGTGAGCTGCGGGTCGTCGTGGCGCACCGTGCCGGCACCGACCAGCACGGCATCGAACAGCGCCCGCATGCGATGATTGTGGGTCACGTCCTCGGGCCCCGTGACCCAGCGCGAGGCGCCGTTTGCGGCGGCGATCCGTCCATCCAGGCTCTGCCCGAGATGCGCCACGACGAAACGCTCCGGACAGCCTTGACAAAGGGGCCGGTACCGATCCAGAAGGCGCCGCGCCGCATGATCGACTGCGTGGTCGTGCCGGAATAGACCGTTCGGCTGCGGCGTCACTGAACGAGTGGCCGCACGGCATTGAGGGGCGGCATCGCCGCCTCTCGCCAAAGCGATCAGAAAGCGCCAGGCGTTCTGCTCGTTCATGCCCATCCAGAAGAGACTTGCGGCGCGGCACCTGACCGCGGTGCCGCCGGCCGGCGAGCAATCTACATATGGCTACGGGAGGAGCCGTCAAATCATGTTCAGAGCGCCGAATTTGCCGGAGATGGCCGGGCCGGGCCTGTGTGCGATCCTGACGAGCGTCGCGGCGGTCGCCGGCGTGACCGCGGGGCTCGGCTGGGTTCTCGAGCAGCAGGCGCAATGGCCGCATCTTCGCGTACAGGCCGGCCTGCTCGGCTACACCGTGATCGGGCTGGTTGTGGCGGTCGCTGCCAATCGGCGCCTGCGCGGCGGCTCCTTCGGGCTGGCCAACCAGCTCACCCTGCTGCGCTCGGCGCTGGTCTGCCTGATCGGCAGCGCGCTGCTCGCGAGCGGTCAGGCGCCGATCGAGAGCTGGAGCGTGTCCGCGCTGGTCGCCACGGCGCTCGCCCTCGATTTTCTCGACGGGCAGGTGGCGCGGCGGCTCGGGCTCGTCTCGGCGTTCGGCGCCCGCTTCGACATGGAGATCGACGCGCTTCTGATCCTGATCCTGGCGATCCTGGTCTGGCAGGTCGGGCGGGTCGATGCCTGGGTTCTGGCGATCGGACTGATGCGCTACGGCTTCGTGCTGGCCGGGCGGCCCTGCGCCTGGCTGCGTGCGCCCCTACCCCCGAGCCGCCGGCGCCAGACCGCCTGCGCGGTGCAGGGAGTGGCGCTTCTGGCCTGTGTGCTGCCGCCGGTCGCGCCCTGGATTGCCGGGCTGACCGCCGGCGTCGCCCTTGCCGCGCTCGCCGGCTCCTTCGCGGCGGACGTGCGCTGGCTGTGGCGCGCGCGGCCACCGGCTCCCGGCCCGCTCGCCGGGGCGGCGCGCTTGATCGCCGGAACGCGGGCGCCATATTTCAGGTGGCGGACAGCCGTATGCGGACGAGTCCCCCAGGGCATTGCCCGGGCTACGAAAAGGGCCGTCGCAACGCCTCCGGGGACCGGGCTCCAATGACCAACTCAGAACTGCGACCGAACGGCCCTCTGGTGTCGGTCGACCGGGCGATGGCCGAGTTGCGCCGCGGCCGCTTCGTGATCATCGAAGGCGACGAAGGGGCAACGCTCGTCCAGGCTGCCGAGACGGTCACCCCCGAGGGCCTTGCTGGGCTGAGCCGGCTCGCCAATGGCCATGCCTGCCTCGCCTTGACCGCCGAGCGGGCGAGCGCGCTGAACCTGCCGGCGACGCGGACTCGTGACCCCGTGACCCTGCCGCTCGACTCCGGGATGGATGCCGACACCGTCCGCCGGCTCGTCGACCCGACATTGGAGGGAGCGGCCACACCCGGCATGTCGGCGGGGCTGCGTCCGATCGCCCACGACGGCTGCCTGGCCGCGGCGATCCGACTGTCCAAGCTCGCCCAGCTCCTTCCGGCGGCGGTCGGAGCCGCCCTGCCGGGCGAGGTGTTCGTCAGGCTTGATGCGTTCGCCGCCGAGAGGAATCTCTTGCGGGTCGCCGTGCGGGCCATCGCCGACTACCCGAAGCTCGCCGCCGCGACCCTGCGGCCTGCCGGCGCGGCGCGCGTGCCACTGGAGGCAGCCGAGAGCGCGCGGGTGGTCGGTTTCCGGCCGGCCGACGGCAGCGTCGAGCAGTTCGCCATCCTGATCGGCGAGCCGGAGAAGCATCAGCCGGCGCTCTGCCGCCTGCACTCGGAATGCTTCACCGGCGACCTTCTGGGCTCGCTGCGCTGCGACTGTGGGCCGCAGCTGCAGAGCGCGCTTTTGCGCATGGCCGAGGAGGGGCACGGCCTTGTGCTCTATCTCTCCCAGGAGGGCCGCGGCATCGGCCTGATCAACAAGCTGCGCGCCTATCAGCTGCAAGACGCCGGCCTCGATACGGTCGATGCCAACCAGCATCTAGGCTTCGAGCCGGACGAACGCTCGTTCCAGGCGGCCGCGGTCATGCTGCGCCATCTCGGCATCGAGAGCGTGCGCCTGATGACCAACAATCCGGCCAAGGTCGAGGCGCTGGTCGAGGAGGGCGTCGACGTGGTCGAGCGGGTGCCCCACGCGACCGCCCCGACCTTGCACAACCGCGCCTATCTGACGACCAAGGCGGTCCGCAGCGGCCACCTGCTCGACCTGGTGCCGCAGGCATGACCGAGGAGATCTTCCGCGCCGACGCCTACGCCCGGCGCTGCGAGGCCGCGGTGGCGGCCAGCGAGGCGTCGGGCGTCGTCCTCGACCGCACAGTGTTCTATGCCCGGGGCGGCGGCCAGCCGGGCGATCGAGGCTGGCTCGTGCTGGAGGACGGCACCCGGCTCGAGGTGGTCGACACGATCAAGGGTGCGGAGGCCGGCGCCATCCTGCACCAGCTCGTCGAGGGCGTCCGACAGCCGCCGGGCGGCGCAAAAGTGGCCGCCGAGATCGACTGGCGGCGCCGCCATCGGCTGATGCGCATGCACAGCGCGATGCATCTCTTGTGCGCAGCGATCGCCTGCCCGGTGACCGGCGGTCAGGTCGGCGACGCGAAGAGCCGGCTCGACTTCGACCTGCAGGGCGGCTCGGTCGACAAGGACGAGGTGGGGGAGAAAATCGAGCGCTGGATCGCCGAGGACCGGCCGATCCGCGCGTCCTGGATCGAGACCGGGGAGCTCGAGGCGCGCCCCGACCTGGTCCGAACCATGTCGGTCCGGCCGCCGACAGCGAGCGGCCGGGTGCGCCTGATCGAGATCGAGGGCGTCGACCTTCAGGCCTGCGGCGGCACCCATGTCCGCTCGACCGGAGAGATCGGCGCCGTCCAGGTCGGCAAGCTCGAGAATAAGGGCCGGCAGAACCGGCGGATAAGCCTGACGCTGATCGATTAGCTTCGCGTTCTCGCGATATCGAAGCTGGCGAACGGCGACGGCAGCCACGACGCGGGATCCCTGCAATCAACTTGTGACTCGGCGAGCCGAGGCCTAGACTGCTCTCCTTTAGAAAGGTCAGAGCATGCCGCGGATCGCATTCTTGCTGGCGTTTGTTTTGGGTATTTCGCTCCCGGCCATGGCAGGGCCGCTCCACGATGCGGCGCGCGATGGTGACCTCGCGGCGGTCGAAGCTGCTTTGGCCCAAGGTGCAGAGATCGATGCGCAGGGCGACAACGGCGAGACGCCCCTGATCCTCGCGATCCTGGCCGGCAATGATGCGGTGGCCCAATTCATGATCGATAAGGGCGCCGGAATTCAGGGACGAAACGCCGGTGGATTCACGCCCTTGCACGCAGCAGCCTATGCCGGCGACGCCGTGATCGCACAGGTGCTGATCGCTAAGGGCGCCGATATCAATGACGCCCAGAACAAGGCCGGCGTCACGCCGCTGTTTCCTGCGATCGAGGAAGACCACAAGGCCGTTGCGGAGCTGTTGATCGCCAAAGGAGCCAGCCTCTCCTCGAAGGAGCGCCACGGCTATACGCCACTGACGCGTGCCCTTTTCAAGGATCACAAAGACATCGTGACCTTGCTGAGGGCGCACGGCGCCGAATGCCAGTCGCCCGACTTGCTGGGCGATTCCCTTCATCGGGAATGCCTCGACATGGGCAAATGAGGACTTCGTCAAAACACAGGGATTCCCTCCCTGGTAGGAGTGCAGGAGATGACTGAAATGATGAACGGAAGCCTGGCCCGTGCTTGCCACGTGGCGCTGGTCGCCGGGTTGGCCCTGCTCGCGTCGAGCGCGCCGGCCGGCGCAGGCACGGCCGTCAACACGGGCTACTTCGGCGATGTAGCCATCGAAGGCTATGATCCGGTCGCCTACTTCACGGACGGTGAGGCAACACAGGGATCGGAGGACTTTGCCTACGATTGGCTCGGCGCCACCTGGTATTTCGCCAACACCGAGCATCGCGACCTGTTCGCCGAGCAGCCGGTGAGATACGCGCCGCAGTACGGCGGTCACTGCTCCGCCGGGGCCGCCTTCGGCGAGAGCACCGCCAACATCGACCCGGAAGCGTGGACCATTGTCGATGGCAAGCTCTACCTGCAGTATTCCAAGGCGGGGGTGAAGGAGTGGGAGCGCGATCGCGCGAACATGATCGCCGCAGCCGACCAGAAATGGCCGGAGATCAAGGCCAGGCTGGAGAGTGAATCCGGCGGCTAGTAGTCGGGCCTCCAAGGCCGTCGATCGCGCCCGCAGGGCGATCAGATGCGATGCGGGCTTTTGCCTAATCTGTGACCGAAAAGTACATGAGTGAGAAGGCATTGACGTAGACGTACTCGTATTTGATTTCTCCAAGATTTTGGGGATCATGATACAGGTAACCACAGTTGTCGCGCCCCAGCAGGAAGTCATCCGACTGGTCGCACAGTTGATTATCTCGCAGGGAGAGCATGCCGGTTCGCAGGCTGGTGGGGCTTCTGTAGGCGGTGGTCCCGTCCTCGCTAATCTGGACTAGGAAGGGTTCGCCACTCCGATGCTGTCCCTGCCACGTCTGGCCGAAGGTCAAGGCGCTCACCTGGGCTCCGTCGAGGCGCTTTTCGGGGCGGTCAGGATAGCCATACGGCCACTCCGGGAGGCCCGCCTTGCGCAATCCTTCGACACGGCGAGCGAGATCCTCCGGTCGTCTGTGGTGCGCATACATCACACGGTAAAATTGCAGGTTTTGGCTGGGAACGCGTTGAAGAACCACCTGGATTTCGTGCTTCGCCTGCTCGAGCCGGCCGGCTTGCGCGTAGGCCATGGCCAGGAACTCAGCCAGCTCGTTCAGTCCAGGCGCTAGATCTCGTGCCAGCGTCAGCGCCTCGATCGCTCGGTCATACTGTTCGTCCAGGAACAACGCGAGACCGGCAATAAGGGGGACGGATGCAGGCGGCTTGGGGTTGAGTCGCAGGGCCGTCTCCGAGGCCTCGACGGCTTCAGCCGGCCGCCCCGCATAGGCCAGCACCAAGGCAAGGGTGGCATGCGATTCGGCGTCGCTCGGGCCGAACTCGACCGCCCGGTGGGCGGATTCAATCGCTGCCTCGTGCTCGCCGTCCAACGATTGTGCTTCGGCAAGAACCGCACGCGCTCTCGGCAGCTCCGGGTTCAACGCGAGCGCTCGTCCCGCGGCCTCGTAAAGCCTCTGGCGCGCCACGGCGCCAGCGAGAACAACGTCATAGCTGTACGTCCACAAGAAAAGGGCGGCGCGGGCGTAGCCGGCATAGGCATCGGCGAATTCATTATCGAGCGAGATCGCCTCTTGGTACAGCTCAAGGGCGCGGAAGAGGCCAACGTCACCTGCCGGACTGTGCAGCTCCTGCTCCGCGCGCAGGTAGTAGTCGTACGCCTCGAGGCTCTCCGTGGGCAGACGCGTCACCTGCGTATGCTCGGATTCGGTGAGCTGAACCGACAAGGCGCCGACGATCTCCTCGATGACCTGGTCCTGCACGGCGAAGATATCGGCGTAGTCGCGATCGTACCGCTCGGCCCACACATGGCCTCCGCTGGTCCCGTCGATCAGCTGCGCGTTGATTCGAACCCGCTCGCCGGCCCGGCGCACGCTGCCTTCGAGCACGTAGCGAACGCCCAGCTCACGGGCGACCTCTGGGACGTCGACGGCCTTGTCCTTGTAGGCGAACACCGAGTTCCGGGCGATGATGAAGAGCCCCGAGATCTTCGAGAGGTCGGTAATGAGATCGTCCGTGAGGCCGTCGGCGAAGTACCCCTCCTCGGGATCGTCGCTGAGATTCTCGAACGGCAGCACGGCGATCGAGGGCTTGTCCGGCAAAGGCGGAGCATCCGCGTCGTAGGGCATCTCTGGCGTCTGCCACGGCGGCAGCCAGACCGCCACGCCTCCGGCTCCGAGCAGAACGACGGCGATCGCGGCAACCGCAGCCCGGCGCCACTTCGGCGTGCCAGCCCGCTTGAGGCGAAGCACCTTCGCGATTGGGCCCGGTTCGGTCAGCACCCGGTAGACGACGACCGGCTCGGGAATGTTCTTGACTTGGTGCTCGCCCATCGGCTCGAAGCCGAAGGCGACCTTGTTCCTGACGTGGTTGTAGACCGTCCGCGAGACGCAGATCCCGCCCGGCTCGGCGAGCGCTTCGAGACGCGCTGCGACATTCACGCCGTCGCCATAGATGTCGTCGTCCTCAATGAGGATGTCGCCGATGTTGATCCCGATGCGGAACGCGATCTGCTGATCTTCAGGCAGATCCGTCTGGCGCTCCACGACGCCTTTCTGAATCGCGGCGGCGCACTCGACCGCATCGACCACGCTTGCGAACTCGATCAGCGCGCCGTCGCCCGTCAGCTTGACCACGCGGCCGTGGTGCTCGGTGGTCTTGGGCTCGAGGAAATCCTTGCGCAGCGCCTTCAGGCGCGCGTGAGTGCCTTTTTCGTCGGCCGACATGAGCCGGCTGTAGCCCACAACGTCCGAGGCGAGAATCGCCGCCAGCCTGCGCGCCATGCCCGCCTCCTACGAGACGCGACCTGCGATATCGCGCAGGTCGCACACGAGCATAGCACGGACTACCTCCGCGAGCGGCTGCCGCAATCGCCTCCGGGGCGACGACTTTGGGTTCCGTCAGCGGCGGATGAAACGCAGGCGCCCGTCGTCGTCGAGGCGGCGCGCCAAGCGGCCCTGGCCCACCAGGTGGTTCAGGTGCGCCAGCGCCTCGCCGAGCGCGAAGCCAAGCTGGTGGGCGTCCAATTCGCGGTCGAACAGCGCCGGGATGATGTCGACCACGGTCGCCGGCCTGGCGCACGCCTCGACGGTCCTAGCGAGGCGCGCGTCGTGATGGGCGATCAGCTGATCGATCCGCCCATGCAGGCCGAAGAACGGCTGGCCGTGCGAGGGCAGCACCAGGCAGTCGTCCGGCAGCGCGCGCAGCGCCGTAAGCGAGCCGATGAAGTCGCTGAGCGGATCGGCCTCCGGCTCTGCCGGCCACACGCTGACGTTGGGCGAGATCCGAGGCAGCACCTGATCGGCGGCGATCAGGAGGTTGCGACCTTTGGAATACAGGCAAAGCATCTCCGGCGCGTGGCCGCGGCCCACCAGCATTCTCCATTCCATACCGTCGATCGCCAGCCGGTCGTCGTGGCGCAGGCGACGATAGGAGGCCGGCGGCGGCTCGGCGCGGGTACGGTACAGGTTGCCGCGCGCCGCACGCTCGGCGATCTGCGCCTTCGACAGCCCGGCCAGACGGTCAGCGATCCGCCCGGCCTCGACGAAGGCAGCGCTCGTGTCCTGGGCCAGCATCCGCCCCATCAGCCACTCGGTCCGGCTGGTCCAGAGCTGCGCGCCGGTCCGCTCGCAGAGCCAGCTCGCGAGCCCCATGTGGTCGGGATGGAAATGGGTCGCGATCAGCCGTCGGACCGGTCGGTCGAAGAAGGAGGTGGCGAGCAGCGCCTGCCAGCGCTCGCGGGTGCACCCGCTGGACAGGCCGGCATCGATCAGGGTCCATCCCTCGCCGTCGGCCAGAAGCCAGAGATTGACGTGGTCGAGGGCAAACGGCAGCGCGAAGCGCAGGCCGAACAGCCCCGGGGCGATCTCGAGCGGCTCGCTCTCCACCGTGAGCCGCATCGAGGCCGGCTCGGCCTTGGGGTCGCCATCGGGGCGGGGCTGATCGGACAAGAGCTGCCCTCCGAGATCGTTGTGCAACGCAGCAGTCGGTTAGCTAAGCCGAGCGCGCGGGGCTGGCAAGCTGCCACTGTCATCGATCGCTAACCGGAGCAGGCGCAAGATCACCCTGCCGAACGGCCGCGATCTCGCGCCGGCGGCCGCCGAGGTTGACCGCAAGGCTTTCACCATCCAACCTGATCGAATGCGCGACCCAGCCAAGGACAGCCCGGCGCACGTGGCCCGGCGCGTGATCCGGGAGGCGCTGCGTGCCTCGCTCGGCACGCTGATGCGCGATGCTGCCGGCGCTCCCTATGTCTCGCTGGTCCTGGTGGCGACCGATCACGACGGCGCGCCGATTCTGTTGCTGTCCGATCTCGCCGATCACACCCGCAATCTCGCTCGCGAGTCGCGCGCCTCGCTGCTCCTGGACGGCACCGGCGAGCGCGAGGATCCGTTGACCGGCGAGAGGGTGACACTGCAGGGCCGGCTGCAAAGGAGCGACGAGCCGCGCCACCGCGCCCGCTTCCTCGCCCGGCACCCCTCGGCCGCGATGTACGCCGGCTTCAAGGACTTCGCCTTCTACCGCATGGAGGTCGAGCGCGCGCATCTGGTGGCCGGCTTCGGCCGCATTCACTGGCTGGACGGGGCCGAGGTCCTGATCGCGAGGCAGCCCGCGCTGGTCGAGGCCGAGCCCGGCATCGTCGAGCACATGAACGACGATCACGCCGATGCCCTGCAACTCTGCGCCCGCCAGCTGCTCGGCCACGCGGGCGAGGCGTGGCGGATGGTCGGCATCGATCCGGAGGGTTGCGATCTGCGCCTCGGTTCGCGTGCTGCCCGCCTCGTGTTCGGACGCGGGGTCACCGACGCCGCGACGGCGCGCGCCGAGCTGGTCGTCCTGGTCGGGCAGGCCCGAGCGCAGCTCGAGGCACCGAATGGGATTCCATAACCCGGCTTGGAGAAAATAGCGCGGTTCGCGCGTTCATTCCTTTGTAGACAGTGCCTGCCAAAAACGCAGCGGCTGAGATCTGTGGAGACAAAAAGCGTGCAGAAGGTCGGTCCCGTCATCAGTCGTCACGGCCTAGATTCCCTCGGGCTCAAGTCCCCCGGCACGGTGCGCTGGAACCTGTCGACCACGGCTCTGGTGCAGCTGGCGGTCGCTCGCGGCGAAGGCACCCTGGTCGCCGGCGGCGCGCTCGCCGCGTCGACCGGGCGGCATACCGGCCGCGCGCCGCGCGACCGTTTCATCGTCGAGCACCCCAAAATCCAGAAAGACGTCGACTGGGGGAAGGTCAATCAGGGGATCGACGAGGATGGGGCGGCGCGGCTCTGGGCCAATGCGCGCGACCACGTCGCCGGGCGCGATCTCTTTGTCCAGGACCTGCATGCCGGCGCCGAGCCGGCGCATCGCCTCCGGGTGCGGGTGATCACCGAGGCCGCCTGGCACAACCTGTTCGCGCGCAACATGTTCCGGGAGCCGCCCGCTGACGCGCTCGGCGATTTCGAGCCCGACTTCACGGTCCTGCAGCTACCGAGCCTCGCCGCGGACCCCAAGACCCACGGCACCAATTCCCAGACCGCGATCGTGCTCGATCTGGTGGCACGCCGGATTCTGATCTGCGGCAGCAGCTACGCCGGCGAGATCAAGAAGTCGATCTTCACCGTGCTCAATTTCCTCCTGCCGGACGACGGCGTGCTGCCGATGCACTGCTCGGCCAATGTCGGCGCCAAGGGCGATGTGGCGGTGTTCTTCGGCCTGTCGGGCACCGGCAAGACGACGCTCTCGGCCGATGCCTCGCGCATGCTGATCGGCGACGACGAGCACGGCTGGGGGCCGAACGGCGTCTTCAACTTCGAGGGCGGCTGCTACGCCAAGGTGATCAGGCTGAGCGCGCAGGACGAGCCCGAGATCCATGCCGCCTCGACCCGCTTCGGCGCGATCCTCGAGAACGTGGTCGCCGACCAGTTGACCGGCGCGGTCGACTTCGACGACGACAGCC
>Ga0299913_10003775_pt1 | contig 12513 bp, 10 predicted proteins | sample RVTome_9_FD_201360 | JGI IMG/M metagenome (GOLD analysis project Ga0299913, IMG submission 201360) | Soil microbial communities from uranium-contaminated site in the Upper Colorado River Basin, Wyoming, United States - RVT155D38 (version 2) ... | reverse complement strand
GTGAGCGCGACGCGGGTGCCCTGTTCGGAGCCAGCGACAAGGCCGCGGCGTCAGAGCGCAACCTCCTGATCTGGGGGGACAACAAGCTCGTAATGAGCAGCCTTCTCAAGACTTACGCGGGCCAGATCAGCCTGATCTACATCGACCCGCCATTCGCGACCGGCGATGACTTCACCGTGAAAGTTCAGGTAGGCGATGACGATTTGGTCAAGGAGCCATCGGTTCTCGAAGAGCACGCGTATCGAGACACATGGGGCGCCGGCTACGACTCCTATCTGACGATGATGTACGAGCGCCTCTCGCTCCTCCATGACTTGCTGACTGAGGACGGGTCTCTGTATCTGCACCTCGGTCCGAACGTGAGCCATCCGGTTCGGCTTGTGTGCGACGAGATCTTTGGCCCTGGCGCGTTTCGCAACGAGATCGTCTGGAAGAGAACGAGCAGCCACAGCCGACTGCGACGGTACGGGCCCGTCCATGACGTGATCCTGTACTACGCGAAGTCGGACGACCCACCGTGGAACGCGCAGTACGTGCCTTACGAACAGGACTACCTCGACTCGTTCTATAGACACGTGGAGGAGGAAAGTGGCCGTCGGTATCGCTTGTCCGATCTGACCGCCCGGCGCCCGGGTGGGCGCTATCTCTGGAACGGAGAGCCGCCTCCGGGTAATCGGTACTGGGGCTACTCAGAGGACACGATGAAACAGTTCGAGAAGGAAGGCCGGATCGTGTACAGCAAGCGCGGAATCCCTTCGTACAAGCGGTATCTGGACGAGATGCCCGGCCAGCTGATTCAAGATGTCTGGACCGACATCGGTCCGGTAGCCAGCCAGGCAACCGAGCGCGTTGGATACGCAACGCAGAAACCCGAGGCTCTGATTGAACGGATCGTGCGCGCGAGCTCAGACGAGGGCGATTTGGTTGCCGATTTCTTTGCGGGATCCGGAACCACCATGGTCGTGGCTGAGAAACTCGGCCGGCGCTGGATCGGCTGCGACCTCGGGCGTTTCGCGATCCACACGAGCCGCAAGCGACTGCTTGACGTGCCTGACTGCCGCCCTTTCGAGATACAGAACCTCGGCGCGTATGAGCGACAACGCTGGCAGCAGGCGTCCGGCAACGGTGCCCTCCGAGCCTACTTCGACACGATCCTCGCGTTCTATCGAGCCGAGCCACTAGACGGCTTCGTCCACTTGCACGGCCGGAAGGCCGGCCGGATGGTTCACGTCGGGGCGACGGATGCGCCGATCACGATCGACGAGTGCGAAGAAGTCATGGACGAGATGGCCGACAACGGGGTTGAGGCCGCGGATCTGCTGGGCTGGGAGTGGGAGATGGGCCTTCACGACACCGTGCCTGAGACAGCCCGCCGCCGTGGCCTCGATCTCCAGCTCCGGCAGATCCCGCGCGAGGTGATGGAGCGCGAGGTCACAGAGGCCGACGCCGTGCGCTTCTTCGAGCTTGCGTACGTCGATCTTGACGTTCGGCGTAACGGGCAAGAGGCAGCTGTCGTCCTCAAGGACTTTGCGATCCCCAGCGAGGATCTAATCCCGGCGAACGTCCGAGCGGAGATCGAGAGTTGGTCCGACCTGATCGATTACTGGTCGATCGATTTCGACCACCGCGACGAGACCTTCCACAACGCGTGGCAGTCCTACCGGACCCGCGAGGAACCGAAGCTCGCCACCGAGAGCGACTGGCACGAGTACCCGAAGCCTGGGCGCTACGCGATCGTCATCAAGATCATCGACATCTTCGGGAACGACACGACGAAGCTCGCCGAGGTCAAGATCAAGTGAGCGAGGAGCCGGCGACCAGCCCGCCGGCTGGCGACCCCTTCGCGGTTCCCGAACGCCGCAGGCCAAGCGACGGCACCCACCTGGTCAACGGAGTGCGTGCGGCGGTCGACGCGTGGCGGTCGCAGGGGTATCCGGGGGCGAGCGCCACCAGCAAGCGGCTGCTCGGCTACTGGTTCGATGATGAGCACCGAAGCGAGGACGGGTTCCCGTTCCGCTTCTACTTCTGCCAGCGCGAGGCGGTCGAGACGCTGATCTACCTGAACGAGGTCGAGGGCGTTCGGTCGTTCCGAGACCTACTCGACTTCGCCGCCCAGGGCATCCTCGTCCAGCCGGGGGAGACGAAGCGCCAGCGGCTCGCGTTCAAGATGGCGACTGGCTCGGGCAAGACCATGGCGATGAGCCTGGCAATCGTGTGGTCCTACTTCCACGCCCTGCGAGAGCCGGGCTCGCGGATGGCGACGTCATTTCTGGTGATCGCGCCGAACGTGATCGTCTTCGAGCGGCTCAAGGCCGATTTCGGCGACGGCGTCACGTTCCGTCGCGATCCGCTGATCCCGCCGGAATGGCAGGAGGACTTCGACCTCAGCGTCCTGCTTCAGGACGACCCAGCGCCCGTGACCACACGGGGCGGGCTGTTCCTGACGAATGTCCAGCGCCTGTACGAGTCGCGAGGTGCCTCGAAGAAGCCCGCCGCCAATCCCGTCGAGGCGATGCTCGGGCCGCGGGTGCAGGCCGGCGTGGCGTCGACTTCTGAGGAGCTGTTCGATCGGGTCGCGAGTCGTGAGCGGGTGATGGTCGTGAACGACGAGGCCCACCACGTTTGGGACGAGAAGCTGCAATGGAACCAGTCGATCGAACGGCTCCACGCGGAGCTGAGGGAGCGCAGTTCGGACGACCTCGAGGCCGGTGTTGTCTCCCAGCTCGATTTCTCGGCAACGCCCAAGGATCAGAAGGGGCAGATCTTCCGGCACGTCGTCGTCGACTATCCGCTCGCGCAGGCGGTCGGCGACGGGATCGTGAAGACACCGATTATCGGCGAGGTCTCTGGAGCGACCGTCGAGCTGGGGGAGTCCGCCGTGGATCGAGATCGACAGTGGCTCGACGTGGCGGTGGGGCGTTGGCGCAAGTTCGACGAGGCCCTCTCGCCCTCCGGGAAACGGCCGGTGCTATTCGTCATGTGCGAAAACACGCATGAGGCGGACCTGGCCGGCGACTATCTGCGCCAGCGCCCTGAGTTCGCGGGCGACAGGCTCCTGGTCATCCACACGAATCGCTCCGGCGAGATCACGAAGGCCGACCTAGACATCGCGCGGACGGCGGCCCGTGAGGTTGACGGCCCCCACAGCCCGATCCGATGCATCGTCAGCGTGCTTATGCTGCGCGAAGGCTGGGACGTTCGGAACGTCTGCGTGATCGTCACCCTGCGCTCGCTAACGGCGAAGGCGAAGATCCTTCCCGAGCAAGCGCTCGGTCGCGGCCTGCGGCGGATGACGCCTCCTGGCTCCGGGCATGACGAGCGGGTCGTGGTAATCGAGCACGATGCCTTCCGCGACCTGTGGAGCGCTGAGCTCGACGGCGGCTTGGTCGTCGCGCGCGAGGACGTCGACACGATCGAGGCCGGCGCCGTCACGATCTTCGCCGATGAGGGCAAGCGCCGGTTCGACATCGCGATCCCGCAGCTGACCCGCGCGCTCAGTCGCGCGGAGACCCCGCTCGAGAGCCTGGACCTCTCCGACGTTGCGGCACCTTCGCAGCCGTTGGCCGTGCCCGACGTCGCGCCGGACGAGTACATCAAGTACCGCGGTAAGCACCTGATCGACAAGGGCGTGATCGAGGAGTACGAGTTCCTGATCCCCTACGCCGAGGATCCGTCGGGGCTGCTCACCTACTACACGAGACAGGTGGCGCGCGCGGGCGGGGTCGAGAAGGTCTCCGGCGCCTTCGCGACGCTGGCGCCGATGGTCCGCGACTACCTGCGGGAGAAAGTGTTCGAGCAAGCGGTCGAGCTGGGCGACAAGGTGATTCTGCAGCGGCTCGCCGAGAACGACGCGCAGCAGCTGGTGGTCGGCGCGTTCCAGCAGGTGATCCGCGACCTGTCGATCGAAGAGCGAGAGCCGACCATCGAGGAGAGCGCGTTCCGCGTTTCGGACACGCCGGCGTTCCCCTGGTCGCGAGAAGTCATCGAGGCCGAGCGGACCGTCTTCAACCTGACTCCGGTCGACAACAAGTTCGAGGGTGGCTTCGCGAAGTTCCTCGACCGCGCGACCGACGTGGCCGCGTTCGCGAAGCTGACGCTGAACAGCCGCTTTGCGCTCGAGTACATCTCCTCGACAGGGGCGCTCCGCTACTACTACCCGGACTTCCTGGTCCGGCTGACCGACGACTCCTGTCTCGTAATTGAAACTAAGGGCCTGGAGGACATCGAGGTCGCGCACAAGGATCAGCGGGCCCGGCGGTGGTGCAAGGACGCAGCGAGCCTTTCCGGTCGTGATTGGGCCTACGAGAAGGTCCGCCAGAAGGTGTTCGACGCTTTCACGGGTGACGCCGTCGAGGGCTTGCGGCGGTTCATCGCCGCCGGAGAAAAGGCGGACGAACCGGAGTCCTGAGGCGACAAAGGGGGGAGAGAACGTTGCCGTCGGATGCTTAAGGGAACATAGGACTTCCTGATGGCCAAGAGCATGACCGAGCAGACAGAGGCCCAGATCGACCTCTTCGCCTGGGCGAAGGACCTCGAAGAGGAGCGCGAACGCATTGCCGACATCAACACGGAGCGAGCGGCGCGGCGTGGCTACCTGGTCTTCGCGACGGACCCCGACGTTTCACCGGACGACCCCGAGTATCGGCAGGTCTACGCAACCGAGGCCGGCACACCGAACCAGGCGATGGCGAAGGTCCGGTCGATTGCGGAGGGCCGACGACTGCGCGCGTATCTTGCGACGGGCCGCTACCGCGACGAGCTCGCGGAAGCTCGCTGGGTCGCCTGAGTCGCTGCCTGCTTTGATTGGCCGATGCCTGTCGGGGACTGCCAAGCGGCGTTTCGCGGAGGCGCGGCCGAGGACGGCCTGGTTCTCGGTGGCCAGTCGTTCTCGTGGTTGTGCCAACAAGGGCACTTCGGTCTGGCGCGCATTGCTGAGACCCACGACGATGCCGATCCCGAGCGCCTGCGCCAGGCCGTCGAGGCTCTCGTCCGTATCTATGCCGCGCTACGAGGAGACCCTGACGTCCTTCGTGGAGGGCGAACGACTGCGCTCCCCGGCGACTTCGTGCACGAGCCGACCGGCACGCTCATTGAGATCGACGAGTCGCAGCACTTCACCTCGTTTCGCTTGCAGGCACTTGAGCTCTATCCGGAGGGCTATCCGCTCGGGTTTGAGATCAGCGCCTACACGCGCCTGTGTCGTGAGTGGCGGCAGAAGTCCGATGGCTACCGGCGCACGAAAGCTGCCCGCGGATTCGGCGTTGGCGGCCGCCAACGCCAGCGCGCCTACTACGACGCCCTGCGGGACCTCGCTGCGCCTGCCATGGGCAAGACTCCGCTCATTCGAGTTGACGCGGCGCACGGTGATGGTGGCCGGGCCTATCGCACCCACCGGGACCGGTTGCTGAAGCTGATTGACGCGAGTTAGCTCGGCGCTCGCCAGTAGACGGACTTCATGAGCCTACGGTGCTCGTCGCGAATTGATTCGGCCGCCGTCGTCAGCGCCGTGACCAGATGCTCTGGCGCTCCGTCCTTCTCCAGATCGCTTGCGATCGCGGCCATCTTCCGGGCCGCGTCCTCCGCATAGAGCATCGCCCGCTCGACCTGGCGGAAATGCTCTTCCTCGCGAATCTGCTCGGCTGAGTCCACTCAGCGCGGACTCTATGACCCCCGGATGTCGCCCCGGACGGGTCGTCCGCACCCGGTTGGCATGGGGGAGAGCCGAACGGCGCTCCGCCGCCACCGACCCCGCCCCCTCGACGAGCTTGGTGACGGGGTCGGTGGCGGCTCCGCTAACAGCGAAATCGGGGGGTGGGATGGGGACATTTTCGGGTCTGGTGCGACTAGGACATTGGACTCTTGGTCCGGGCTCGCGACATACAGAACGTGACGGGTTGCGCCTAAGAGGTAGAGCAATGAGCGAGATGGCTCCATACAAAACGGGCTCGGCTCCGACTTGGAGGTAGGGGGTCGATGCGACCGATGGCCACATCAGGCGTGCTGACGGCGAGGGATCTCGAGATCTCGGGCTGGCTGGGCCGGCTGCCTGGGGCGAGCATCGAGCAGATCCGTCGCCGCTTCGGGCTCGGCCGCACGCAGGGCTACCGTCGGCTGCAGGTGCTCAGCTCGTTCGGGCTCGTGCGGCGGCTGCACCTGCTCGCCGAGAGGCCGGCGCTCTACACCGTCAACGGCCGGTCGCTACGGCCGGGCAGCTACGAGCATGCGCTCGCGCTGGCCGAGCTGATCGTGGCCCGAGAACGTGAGCACGCCGCGATCGCGACCGACCAGGAGCTGCGCCGGCAACGTGGTGGGCGAAGCGGACTCAATGGTCTTTTCGGGGCGGGCGAGCTGGACGTGATCGGCCGCTGCGGTCGGATTCCCGATGCGGTCGAGTCGCTGACGGGGGGCGGGCTGGTCGCGTACGAGATCGAGCTGAGTTCGAAGGGCCGGACGCGGCGGGAATCCGTCCTGTCCGCCTATGCGACGTCCGGCTATCGGCAGGTGCGGTGGGTCGTTCCGAACGCGGGTCTCGCTCGGTTGATCGGTGAGGAGATCGAGCAGATGGGCCTGGACGGGTTCATGGAGGTGGAGCGTGGGCACGACGTCGGCGCCTGATCGGAAGCGGGACGAGCAGAACGCGATCGTCGCTGCGTTCGCGGTCCTAATCGCGATTGGCTTCTTCGGCTTTCCGCAACTCCTGTTCGGCGGGCTGCTGGGAGCAGGGCTGGGTGGGATCGCGCCGCCACAGATCGACGATCCAGCGCGGCGGCGCGCGGTTCGCGGGCTGGTGCCGTGGTCGATCGCGACCGGCCTGACGATCGGAGGGTTCCTAATCGCCCTGCGGGCGCCGTTGGGGGTGGAGGTGGAAGGCCGGCGATTCCATCGGTCGTGGAGGTCCGACGGCATCGACGCGGGTGCGCTGATCGAGTACCCGTGGGGGTGGCTGCCACAGAGCGCAGCGATCGCGCTGGTCGTCGCCGGCCTCTTCTTGCTCTGGAGGACGCGGCGATGAGGGGGGCGGAGGGCGTGGCGAGCGCGTTGGCGTTCGTCGGCCTGATCGTTGGCGCGGCTGCGACCGCCAGATGGCGGGTGGGGAGGAGGGCTCGCGCCAAGCGCGATCCCGGTCGCAGCGTTCAGATCGGAACCACACGTGGTCGGCGCGAGTATCCGGTGGAGCTCGGGCTTGACGAGCTTCAGCAAGGAGTCCTCGTCGGCGGGTCTCCCGGAGCCGGCAAGACGACACTGCTCAGCGCTCTCGCTGCGCGATTGCCTGAAGGAATCGGCTGCGCGTTCGTCGACCTGAAGGGAGACCGCTCGCTCCCCGGCAAGCTCGCAATCGGACCTGATCGTGTGTTCGGGCTCGGCGACCGCTGCGCGGCAAGCTGGAACCCGCTCGACGCCGGCAACCCGGCGAGTTGGCGAGACATCCTCTTGGCGGCCGAGGAGTGGACGGAGCCGCACTACCGGCGCGCAGCAGCCCGGTTCGTCGGCGCGCTGCTAGCGGCTTTGGCGCAGGTGCGCCCAACGGTCCAGCTCGACGAGGTGATTCGGTTGTTGGAACAGCCGAAGCGGGCGGTCGGTCTGGTGCGCGAGGTGGAGGGTCGCGAGCGAGACGTGTTGGCGAGCGCGATCGCCGCGGTTGAGTCGGAGGCGTCGCTGCGGTCGGGCGTCCTCGGCCTCGGCAATCGGCTGGCGCTGCTCCGCGACTCACCGGCGAGCGGTGGGCGATTCGGGGCGGCCGGTGGAATCGACCTGCGGCGGGTGCTGCGCGGCGAGCGCGTCCTCTTCAGCCTGCCAGCCGCCGAGTTCCCGGACGAGGCGCCGGCGATAGCGGCGTCTGCGATCCAGTCGCTCGGAGCGGCCGGCCAACGCGCTGCGGCGGGCGACGAGACGCTGTGCGCGGTGCTTGTGGTCGACGAGGCTCCACGGCTCGGCGGTCAGCAGCTTCGTGAGGCCGTGGCGATCGGCCGCGGCGCCGGCATCGGCACCGTGGTCGCGGTCCAGGACTTCGCCGACCTCGACTACGTCGCCGACGGCACCCGCGAAGCGGTCGAGACCGGCGCCAACACCTGGATCGTGATGCGCCAGGTCGCTAGCGCCGAGGCGATCGCGAACGCGCTCGGCTCACGGAAGGTGAAGAAGGAGACGATCCAGCGAGACGCCCACCGACTCTTCTTCACCGACACGGGCATGCGCTCGGTGCGGGAGGTTGACGAGTACGTCGTCTCGCCGAACGTGATCCGTGGGCTCGGGCGCGGAGAGGCGGTCGTGTGGCGGCGGTTGCGTGGAAGGGTCGATCGGATCAGCGTTGAACGGGCTGACGCTTCGGGACGGCCGGGATGAGCGCGGCGCGGCAAATCGAATCCGAGTCCTGGCTGACGAAGCGTGAGCTGGCGCTCAAGCTGCGCTGCTCTCCGAGGACGATCGAGCGGCTGCATCTGCCGGCGATGCGGGTCGGCGGCCAGAACCGTTACCGGCTCAGCGAGGTGGAGGCGTACCTCATGCGCCGGAGCCGTCCTGCCCGGTTGATTCGATTTCCATCGACGGAGAGGGATTCAGCAGCATGAGCGTGTTCAAGAGAAGCGGCAGTTGGGTGGCGAAGTTCCAGCTGCGCGGCGAGCAGCACTGGGTCCCGGGTGGTCCCTGGGAAACCAAGAGCGCTGCCCGCGAGGCGGAGCGGCGCTACCGCGAGCGGCTTGAGAGCGGCAGGACCCAGGAGACGTGCGCGAGCTTCGCCGAGCGGTGGTTGAAGGAGTGGCCGCGGCCAGCGGCATCGACGCGGCGGCACTACGCGTACGCGATCAGTCGCTTCGTCCAGGACTTCGGCCCGACCCAGCTCGAAGACGTCGAGCGCCTCTCGGCTAGGACGTGGGCGCTCGGCGTGCCAAGGAACATCTCGCGGATTGTCGGGATCATGTACGAGGACGCGAGGAACGTCGGGATTGTCGAACACAACCCGTTCTCGAACCTGCGGCTGCCGGCGAGTGAGCGGACGCAGGAGATCCATCCCCCGACGCTCGACGAGTATCGCCAGCTGCTCGACGCCTGCACGGTGCTTGGTGGCTACGGCCCGGAGTTCCGGGCAATGATCCAGTTCTCGGCGTGGACCGGCCTCCGGGCGGGCGAGCTACACGCGCTGCGATGGGAGAACATCGGCTCGGAGTCGGTGCGCATCCGCGGCGCGGGACCGTCTGCTCGCCGCGTTCGCGTTCGAGCAGGCTCACGTCCGAAGGCCGGTGGGCAGTGCATCCGCAGAAGCGGAGCACCGCGCCGCCGGGACCGGCGCCGCGGTGGCGGGGCGCCGGCTCCGTCCTGAATCGGGTGGCGCGAACTAGGCGCGCTGTCCTTTGTCGCGCGAAGCAGCAGCGACGAAAGCGATGCGCACACGCTGTGCGCGTCTACGCCAGGATGCCTAGCGTCTGCCGGACCTTCCCTATCGCCTCATCGTTCTCGCTCTCTCTGCCGATCGTATTTGCCGCATTCGAGAGATAGATCAGACTCGAACCCGCCTCGCTAATCGCCTTCCTCGAAGGCAGGAGGCGAAGGCGTGACAGGTGGTCACGGAGGCCGATCGCGTGGTACCTCTCCTCGAGGTCACAGCTCAGCTGCCGCATAGCAGTGCGCGCTTCGCGAGCCATCTCATCAGGCAGTCCTGAGTTCGTCAGGACGTTGGCGTGATACTTCAGCTGGTTCTGAATGCGTCCTTTCACCGCGCGGTACTCGAGCATCGGCTGGAGCACAAGGTTCTTGAGGAAATACGCGACGACTGACACGAAGATCCCGATAGCCAGCACCCACTCGCTTGACAAGACTTGCCGCCTCCCGCTTTGTTGGTGTCTGCAAGATGCTAGGGGGCGCAGGGGCTGGCTCAGACGCTCAACCACAAGCGACGTCGCAGCGCAAACAGACCGTGAGCGCTGGTCGTCCGAGACCCGGCCTGGCGGGCTACCCTCGTCGCGCAAAGGAGTCGCCTTTGCGGAGCCTTTCGGGGCACCTGGGCAGACCGATTGATTGGGGTTTGCTGGTGTCGACGTGTGTCCGCGCTCGAGCAGATACTTGATCTATGGATAACCGCATATCCACGAACCGCGTATGACCCGTCCAGGTCTGGCCGACCGACAGCAGCTGCTCCAGTGGGCCGATACGTTGGCGGCACGTAGCGAGCTGCCACGGCTAGTTCGAAAACTCATCCTGGAAACGGGCAGGGGGGTGGTCCAGCTCGGGTTTCCCGCGGGCGAGGGAGTGTCTGCCGGCAGCTGGGATGGAACAGTCAGGGCCGGCGAGGCGACGGCGTTCGTGCCCGCTGGTCTTTCACTGTGGGAGCTCTCCGTAACGAAGGGCGTCGGAACGAAAGCCGATGACGACTACGCAAAACGAAAGACAACCCCCGATGGCTCGCCGACCGCGGATTGCACTTATGTCGCCGCAGCTCTTCGACCGTGGACGAAGCGGGCGGAGTGGGCGAAAGATCGGACGAAGGACAAACGCTGGAAAGAGGTTCGGGCGATGGGCCTGGATGACATCGAGACCTGGCTTGAAGACGCCCCGGTTACGCATGCTTGGCTTTCCGAGCAGCTTGGTCTTGGTCCGTACGGTCTGAGGTCCGCGGACGCGTGGTGGCACGACTGGTCTACGGAGACAAACCCAGAGCTGCCTTCCGAACTCGTTCTCGCGGGACGCGAGTCCGCGGTCGAGGCGTTGGCCGGTCAACTGGACGACGCATCTCCGGCGCGCGTGACGATCAAAGGCGGAAGTCTTGAGGAGATCCTGGCTTTCGTTTCGGCGACAGGGGTTTCCGCCTCGGCCGATGGCGAGGATCGTCTTCTGGCCCGAATGGCCTTCGTGGACGATCTCGCAACCTGGAGATCACTTCGCGGGCACAAGCACAGTCTTGTCCTGGTGCCGGTCACGCCGGAGGTAGTCGCTGAGGGGGCGGCCTCTCCGGTTCATGACATCGTCGTGCCGGTCCCCCATGCAGCTAGCGCGGATATCGAAATCCCAGCGATTGACCCGAATAAGGCGACTGAAGCGCTTTCGGCCGCCGGTCTATCCGACGACCGCATTGCGGATCGCTCGGGGCGACTAGCGCGACGGAGTCTCCTGGCGCTGCGACGTCACCTCGCAGTTAAGCCGGAACTCCACGTTCCATCCTGGGCGACTCCGCCCTTGTCGCGCGCGACGCGGGGAGTGCTGCTGGCTGGGCGCTGGGCTGACGGCTCTGAGGGCGACCAGGAGGTCGTCGCCGAGTTGGTCGGTAAGGAAGGGGACGAGCTTCGAGAACTGGTCGAGGGCTTTGCGGCTGAGGAGGATCCGCTCGTCGCTCCGGTCGGGAGCTCATGGGCGCTCGTTGCTCCCTTCGATGCCTGGCTTCAAATGCGCTCCGGAATCAAGGAGGCGGATCTGAAGCGGATGGAGAAGGCCGTAAAGACGGTGTTGCTTGAAGTCGATCCCGCTCTGGATATCCCGTCGGAGGAACGCTGGCGCGCCTCGATTGACGGAAAGGTCCGCCGATACTCAGGCGATCTTCGCCAGGGATTGGCGACGTCTCTGACTCTCTTGGGAGTGAATGGCGCCGAGATCGACGACGGCAACGGTGAGGCCTACGCGTCGTATTTGGTGAGAACGATCCTGGAGGAAGCGAACAAGGATGCTGAGGGTCGGATTTGGGCCTCCGTCTCGTACCTGCTTCCCCAGCTGGCCGAAGCCGCTCCGGACGCTTTCCTCAACGCCGTTAGGGCCGGAAGCACGGGGTCGGACCCCGTCCTCACGAAGATGTTTCAGGATACGAAGGACGAGGCGAGCTTCCTGTCTTCAAACTCGCCCCATCCCAGTTTGTTATGGGCGCTCGAACGGGTCGCATGGTCACCGGAGCATTTCGGCCAGGCAGTCGATCTGCTCGCCAGGCTGACCGAGATTGATCCCGGCGGTCAACTGGGAAACCGACCGGATCAGACCCTGGTCGAAATCTTCTGTCCGTGGCACCCGGAGAACTCGGCCGATGACGCCGCCCGCCTAGCTGTTGTGGACAGTCTGCGGAAACAGCATCCGGACGTCGCCTGGAAGCTAATGGTTTCGATGCTTCCGAAGGTCAACCGGGTTCACTCGCCGACAAACGAGCCGGACTTCCGAGAGTGGAAGCCGACGTTCGAGGGGGTTTCCCTTGCGTCCTACTTTGCGTTCGTCGAAGAGGTTGCGAAGCGGCTCATCGAGGACGCTGGCGACTCTGCGGAGCGATGGAAGACGTTGGTCGACACCGGTTCTCACCTTTCGCCGAGTGGCAAGCAATCGATCCGCGAAGGCCTTGCCGCCGCGATCAAGCGAGACAAGTTCGATCCTGCTGCCGCCCTTTCGCTGTGGAAATCGCTGCGCGACTTCATCGCCCGGAACCGAGAGTTCGCCGACGCCCAGTGGGCGCTTCCCGAGAACGACCTCAAGGAGCTCGAAGTCTCGGAGAAGGCATTGGCCCCATCGGATCCGACCGACCTCCGGTCCTGGCTCTTCGCGGATCACATG